>Ga0111539_10003336_pt1 | contig 21207 bp, 18 predicted proteins | sample RhiMethybrSRZTD1_FD_79667 | JGI IMG/M metagenome (GOLD analysis project Ga0111539, IMG submission 79667) | Populus rhizosphere microbial communities from Tennessee, USA - Rhizosphere MetaG P. TD hybrid SRZTD1 (version 2) (version 2) | ecosystem: Host-associated > Plants > Roots > Rhizosphere >...
ATCTTCTTCTCGATCAGGCTCCACTCATCAACGCGCCTGGCGCCCTCGAGCAGCAATGACTCCGGGCTGATCGAGACCGTGATGTCCTGCTGGTCCGGCTGGACATCGGGCTCGAACGTGAACGTCCCCTGCGTCCAGGTGAAGAGCAGGTAGACCGCTTCCTCGATCTGGTGCTTCAGGAATGCGTGCAGCTGTTCGCGTTCGATGTGGCCCGCCGCGACCAGGAGGTCCCCGATGCGTCGCTGCGGTTGCGCCGCCTGTTCGGCGATCACGGCTTCGAGCGCGGTCGGTGAGACCAGCCCGTTCTTGACGAGGATGTCGCCCAGGCGATCGCGGCGGTTGACGATCGCCGCGTGCGAGATGCGCCCCTTCTCGAAATGGATCGTACCGAACTGCTGGCGATGAGAGACGGAGAGACACCCGGTCTTCTTCCCCATGGCCAGCAGCTGGAGGACGTCCGGCAGGCTGGCTTCGCGAAGGCTTCCCTTGATGGCCATCAGCGCGGATCCTCCACCACGCGGCCATCGAGTCCCGGCCACTCGGTCACGACTTTTTCCGGATCGAGGAAGAACGAATCGACGCCCGACGCCGGATCCATGAACGTTGGGCGCGGCGCGTCCGGCCCGATCGCGTCCTCGAACCAGGCGTCGATGGTAGGCGCGGCGGCTTCGGCCCCGTCAGGTACGGGCGTGTGGCGCGCCACGGCTTCGGCCTCGGACACGACGCCGATCTCCACCACGAGGCCGGCTTCGAATCGCGACTGCAGCCTCGCCGCCATGGACGACAACCGCGCGGGCGGCGCGTCGGCGGTCAGAACGACCTGCTTCCCCATTTCGATGAAGCTGTTGAACAGGTGGAAGAACTCGTCCTGCAGTCGGTCGCTGCCGCCGATGCGATGCACGTTGTCGACGATGATCGCGTCAGCGGCGCGATAGCGCATCCGCCAGCGATCGAGCGCGCCCGCGCGCATCGCCTCGATGAGCTCCTCGCCCAGGGTAGCGCCGTCGACGACGGTGACGGTCCACGCGCTGTTGTCACGATCGGAGAGCGCGTTGGCGATGGCATGCCCGAGGTGTGTCTTGCCTGACGAGGACGGCCCGTGGATGTAGAGCGGGTTGTAGCGCGTGCCGGGCAGCGCGACCACCTCGCCGGCAGCGCGAAGGGCGAGCTGGTTGCGCGCGCCCGCCTGGAACGCGCCGATCGTGAGGTGTGGCGCGGGCCCGGGCGGCGGGTCATAGGCGGCCAGCGCGCGCATGACGATCGAGCGCGCTTCCTCGAGGCGGCCTGGATCCCGGAACACCGAGACGCCCGCGAGCCGGGGGTCCAGTCGCGCCGCCTCCTGTTCCAGGTCGCGCAACTGGTGCACCGCCGCGGCAAACCGCGCCTCGGCGGCGTCCACGTCGGGTGGCTCGATGCCATCGAGCAGCTGCTCGAGCGATTCGGTCGCGTACCCCTCGCCCGCCCAGCGCGCGACGGTCGACGCGAGGCGGGCCCGCCACTGCTCCACCGACGACGTCACGACGGCGGCGACCTCGTTCAGGAAGCTCGAGAACTCGTCAGGCGGAGCATGTTCTTCGCGAACCTGCGCCACGACGGCGCGGGCCGTGCCCGACACGCGCGCCCCGGGCTCGAGCGCGTGTTGCGCCACCAGCCGGTTGAACAATCCGAGCAGCTCACGGACGTTCTCGACGTCGTGCTGCGCCAGTTCCTCGAGGACATCCTCATCCAGGTTCAGGGAACGTGCCGTGCGCCAGAGCCGGAGGATCCCGCGCCGCGTGTCGATCTCGGGTGCCGCGATGTCGACGATCAATCCACCCGACATGCGCGACAGGAGACGCTGGTCGAGGTTATCGAGTTCGGCGGGCGGGCGATCGCTCGCGAGCACAACCTGGAAACCGCGGCCATGGGCCTGGTCGATCAATCGCAGCAGCTCGGCCTGCGCCTCCGGTTGTCCTTCCAGGAACTGCACGTCATCGAGCAGGAGGACGCGGATCGATTCCCACTCGCGGCGCCACGCGTTCAGGTCACCACGTCCCGCCGCCGCCCGCAGCTGCTCGGCGTAATCCTCGGCGGCGCGAATCTCGACGCGCAGCACCGGATCGACCTGCAACGCGGAGTAGCCGATCGCGCCCAGCAGGTGCGTCTTGCCAAGGCCGGATTCCGCGTAGAGGAACAACGGGTGGTAGACCTGCCCCGGCGCTTCCGCCACCGCGCGCGCGGCGGACACCGCCAGCCGGTTGGACGGCCCGGTGATGAAGGTCTCGAAGCGGAACCGGCCGTCGAGCATGCCTAACGTGCCCCCGCCGGCGCGGCCAGCCGGCGCAGCACGAGTTCCGAGGTGCGCTTGAGGGTCTCGAACACGCCGAGGCCACCCAGGGCATCGGCGCCGAAGCTCGGCACGTTACGGAAGTTGAGCGCGCGATCGAGTTCCGGCGGTGAGCAGACCAGTTCCGGCGGAAGGTCCTGCTTGTTGTACTGCAGGACCAGCGGCACTTCGCGGGCGTTGATCCCGTGTTCGGCGAGCGCCTCGTGCAGGTCGCGGTAACTCTCGACGTTTTCGTCCATCTGGCGACGCTGCGAATCGGCCACAAACACGACGCCGTCGGCGCCCTGCAGCACGAGCCGACGCGTGGAGCGATAGTAGACCTGCCCGGGCACCGTGTAGAGCTGGAATCGCGTGGTGAAGCCCGAGATGGTTCCGAGGTCGATGGGCAGGAAGTCGAAGAACAGCGTACGGTCGCCGTGCGTGGCGAGCGACATCATCTCACCGCGCCGCTCGACGGGCACGCGGCGGTGAATGTACTGCAGGTTCGACGTCTTCCCCGATCGTCCGGGGCCGTAGTAGACGATCTTGCAGGTGATTTCGCGGGCGGCGTAGTTCACGATCGGCACGTCACGCCCTCCCGAACAGCATCGCGAGGTTTCTCCCGAGGTCGCGCTCGAAATCGCCCGAGATCGGCGCGCGCGCCGTTTCCTCGTTGCTCAGGCCGCGCAGCGACCCCGCAAACGCGCCGAAGAAATGCCTGACGACTCCCAGCGAGGTGCGATCGTCGAACACGGCCAGCAGCAGGACGACTCCCGACGCGACGGTCACGGGGGCCATGAACACCTGCCGGCTCTTCCCCGCGTGATGCAGCGGCCCGAACGGCTCACCGTTGGCCTGCCGCCCGAGTTCCGTCGCCGACGCGTTGATGGCCGCGACCAGCGAGCAGATCGCCATCACGTCGAGTGAACGCGTGAAGCCATGCTGCGCGAGCACGCGACCGCTCGGTTCGAGCGCGACCGCGAGATCGACGCGCGCCTGCCGCACGAATTCGCCGAGCGGCGTGTCCAGCCACGGGGCGATGGACTTCGTCATGCGACGGCCCTCAGCGCGCGCTGCATCGACACCCGCAGCAATCCGGCCGCGGCGTCAGGCTCGGCCAGCACGATGAGCGCGATGTCGCCCTTCGTGGTCACGAAGACTCGGCCATGTTCGGCATCCAGTGAGAGGTGGCTCGTCTCGCCGTATCCGGCGGCTTCGTTGGACAGGGTCGTGCGCTCGAAGAGCGCCGTCGCGAACGCGGCGAGGGCGTCGGCGTCGACGTCGACCGCGGCGATGGTCGCGGCGGGCATTCCGTCCGACCGTGTCGCCGCCACCGCCGCGCGCACGCCCGGGAGCGCGGCCAGCGTGCCTAACGTTTCGCGGAGGGGCGCGTTCATGCGGCAGCTCCCATCCAGGCGGTGGCGCGCTGGCGCGCCTGGGCCAGCAGCCGGCGCACGAGCCCGACCTGCGTGTCGCGCGCCGCGGCCACCATGACCACCGCGCCCTCGAGCGACGGCGCGAGCGCGACCGTCGCATGCTGCGCCTCGACGACCAGCGAATCCCACCGGCCGAGCCCGAGCTGGCGCAACGCGCGCGTGGCTTCCTCGGCAAGTCCGCCCAGGTGAGCCCCGACTTCGTCCGCGACTTCGCGACCGGAGCCGTCCACATACGTGCCGGCGAGCACGAGGCCATCGCGATCGAGCAGCAGCGCCGTGCGATCCGCATCGCCGAGCAGCGAAGCGAAGAGCTGGCGCGCGTCCTCGGCGGCGGTGGCACGGGGTGCGCGCGGCCGTGTGATGCCGTTCGTCGCCGGCGTCGCCGGTCCGCGGAGCTCAGTGCGAACGCGGCGAAGGGCCGCGGCGAGTCCGTCGTCGGCGGGATTCGCGTGCAGCGCGCGCGCGAGGAACTTCTCGGCCGCGGCGAGGTCGCGCCGCTTGTACGCCAGGAAGCCCATGCCGCGCAGCGACGCGTTATGCGACGGATCCAGCCGCAGCGCGAACGACCACTCATCATGCGCCTGGGCCTCGTCGCCGAAATCCGCCAGCACGCGCGCGAGCGCGTCGTGCGCGCCGGCGGCGTGCGGGTGGCGCTCGAGGCCGCGCAGTGCATAACGGCGCGCTTCCTCGAGCCGGCCCAGCCGCCGCAACGCATCGACCAGCGGAATGAACGCCATGCTCATGGCGTCCCGCGCGATCTCGTCCTTCCAAGCCTGGAGGCGATCAGCGTCCATGATCCGCTCCGGCCATGTCGTGGAGCCGCATGGCCTGCTCGAGCGCCTCGCGCGCCTGCGCGGCGATGCGCGAGCGCGGCTCCGCGGCAATGATGCCCTTCCAGAGCCGTGTGGCGCCCGCCAGGTCGCCGCGCCGGAGCGCCACCCGCGCGGCCGACATCATCCAGTCGGTGCGCGGCTCGAGCTGGATCGCGTGGCGCAGGCAGCGCTCCGCGTCATCCAGCCGGTTCAGCGCGAGGTGCGCCAGGCCGGCGAGGGCGTGGGCCTCGGCGATCCCCGGCGCCTGGTTGATCGCCCGCTCGGAAGCGGCGATCGCGTCGGCCATGCGACCGTCCCGCGCCGCTTCGCGCGCATCCGAGAGATGAACGAGCGCATCCTCCTTGAGCGGCGCCGCGGGCGAGCTCACGAGCGTCACCACACCGGTGGAGAGCAGCCCGTACACGATGCGCGCGGCATCGAACTCGTTGAGGCCCACCAAGGCCGCGATCGAGCGGACGCTGGCGCGGCCGTCGACGGCGGCCAGCACCTGCCACTCGCGTGGCCTGAGGTCGAGCGTCGCGGCATGCCCTTCGTCGCCATCCGACAGCGCGGGCACCACGTCCGCGTTAGGTATTCGGTCGGCCATGCGCGCCCATTCGTCGATGCGGCGCGCCGCCTCCATGAGCAGCGCCTCCGCGGTCAGGCCACCGTCCGTTTCCGCGACGCCGACATCGGGCTCGCCTTCCTCGAAGCTGAAGTACCCCTCGCTCCAGGAGAGCAGCTCGAACACCACGGTCTCGATCTGACGGCGCACCTGCCGCTCGAGCTCGCGCGACGAGATCGCGCCCATCGACAGCAGCACCTCGCCCAGTCGCTGGGGAGCCCCGGGCTGTCCCTGGATCCCGAGAGCGCGCGCCAGCTCGGCGTCGGTGATGCGCCCGGCCTGCACCAGCATGTTTCCCAGCTTGTGGCTGTCGTCGCGCATCGACGCGCCGACGACACGGCCATTCAGGAAATGCACCACGCCGTCGTTGTCGCGCAGCGCGGAGCGGACGCGCAGCGATCCCGTCTTCCGTGTCAGGTCGAGCAACTGGAAGACGTCGTGGACGCCGAGCTCGCGAAGCGGGCCTTCGATCGCCATTACGCGGCCCCCTGCGACGGCATCCTTCCGTATGCCGCTTCACGCGACGAGAAGATGCGCTGGAGGTCGAGCGCCGTTCTGGTGTCGCGGCGCGCGCGACGCGCGAAATCACCGGCGGGTTCGAGCGCGATGACGCTCGACCACCGGTCGACGGCCGCTTCGAACTCCCGGGCTTCGGCGAGGAGGACGCCATCGAAGTACAACGCGCCGACGTGCTCGGGATCGAAGCGCAGCACGCGCGCAAACGCGAGACGCGCATCGTCCCGGCGCTCACTGAGGAACAGCGACTCGCCGAGCGACGCGAGCGCGTCGAGGTTCCAGGGATCGCGTTGCAGGACGGTGACCAGCAACTCGATCGTGTCGATGGCCCGTCGCAGCGACCGACGGAGGGCCGCGAGCTGCAACGCGGCTTCCACCGACGTCGGGTCCGACCCGAGCGCATCGAGCAGTTCTTCCTCCGCGTCCTCGGTGGCGCCGTGCGACAGGTACATGGACGCCAGCTCGAGCCGCGCCTCGATCAGGTCGGCGTCGAGCGAGACTGCCTGACGATATGCCTCGATCGCGCGCGCCTGGTCGCCCATGGCGCGGGCGACGTCACCCAGGTGCTTGAGCACATCGGCGCGCGCGGGGGCGAGCCGGCGCGCAGTGTCGAGCGCGTCGAGCGCGCGCAAGGGCGAGCCGGCGTCCGAGCGCGCGCGGGCGACGAGCAGCAACGAGTCCACATCCTGCGACGCGGTCAGCGCGAGCGCCTCGGCGAGCTCGATCGCCTGCGCCGCGCGACCAAGCAGCACGAACGCGCGCACCTCGCCGGCCAGCGCGGATCTCGACCTGGGATCGATCTGGCGCGCCTGGCGATACCGGTCGATCGCCTCGCCGTGCGCGCCCCGCTTGAGGAACACATCGCCAAGGAGCGCGAGGCCCTCGGCCCGGTCAGCGCCCGCCTCGAGGGACCGCTGGATCTCGGCGGCGGCCGCCTCGAGATCCCCGCCGGCGAGCAACCCCGCCGCCGCGGCATACGGCGCGGCGCCTGACGAGTGCCTGCGCTCGGGCATCGACGCGGGCGCGAGCTCGTCGAACAGTGACGCGAGCTGGCTGACGTCGAGCTCGAACTCGCGTACGGCGGCCTCGCGATGCGCGCCGTCGAGGTCGGGCGAGACGGTCACGCGCGGGTTTTCGTACTCGAGGTCGATCGCCAGCTCGAACTTCTGCGGGACGTAGTACGGATCGAGCTCGAGCGCGCGTTTCGTCTCGCGCAAGGCGCCGTTGAAATCGCCGAGGTTCGAGAGCGTGAAGCTCAGGTTGTAGTGCGCCTCGGCATAATCCGGCCGGGCATCGATGGCGCGGCCGAATGCGTTCCGCGCGTCCTCGAACTGCTTCTTCTCCGCCAGCACGAGACCGACGCCGTTCCACGCGACCGGATGTTCCTGCTCGAGCCGCAGCACCTGGCGATACGCCTCGAGGCACAGGTTGTATTCGCGACGCTTGAGCAGGAGCAACGCGAGGTTCAGCCGCGCTTTCACGAACGCGGGCTGGACGATGAGCGCGCGGCGGAACGCGTCCACCGCGAGGTCGTCGCGGCCGGCGTGGAATCGCGCGATGCCAAGGTTGTTCAGCGCCAGCGCGTACTCGGGATCGAGCGCGACGGACTTCTCGTAGCTCTGCAACGCGTCGGCGGCGCGGCCGGACTGGTGCAGCGCCACGCCGCGCTCATTCCACAGCTTGGGACTCTCCGACTGCTCCGCGACGAGCTGCTCGTAGAGTTGCGTGGCGGCGGCGGCTTCCTGCCGGAGGAGGTGCACTTCCGCCATGGCCTGCGTGACGAGTGCACGGTCCTCGCCATGCTGCAGCGCCAGCTCGTACTCCTTGAGCGCCTGGGCGTGATACCCCTTCTGCCTGAAGGCCAGCCCGAGGTTGAAATGGGCAAGGGCGCCGCCGGGGACGGTTGCCGGCTCCGGCTCGGTCACGGGCAGCTCGGCGCGACGCTCGAGCGAGAGGTTCGCCTCGGCGCGGCCTAACGATGGGTTGAGGCGCAGGGCGCGCTTCGCGGCGTCCGCGCCCTCGGCGTGGTGACCGAGGTCGCCGAGGACGAAGCCGAGCAGGTACTGCACCTCGGCGTCATCGGGGCGCCGCGCGGCGAGGTCGCGCAGGACGACCAGCGCGTCATCCGAGAGGCCGCGGTGGTAACTCAGCTCGGCGAGGAGGAAGCGGAAGCCGTCGTCGTCGGGGCGCTGCTCGAGGGCGCGCCGGATCCAGCGGTTCGCGGGCTCGAAGTCGCCACGGCGCTTGCAGGCGCGGGCGAGCTGGCCTAACGCGTGAGCGTCCCCCGGCGCGTTGGCCACCAGCGCCTCGTAGTGCGGGATGGCGCGGTCAGCCTCGCCGGCGAGCAGCAGGGCATCGGCGAGCTGCCGCCGGGTGTCGGCGTCGGCGGGACTGCGTTCCAGCTGGCGCGCGAGGTCAGCGATGGCGCGGTCGAACAGGCCCGTCTCGCGCCAGGCGATGTGCAGGTTGCGCTCGGCCGTGGCCATGCGCGGGTCGATCGCCAGCGCGCGCGTGAACGCCGACACCGCCTCGTCCAGCATGCCCTTGTTGTAATAGAGCACGCCAAGGTTGTTGTGCGCGCCCGCGTCGTTAGGGTCCACGCGCGACGCAAACCCGCGCAGCACGGCGCGGTCGCGTTCGGAGGGCAGCGCGGGGGCGGAGGGGCGCATGATCACCGTCAGCGCCGCGATGGAGCGTCGCGACTCGCCATCAGGCGAGCCGCACCGCCCGGAGAATGGCCTTCAGTGAAGGGGCGTCGGGCAGCAGGAGGAAGAACCCGCGCACGCGCTGTCCGTTTTCCTGCATGAAGAACTCGGTCTCGACACAGAACACGTAGTTCGGGTCGTCGCCGAACTGCAGGTGCGCGGTCGTCAGCACCGCGCGCGACATGTCGATCACCAGGCTGGGTGGCGACGGCAGGAGCATGATGCCCATGAAGTCGCTCAACGCGTTCATGTGGGCGCCGCTCAGGATGTTCCCCGCTTCCATGATCGCCGACTGCTCGAGCTCACCGAGTTCCGTGCAGCTGCCGTCCTTCCGGCGCAGCATCATCTCGGCGACGCGCATCGCCGTGTTGCGGGGGAAGATGAGGAGCGTGCGTCCCGTCAGGTCGCCGAGCATGTTCATCAGCACGGCGGCGACCGGTTCCTCGGGCATGCCGATGTGCGGCGGCACGTCCTCCAGCGGCGTGACGCTGATGCGCGGCACGCTGATCATGATCCGCTGGGACGTCATTTGCGACAACGCCGTCGCCGCATGACCCGCGCCGATGTTCGCCACCTCGCGGAGGGCGTCCATCTGCATCGGCTTCAGGCTCAACATTTCGTTCATCGCGCTCCCCTCACAAGAGACTCGTTGCCTCGAGGATCAGCGCGGGCACACCATCGCCGAGGATCGTGGCGCCGCTGAAACACGACGCCGCGCCGCGCGCGCCGTCGATCGGTTTCACCACGATCTCCTGCTGCCCACGGAGCTGATCCACGACGAGGCCCGCCCGCCGGTCTGCCACCTCCAATACGACGACCTGACTCCCCTCTTGGTCGCGGACCGGGAGCTCCACGATCCGACGCAGGCTGAGGAGGGGGAGAACCTCCTCCCTGAGCACCAGCACGTCGTTCCCCCGGACCCTGCGAACCACCGAGGGGGTGAGCTGCAACGTCTCCCGGACGTGGGTCAGCGGCAGGGCGTAGGTCTCGTCGCCCACCCGGGCCAGGAGGGCCTGGATGATCGCGAGCGTGACGGGCAGCCGGATGGTGATCGACGTCCCTTTTCCCAGCGTGGTCTTGAGCTCCAGGGAGCCGCCGATCGACCGAACGCGGCTTACGACCGCGTCGACACCGACGCCGCGCCCCGAGAGCGTCGTGACGCGTTCCGCCGTGGAAAACCCGGGCATCGCGATGATCTTGAGGAGGTCCTCGTCCGAGAGTTCGGCCCGCGCCGGGTCGATGATGCCCTCAGCCTGGCCCCGGGCCAGCATCCGGGTACGATCGATTCCCTTCCCGTCATCGGTGACGCGGATCACAACCGAGGAGCGGTCGCGAGCTGCCGACAGGATCAGCTTCCCGGTTCTCGCCTTGCCCGCCGATTCCCGCTGGTGGGGCTCCTCGATGCCGTGGTCGATCGCGTTGCGCAGGAGGTGAACGAGCGGGTCGCCGATCTGGTCGAGGAGCGCGCGATCGAGCTCGATCTCCCGTCCCTCGATCGTGAAGTCGAGCTCCTTCCCTAACGAGCGCGCCGCGTCGCGCACGACGCGCGGGAACCGGTCGAAGACCTGCCAGACGGGCACCATGCGACTGGACAGGATGCCCGTCTGCATGTCGCCAATGAGGCGGCTGACGACACCGACGACGTCGTGCAGGGCGGCATCGGGCTGCGTCACGACCGCCTGTTCGAGGCGGCCGCGGGCGATCACGAGTTCCCCCATCAGGTTCATCAACCCGTCGAGCCGGCGGAGGTCGATGCGCACATAACGCTGGAGCGGCGCCTTGAGCGTGCCGGCGGCCCAGGCGGAGTCGGCACGCTCGGCGGCGGCGGCGGCGTCCGCGGCAGACGTGAGCCCTTCACGCGCCACGCGAACCGATTCGACGAAGCCTGCCTCACGAAGCGTGTCACCGATGAGCTCAGGCGTCGCGTTGCTCCGCAGGCGGAACGCGAACGTGGACTCGAACCGCTCGGCAGCCAGCGCGTCCTCGTCAGGCACGACGGCGGTGACTTCGCCAAGTGTGCGCGCCCGCTCGAGCACGAGCATGGCGCGTGCGCCCCGCAACGGAGCGTCCCGGCCTAACGTTACCGTGACGGCGAGCCCATCGCCCTGCGGCAACAGGAACTCGCCCACGGTCGACGGAACAGCGTGCGTCGCGGTCGCCCATCCGCGCAGCCGGCCGCAAAGCGCCGAGACGTCGATGTCCCCGCCACGTCCCGCTACGGACGCTTCGATGGCGGCTTCGAGGGCATCGGTGGCTTCGAGGAGGAGCGGCGGGTCGTCGTTGCGAAGGCCGCGCTGTTCGTCGCGCGCGCCGGCGAGCAGCGCCTCCATGTCGTGCGCGAGGTCGGCGACGGCGGTGTAGCCCATGACGCCGGCCATGCCCTTGATGGTGTGCACGGCCCGGAACGCCGCATCGATGGCTTCGCCGTCGTGCGGATCACGCTCCAGCCTGAGCAGCGCCTCATTGGTCGCGACGAGGTTGTCGCGGCTCTCGGTGAGGAATAGCTCGGCGTATTTGGAGGTGTCCATTCTGGTGACTGGTGACTGGTGATTGGTGACTGGTCAAAGACGGGCGCGCTGCCAGTCACCAGCCACTAGTCACCAGTCACTAACCGAGGACGCGCTGAACCGCTTCGAGAACTCGACTGGGCTGGAAAGGCTTTACGACAAAGTCTTTAGCGCCCGCCTGAATCGCCTCGACCACGAGCGCCTGCTGACCCATCGCGCTGCACATCAGCACTTTGGCCATGGGGTCCAGCTTCGTGATCTCACGGACGGCATCGATGCCACCCATGTCGGGCATGACGATGTCCATCGTCACCAGGTCGGGACGAAGTTCGCGGTACTTCTCCACCGCCTGGGATCCAGTCTCCGCCTCCCCCACCACGTCGAACCCCGCTTGCTGGAGGATGTCTCCCAGCATCGTGCGCATGAAAATGGCGTCGTCGCAGATCAGGACCGAATGGCTCACCTTGTGGTCTCCTCGAACCGAAGGTCCCCACTCAGTCAGGCCAGCGTCTGCCTCACCAGTTCGGGGATGTCGACTACAAGGACGACTTCATCTCCCAAACGTCCCACGCCCGTGAGCAGGCCATCGGCCCGGGCCAGCATGTCCCGATCGGCGGTCTCGACCCGCACCTCCTGGACGTCATGCACGTCGTCGACGAGCAGGCCAAGCACCCGGTCGTCCGAGGTGACTACCACCGTCGACCCTTCACTGCTGGTGGCGGGCATGCCGGTAAGTCGATGGCCGATGTCGACGACGGTGAGGAGCTGGCCCCGGAGGTTGACGACGCCCCTGACGTGCGGCGGCGCGCCTGGCAGCCGCGTGGCGCCCGGAAAGCCGACTATTTCGCGCACGGCGTCTGCATCAACGCCAAACAGCCCACCCGCCAACTCGATGATCAGCAATCGGTCGGGGGGAGAAGCCGGCTCAGGCGCGGTCATAGAATCGGAAGTCATCGAGGGGATCGGCTTTCGTCAGGAGGTCGGCGTCGCGCGCCGCCTGAGCGAGCGCCGCACGAAGGTCGGTGGGAAGCGGAGAACGAAGATCCAGATCCTCGTCCGTCACGGGATGGCGAAAGCGAAGCCACGCGGCATGCAGAAAATGACGCTTCGGCGGCAACGCTACGACCTTCCGTCCGCCGCCGCCACCGTAGGTGTCGTCGCCGATCACCGGATGCCCGATCGACGACAGGTGCACACGAATCTGGTGCGTGCGACCGGAATGCAGGTGTGCGCGCAGCAGGTCGACGGCATCAAAGCGTGCCAACCGGATGAGCGTGGTCTTCGCCGGCTTCCCGGTTTTCACCACAGCCATTTTCCGCCGATCGCGAGGATCGCGCGCGAGCGGCTTTTCGATCACGACTTCATCGCGGTCGAGGTGTCCCCACGCCATCGCCGCATAACGACGCACCACCCGGCGAGCCGCAATCGCTGCCGACAGGAGGCGATGCACTCGTTCTGTTTTCGCGACGAGCAGCAGCCCTGATGTTTCCTTGTCGATGCGGTGGACGATGCCCGGCCGCTCTTCCCCGCTGCCCGCCGGCAGCGCGCCGCGCCCGAGGAGCGCGTTGACCAGTGTCCCGCTCCAATTCCCCGGTGCCGGGTGCACGACCATGCCCGCCGGCTTGTCCACGACGATGAGGTGCTCGTCCTCGTGCACGACGGACAATGGAATGTCCTCGGGCAGCACTTCGCGACCCGGCGGTGGCGGAACCATCACGGCGATCGACTCACCGCGGCGCGGCTTGTAGCTCGCGCGTTCGTGACGCGGCGCGGCGCCCGTCGCCGCGACGGTCACCATTTTTTCCGCGATGAGCGTGGCGGCCTGCGTGCGCGAAAGGCCGAGCCGGTTGGCCACGAGCAAATCGAGGCGGACATCACTGTCCGCCTCGCTGGTGAACTCGTGCCTCGTGCCTGACGAGTTGGCGGTCACGACACGTTGGAGGCTCGACTGACCTGGGCCCCCGCGGACCGCTCGGCTCTATCTTCCCCCCACAACACCCAGGCGAGCAGGATCGCGCCCGTGCTCACGGCCATGTCGGCCACGTTGAACGTCGGCCAGCGCATGTCGCCGATGCCGATGTCGATGAAGTCGACCACGCCCTGCGGACCGCGCAGCCGGTCGATGAGATTGCCGACGGCCCCGCCGGAAACGAGCGCGATCGCGAGCGTCCGCGCGATGTCACGCGACGAGGTCGTTCGATACAGCTGCGCCAGGATGACGAGCGCCGCGACCGTCAGGCCGAGGAAGATCCAGCGCGAGTACTGTCCCAGGTGGAGGCCGAACGCCGCGCCGCGGTTGTACACCAGCGTTAGGCGCACCACGTCGCCGAACACCTCCCGCGGCACGCCGCGCGGGTACAGGTCCCTCACCGCGATCCACTTGGTGAAGATGTCTGACAGGACAACCGTGACGACGATGGGCCAGAAGACGCGAGAGCGCCCTGACTCAGGGCTTTCCATCTTCCTCCCGCTGCTTGCACTTGATGCAGAATCTCGCGTGAGGCAGGGCATCCAGCCGCTCGAACGCGATCTCCTCGCCGCAATTATGGCAGCGGCCGAAATTGTCGGGCTGCTTGTACAGGCGACGGAGCGCCTGGTCGATGTGCCAGAGGAATCGCCCCTCCTGGCTCGCAAAAAGAAATGCCTTCTCGCGCTCCATCGCATCCGTTCCCTGATCGGCCATATGGAACGAATAGGAACTCAGGTCGCCGTCAGCGGACTGTGGCGTGGCGCCGAACACGTCTTCGTAGTGCCCGAGTTCCTTCAGTGCACGACGCCGCTCGTCCAGCAGCCTCTTCTCGAAGTGCTGGAGGTTCTTCTTCGTCATCGGCTTCGGCTTCTTGGCGCCGTTCGTATTGGGCATCTTGCATCCGTTGTGAAGGCGGGTAGTTCCCGCAAGACACTGAATCTCCACGGTTTCTCAACCGTATTCAACGGCCCGCAAGTATCATCCCGGAATTGCTTGATTGGGATGAGAGGCCTTGCTACGTTGCCACGGGACGACGGTTTACGAGATGAGTCCGTCGCCTCAGGAAGACGGCGAAGATCCGGCGATCACCGGGGAGCCGGCCGGAAGAAAGGGTCCAAAGCCTGAGTAGACCTGGCGGGGCGTGGCCCGTTACAGCCACACGATGAGCGGTTCGCGTTTTCGTCTGGAAACGCGGGCAAGCGGGGTGGTACCGCGAGCGCATGAAGTCCTGTGCGCCTCGTCCCCGTGTAGGGCCATCAGGCGTGTGCTGATGGATCCGTTACACGTAACGAGGACGAACACGTGCCATACCCAAGAGCTGGCCATCGCGCCGTCGGGCCGGAACCGATTCCATCGCATCCGCGCTTCCCCGAGCTGGAACGCGAAGTGTTGTCGTGGTGGTCGCACGACCGGACGTTCAAGGACAGCGTCGAGCAGCGATCCGCCGGCAAGGACGGCGCGAATGAATTCGTCTTTTACGACGGACCTCCGTTCGCCAACGGCCTCCCGCATTACGGGCACCTGCTCACCGGCTATGTGAAGGACCTGGTGCCGCGCTACCAGACGATGCGCGGCCGTCGCGTCGAGCGACGCTTCGGGTGGGACTGCCACGGCCTGCCCGCCGAATTCGAGGCCGAAAAGCAGCTGGGCATCAACCACAAGAACGAGATCGAGGCGATGGGCATCGCGCAGTTCAACGATGCGTGCCGGGTCTCGGTGCTGCGGTACACGCGCGAGTGGGAGGAGTACGTCACTCGTCAGGCACGCTGGGTCGATTTCGAGAACGACTACAAGACGCTCGACCTCCCGTACATGGAGAGCGTGATGTGGGCGTTCAAGTCCCTGTACGACAAGGGGCTCGTGTACGAGGGCTTCCGCGTCCTCTGGTACTGCTGGCGCTGCGAGACGCCGCTGTCGAACACCGAAGTGAAGATGGACGATGTGTACCGGGACCGCGAAGATCCCGCGGTCACGGTGGGGATGTCGCTCCTCTCGGATCGACCGGAGCTGAACGGCGCGCTCGCACTCATCTGGACGACGACGCCGTGGACGCTGCCGTCGAACCTGGCGCTCGCGGTGCATCCCGACGTCGACTACGTGGTCGTCGAGGCGAAGGGGAAGCGCTACCTGCTGGCGGAAGCGCGCCTCGCGGCATATGCGCGGGAACTCGGGACGCCTGGTGAAGAAGGCGGCGCCCCGGTGTTCAGTGTCGTCTCCAGGCATACGGGCGCGTCGCTGGTCGGGACGCGCTACACGCCGGTGTTCGACTTCTTCGCCGGGCGGCCTAACGCGCACCAGGTCCTTCCCGCCGATTACGTCTCGACCGAAGACGGCACGGGCATCGTGCACATCGCGCCCGCGTACGGCGAAGACGACAAGGCGGTCACCGACGCGGCGGGGATCGACCCGGTCACGCCCGTCAATTCGCGCGGCGAGTTCGATGCGCAGGTCCCGCCGTACGAGGGCCAGCACATCTTCGACGCGAACAAGCCGATCATCCGCGACCTGAAGGCGAAGGGCGTGCTGCTGCGCCACGAGACGCATCGCCACCCGTACCCGCATTGCTGGCGTTGCGAGAATCCGCTGATCCAGCGCGCGGTGAGCTCGTGGTTCGTGGCGGTCACCACGTTCCGCGACCGGCTGGTCGCGCTGAACCAGCAGATCACCTGGGTGCCCGAACACATCCGCGACGGACAGTTCGGCAAGTGGCTCGAGAACGCGCGCGACTGGTCGGTGTCGCGCAATCGCTACTGGGGGTCGCCGATCCCGGTGTGGATGTCGGACGACAAGAACTATCCGCGCGTCGATGTCTATGGATCGCTCGATGAGCTCGAGCGCGACTTCGGCGTGCGCCCAACCGATCTCCATCGTCCCGCGATCGACCAACTCACGCGACCGAATCCGGACGATCCCACCGGGACGTCGACGATGCGTCGCGTTCCCGAAGTGCTCGACTGCTGGTTCGAGTCGGGATCGATGCCGTTCGCGCAGGTGCACTACCCCTTCGAGAACCGGACCTGGTTCGAGCACCACTACCCCGGCGACTTCATCGTCGAGTACAACGGACAGACCCGCGGCTGGTTCTACACCATGCACGTGCTGGCCACGGCGCTCTTCGATCGCCCGGCGTTCCGCACCTGCATGGCCCACGGCATCGTGTTAGGCGACGACGGCCAGAAGATGTCCAAGTCGCGCAGGAATTATCCCGACGTGAACGGCGTCTTTGATCGCGACGGCTCGGACGCGATGCGCTGGTTCCTGATGGACAGCCCGATCCTGCGCGGCGGTGACCTGGTCGTCACGGAGCGCGGGATCCAGGAGGGCGTGCGTCAGGCGCTCCTGCCGCTCTGGAACTCGTACTACTTCCTCGGCCTCTACGCGAACGCCGACAAGCTGGACGGGTGCCACCGCACGGATTCTCCGCACCTGCTCGACCGCTATATCCTGGCGAAGACGCAGGAGCTGGTGACGGACGTCGAGGCGCAACTCGACACCTACGACATCGTGGGGGCGTGCGCGACGATCCGGGAGTTCCTCGACGCGCTCACCAACTGGTACGTACGTCGCTCGCGCGATCGCTTCTGGGCCGGCGACCGCGATGCGATCGACACGCTGCACACCGTGCTCGAGGTGACGTGCCGCGTGGCGGCGCCAATGCTGCCCCTGACGACCGAGGTGATCTGGCGCGGGCTCACCGGCGAGCGATCGGTGCACCTCACCGACTGGCCGCTGGTCGACGAGCTTCCGAGCGACGCGGCGCTGGTGGAATCGATGGATCGCGTGCGCGAGGTCTGCTCGACCGCGTTAGGCCTCCGCATGGCAAACAAGCTCCGCGTGCGACTGCCGCTCGGGCAGTTGCGCGTCGCCTGCGAAGACGCTGCAAAGCTGCGCCCGTTCGTCGACATCATCCGCGACGAGATGAACGTGAAGAGCGTCGAGCTGACCGACGATGTTGCGGCGCACGGCCGCACCGAAATCGTGGTGAACGCGCGGGCAGCCGGTCCGCGGCTGGGCAAGCAGGTTCAGGACGTGATCCGCGCGGCGAAGGCCGGCCAGTGGACGACCACGCCCGAGGGGCGTGTGCACGTCGCGGGCGTCGACCTGCTCGACGGCGAATACGAGCGGCGCATCGTCTCGACCGACGCCGGCGCAACCGCCGAGCTGCCGCGCAACTCCGGTTTCGTCATCCTCGATACGACCGTGACTCGGGAACTCGCCGCGGAAGGTCTCGCACGCGATGTCGTTCGCGCCGTTCAGCAGGCGCGTCGCGACGCCGGCTTACAGGTCTCCGACCGGATCAGGCTCTCGGTGAATGGCAAGGACGACGTGATCGCCGCCGTGAAGGCTCACGAATCGCTGCTCTCTTCGGAGACGCTCGCGTTGTCCGTGAACTACGGTGACGCCGACGGCGGAGTCGCGTGCAAGGTGGGGGATGGGGCGGAAGTCGTCGTTCGCGTCGAGAAGGCGTAGCGAGCTAGAGCATCGTCACGACCCCTGCCACCAGCTCGGTCAGCCTTGGTTCCGCTGCGCCCGCCATGGCGAGGATCCGTTCAAGACTCGCCGGCTCCAACTCGTCAGGCAGGCACATGTCGGTGATGATCGAGATGCCGAGCACGCGCATGCCGCCGTGCGACGCCACGAGGACCTCGGGCACCGTCGACATCCCCACCACGTCCGCGCCGAGCGCGCGCAGCATCCGGTATTCGGCGCGCGTCTCGAGGTTGGGCCCGGCCACGGCCACGTACACGCCCTCGCGCAACACGGTCCTCTGCTCCGCCGCCACGGTTCGCGCCAGCGTGCGGAGCTCCGCGTCGTACAACGCCGAACCGTCGGGGAAGCGCGGGCCCAGTCGTTCGTCGTTAGGCCCGGTCAGCGGGTTGTCGCCGAGCAGGTTGATGTGATCGGCGATCAGCATCAGGTCGCCCGCGCGCCAGTCGGGATGCATGCCGCCGCACGCGTTGGACACGATGAGGACGCGCGCGCCGAGCTGTCGCAGCACACGCACCGGGAAGGTCGCCTGCTGGAGCGAATACCCTTCGTAGCGATGGAATCGCCCCTGCATCGCCAGGACTGAACGGCCGGCCAGTTTTCCAGACAGCAATCGTCCGGCGTGTGATTCCACGGTAGAGAGCGGGAATCCGGGAATCTCGCCGTACTCGATCGCGATCGGCGACTCGATACGCTCCGCGAGTCCACCGAGACCGGTGCCGAGGATGATCGCGACTTCCGGAGCTTCCGTGATGCGCGCTCGAACGAGCGTCGCTGAAGCCTCGATCCGCTCGAGAGCGTGTTCGTGTATCACGCGGAGTCGCGGAGTCGCGGAGGCCAATGTGAGGTCGCGTCGAACAAGCGGCTCAAACGTACTTCGCGTTTCGTGTTTCCGCGTCGCCTTTGGCTCCGCGCGAGCCTCGTTAGTCCTTCTTGACCAGGTCGTTGATCCAGATGGCCGCGTCAGGCGGCTCGACCGGCGTCATCTCCTCCGGCAGCGGAACCTCAGCCGCCGGCGCGGAAGCTGGCGGCGCGGAAGCTGGCGGCGCGGATGCTTTTGGCGCGGATGGCGGCGCCGCGGATGCTTTTGGCGCGGATGCTCGTGGCGCCTGAGGCTTTGTCTCCGGCGCCGCAGTTGGCGGCGCGGGGAACGCCCCCTCAGCCGCGTCGAGTTCCGCCAGCTGGCGCTGCGCGACCACCCGGAGCTGCACCAGGAATGCCCGGCGCGTCCGCAGGAGGGCATCGAGTTCCGCCTGCACGCTGCGCACCTGGGAGCGCGCCTCTTCCAGCAGTTTTTCGCCCTCGGCCTGTGCTTCGCGGAGGATCAACTTTGCCTCGCGATCCGCCTGCTCCCGGATCTCACCACGCAGTTGCTGCGCCGAGATCAACGCTTCGTTCAGCGCCTTGTCGCGCTCACGGAACGCGCGGAGCTGCTCGTGAAAGCCTTTCGCCTTGGTCTCGAGCTCCACGCACTGCTTGTGGAGGTACTCCACTTCGGCGGCCACCTGGTCGCGGAACTCGTCGACGCGCGCCTTGTCATAGCCACGCAGCGCGTTGCCGAAGTCGAACCGCCGGATATCCAGCGGACTGAGATGAAAGGCTTCGTCCTTCATGGCATCCTCGCTCCAAACAGGATGGTGCCCAGTCGAACCATGGTCGCTCCCTCTTCTACCGCCACCTCGAAATCGCCCGACATTCCCATCGACAGCTCGCGGGCATCGAGACCCGCCTCGCGAAGCACCGACGCCGCCTCACGGCAACGGCCGAAGACCTCGCGCAGAACCCGCTCAGGCGCCTCGTAAGGCGCCATCGTCATCGTTCCCTTCACCTCGATCCCGCGCATCGCCGCCAGCCGCGGCGCCAGCGCGCGAAGTTCCTCGAGGTCAAAACCGCCTTTCGTCTCCTCGCCCGACACGTTCACCTGCACCAGCACCGGCATTCGACGTTCTGAGACTTCGTTTCGTTCACTGATCGCGTTCGCAAGACGCTCACTGTCCAGCGCGTGAAACATCGAGAACCGATCGAGGTGCTTGGCCTTGTTCCGCTGCAGGTGTCCGATGAGGTGCCATTCCACCGGCTCCGGCACGCGGTCCATCTTCTCCAGCGCTTCCTGAATCCGGTTTTCCCCGACGATCCGCACGCCGGCCACCCATGCAGCCGCGGCGGCTTCCGGACCATACGTCTTCGTGACAGCGACGATCTGAACCGACTGTCCGTGACCTCCTCGTCGGACGGCCTCGCTGATTCGCTGCTGTACCTCACGGACCTGTTCGCCAATCCTCGGGAATGGCATAACGCCGCATCCTATTTGAAGTTACAGCGCGAATCAAGTGTGAGTTCGGGCGATGCATCGAGAGCATTCCCACCTGACCGTAGCGCCTGGGACGGGCAGCGGAGGACCCGCAAAACGTAAGAAGTCGCCGGATCCCGGTCGCGAACCGAAGCAGGAATCCGCCTGGATATGAGGTCCGCGACCCGCCGGGTAGCCAGGGTGTCCATGGCATCAGGCAATGGCGCAGTTTCGCTGCCCGGGACGTATGCCATGCCGCCTAACGTCCATGACGGGGCGAGTCGCGCGCGCACCGGGTGCGGAACGGTGACGGCGGCGGCGACCGGCCGACCGCGCTCCCGCGCCGCCGTGACCAGGGCGCGAAGGGTCGCTTCCTCGCCCCGCCAATAGTCGACGGTTGTCGAATCGAGCAACCGATGCCGGCGAGCGAGCTCGCGACGGTACCATGCCGCGGGCAACAGCGAAACCGTCACTGGGACGACGTCGCGTCGTTCGCCGAGCACTGCCTGACGATACCAGATGGTATACGTGTCATTGTCGCCGGCCACGAGCAACATCGCGTTGGGTGGAGCGGATGCCAGCAGTGATTCTCCGAGCGTGGACGCGATCGCCGCGTCGGGCCGCCGATTGGCGGCGCGCCAGTTGAGGAGGATCGGAAGCCCTGCCAGGAGCAGTGCCGCCGGCACGGCTCGCGGCGACAGCCAGCGGCGCGCGGCGAGCACGGCACCGGCGCCCACCCAGACTCCCGTCGTCGCAAAGGCGAGGGCGAAGAAGTAATCGCGCTCGCGCGGTTCGTGCGCGGCGCCAGGCGGAAGCACCGAGTCGAGGATGCTCGGCCCGGCCTTGAGGTTGAGCACGGCCACGATACCTAACGACGACATCAGGAGCAGGACCGCCGCGCCGCGGGCGCTACGTCGGTCCTGTCGCCAGTGCCATCGCGCGCCGGCCACGGCCAGCATGAGCGCGCCGAGGCTCCACGGTGTCCGCCACCACGACGCCGCCACCGCGTTGTCGAGGCCCGAGGCCACCTGCCAGTCCGCGTACTGGAACAGCGTCGCCAGCTGGATCCAGACGGGCGCCTGACGCGGCCAGAGGCCGGGCACCTGGTACTGGCTTCGCCGCACCACGTCCATCATCGCGCCGAAGGTCGACGGGTCACCCTGGTTGATGAAGGGGTCGTGTTGTGCGCGGAGGAGCATGAAGAACGTGGCGCTCATGCCGAGGGCCGCGATCGCAACGAGGGCCACGGCCTCGAGCCGCGCGCCCTTTCGCAGCGCAGAGGCGGCCACGAGGATCGCACCCGTTGCGATGATTCCTGCCGATCCGAGGGCGACACCGGCGGTGACTGCCAGTACGCCGCCTAACGCCAAGGCCCGGCTTCGTGACTCGTGACTCGTGACTCGTGACTCGGCACTGCGATAACCTTTGGACGCGAGGAGGATCGCGGCTGGCGCAGCCACGAGGGCGCTGATCTGGATCGGGATCGCGAGCCCGATCAAGTACGCCAGGAGCAGGCGCAGTCGCGGGCTGTCCCGCTCACCCGCCTGATCGCCA
>Ga0111539_10003337_pt1 | contig 21204 bp, 15 predicted proteins | sample RhiMethybrSRZTD1_FD_79667 | JGI IMG/M metagenome (GOLD analysis project Ga0111539, IMG submission 79667) | Populus rhizosphere microbial communities from Tennessee, USA - Rhizosphere MetaG P. TD hybrid SRZTD1 (version 2) (version 2) | ecosystem: Host-associated > Plants > Roots > Rhizosphere >...
AGACGCCTGCGCTTCCCGGCGCGCACCTCGCCGGATGGCCGCTATCGCGTCGCGAACCTGCCGCCGGGCGAATACTTCATGGTCGCGCTCACCGAATTCGACCAGCAGGATCTTTACGATCCGACGTTTCTCGAGCAGTTGGCCGCCGCAGGGTTCAAGATCACGCTCGCCGAGGGCGAAAAGAAGGTCATGGACCTGAAAGTGGCGGGAGAGAGTTGAGCGGGGACTGACGCTCGTCAATAGACACGAAGCCAACGAAGGCCACGAAGTACACGAAGTAAACCAAGATGGCAGGCGTCCGTGCTCGTCTACGCCGCCGGCTCGAACACCCGCACGCGCCGCAGCAGGACGTCGAGCATCCACAGACCGAGCGCCGCAACGACCAATCCGGGCCAGACTGCCCGGCGCGCCCCGCGCGACGACCGCGTCGCCTGACTGAGCACGTCGGCCGTCGGCGACAGGGCGCCGCCCGTGGCATCGGCGATCGCGCGCAGGCGTCCGAGGTCGGGCGGGCTGAACCGGTACTCGGCCTGGAGATCGGGCACGATGAGGCGCGATGCGCTCCCCAGTTCCGGGCTGTCGAGCGAAATCGTCAGCGGCTGTGCCGCGTCGGCGACGATCTTCGCTTCGTACAACCCGGGCGCGATCTGCCGCGCGGTTTCCTGCGCGGTGCGGCCGTCACCGGCCCGCACCGAAATGACCGGCTTGAGCTGATTGCGATACCCGCCGCGGCCGTCGCGGGCCTCGACGCGGACCGTGATCGGCCGCGCGTTGCCGCGCACCGCGCCTTCGCGGATCTCGAGCCCGAGCCCCGCCGGATGCTGCCGCTCGAGCGCGTGGACGAGCGCGGTGAAGAACGGCGCGTAGCCGCGCCAGCGGACCCAGTCGGTCGCCCAGCGATCCTTCACATCCGACGCGAACACCGCCGTACGCCCGAGACCGATCGGCCAGAAGGCGAGCAGCGGATCGCCTTCTTCAGTCGCGAGCAGCTCGAGCGCATGGTCCTTGACGACCGTCGCCGTCCGGCCGCGCAGGGTCGGCGCCTTGGTGAAGTCCACGCCCTCGAGAAAGCCGCGCGCTTTGACGACGGGCTTCAGCGACTTCTCGTCGAAAGACGGCGTCGCCGCATCTTTCGCTTCCTTGACGAAGATCTGCGGCACCTCCTTCGCGTCGGCGACGACGTAGCTCCGGCCCTTCCCCCACTTCGCGATGTTGGTCAGGAGCTCGACGTCGGCGGCCGGCCCGACCGCGATCGCCGACACCGTGATCTTCGCGTCGGTCATCTTCTTGACCAGGCCCTCGTAGTCGTCGGGGTACGACCGGCCGTCCGAGAGGAGCACGACGTGCTTGGCTCGCGCGCGCGCGTCCTTGAGGGCGAGGAACGCCTGTTCAACGGCGGGAAAAATCAGCGTGTGCCCGCTCGGCTCGATCGCGCCGATCGTCTTCTTGATCGCCGCGCGATTCTTCCCGACGTTGCGCAGGGTCACGTCCCAGTTCAGCCCGTCGTTGAAGGTCACGACGCCGACCGAGTGTTCGTCGGCCAGCACGTCGATCGCGGCCTGCGCCGCCGCTTTGCACAGCTCCATGACCGAGCCGGCCATGCTCCACGACTTGTCGAGCACGATGATGAGCGCGACTTCCGGCTCGTCCTTCCGTTCGAAGGTCACCGGCGTCAGCCGTTCGAGCTCGGTGTTGCGGTAGCCGGGGGGACTGCCCGGCGTGCCCTCGCCGAACACGGCTTCGCCGCCCGCGACGAGGAGGCCGCCGCCGTCCTGCTCGACCCAGTCGGCCAGCGCCTTCATCGAGGCGTCGGAGACCGACGTTCGCGCCACGTCGCTCAGAATGACGACGTCGTACGGCTCGAGGTCCGCGGCTTTCACCGGAATGGCGCCCGGGGCGCGGAGCGTCACCTCGAATCCCGACTGATCGAGCGCGCCCTGCAGGTACTTCGCGCTGGCTGTCGCGCTCTCGACGTACAGCACGTGCGGGCGCGGCCGCACCGCCGCCTCGCGGGCCAGCAGGTTGTTCGGCGCGATCGGATCGCCCGGCGCCGTCACGACGGCCTCGATCGTCTGGGCGCCCGGGCTCGCAAACGTCGCGTCGAGGACGGCCGTCGTCGCGCCCATCTCGAGTGTGACCGGTTTGCTCGCGATCACTTTCCCGCCGGTCCGGAGCTCGACGAGCGCCGTGCCGGCTTTCTGAGTGCCAATCTCGACGGTGACGGGCACCAGCGCGCCGGCCGTCAGCCGCTCAGGCAGGATGATCCGCTCGACCCAGGTATCGCCGAGCACCCGGGGCAGCATCGGCTCGACGAACACCTGCACACCATCGGAAGCGAGGTGGATGGCCGCATCGCGTGCATCCCCCATCGTCTCGTGCCCGTCGGAGAACAGAAAAATGCGCGGCACGTGACCTGGGCGCAGCTCGGCCCGCGCCTGACGGAGCGCCTGCTCGAGATCGGAGTCGCCGCGGCGGACGATCGACGCCTGCGTCGAAGTTGGATCGGCGTTCGCGAGATCGCGCAGCGCCTTGGTGTCGTCGAGCACGGCGACGTCGCCGCCGAACGCGACGACCCGCCAGTGTGCCGGCGACAGCTCGCGGTTGAGCGTCTCGATCCGCGTCGCCGCGTCGGCGACCGACTTGCTCGAGACGCTGTAGGACGTGTCCACGACGTAGACGATCGAGAGGCGCGAGGAGCCCATCGAGATCACAGGACGGGCCAGCGCGACGGCGAGCGCGGCGAGGAGCAGCGATCGCACCAGCGCCTGCAGGACCTGCTGGCGCGGGTTGAAGTTGGTCCGGCCCCAGCGGCGCGCGAGCCACACGACGGGCACGATGGCGAGAAGCCACAGCGCGCCCGGGGCCGTCAGCGTCACGTTCATCTGCAGATCACACGGTGATGCGCCGCTGCCACGTCCACCACTCGACGGCAGCCAGCACGAACGCAAATCCGACGGCGTACATCCACCACGGCCGGCCGGATCCGCCCCCGCCGCCCGCCGGTCGCCGCCCCTCGTTCGGGAGAGACGTCCGCATCAGGTTCGACACCGCCGGATCGCCGACGTTCACACCGATGACGCCGCGCGATCCGCCGGCGTCCACCTGATACAGGCCGGGCTGGGTCAGGCGCGCGACCACGCGGTCACCGGCATGCGAGAGCGAGACCGGCGTGCCGTCCGGCGCCGTCAACGCCGACGTGCTGCCGGGCAGCTCGACGGGGCCGGGCCGCCGCAGCATGCCGTACGACGGCCGCCCAAGCCACTCAATCGCGTTGCCGACAATGACCGGAAAGGCGGGCGCCGTGGCGAGATTGGAGTCGCCGATGGCAAACCCGAGGATCACCGCGCGGCGATCGCGCGCGTCGATGACGGAGACCAGCGGCGTCCCGCGCTCGGACCGCGCAATCGGCACCAGGCCCTGACCGTCGTAGCCGCGGGCGCGGCGCACGTCAATCGTGAGCGGATCGACGCCGGCCAGCACGGGATGCGCGTCCGGCTCGAGCCAGCGGGGCGCCTTCTCCTCGGACGCAGGCGTGCCGAGCCAGCCGGCCGCCGGCGGCGCGATGAACAGCGCCGGACGCGCCGGCGCCTGCGCCGGAATCGTGCGATCGAAGATCACGACGTCTTCGCGTCCGGGCTTGTAGTCCGCGGGCTTGACGAACGACGCGCGAATCGCCGGATCCCGCTGCAGCAGATCCGCGAGCGGGCCGGGCGCGTCGGCGACGACGGTGACCGCCAGCGGATCGACGCCGGGCATCCACGCCACCGCCTCGTCGTCGATCGCGAGCGCGTTGTCGGGGGCGCGCACCCTCGCGACGAGCCGCGCGCCGCCGGACATCTGGAGCGGCACGAACTGCCGCACCGCCTCGCCGGCGGCGATGGGCACCGGCTGATCGAACAGCGTCACCGTCCCGCGGATCAGCGACACGCGCACGTCCTGCGGCCGCGCCGCGTAGTTGACGATCTCGAGAAAGGCTTCGCCGGACGAGATGCCGCTCGTGGCGGCGCGGGCGGCGAACGCCGTAATCGCCACATTCGGCACGGCTTCGTACACCGAATGCACGATGACGCCCGGCGCGGCCGCGGTATCGACCGCGCCGTCGGTGAAGAAATGCACGCTGTCGGTCCCGGCGACGCGCGGCCAGGGCGCGCCTTCCCCGCCCGAGGGCGCCAGCCGGTCGATGGCCGTCTCGATCAGCGCCAGGTCGGAGGTCGGTCCTTCGACGAGCCCGTCCGCGGTGGTCGCGAGCGCCACTTCCTCGCCGCCCGACGAGGCGGCCAGGGCGCGCGCCTGCCGCACGGCCCGTTCCCACCGTGTGCCGCCGCCGCTCTCGGCGAGCATCGACCACGACGAGTCGAGCACGATCAGCGTGCGCCCGCGCGAGGCCGCCGTCAGGCGTGGTCCGGGCCGGGTGACGGCCAGCGCGAGCGCGATCGCGAGCGCCACGGTCGCGGCCAGCGACACGGCGCGTCGAATGCGTTCCCACCAGGTGAGCTCGCGCACCTGATCGAACACGCGCCGCCACAGCAGCAGCGACGGCACATGCACGCGCGGCGGGCGGATCTTCATCCGGAACAGCCACACGGCGGCCGCCGCGGCGCCCGCGATGAGCAGCAGTGCCTGCCACACCGGCATCGCGCCGAAGCTCATGCCAGAAACCGTCCTTTGCGAAACGTCGAGAGAATCACTTGCTCGAACGGCGCGTCGGCATCGGCTCTCAGGTAGCCGAGGTTGTAGCGGCCGCAGAAGTGCTCGAGCTCCTCGCTGTGGCGCTGCCAGGCCGCGCCGTACGCGTCGGCCAGCGCCGGCGTGACGTCCACGTCCCGCAGTTCGCCCGTTTCGGCGTCCACGAAGCGCACTTCCCCGAGCGATCCGGGGTCGCGATCGGAGGGCGAGGCGACGTGGACGACGAACACGTCGTGCCCCATCGACGCCAGGATCTTCAGCCCGGGCTCGAAACCCCGCGGATCGAGGAAATCCGACACCACGACGGCGAGCCCCGTCTGCCGGGTCCGCGACGCGAACTGTTTGAACGCTTCACGCAGATCGGTATCACCCTGCGTCTCCATCCGCTCCAGCATCTCGAATACGCGAAAGATGCGCCCCTTGCCGCGGCCGGGCATCGTCTCGTCGCGCAGGCCGCTGCCGAACGGCAGAATCGTGACGCGATCGAGATGCGCCAGGCCGATGTAGCAGAGCGCCGCGACGATCCGGCGCGCCTGATCGAACTTGGCCGGCTCGACCATCGAGCGGCTGGCGTCGAGAAAGAGATAGATCGGCAGGTCCTGCTCTTCGTCGAACAATCGCAGCAGCAGCCGGTTCAGCCGCTGGTAGGCCTTCCAGTCGATGTGGCGGAAATCGTCGCCGGCCGAGTACTGGCGGTGATCGGCGAACTCCATGCCGCGCCCGCGCTTGCGCGCCAGCCGGTCGGCGCGATTCTGGCCGGCGAAGGCCCGCTTCGAGACGACATGCAGGTACTCGAGCTTCTTGAGAAAGTCGTCTTCGAAACGGAGTGCCACTGTCAAACCCTCGATCCAAAACACGGAGGCCACGGATCGCACGGAGGTCACGGATGTCTTAGGGTTATCCCAAAACCTCCGCGCCCTCCGCGTATCTCTCCGTGCTCGCCGTGTTGTGTCACTCGCTCTTGGTACCCGCCAACAACTCCGACACGATCGTGTCGGGATTGATCTGCTCCGCCTCGCCCTCGAAGTTGAGCAGCACGCGGTGGCGGAGCGCCGGCAGCGCCACGGCCTTGATGTCCTCGGCCGCGACGAAGGCGTTGCCGCGCTGGAGGGCGTGCACCTTCCCGGCCAGCACCAGCGCCTGCGCCGCGCGCGGACTGGCGCCGTACCGCACGTACCGCTTCACGAGCGGCGTCGCGTACGGCGACTCGGGGTGCGAGCCGAGCGTCAGGCGAATCGCGTAGCCCTGCACGGGCTTGGCGATCGGCACCGAGCGCGCCACCTGGCGCATCTCCAGGATCTCCGTCCCGTCGACGACGCGCGCCACCTCGTTGTCCCCCGGCTGCGTCGTCCGATCGAGGATCTGGTGCATCGCCTCTTCGGGCGGATACATGACCCGGAGCTTGAAGAAGAACCGGTCGAGCTGCGCTTCGGGCAGCGGATACGTGCCCTCCATCTCGAGCGGATTCTGCGTCGCGAGCACGAGGAAGGGCTGATCGAGCTTATAGGTCGTCTTGCCGACCGACACGCTGATGTCCTGCATCGCCTCGAGCAGCGCCGATTGCGTCTTCGGCGTCGCCCGGTTGATCTCGTCGGCGAGGACGACGTTGGCGAAAATCGGCCCCGGCTGGAAGTCGAAGAACATCCCGCCGTGCGCGTGTTCCTGCACGACATTGGTGCCGACGATGTCGGCCGGCATCAGATCGGGCGTGAACTGAATGCGCGAGAACTTGAGGTGCAGGACGTCGGCGAGCGTGTGGACGAGGCTGGTCTTGCCAACGCCCGGAATGCCCTCGAGGAGCACGTGGCCGCCGACAAGCAGGGCCGTGACCGTGCTATTGACGATTTCCTCGTGTCCGACGATCCGGCGTCCGACTTCCTTCGTGATCCGAACGAAGCGTTCCCGAAACAGATCGATGTGCTGAGCAACGGCCGCGCTGGTCATTTCGTGTGTGCGCTCCTCGGCGAGTGATCGGCGGGTGGTGTCCGCCGGCCCTCTTACTTGCGAATGAAGTACCGCTGGACGAGCGGCCGCCGCGCCTCCGGCACGGCGGGCGGGGCGTCCGCCCGGCTGCGCTCGAACGCCCCCGGCGCCACGCGGCTGAACCCGAGCGTGGACTTGCCCTGCTCGGTCTTGCGGCGGATGTCTTCTTCCTTCTTGACGTTCTGTCCCTGCATGTCGGCGCTGGCTTCGATCAGCTCCTTGCGCAGGGCCTGGGCAAACAGGAGCGCGTCGGCGCCGTTCTGCGCGCCGTTGTTACCGGCCTGGCCGGGCCGCGAATCGCCGCCCATCATCCCGCCGCCCATCATCATCTTCGCGGCGCCGGGATCCGTTGCGGCTTCCCGCACCATCTGCATCGACGCCTGCGCGCTCTGTCCTTCCGCGGACTTGCTCGCCTCATCGCTCGGCGCGCCCTTCTCGCCGGTGTCCGACGAGGACGCCTGCTCGTTCGGGTTGCCTGGACGGTTCTTCTCCGCGTTGGACAGCTTCGCGGCTAAATCCTCCAACGCCCACTTCACATCGTCGGGCAGGACCTGGTTGTCGCCCTTCTTGGCGTTGGCCAGCGCGTTCTTTTCGAAGTTCTTCGCCTTCGCGCCCTCCTGGCCGAGCGGCGCGTTCTTCATCATCTCGGCCAGCTTCTTCTGCATGGCCGGATCGATCTTCGCCATCAGCTCTTTCAGTTCTTCGAGCGTGGCGCGTGCCGCTTCGGCGTCGACATCGCCGGCTTCGATGCTGCCGAGCAGCGCCTTGAGCTTCGCCTCGAGCTCCGCCGACAACGCCTCGGGACTGCCGGCCGGCTGATCGGCGACGCCGACCGCCCGGGCGAGATAGCGGCCCGGCGCGCCGACACTCAGCACGATCGCAGCGGTGGCGAGCACGGCGGCCGCCGCCCAGGATTTTCCGGCGCGGACCGGCGGATAGAGGGCCTTCCAATCGACGGCACGGGCGCGATTGACGGCGCGCTCGAGGTGGAAGCGCGTCCACTCGTCGCCGCCCTCCGCCGCCTCGAACCAGTGGGCGCTGCGCAGCTCTCCGCGCAGCGCCGCGTCGGCATCAACGGCCGCCGCGATCGCGTCGGTCGATTGACGGCGCCGCGAACGTATCCAGGTCGTGAGCGCCAGCCCGAGGCCCGCAGCCCCCAGTACGAGGAGGGGCACGGCGGTCGAGAACCGGAGCACGCGTGCCAGGACGGCGGCGAGCAGGGCAACGCCGGCCAGAGCCGGGGCCAGGCGGACCAAACTCTGCACCGCGCCCTGCGCGCGGCGTCGTTGGTCCGCGAGGGCCACGACCTCGCTCAGCACGCGTTCAGAGGTGTCGGGAGGCACCTGGTTTCGTCTCTCAAAAGATACTCGAAATTCGGCCACCTTGTCGCCCGCCGGGGATGAAGCAGGGGACGAGCCCGCAAGAGAGGCCGGCTTCGGCCGGCCCGCCCCTTGTTGAGACACCCGGCCGCGAGCGCGTAAGCGCGAGCGAGCCGGCTCCGAGCGCGGGGGTGGGGCCCCGCGCAGTAAATCCGGATCACGTGAGCGGCTTGCTCATGACGATAAAGTGGCAAGGCAGGGTCGCGTCCGGGTCGTCGTACGGCTCGAGGCCCGCCGCCACGTATCCAAGGCGCTCGTAAAAGGGTGGCAGTTCGGTCCGGAGGTTGACGACGCGAATGTCGATCGCCTCGCATCCGGCATCCCGGCAGTACGCCTCGGCCGCGGCGCTGAGCCGGCGCCCCGCGCCTCCGTGCTGACGGGAGGGATCGACCGCGAGCAAACCGAAGTAGCCGCGGCGTCCGGGGCGGACTTCGACGAAAACGCACCCCAGGAGCCCGCCATCGGGTTCCGTGGCGACCAGGAACGCGCCGCGGTCCATGAGCGCGGTCACCCGCGCGGCGTCGATGCGGTCACCGGTCTTGAAGAACCGCTCCACGACGTACGCGGCGTTGATCAGGGTGACGAGCGCGTCGACCTCGGAGGCGTCTGCGCGCCGGATCATTTGACGGGAGGAGGCGGGACTAGGACGCCGGCTTGCGCGAGCGCCGGGGTCTCGGTGTGCGCGCGTGCGACGGACTCTGCGCGCCGCGACGGCGGCGCGGCTTCGGCTCGGCGCCGGTCGCGACGTTGCCGTTCACCTCGTCTACCTCGACGGCCTCCGCTTCGATCAGTTCGACCGGCGCTGGAATCTCCTCGCCTTCGACCTCGACGGCCGGCTCGCGGTCCGGACCGTCGCCGGCCGGGCCGGGCGTTGCCGGCGCCGCCGCGGCAGGCACGGACGACGAGTCGGCTGACGGCCGGCCGGCGGACAACGATCCCTGGAAAATACGGATGACGCCCTGGCGGTCGCGATCCACCCGCACGAGCCCCTCTTTGTGGGCCGCGCGAAGCAGGTCGACGAGATTCGCGAATCCGTAGGCCCGTTCGTCGAACGCCGGAGCGGTCTGACGAAGCACCTGCTTCACGTTGCGCAAGTACATCGGCCAGCGCTTGACTTGCGCGGACTCGAGAATCCGCCGCAGCTCCCGCATGCCGTCCGCCGCCGCACCGAGCACGGCGACCGGCACGCCCGGGCGACCGTTCGGCGGCGCGCCAGCGGCGCGTGGCGCTTCGGGCCTCGGCGCCTCGACAGACGCGGCTTCGCTCTCCTCGCTCGCCGGCACGGCCTCGCCCGGAGCGACCGGTCCATCGGCCGGCGCGACCAGCCAGCCGCCCTTGGCCTGGTGGACGCGCAGCACGCCCGCCTTCTCGAGCTTCTGTGCGAAATCACGGAAGGATCCGGCGCCGTAGCTGCGCTCGGAGAAGGTCGAGTCGAGCTGCAGCAGCGTGCTCTTCAAGAGTCCGAGCTGCGGCGAGACCTCGCGCTCGCTGAGGACCTTGAGGGCTCTCGTCACGAGCGGCACGGCCTGCTCGATGGCGGTGCGCTCGACCCGCACGTCGCGTCCCGAAACGCCGCGCGCGCGCCCCGCCGACGCGCTCGCGCCGACGAGATTCTCATAGGCGATGAATTCGTGACAGTTGCGCTGCAGAATGGCGCTCGTGAACTGCCGCCCGCCGACGATGAAAATCTTCTTGTCGTACTGCTTGAGCTTTTCGACCAGGCTGATGAAGTCGCTGTCGCCGCCGACGATGACGAAGGCGTTGATGTGCGGGTGGGTGAACGCCATCTCGAGCGCGTCGAGCGCGAGGTTGATGTCGGCGCCGTTCTTGTCGCCGCCGGGCGTCAGGTTGCGCTGCACCATGCGGATGGCGTGCTGCGTGAGTGCGCGGCTGTAGCCCCCGGCGCGCTGCCAGTCGCTGTAGGCGGTTTTCGACACGACTTCGCCGCGCTCCTTGAGCGCTTCGAGGACGAGCCCGGCATCGAAGGAAGCCCCGAGGGTGTTCTTGACGCCGATTTCGATGTTGTCGAAGTCGATGAAGACGGCGAGACGGAGACGATCTGGTTCGGTCACTACTCTCCTTACTATCTCACAACGGCACGATGCGGGGGGCTGGGTTCGATGCGAGGCGCGGGGTGCTTAGTGCGGGGTGCTTAGTGCGGGGTGCTCAGCCGGTGCGAGGTGCCGGGTGCCGGGGCGCCTTCGAACCAGCACCTCGTACCCCGCACCTCGCACGGTTCGGCGCTATTTCCGGTAGCGGACCTTGATCCCCTGCTTGAGCTGATCGGGCGTCAGCTTCTGGATCGACGCCATGTTGTATTCCCAGACCAGCGTGTTGCCTTCCTTGCGGTGCGCATTGTGCTCGACGATGTCGAACGGCGCCGTGATCTTGAACGCCACGCGCAGCCCTTTGAACATGCCTTCGATCTGTTTCATCATCGCCGCGTCGGGCGCCGCGCCGGGCGCCTGCGTGTCGGCCGCCGGGTTCTTGACGGGGCTGGTGACGAGGATCGTCTTGCCTTCGTCGGTGACCTGCAGGCCGCCGAACGGCGTCTCAGCCGGGTTCGGCGGTCCGCCGGGACCACCGCCCTGGCCGCCCTTGTCGGGCAGCGAGATCTGCGCCAGCTTCGACGCGTTGTCGAACGCGAACGTCGCCTGCGCCGTCATCTTCAGCCCTTCGTCCTGAAACTTCGCATCGACGAGCGTGACGCCCTTGGGCAGCTTGCTCGCCATCTCCTTCTTTTCTTTTTCGAAGTCCGCCGGCGTTTCGTTCTTGGTCGACGACTGCAGCTCCTTGCGGGCCTTGGCGAGCTCCGCTTCGGTCGGCGGTCCCTTCTTGCCTTCCATTTCGCGCTGCATCTGTGTCATGAAGAGGACCATGGGCTCCATGTCCACCTTCATCGAGAAGCCGGCCTGGCCGGACAGATTGCGCTCGAGGGTGAGGCTCTGTTCGATGTCGAAACATCCAGTAACGAGAAACGCAGAAAGACACAGGATTGCGGCGGCGCACTTCCTCATGGCAGGGACCTCGTTTCCGGTTATATCGGCAGGTTCGTCTGTTTCAGTACTTGCGCGGCCGTGCGCGGAATTGCACATCGCCGCAACGTGCGGCTCACGAGCCGAAGAGACTGCGCACCTCGCGCTCGACGCGAATCGGATCGATCTCGCCGATGTGCGTGGCGACCACCCGGCCGTCGCGATCGACGATGTACGTCGTCGGCAAGGCCATCACTTCCGCGAAAGCGCGCTCGATTTCCGCGCGGCTCTGCACGATCGGGTACGTGACCCCCAGTCGGCGGCTGAAGCTGCGGACGAAATCGGGCGACGCGCCGTCCTGGAGCACACCGACGACCACCAGCTCGGCCGGGTATTTGCGCTGAAGCGCCGCGAGCGCCGGAAGCTCCTTCCGGCACGGGAGGCACCAGGTCGCCCAGAAGTTGACGATCGCGACGCGTCCGCGCCATGACGCGGGGGAAACATCGCGGCCGTCGAGATCGGCCGCCTGAAACGGCGCGACCGCGATGGGGGGATCGACAAATTCGACGACCGACGTCTCGTCGGGCGTGGACGGCGAAATCGCCGCGGCCTTCGACCGTATCAGCCTCGTGGTGGCATCGGTCGCGGCGAACGCCACCAGACAGACGAGCGGGATGAGCCAGCGGCGTGACATCGGAGTGCGGGATCATCTTAGCGCGTTCCGCCGGGCGAGACGCGGCCGGGACGGCTCGCCCGTGCGGGAGACGTAGCGCCGGACGGCTCGGGATAACATGGCGGGGATGACTCCAGCGGACTGCATTCTCTTCAGTGGCGGCGCGCCCGGCGCCGAGGCGGCGTTCGGCGAGTGCGCTCAGGATTACGGCGTCGAGGAGGTGAACTTCACCTTCGAAGGCCACAAGATGGCGCGCTCCCGGGGCGTGCGCGTCCTCAATCACGAGGAACTCCAGGCGGGTGACGTCAGCCTCGAGTACGTGTCGCGCCTCATGCGCCGCCGCTATACCGACGCGGCCACTATCCGGAAGATCCTGCAGACACTCTGGTACCAGGTGAACAACGGCCAGGAGATCTACGTGATCGGCACCGTGCAGGACGACGGCACGGTGCGCGGCGGCACGGGCTGGGGCGCCGAGTTTGCCAAGCTCTGCAACAAACCGCTGCACGTCTTCGATCAGGAGAAGGACTGCTGGGACCGGTGGACCGGCACCGAGTGGACCGTATGCACGGCGGCCAACCTGCCGGTGATCTCACATCCGCACTTCACCGGCACCGGCACGCGCACGCTTCACGAGAACGGCCGCCACGCGATCCGCGACCTCTTCGCCCGGTCGTTCGGCAAGCGCTAGCGACCACGAAGACTTCTTTGGGGTCGTGTCAGAACTCAGGCGGAGGGGCGGGCTTCAGCCCGCCTTTGGGCCGGCTGAAGCCGGCCCCTCCTGTCGCCAGACTCACGAGTTCCATCGCTGCGGCATCCACCGCCCGGCCGGCGCCGATGCTGCCGTTGGTGACAATGACCACGCCGCGGTCGGCCGCCGGATCGAAGGCGACGATGGCGTACCAGAGCGTGTTCGATCCGTTGTGCCAGATGACGCGGCCACCCGGGTCGCGGCGAACGACCCATCCGAAAGCGTAGTCGGCGCCCGGCCGCGGCGGCTCGTGCAGCCGGCGCATCGTGTCGGCGCGCACGACGCCGTTCCGGCCGCGCTCGCCGCGCAGGTGCTCCTGGCCCCAGCGCGCGAGATCGCGAATGGTCATGTGCAGCGTACCGGCCGGACCGAAGAACGGCGGGTTGTCGGCCTGTGGTCCGGGACCGATCACCAGCAGTGAGCCGTCCGGCCGTTGCCGGTGGCCGCGCGGCTGATCGATCTTGTTGTCCGTCCCCGGTGCGCCGAATCCAGCACCGGAGAGCTTGAGCGGCGCAAGGACTTCGTGCCGGATCATCTCCTCCCAGGGCCGTTTGGCGCGCGCTTCGAGCAGGGCGCCGGCGATGATGTAGCCCGCATTCGAGTAGAGATACGCCTCGCCGGGCGCGCTGGCTGGCACGCCGGAGAGCACGGCGTCGAGCGCCCGCTGCCGCTGCTCGGGGAGCGGCGCGCCCGAGGCCACCTGGGCGGACACCACCGGACCCGGCACGTTGGCCGGCAGCCCCGCGCGATGGCTCAGCAGATCGGTCAGCGTCACCGGCGCGAACTTGCCGGCGCGATCCGCGCCGAGCAGGTCGCCGAGCGTTGACGACCACGACAGCTCGCCGCGCTCGACCCGCATCGCGACGAGCGTCGCGGTGAACGACTTGGTGATCGATCCGATGTGCCAGCGATCGCCGATCGAGACCGGGACGTCGCGAAGCATTTGCCGGACGCCGGTAGCCGCGACGTCGTCGAGGCGATCGCTGCTGAAGATTGCGCCGCCTACGGCCGGAAGGAACGCGGCGGCCCGAAGCGTTTCGAGACGGGCGGCAAGCGCCGCGGCTCGTGGCGGCGCGGCGCCGGCGGCCGGGACGATGACGGTGAGGGCTGCGGCCAGCGCCGTCAGCGCGGACCGCATGGGCTACTTCTTCTTGGGCCGGTAGACGTGCGTGGACTGGCCGAAAAACACCTCGGCCGCCTCCATCAACGTCTCGGACAGCGTGGGGTGCGGATGGATGCTCAGCTTGAGATCGGTCGCGAGCGCGGCCATCTCGACGGCGACGACGCCCTCGGCAATCAGCTCACCGGCTCCCGATCCGACGATGCCGACGCCGAGGACCCGTTCCGTGTCGGGATCGATGACGAGCTTGGTCATCCCATCCGGCCGATCGATCGCGACGGCCCGGCCGAGCGCCGCCCAGGGGAACTTCGCGATCTCGACCTTGCGCCCGGTCTTCTGTGCCTCGGTCTCCGTCAAGCCGCACCAGGCGACCTCCGGATCGGTGAAGACGACCGCGGGAATCGCCTGCGGCTCGAACGCCACGCTGTGGCCGAGCGCCGCCTCGACGGCGACACGCGCTTCGGCGGACGCCTTGTGCGCGAGCATGGGCTCCCCCACGACGTCGCCAATCGCAAAGATCGTGGGCTCAGCGGTGCGCCGCGCCTCGTCCACCTGGATGAACCCGCGATCGGCCGTGCGGACGCGGGTCTTCTCCAGGCCGGGCACGGCCGAATTCGGTTTCCGCCCGACGGACACGAGCACCCGCTCGAATGTCTGTTCCTTGTCAGTGTCGGCCAGATCCTTGCCCTCGATCGTGACCTTGACGCCGTTCTTGGCGTCTTTCATGTCCACCACGCGCGCGTTGACGAGCACCTTGTGCATCGTCTTTTCCATCCGGCGGCCGAGGAACGTCACCAGATCGCGATCGGCGCCGGGCAGGAGTCCGGGCGTCATTTCCACGACCGTGACCTTGGTCCCAAGCGCGGCGTAGACCGACCCCAACTCGAGCCCGATGTAGCCGCCGCCGACGACGAGGAGCGTCTTCGGAATGTCGGGCAGCTCGAGCGCGCTCGTCGAGTCCAGGATCCGCGGGCTGTCGGCCGGCAGGCCCGGCACGGTCGAGGGTCGCGAGCCGGTGGCGATGATCGCGTGCTCGAACGTCAGCGTTTCGGTCCCGCCCGCGGTGAGCTCGATGCTGAGCGTCTTCGCATCGACGAACGAGGCGCGCCCCTGGATGTACTGCACTTTCCGGTACTTGGCGATCTGGCTCAGGCCCGTCACCATCTTGCGGACGACCTGATCCTTGAACGCGCGCACCTTGTCGAGATCGATTGTGGGCTCCGCGTACGTGATCCCCCACGCCGACGCGTGGTGCGCCTCGCTCATGACCTTGGCGACGTGGAGCAGGGCCTTCGAGGGAATGCAGCCGCGATAGAGACACACGCCGCCGGGATTGGCTTCGAGATCGACGAGCGCTACCTGCATCCCGAGATCCGCCGCATAGAACGCAGCCGCGTACCCGCCGGGACCAGCACCGATGACAACTAATTGGACAGAAGACATGGAAGATAAATGGACACTAGAGAAGTGAGAAGCAATGACTTCTCACTTCTGGCTTCGAAGTTCGAACTTGATCATAAGTACATGCTGAGCGGCTGTTCGAGTCCTTCGGCGACGAACCGCAGGAAGCGCGCGGCGTCGGCGCCGTCGATCACCCGGTGATCGTAGGACAGCGACAGCGGCAGTACCTGGCGCGGCACGAAGGATCCATCCCTCCACACCGGTTCAGTCGCGCTGCGTGACATGCCGAGGATCGCGACTTCCGGCTGATTGATGATCGGTGTGAACGCCGTGCCACCGATACCGCCGAGGTTCGTGATCGAGAAAACGCCGCCCGCCATTTCGTCGAGCGTGAGCTTCTTGTCGCGCGCCTTCTGCGACAGCGTCGCCAGCTCGGCGGCAATCTCGGTAATTGTCTTCCGATCGGCATCGCGGATCACCGGCACGAGGAGCCCGTTTGGCGTGTCCACGGCGAGGCCGATGTGCGCGTACTTCTTGTAGATGATGGTTTCGCTCGCCATGTCCACCGACGACGCGAACTGAGGAAACCGCCCGAGCGCCAGCGCCACGACCTTGACGGCAATCGCCGTGACCGTCAGCTTGCCGCCGCCCTTCTCCACCTTCGCACCGTAAGCCTTGCGGAAGTCCTCGAGCGCCGTGACGTCCGCCTTGTCGTGCTGCGTCACGTGCGGCGCCTGCCAGGCGATGGAGAGATGCTCGGCCGTCTTGCGGCGGATGTTCGACATCGGCCGTGCTTCGACCTCGCCCCACTTCGCAAAGTCCGGCAGACTGCCGGCCCGGAGCGGCGCCGCGGCGCGGCCGCCGCCCGCCAGCACGCTCTTCACATGCTGCTTCACGTCGTCCTGTCCGATGCGGCCGCCGGGACCTGTGCCCGCGACGCCCTGGATGTCGACCCCGAGCTCGCGCGCGTAACGACGCACCGAAGGCGCGGCCGGCACCACGGGCAACTCGCCGGACGGCGGCGCCTGCCTGCCGGTGGTGATGTCGACGACGGCCGCGGCCGGACGGGCGGCGGGACGCGATTCGACCGGCGGCGTCTGCTCGGGTGCCGCACCGGCGGTCGCGGCATCGGACTTGGCTTCGGCGCCGGCCGGCACGGGAGCCGCGGCGGGCGCGGGCGGTTCAGGTTTTGCCGCTTTCGCCGCGGCCGGCGCGGCCTCCGGCTTGGACGGGGTGGCAGGCGCGGCTTTGGCGGGCGCCTCGGCCTTCGCGGCGCCCTCGTTCACGATCAGCACGACCTGACCGACTTTGACCTTGTCTCCCGGCTTGACGCGCACCTCGGCGACCGTACCGCCAGCCGACGTCGGCACTTCGATCGTCGCCTTGTCGGTCTCGAGCTCGAGGATGCTCTGGTCAGCCTTCACCACGTCGCCCGGCTTCACCAGCACGCGGACCACGTCGCCCTTCTCGACGTTCTCGCCAAGTTCGGGGAGTGTGATTTCGATCGACATCGACACCTTTCAGGCCGAAGGCCCACGGCCTCTGGCCCAAGTTTCGGACGCCTGCCCCGCCGCAGTTCCGGCCAGCGTCCCGAGGTCTGTCCCTGGGCCCATGGCCCTGGGCCGGTTAAGAAATCGTCGGATCCTTCTTGTCGGCGGCGATTTCCAGATCTTTGAACGCCTGCCGCACGGTGGCCGCGTCGATCTGGCCCTCGCGGTGCAGCGTCGCGAGCGTCGTCGCGGCGACGTGCCGTGCGTCCACCTCGAAGAAGTTGCGCAGCGCGACGCGATCTTCGCTGCGCCCGAAGCCGTCGGTGCCCAGCGTGACCATCGGCCGGCCGACGAAGCGCGAGATCATCTCGGGCTGGCTCTTGAGGTAGTCGGACGCGGCGACGACGACGCCCGACGTCTTGCCGAGCGCTTCGGCGACGTACGGAACCCGCGGCGTCTGCGTCGGGTTGCGCAGGTTCCAGCGCTCGGTCCGGTGCGCATCGCGGTAGAGCTCGTTATAGCTCGTCGCGCTCCAGACCTCAGCGCCGACGCCGTACTTCTCGAGCAGCGCCTGCGCCTTGATGACCTCGTTCAGGATCGCGCCGCTGCCGATCAACTGCGCCTGCGCCTTCGCCTTGCCGTCGGGCGCCGCCTTGAACCGGTAGAGTCCCTTGATGATGCCGTCGCGCACGCCCTCGGGCATCGCCGGCATCTCGTACTGCTCGTTCATCACGGTGATGTAGTAGAACCCGTCCTCGCGATCGCCGTACATCCGCTTGATGCCGTCCTGGATGATCACGCCGAGCTCGTAGGCGTAGGCCGGGTCGTACGCCCGGCACGTCGGCACCGTCAGCGCGAGCGTGTGACTGTTGCCGTCCTGGTGCTGCAGTCCTTCTCCCGCGAGCGTGGTGCGGCCCGCCGTGCCGCCGAGGAGGAACCCGCGGCAGCGCGCGTCGGCGGCGGCCCAGATGAAGTCGCCGACCCGCTGGAATCCGAACATCGAGTAGTAGATGAAGAACGGAATCGTGTTGATGCCGTGGGTCGCATAGGCAGTGCCGGCGGCGATCCACGACGAGATCGATCCGGCTTCAGTGATGCCCTCTTCGAGAATCTGGCCGTCCTTCGCTTCCTTGTAGTACAGCAACGTCGCCATGTCGACCGGCTCGTACAGCTGGCCGATGCTCGAGTAGATACCGACCGCCTTGAAGAGCGCCTCCATGCCGAAGGTGCGCGCCTCGTCCGGCACGATCGGCACGACGAGCTTGCCGATTTCCTCGTGGCGCAGCATCTTGGCGAGCATTCGGACGAAGACCGCGGTCGTGGAGGCCTTGCGCCCGGCGGTGCCGGCCGAAAACTCCGCGAACAGTTCGTCGAGCGACGGCCGGATGGAGGGCGCGACGACGACGCGCCGCGGCACAAGACCGCCAAGCGCCGCGCGCCGCTCCTTCATGTAGCCGATCTCGATGCTCTTCTCGTCGGGCCGGTAGAAGGGCGCGTCGGCGATGCGATCGTCGGGAATCGGGACGCCGAACCGATCGCGGAACATCTTCAGATCCGCGTCGTTCATCTTTTTCTGCTGGTGCGTGATGTTCTTGCCTTCACCCGCTTCGCCCAGCCCGTAGCCCTTCACGGTCCGCGCCAGCACGACCGTCGGTCCGCCCTTGTGCTGCGTGGCGGCGCGATAGGCGTTGTAGACCTTCACGGGGTCGTGTCCGCCCAGCGTCATCTTCTTCAGATCGTCGTCGGACAGGTGACGGACCATTTCGAGCAGCCGCGGGTCCGCTCCCCAGAAATGTTTGCGCAGGTACGCGCCGTCCTCGACGACGTAGCGCTGGTATTCGCCGTCGACGATGTCCCCCATGCGCTTGACGAGGAGCCCCTCGGTGTCGCGCGCGAGCAGTTCGTCCCACTCCGAGCCCCAGAGGACCTTGATCACGTTCCAGCCGGCGCCGCGGAACACCGACTCGAGCTCCTGGATGATCTGCCCGTTGCCGCGCACCGGCCCGTCGAGCCGCTGCAGGTTGCAGTTGATGACGAAGATCAGGTTGTCGAGCTTCTCGCGCGCGGCGAGCGAGATCGACCCGAGCGATTCGGGCTCGTCGGTCTCGCCATCGCCCAGGAATGCCCAGACTTTCTGGTCGGACGGGGTCTTGAGCCCGCGATTCTCGAGGTAGCGCGCGAAGCGCGCCTGGTAGATCGACATGAGCGGCCCGAGCCCCATCGACACGGTGGGAAACTCCCAGTAGTCGGGCATCAGCCACGGGTGCGGATAGGACGAGAGCCCGGGCTCGGCCCGCAGCTCGTGCCGGAAATTGCGGAGGTGCGTCTCGTTGAACCGCCCCTCGAGGAAGCCGCGGGAGTAGATGCCGGGCGAGGCGTGACCCTGGTAGTACACGATGTCGGCCTCGCGCCCGCCGTCCTTGCCGCGGAAGAAGTGGTTGAAGCCCACCTCGTAGAGGGTGGCCGACGACGCAAAGGTCGAGATGTGCCCGCCGATCCCGTCCGACTCGCGATTGCCGCGCACGACCATGGCCAGCGCGTTCCACCGGACCAGGCTCTTGATGCGGCGCTCGATCTCGCGATCGCCGGGGAACGCCACCTGCTCGGTCACCGGGATCGTGTTGATGTAGGGCGTGCTGGCGGCAAACGGCACCTTGACGCCCGCCTGCCGCGCCCGCGCGCTGAGCGCGTCGAGCAGACGGATGACCCGGCCTTTGTCTCCCTGACGGAGCACGTAGTCGAGGGACTCAATCCATTCACGGGTTTCGACCGCCTCGAGGGCGGCCGCGTCGGTCGGGGCGAGGTTCTTCATGTGTATGCGCGTCCTTGTTCGTCGTCGATCCTTTCTATTCTAGACCCCGAAGGCGCCGGGAGGATACCGGCGTCACGCCGATCCGTGCAAAATAAGGCACATGAAGCCTGTGCGTCCGCGCCCGTCGCGCCTGTCCCGGCCTGTGTCGGCCGCTTTCATCTTCCTCATGACCATGACCTCCGCGTGCTCGAACTCTGCTCCAGCCGCCGCGCCGCAGACGGCGTCACCTGTCGTCACTGCGCTCGAGGCGAAAACCCGCCGGTTCGCGCCGGTGGACATCAGCGCACCGGTGGACGCGTTGCCGCCCAACGAGCGCCGCGCGCTGGCGAAAATGGTGGATGCGGCGCGTCTGATGGACGGGCTCTTCCTCGAGCAAGTGTGGGCCGCCAATCCGAGCGTCCTCGCACACCTGGCGGCCGACCGGACGCCTGAGGGTCAGGCCGAGCTGCACTACTTCCTCGTCAACAAGGGACCGTGGTCGCGCCTCGATCACAACGAGTCCTTCCTGCGGCCGGGGTTCGCGATCCCGGCGAAACCGCCGCAGGCCAACTTCTATCCGGCCGATGCGACCCGCGAAGAAGTGGACAAGTGGATCAGCTCGCTCAAGGGACCGGCGCACGCCGAGGCCGCGGGGTTCTTCACCGTGATCCGCCGCGGCGCCGGCGGCAAGCTCATGGCCGTGCCGTACAGCGTCGAGTATCAGAACACCCTGGTGGCAGCGGCGGCGGCGCTGAAAGAAGCCGCCGATCTCACCACGCAGCCCTCGCTCAAGAAGTTCCTGACACTTCGGGCCGAGGCCTTCCTCTCGAACGACTACTTCGCGAGCGACATGGCCTGGATGGAGCTCGATGCGTCGATCGAGCCGACGATCGGACCGTACGAGACGTACGAGGACGAGTGGTTCGGCTACAAGGCCGCGTTCGAGGCGTTCATCACGCTGCGCGACGACGCCGAGACGAAGAAGCTCGCGATGTTCGGCGCGGAGCTGCAGGGGCTGGAGAACGCGCTGCCCATCGATCCCGCGTTCCGCAACCCGAAGCTCGGGGCCCTGGCGCCGATTCGCGTGGTCAACGTCGTCTTCGCCGGCGGCGACGGCAACCGCGGTGTCCAGACGGCGGCATTCAACCTGCCGAACGACGACCGGGTCATCCGCGAGAAAGGCGCGAAGCGGGTGATGTTGAAGAACACCCAGGACGCGAAGTTTCAGAAGGCGCTGCTGCCGATCTCCGCGGTCGCCCTCGGCGCGGCCGATCGCGCCAAGGTCAGCTTCGACGCCTTCTTCACGCACATCCTGATGCACGAGGTCATGCACGGGCTCGGTCCGCATCAGGTGCAGAAAAGCGGCACGGCGGTGCGCCTCGCGCTCAAGGACACCTACTCGGCGATCGAGGAGGCCAAGGCGGACATCTCCGGCCTCTGGGCCCTGCAACAGCTCGCCGACAAAGGCGTCGTCTCCGCGCAGATCGCGCAGTCGATGTACGCGACGTTCCTCGCCTCAACGTTCCGGTCGATTCGCTTCGGTATCAACGAAGCGCACGGCAAGGGCATCGCCCTCCAGCTCAACTACCTGCTCGATCGCGGCGCGTTCGTCGTGAACGCCGACGGCACGTTCAGCGTCGTGGACGCGAAGATCAAGGAGGCGGTCGCGGCGCTCACGCGCGATCTGATGACGCTGCAGGCCGAAGGCAATTACGCCGCGGCGCAGGAGCTGCTCAAGAAAATGGTGGAAGTCCGGCCGCAAGTGCAGGCCATCCTCGATCGCCTCAAGGACGTGCCGGTGGACATCGAGCCGAGGTTTGTCAGCGCGCGGTAGCGCGTCTTCTTCCTTAGTCGCGCGTGGGGCCCCACCCCCACGCGCGCGTCCGCGACGGCTCGCTACGCTCGCCTGCGGACGGTCATTTTTCTTCATTGCGCGTGGGGCCCCCCACCCCCAC
>Ga0111539_10003339_pt1 | contig 21193 bp, 16 predicted proteins | sample RhiMethybrSRZTD1_FD_79667 | JGI IMG/M metagenome (GOLD analysis project Ga0111539, IMG submission 79667) | Populus rhizosphere microbial communities from Tennessee, USA - Rhizosphere MetaG P. TD hybrid SRZTD1 (version 2) (version 2) | ecosystem: Host-associated > Plants > Roots > Rhizosphere >...
CATGTTCGCGAATCCGCGCGCCGCTGAGGCCGCGCTCTCGCCGGACCTCGAGGCGCTGAAGCAGAGCTGCGGCATTGCAGTGCAGGGCGCGGCCAAGATCCCGTTCATCTGCATCGACCTCTCCGGCGGCTCCAGCCTGGCAGGGTCGAACGTGCTGACGGGCGGGCAGGGCGGACAGCGCGACTTCCTGTCCGTGTCGGGCTACGGCACGCTCGGCCTGCCCGGCGACATGGTTCCGAACGCGCCGAACCCGGGCAGCGCGACCAACGACTTCATCGAGAGCCGCCTCGGCCTCCTGTTCCATCTCGACAGTGCCTTTGTGCGCGGCATCCTCGAGCGCGTCTCCGTCACGACCGCTGCGAACACCAACGGCGCCGTAATCCCGGCGCGCTCCGAGAACGACACGGGCAACAACCCGCACAACCCGATGTACGGCATCAACCGCGCGGGCGCCGACGGCGAGCTACTGACGCTGATCGGCTCGGTGAGCTCGGACTCGGGCGGCAACTCGATGGCGCCGGCGTACATGATCGACCCGTCCGTGCGCCCGACCAAGGTGAGCCAGACCAGCGACGTCACCGGCCTCGTGGATACCGGCAAGCTCGTCGGACTCCTCGACCAGGACGACGCGGTGCGCGTCATGGAGTCGATCGAGCGACTCTCGAGCGACAAGCTTGCGCGCGTCGACACGGGCGTCACGCGCGACGCGATCATCAAGGACATGGTGCGCTGCAATTACGTGAAGGCGGCGGATCTCACCGACCGCTACGGCGACCCGTCTGCGCTCAATCCAGAGCTCGACCCGGACATCGTCGGGCCGGCCGGCATCTTCACGCAGCCGGAGTTCGACAACGAGAGCGAGTTCCGCAAGACCGCGGCGGTCATGAAGCTCGTCGTCAATGGCTACGCGGGCGCTGGCACAATCGAGCTGGGTGGCTACGACTACCACGGCATGGGCCGCGCCACGGGCGAGATCATGGACCTGCGCGCGGGCCGCTGCATGGGAGCGTGCCTCGAATACGCCGCACGCCGCGGCGTGCCGCTCATGCTCTACGTGTTCAGCGACGGCTCGCTGAACTCCGACGGGACCGTCGACAGCAGCACGAACGGCCGCGGCAAGTTCAACTGGTCCAGCGACAACCAGCAGACGGCCTGCTCCTTCTTCCTCGTCTACAACCCGGCGGGGCGTGCGCAGCTCTACACGGGCGACAACCGGCCGCCGGCGCAGCACCAGCAGATCGGCTGGTTCCGGAAGGACGGGTCAGTGGAGACCGCGGGTACGCCGGCGGCCAACAACGTCAACCTGCTGGTCGAGACGGTGATCCTGAACTACATGGCCCTGCACGGCGAGCAGGGGCAGTTCGGCGTGAAGTTTCCGGGCAACGGCCTCGGCTCGGCGTCGCTCCAGGACAGCCTCATCGCGTTCAACCCGATCGTCAACGGCACCATTGTGTGACGTGCGCCGAGACCGGCGGCGCCCCGTAAGTAAACATATCCCCAGCCGGGTCTGCCGGCGTTATGTCACATGGGGTTGACGTGATGGAGACACGACCTCATCGCCGCGGTGCGAGATCGCGCCTTGCGCTCGCAGGCATCCTCGCCGCGATCGGGCTCGCCGCCTCGGCCGGCGAAGGGCCCTCGGCGCCTGACTTTGCGCTGGCCTCGACGTCGGGCAGCAACTACCGCCTTTCCGAATACCGCGGCGAGGTCGTTGCGCTCGTGTTCTGGGCGAGCTGGTGCGGCGATTGCCGGCGGGAGCTGGAGCGCTTCGAGAGGCTGCGCCGTACCTACGGCAATGTCGGCCTCGTCGTGCTCGGCGTGAACCTGGACCAGGAGCCGGAGCGTGCAAACGCGCTCGCCGGCGCCGCCGGCATCGGCTTCCCGGTGCTGCTCGACACTGCGAAGGATGTCAGTAAGACGTATCGCGCCGACGACCTGCCGCTGATCGTGCTGATCGATCGCCGTGGCGAGATCCGGGCGCGGCACCAGGCGCTCGACGAGCGCGAGGAGCGGGGGTTGCTCGTGGACCTCCGCGACCTGATCGACGAATGACGCGGGAGCGAACATGAAGAGCGCACTCATTACATTCCTCGCGGCCCTCGCGGCCTCCTTGCCGGCCTTCGCGGACGAAGCGGCGGCGTCCGTCGAGCCGTCCGCCGATCGTTCCGCGCTCGACGCCGAAGTGCAGGGGCTGCGCCGCGAGGTCGTCGACCTCAACCGCGACCTCTTCATGCTGGAGGAGGACCTGCTGTTCCCGGCGAGCACTCAGGTCGCCGTGTTCGTGTCGATGGATGTCGGCACCTTCTTCGCGCTTGACTCCGTGCAGCTCAAGGTCGACGACAAGGAGGTCGCCAACTACCTCTACACCGACCGGGAGCAGGACGCGCTGAAGCGCGGCGGCGTACAGCGACTGTGGCTCGGCAACCTCAAGGCCGGCGAGCACGAAGTGACCGCTTTCTTTACGGGCCAGGGGCCGAACGACCGCGACTACAGGCGTGGCACGACGCTCAAAGTGGAGAAGGGCGTAGGCGCCAAGTACGTGGAGCTCAAGATCAGCGACAGCGTGTCGCAGCTCCAGCCCGAGTTTGTCGTCCGCGTCTGGGAGTGAGCGTCGGGTGCTGGCGCGACTACTCATACTCGCGGCGCTCGCGCCTGCGGCGCTAGCCGCACCGGTCGTCGAGGAGGATGCGATTCCCGGGCTGCCGGCCGTGAAGGTGCAGGACCTGCATTACGGCGACGTACTGTTCTATCTCTACCAGCAGGATCACTTCGACGCGCTGGTGCGCCTTGCCGCCTACCGCGACCAGGGAAAGATCGCGACGCAGGCGCGCGACTCCGAGCTGCTGCGCGGCGGACTCTACCTGTCTCTAGGCCAGCACCGCGAGGCGCGCGAGATATTCGAGCGGCTGCTCGCCGACCCCTCGACGCCTCAGGACGTGCGCAACCAGGCCTGGTTCTGGCTGGGCAAGGTGCTCTATGCCGCGGGCCTTTACGAGGATTCGGACCGCGCGCTGCGCCAGGCGGCCGGCACGCTGCCGGAGGACAAGGAAGCGGAGCGTCACCTGCTGATCGCGCAGGGGCTCCTGTACCGGCAGCGCTACGAACAGGCAATCGCGGAGCTGTCCGCCTGGCAGGGTCCGCGCTACTGGATCGCCTACGGGCAGTTCAACCTCGGCGTCGCGCTCGTGCGTGCCGGTCAGCCGGAGCGCGGCCTCAAGCTCCTCGATGCGGTCGGGCAGCTCCAGACCCAGTACCCCGAGATGATGGCACTGCGCGACAAGGCGAATCTCGCCATCGGCTACGCGCACCTGCAGGCGGGCGAGCCCGCAGCGGCGCGGCTAGCGCTCGAGCGCGTGCGGCTCAACGGGCCGTTCTCAAGCAAGGCGCTGCTCGGCGCCGGCTGGGCGGACGTCGCAGCGGAGCAGTACCAGGCGGCGCTCGTGCCGTTCGAGGAGCTGCAAGGCCGGGACTTGCTCGACGCAGCGGTCCAGGAATCGTACCTCGCGGTCCCTTATACCTACGGCCAACTCGGCGCGATGGGGCAGTCGGTGCAGTATTACGAAAAGGCGATCTCGGCTTACGACGCCGAGCGCTCGCGCATTGGCGAGTCGATCGCGGCAATCCGCGCGGGGCACCTCCTCGATGCGGCAATGAAAGCGGGCGGCGACGGGCGCGAAGGCTGGTTCGCCCAGCTGTCGACGCTGCCGGATTCGCCCGAGTCGCGTTACCTCTACCACCTGCTCGCAGGCAACGAGTTTCAGGAAGGGCTCAAGAACTATCGCGCGCTCGACGCCATGGCGAAGAACCTCGCGAACTGGCAGCAGAGCCTCGGCGCCTTCGACGACATGGTCGAGACGCGCCAGCAGGCCTTCAGGCAAAAGCTGCCGGGCGCCGACGCGCGGCTGGCGACCGTCGACGTCGCGACGATCAACGGGCGGCGCGACGAGCTGCAGGGCGAGTTCGAGGCGGCCGTGCGTGCGCGGGACGTCAGGGCGCTCGCCACCGCGAAAGAGCGCGAACAGCTCGCGATGCTGGACGAGGTCGACGCGGAGCTTGCCCGCCCCGCAGCCGAACTGAGCTTCGACGAGTCACACGCAGTATGGGATGGGGGGCGGTGGCGGGCCGCGGCTGCGGACCCGCGAGGTGACGTCCGCGAAAAGGCGCGCCTGGCGCGCGGTGTGCTGCTCTGGAAGCTCGACGCAGCCTGGCGCGTCCGCAGCTGGCAGACGAGCCGGTCGCTCCGCGACCTCAACGCGGCGATCTACGACGCCAGGACCCGGGAATCGGCTTCGGGCCGCGCCCGCGAGGGCGCGCCCGAGCGCAATGCCGCGCTCGGCGCGCGCGTCGGCGCGCTGTCGCCGCGCGTGGACGCGCTGCTCGCGCGGGTCGGCGAGGCCAAAGTTGCGCAGGCGTACCGTCTCGCGGACATCGCGGTGCGAGAGCTGGAGGACCAGCGCAAGCGCCTGGACGAATACGCGGTGCAGGCCCGGTACGCGCTCGCGACCATCTACGACCGGGCCGCGGCCACCGACGCGCCCGCGAAGCCGCCGGCAGCGACGCCGTGACCGGCAGGCTCTTCGCCGTAATTGCGCTCGCGCTCCTGCCGCTCGCGGCCGGCGCGGCGAAGCCGCCGCCACCGCCACCGACGCTCAAGGACCTCAAGCGCGATGCGCCGGAAGTCCGAACGGATGAGGCGATAGCGCCGGATCCCGAGCGCGCGAAGCAGCTGTACCGCGATTTCCTCGACCTCGAAGGCGGAGACCCGGCGCTTCGGACTGAGGCCATGCGGCGCCTCGGCGATCTGCAGATGGAGGCGGGCGACGGCGCGCGCGGCGAGGGCGTCGGCCAGGGCGAAGCCGAGACGCGCGAGGCCATCGCGATCTACACGCGCCTGCTCGAGCAGGAGCCCGACTATCCGCGCGCCGACGTCGTCCTCTACCAGCTCGCGCGCGGCTGGGAGTCGCTCGGCGACGCCAACAAAGCACTCGGCTACCTCGATGCGCTCGTCGCGAAGTATCCGTCGAGCCAGCGGATCGACGAGGCGCAGTTTCGCCGCGGCGAGATCCTCTTCAGCGCGAAGCGATATCCGGAGGCGCAGAAGGCTTACGAGGCAGCAAGCGGCTACGGCGCGACGAGCGAGTTCTACGAGCAGAGCCTCTACAAGCTCGGCTGGTCGCTGTTCAAGCAGTCCGAAAACCAGGCCTCCTTCGAGCCGTTTGCGCGCGTGCTGGACCTGAAACTCGTGGACCCGGCGAAGCCCGCCGCCCTGCTCGACACCGCGGAGCTTCCGCGCGCCGACCGCGAGCTCGTGCAGGACACGTTCCGCGTGCTCTCCATCGGCTTCTCCTACGAAAACGGGCAGGAGACGCTCGACCGGTTCGTCTCGCGGCGCGGGGAGATGCCCTATACCCACCTCCTGTACTCCGAGCTCGGCGACCTCTACGTGAGCAAGGAGCGCTACACCGATGCTGCCGACACCTACCGCGCGTTCGTCGAACGCAATCCCGACCACGAGCATGCGCCGCTCCTGCAGATGCAGGCGATCGAGGCCTACCGGAAGGGCGGCTTCGCCCAGCTCGTGCTCGACGGCAAGAAGGAGTTCGTCGAGCACTATCGGCTCGGCAGTTCGTTCTGGGCGCAACGGACACCGGAAGAATTCCCGCTGGTCGCGAAGGAGCTGAAGACGAACCTCACGGACCTCGCGCAGTACTACCGCGCCGAGGCCCAGCACTCGAAGAAGAAGTCAGACTTCTACGAGGCGACACGCTGGTACCGCGAATTCCTGCAGTCCTTCCCGGACGACCCGGAGTCGGCCGAGACCAACTACCTGCTTGCCGACACGCTTTTCGAGAGCGAAGACTTCCGCGCCGCCGCAGTCGAGTACGAGCGCACCGCCTATGCCTACCCGTTCCACGCGAAGTCGGCGGAGGCGGGCTATGCCGCGCTCGTGTCCTATGAGCGCGAAGACGAGGCCATGGAAGGCGAGTCGGCCGCGGCCTGGAACCGGCAGCGCCTCGAGAGCCAGCAACGTTTTGCCGTCACGTTCCCGGCGCACTCGGAGAGCGCAACGCTCCTCACCCGCACGGCGCGCGAGTACTACGACCTCAAGGACCTGCCGAAGGCGCTCGAGGTCGCGGGACTCGTGCTCGCGCGCCAGCCGCCGGTCCCGATGGACATGCAGCGCACGGCCTGGACCGTGACCGGCAACGCCCAGTTCGATACCGGCGCCTTCGCGGACGCGGAGGGCGCCTACCTGCAAGTGCAGTCGCTGATGGCGCCGGGCGATGCGGAGGCCGCCGCGATCAACGAGCGCCTGGCAGCCGCGATCTACAAGCAGGGCGATGCCAAAAAGGCCGCGGGCGACGCCGGCGGTGCCATCGACGCCTTCCTGCGCGTCGGCAAGCTCGCGCCTGGATCGTCAATCCGCGAAACCGCCGATTTCGATGCAGGCGCGCTGCTCGTTTCGCTCAAGGACTGGCCGCGCGCCATCCCGGTGCTGGAGTCCTACCGCGCCGCCTACCCGGGCAACGCGCGCCAGGCAGACGTCACACGCAACCTCGCACTCGCCTATCTCGAAGGCGGGCGGGCGGGGGATGCCGCGGGCGAATTCGAGCGCATCGCCGAGTCGGCCGGGGAGACGGCGGACGTGCAGCAAAGCGCCCTTTGGCAGGCGGCCGAGCTTTACGAGAAGTCAGATCAGAAACCGCGTGCAATGGCGGCCTATGAGCGCTACGTGCAGCGTTTCCCGGCGCCAATGCCGGAGGCCGTCGAAGCGCGGCTCAAGCTCGCCGACTACGCACGCGAGACGGGCGACGGCATCGGCCGGCGCAAATGGCTCGACTCCATCGTCGCCGCCGACCGCGACGCGGGCGGAACGCGCACCGATCGTAGCCGCTATCTCGCGGCGCTCGCGACGCTCGAGCTGACCTCCGCGTTCCGCGATACCTTCCAGACGATCCCGCTGGTCGCGCCGCTCAAGCAGTCGCTCGTCGACAAGAAAGCGGCGATGGAGCGCGCACTTGCGGGCTATCAGGCCGCCACATCCTACTCGGTCGCCGAGGTGACGACCGCGGCGACTTACGAAATGGGCGAGCTCTACCGTCGACTGGGCGCCGACCTGATGAAGTCGGAGCGGCCCGCAAACCTCGACGCCGATGCGCTCGAGCAGTACGACATCCTGTTGGAAGAGCAGGCCTTCCCCTTCGAGGAAAAGGCGGTCGAGGTACATGGCCTGAACGCGCGTCACGCGGCAGACGGCCTCTACGACGACTGGGTGAAGAAGAGTTACGCAGTGCTCGCCGAGATCGAGCCCGCGCGCTTCGGCAAGCAGGCAGAGCCTGAGGAATTCGTCGCCGTGATCGAGTTGCCGGCTCTCGCGGTTGCGCCGCAACCTGCCGCCCCGGTCGTCGAGATCCCCAGGAAGGGCCGCAAGGCGGAAGCTGCAGCCGCGGAATCCGCACCACCCGCGATCGCGCCGGCGACTGAGCGGAGCTTCGCCGAGGCCGTGCAGTTTCTCGATGCGAACAACTACGCCGCCGCGCGCACGATCCTCGAGCAGCTGGTCGCGAGCGAGCCGGCACTCGCTGCGCCTGCGATCGATCTCGGCATGCTGCATGCGCGCGAAGGCCGTGCAGCCGAGGCTGAGGCCGCGCTGACCGAGGGCCTGCGGCGCGACCCCGGCAACGCCGTCGCGCTCAACGAGCTCGCCGCGCTGCAGCGCGAGACGGGCAGATTCAAGGACGCGGAGGCGAGTTACCGGCAGGCGCTCGCATCGGAACCGGAACACGCGCGCACGCACCGCAACTTCGCGGTGCTGCTCGACCTCTACCTCTGGCGCCCGGCCGAGGCGCTCGAACAGTTCGAGGCCTACGTGACGAAGTCGGGAACGGCGGACAAGCAGGTCTCCGGCTGGATCGCCGAGCTCAAGCGACGCGTCGGCGACGTCGCACAGACCGCGAAGGTGCAGCCATGAATTCCTCCTTCCGGCTTGTCGTCGCGATGCTGGCGTTCGCGCCCGCGGCCTGGGCCGACGACGCGCCGCCGGCCGCGCCCACCACGGATTCCGCGCCACCGGCAGCAAGAGAGACGCCCGCGCCGCAACCGGCTGTGAAGTCCGTCACACGGACGGCGACCATGGATCACCTCGAGCTCGACCCGACCGCGATCACGGGCAATCGCGAGCTGCCCAAGGTGATGGTCATCGTGCCCTGGAAAAAGGCGGATCTCGGCGAACTCACGGGGCGCCCGGCCAACAGCCTCCTCAACGAGGTGCTCGAGCCTGTCGATCGCGAGGTTTTTCGCCGGGAACTGCGCTATTTCGAAACCCTGGAGACGAAACCCGAGACGTAGTCCCGGTTTTCATAACGCGGCAAACGGCAACCTTAAACCCTCTAAGACCCCACCTGGAGCAGCCCATGCATGCCCTGGACATCATCCTCAACTTCTTCCGCGAGGGCGGTATCTTCCTGTACCCGATCGCCCTCGTGTGGGTCGTCGGGCTCGTGATCGCTCTCGAGCGGTTCGGGTTCGTCGTGCGCGCGGGCGCAGGCAACCGGCGCATGTGGGCGCAGGTGCAGCCGCTGCTCGAGGCGGGGCGGTTCCGAGACGCGCACAATGCGGTCGCGGACTCCGACACCGCGCTCGCGCACATCATGCGGTACGGCATCAGCCGCATACAAACCGCGCGCAGCCGCGACGACATCGAGAAGGCGCTCGAGGAGAGCCTCGTCGAGGTGATCCCGCGCCTCGAGAAGCGGACGCACTACCTCTCCTCGCTCGCGAACATCGCGATGCTGATGGGCCTCCTCGGCACCGTCATCGGCCTGATCAGCGCGTTCGCGGCGGTCGCACAGGCGAACCCGGCGGAGAAAGCGAGCCTGCTCGCCGCGTCGATCTCGGTCGCGATGAACAACACCGCCCTCGGCCTCGTGACCGCGATCACGCTCCTGCTTGCGCACCTGTACCTCGAGACGAAGACCACCGAGATCGTGGACAGCCTCGAGGTCGCATCGGTCAAGTTCCTGAATGCGCTGCACGAGAGGAAGATGGACCCGGAGTCACAGCAGGAAGCAGCCCGCCAGCCGCACCGGCCCATTGAGGCAGGGGTGAGGGGCGCCCGCGCATGAGCGGATCGCGCATCGCCGGGCGGCAGACGCGCAACCACGCGCGCTACCGCGGCAGGAACGACATCAACATCGTCCCGATGCTGGACGTGATGGTCATCCTGATCTTCTTCCTGATCTTCACGGCGGTGTTCTCGAAGATGAACATCCTCGAGCTCAACCTGCCGGCGGACGGGGGGCCGCCGCCCGAGCTGCCGGCCGTGCTGGAGCTGGAAGTGATCGTGCGCAGCAATGCCATCGAGGTCGCCGACCGCAACACGGGACTGCTCCAGAGGCTGCCCAACACGGCGGAAGGCGCTGACTACGAGGGCCTGTCAAACTACCTGAGGCGGGTGAAAATCAGGTTCCCCGAAAAGAAGGACGCCACGGTCCTGCTCGAAGCGGACATCCCCTACGACTCGATGGTCCACACGATGGACACGATGAAATCCTTCGACGCCGAGATCGACGGACAGCCGGTGCGCGGCGAGCTGTTCCCGCAGATCGCCGTGGGCGACGCGCCGATGCCGCTGGTGGCGCAGCGATGATCGCCGCACGCCTCAAGCGCCACCGCAAGCCGGGCTCCCGCCGCGGCGGGCTGCACGGCATGTCCGCGCTGATCCCGATGATCGACATGCTCACGATCCTCGTCGTGTACCTGCTCGTGCACGCCGCGGACTACGAAATCCTGCCGAACAGCAAGAGCATCCAGATCCCGCAGTCGATTTCGGAGACCAAGCCGCACGAAACCGTGACGGTCCTGATCACCAAGGAATCGATGATCGTGAACGGCGCCGAGATCGCGCGCGTGGAGGACCTGAAGCTCCGCACCGACATCGTGATCGAGCCGCTGAAGCGCGTGCTCCGCGCCGAGGCCGACAAGCGCATGCTGAAGGACAAGAGCGACCCGACCTCCCACGAGGTCACCGTACTCGCCGACAAGGACCTGCCGTACAGCTTCGTGAAGAAGGTGCTGTCCACCTGCACGGCCGCCGAGTACGGCAAGGTCTCGCTGGCCGTCCTCGAGCGCGAGCGCGCGTTCCGCGGCCAGGGCGCGGTCTGAGGCGACCATGACCTCGCTTGCCGCCAACTACCGGATCTTCGACCTGCCGTGGACACCCGACGAGGACGAAGAGCGCCGGCTGAAGAAGACCGCGCGCACCGCGCTCCTCGCGTTTGCGGCGCTCGGCATCCTGATCCCGCTGCTCCCCGTCTCCGAGCGCCCGAAGCCCGCGCCGCTGCCGGAGGAGGTCGTGAAGCTCGTGCTCGAGCCGCCGCCGGCGCCGCCGCCGAAGCCGGAGGTCAAGGAGCCCGAGCCCAAGCCTGAAGCGAAGCCCGAACCGAAGCCGGTTCCACCGCCGAAGCCGGTGGACCGCGAGGCCGAGGCGCGCAAGAAGGCGGAGAACGCGGGCCTGCTCGCGATGAAAGACGAGCTCGAGGACCTGCGCGAGGCCATCGACCCCGCGGTCATGAGCTCAGCGCCGCTGATCGGTCGCGTTGAAGGGGAGAGCCGAGCCGAGCGCTCGCTCGTAACCTCGCGCACAGGGGTCGGCAGCGGCGGGATCAATACCGGCCAGCTCTCATCCGGGTTCGGCACCGGGCCCGGCAACCTCAAGGGCCACTCGGCGGGCACGGCCGTCCCGTCGTTCGCCGACAAGATCGGTGTGGACCGCGCCGAGGCGAGCCGCACCGGCGCGGGCAGCAAGGCCTCACGGAGCCGCGAGGAGATCGAGATCGTCTTCGACCGCAACAAGTCGGCGATCTACGCTCTCTACAGCCGGGCGCTGCGCGAGCAGCCGGAGCTGGAGGGCAAAGTCGTCGTGCAGCTGACGATCGCGCCCTCGGGCGAGGTCACCGACTGCCGCATCGTCTCGACCGAGCTCAACGACCCGGAGCTCGAGCGCAAGCTGGTCGCGCGCATCCGCATGTTCCGCTTCGAGGACAAAGACGTCGAAGCGATGACCACGACCAAGCCGATCGAATTCTTCCCGGCCTAGCGCCAAACCGCTACCATTCGGCTCCCGCCACCTGCTGGGGCCGGCCGTGCACATCGAGAAGAATCGCGTCGTAACGCTGCATTACACCTTGCGCGACGAGCAAGGGAATGTCATCGAGTCCTCGAGCGGCCGCTCGCCGCTCAGCTACCTGCACGGCAAAGGCAACATCATCCCGGGGCTGGAGCGGGCACTCGCGGGCAAGGCCGCCGGCGACAAGGTCGACGTGACCGTCGCGCCCGAGCAGGGATACGGGTCGCGCGACGAGCGCCTGGTGCAGGTCGTGCCGCGCAGCCGCTTCGCCGGGGGCGAGGGCCTCGCGGCCGGCATGCAGGTGCGCGCCAGCGGTCCGCAGGGTCCGCGCCTCGTGACGGTCGTAAAGGTCGAGCGCGACTTCGTGACGGTGGACGGCAACCATCCGCTGGCGGGCCGCACGCTCCACTTCTCGGTCGATGTCGAGGAAGTGCGCAAGGCGACGCACGAGGAAGTTTCGCACGGCCATGTGCACGGGCCGGGCGGCCACCACCACTGACACGCGCGCCCGCGGGCGCGCCCACCGCGTGATCCACCGCCAGAACCTGCAGTTCCCCGAGAAAGACACGGCACTCCGCGAGGACGTGCACGCGCTCGGCGGGCTCGTCGGCGAGGTGCTGCGCGACCAGGGCGGCGACCGGCTGCTCGCGCTGGTCGAGGGCGACCGCGTCGCCGCGATCGCGCGGCGCGAGGGCGAGCCCGGCAGCGCGCTCGAGCTCGTCGCGCGAACCGCGGACCGTGATGCCGCGGAGTCGCGCGACCTCATCCGCGCCTTCAGCACCTGGTTCGAGGTCGTGAACCTCGCCGAGCGGGTTCACCGCGTGCGCCGCCGGCGCGAGTACCTGGTGCACAGCGACCGGCCGCAGCCCGGCGGCATCGGCGACTGCATGTACCGGCTGAAGGCGGCGGGCTACGACGCGCAGAAGGTACTCGAGCTGCTCGCAGGCGTCACGATCTACCCGGTCCTGACAGCGCACCCAACCGAGTCGATGCGACGCACGATCCTGCGCAAGCACCAGCAGATCGCCGACATGATGATCGAGCGCATCGATCCGACGCTGACGCCCTTCGAGCGGCGCTCGGTTTGGGAGCGCATCCGCATGGAAGTCACCTCGGGGTGGCAGACCGAGGCTCATCCGCGCGAGCGGCTCACGGTGGCGGACGAGCGCGAGCACGCGCTCTTCTACCTCGCCGAAGTCGTCTACCGCGTGGTGCCTGCACTGTACGAGGAGATCGCCCTCTGGATGCAGACCGTGTTCGGCCTGCCACCGGAGCTTGCGCGCATGCCGCTGATCCTGCGCTTCGGGAGCTGGGTCGGCGGCGACATGGACGGCAACACCGAGGTGCACGCGAAGACGATCCGCGAGACGCTGCACCGACAGCAGCAGCGCGTGATCTCCGCGTATTACCAGGAATGCCGCGCGCTCGCCGACAAGCTGTCGCAGAGCGCCGGCCGCGTCAGCGCGAGCCCGGAGCTCGAAGCGCGCATCGCCGAATACGACATCCTGCTGCCGAAGGCGCGCCAGGCCGCCTCGACCCGGCACGACCGGATGCCTTACCGCATCTTCCTCGCGCAGGTGGCCGAGCGCCTCCGCACCACCTACGACGGCAGCCCGAACCATTACGAGACCGCCGACCAGTTCGTGCGCGACATCCAGCTCGTGGCCTCGAGCCTCAAGGCGAACCATGGGCGGCATGCCGGCCTCTTCCCGGTCGAGCGGCTCCTGTGCCGCGCGCTCACTTTCGGCTTCCATCTCGCGACACTCGACGTGCGCCAGCACGCCGCGGTGCACCGCGAAGTCGTTGCCCAGGGCCTCGACCGCGCGGACTGGGCAGGCATCGACGCCGCGGCGCGCAGCGGCGCCATATGCGAGGCGATCTCGCACGACCGCGGCCCGGCGGCCGGGTTCGACGCCGCGGGCCGGCGCACGCTCGCCGTATTCGAGGCGATGATGCAGGCGCGCTACAAGTACGGCGAGCAGGCCATCGGCGACTACATCGTGAGCGGCACCGAATCGGCCGACGACGTGGTCTCGGTTCTGCTGCTCGCGCGCTGGGCGAACGCCATCGACCGCTCGACCGGCGAGGTTCCGCTCGACATCGTGCCGGTCCTCGAGTCCGTCCCGGCGCTCAAGGGCGCTGGCCCGCTCCTCAAGTCGCTGCTCGACGAGCCGAGCTACCGCCGACACCTCGCCGCTCGCAGCGGGCGGCAGACCGTGCTCATCGGCTATTCCGAGTCGAACCAATCCATCGGGATCGCGGCCTCGCGCGACGCCATCTACCGGGCGCAGGCCGAGCTCCTCGTCGCCTGCTCGGGCACCGGGATTGACCTTTCCTTCTTCTATGGGCGCGGCGGCCCTTCGAGCCGCGGCGGCGGGCCGATCGAGCGTCTCGTCGAGAACGCGCCCGACGGTGCGACGCGTGGGCGCCTGCGCGCGACCGAGCAGGGCGAAGGCATCAGCAACAGCTATGGGCTGCGGCGCATTGCGCTCCGCAGCTTCGAAAAGGCTGTGTACGCGGTCGCGCTGGATCGCCTCGAGAAGCCGCGCGCGGCGGAGCGCGAGCGCGAGCTGATGGCGCTCATGGGCAGCATCTCGGTCGCGAGCCAGGACTGCTATCGCGCGCTCGTGCACGACCGCCCGGAGTTCGCGCGGTTCTTCCGCGAGGTGACGCCGATCGACGTGATCGAGCGCATGCAGATCGGCGGCCGGGTTGCGGCCCGCGGCGGCGAGGGCATCGCGGCGATGCGGCCGGTGCCCTGGGTCTACGCCTGGATGCAGAGCCGCCACGTGCTTCCCGGCTGGTTCGGAGTCGGCAGCGGGCTCGAGGCTGCGGCGCGCGAGCACGGCGCGGCCGCGATCGAGCGCGCGCTCGGCGACTGGAAGTTCCTCGCGAACCTCCTCGACGACGTGGAGCTGGACCTCGTGCGCGCGGACCTCGATATCGCCGCCCAGTACGAAGGGCTCGCAACCGGCGACGTGTCCGCGATCACCGCGGAGATCCGCCGCGAGCACACGCTCGCGAAGCGCTGGATCACGGCCATCAAGGGCGTGGCCGAGCTGCTCGACGGGCGGCCGGCGATGCAGCGCGCGGCGGTGCTCCGCTCGCCTTACGGCGACCCGATGCACCTGATGCAGGTGGACCTTTTGCGCCGATGGCGCGCCGGCGCGCGCAGGGACGCCGCACTCTTCGATGCGCTTCTCGCGAGCGTCTCGGGCATCGCGCTCGCGCTGCAGGCGACCGGCTGATGGAGGCCGGGCCTCGGAGCGTCTGCGTCTACTGCGCGTCCAGCCAGGCCTGCGACGCCGAGTATCACGAGGTCGCGCGCACGCTCGGCGGCCTGCTCGCGCGGGCCGGCTGCACGGTGGTGTATGGCGGCGGCCGCGCCGGCTCGATGGGGGCGCTCGCGGATGGCGCGCTCGCCGCCGGCGGGCACATCGTCGGGGTGATCCCGCGCTTCATGGTGGACCTCGAATGGGGCCACGACGACCTCACGGAGCTGCACGTCGTCGAGGACATGCGCACTCGCAAGCACGAGATGCTGACCCGCGCTTCGGCGGTCGTCGCCCTGCCGGGCGGGACGGGGACGCTCGAGGAGCTCTTCGAAGCGATCACACTGAAGCGCCTCGGGCTCTTCCTCGGCCCCATCGTGATCGTGAACACGCGCGGCTACTACGACGCACTGCTCGACCAGCTCGCCGTCGCGATCGAGCGGTGCTTCATGGACGCCCGCCACGCGGCGATGTGGACCGTCGTCGCCACGCCGGAGGACGTGCTGCCCGCCATCTCTTCATCGCCGTCCTGGGGCGCCGACAGCCGCGATTTCGCCGTGGTGCGCTGAATCGGATAAAATTCACGCATGAGCACCGAAAAACCGATCGACGCGCAGATGAGCGCGGACGCGCTCTACCGTGAAGACATCTTCACCGACCAGCGCATCGGCACCGTCCGGCGCATGATGCCGGTGAAGTCCGACGGGAGCGATGACCCGAGCCGGCCGGTGATCTTCATTGGCCAGGCGACCGTGATGACTCCGATGGGCTCGCTGCCGCTCTCATTCGAGCTGCCCGCGAAGACGCTCGCGGAGGCCGTGGCGCAGTTCGGGCCGGCAGCGCAGCACGCCATCGAGGACGCCGCGCGCGAGCTGCAGGAGCTGCGCCGCCAGGCCGCCTCCTCCATCGTCATCCCCGAGACGGGCGCCGCCTCGCTCAAGGGGATGGGCGGGAAAGGCGGCATTCAGATTCCATAGTGCTTCAGCGGTAATGGGCTGCGAGCCAATCCTGCACTTCCTTGTAGAAGTAGCGGCTGTCCTCGCCCTTGAGGATCCAGTGGTTCTCGTCGGGCCAGATCACGAGGCGGCTCTCCACCTTCTGACGCTGTAGCGCCATCCAGAACTCGAGCCCGTTGTTGTAGGGCACGCGGTAGTCCTTTTCGCCGAAGCTGAGCAGGATCGGCGTCTTCAGCTTTTTCGACAGCCAGAACGGGCTCTGCTCCTTCCAGACGGACTTGCCCTCCCAGGCGGGGCCGCCGAGGTTTCGCTCGCGCGAGTACGCGATGTCGCTCGTAGTCCACTGCGTCTTGAGGTCGTAGAGTCCCGCGTGGCTCACGAGCGCGCGGTAGCGGTCGGTCGAGACCGCAAGCCAGTTCGTGAGGTGGCCGCCGTAGCTCGCGCCGCCCGCCGCCTGCCGGCCCGCGTCGATGTACGAATAGCGCCGGATCGCCTCGTCGGCCGCCTGGTTGATCTCTTCGGCCGGGCCCTTCAGCGGGTCGCCCTCGATGCGCTGCGCGAACTCTTCGCCGAAGCCGGTGGAGCCGGAGTAGTTCGTCATCAGCACGACGTAGCCGGGCGCCGCGAGCAGGTGGTAGTTCCAGCGGATGAAGAACTCGTCCTTGTACATCGTGTGCGGCCCGCCATGGATCAGCACGAACAGCGGGTATTTCCTCGCGGGGTCGAAAGCGGGCGGCAACGCGATCATGTTGTGCAGGCGCACGCCGCGCTTCGATTCGAACCAGAATTCCTGCACCGGCTGCCAGTCGATCGCCGCCACGCGCTCGGCGTTGAACGCCGAGATCGCGCGGCGCGTCCCGCTCGAGGCATCGATGCGCACGACATCCGGCGGGCTGATGGCGCTGCCCCAGCTCGCGATGATGACGGGCGGCGCATCCTCCGCGCCCTCGACCTGCAGCCCGGCGTAGCTGCCTGACTCGAGGCGGCCGAGCTCGCGGACTTCGCCGCCCGCCGCCGGCACCGTGAAGATCCGGTCGTGGCCCTCGTCCTCGGCGACGAGGTAAACCACTTCGCCGTCCGGGCTCACCTGGAAGGCGCCGACGGAGCGCTTGAAGCCGAGCGCGACCGGGCGCGGCGAGGGATCGGCCCAGTCGAAGCGCACCAGCCGGTCGTCGTTGTAGACGCGCTTCGTCTGCGGGTTGGAGCGGGCATAGAGCGCGGAGCCATCGGGCGCGAACTGCGGCGCGGCGTAGCTCGCCTCGTCGCCGGTCAACCGGCGCGGCTCGCCGCCGCTCGCTGGCAGGACGTAGAGCGATTGAATCACGTCGGCGCGCGCCGACGCATCGCGGCCGCTCGTCGCGGTGAAGACGATGGTGCTGCCGTCCGGCGACCAGGCCGCATCGATCTCGTCGCCGTCATTGTCGAGGTCGCCGCCGTAGCCCGGCGCGTTGCGGAGCGTCGTGCCGGCGAGGAGGTCCTGCGCGGGCTCCTTGCCGCCGAGCGGCTGGAGCATCAGCGTCGGGCGCCGCTCGTCGAGCCAGCGGTCCCAGTGGCGGACCGGGAACTGCGTGTACGTGCGCGCGTTGTACTTGCGCGCCTTCTTCTCGTCGATCCGAACCTTGTTGTCCGCGTCGGTTGCCGTACCCGGGTAGGTCATGCTCAGGAAGAGGATCGCCTGTCCATCGGGGCGCCAGAGCGGACGCGACGCACCGGTCGCGATGTTCGTGACGCGCTCCGCCTCGCCGCCGCCCGCGAGGTCGAGCACGTAGACCTGCGTCTCGTCCTGGCCCTCGCGCTTCGCCGTGAATGCGATGCGCTGCGAGTCAGCGCTAAAGGCGGGGTTCGACTCCGTGCCGGTCGTGAAGGTGAGGCGGCGCGGCTGCGCGCTGCCGTCCGCAGGGATGAGCCAGAGGTCGCTCGCCTTGGCCGTGTCGTCGTAGGCGGGCTCCGCGACGGACACGACAACCAGCCGGCCATCGGGCGAGAGCACGGGGGCGCCGACGCGCTTCATGAGCCAGACGTCCTCGTGCGTGATCGCATGTTTCGCCGGGGCGTCTTCCGCGGCAATCGCGGCGGTGCCGGCGCTGAGCGCGGCGAGCATCACGAGCTGCTTCATGGCTTTCCTCAGGAATGCCACTGGCGTGCCACGACGTTCTGCAGCCGCCAGGGCTGGTCGGGAATCAGGTTCTCGCTGAACAGCTCGCCGCGGCCCTGCAGCGGCGTCCAGTCGGTGTACGCGCCGACCAGCGAGCCGAGGTAGGGGCGCGCGGTCTCGAGCACCTCACGGAAGTCGAGCTGGTCCGCCTCGCGCAGCCCCTCGCGCGGATTGCGGATCGCCCAGATCGCCGCGCCGAGCGCGCCGGCTGCGACCTGCAGGCAGGTCGCGTTGGTGTAGGGCACGTGACGGCGCGCCTCTGCGATCGAGAGCTGGGAGCCGAACCAGTAGGCGTTCTTCGAATGGCCGGCGAGCAGAACGCCGAGCTCGTCCATGCCTGTCACGATTTCGGCGCGGATGATCCGGCGCGTCGGCTGCGGCGTCCATCCGCGGCCCTCGAGCTCGAGCGTCGAGAGCATGGCGTCGTCGCAGGGGTGGTAGACGAACATCACGGTGGGCCGGTAGTCGAATTTGGCGCCGTGGCGCAGCGACAGGAAGTCGGCGATCGAGAACACCTCGTCATGCGTCATCAGCAGTCCCTGGAATCCGCCCGAGGAGGGCAACCAGCTGCGCGCGTATGTCGCGCCGCCGGGACGGTGCAGGTAGACGGATCCGCAGCGCGGCCGGTGCCAGTGCGAGCCCGCAGGCTTCTTCGGCTCCGTCGTGCCGAGCGAGAGCTCGGACGGCTGCATCAGCTCGTCCACGAAGCCGTCGATCGACCAGGTGTTCACGAACTCGTTCGGCCGCTTCGGGCGGTCGGTCGCCTGCGTGTCGCGCTCGGAGACCTGGATCAGCGAGACGCCGAGTCCCTGCGCGAGCGCCGCCCAGCCCGCCTGATCGGCCGGCGCCTCCGCGGGCTTGCCGAGGCCGACCGCAAGGTCGAGCAGTGCCTGCTTCACGAAGTGCGAGACGAGGCCGGGGTTCGCGCCATGGTCCACGACCGCAGTCGGCGCGCCCGGTTTCAGGCGGCGGCCGAGCTTCAGCATGTCCTCGCGCGTGCGGTAATTCGTGCGCTCGCGCATCGTCAGCATCGGGTTGTCGAAGACGCCGGGCCAGGGCTCGATCGACGTGTCGACGTAGAGCACGCCGTGCGAAGAGCACCACTCGACGAGGTCCAGGCTCGAGACGTCGACGGACAGGTTGAGAAGGAGGTCGCCGGACTTCAGGCGCCGTCGCAGCTCGCGCTGGTAGGTGGACGGCTTCAGGTGGCAGTGCACGAACTTCGCGTGGTTCGCGGCGGCGAGCGCGCGGCCCTGCTCGCTCGCCTCGAGCACCGTGAGCCCGTCGTCGGGCAGTGCGAGGTGCCGGCGCACGAGCGGCAGCATCGCCTGGCCGATGCTGCCGCAGCCGACCATCAGCACGCGGCCGGAAAATTCGGCAGTTTCGATGCGCGGTCCCCCCACAACGCGACCCTAGCAAAGTGCCGGCCGTGCTGCACCTTGGTGCATAATCGCCGCCCATGAAATCGAAACATCTCGCGCTGCTCGTTGCGCTCGCCGCCGCCCTGCTCGCGTCCTGCGAGCGCAAGCCGGATTACGACCTCCTGATCCGCGGCGGCACGATCTACGACGGTTCCGGCAAGCCGGGCTTCGCAGGCGAAGTCGGAATGCAGGGTGACCGCATCGTCTATGTCGGCCCGAAGGCGCAGGGCAAGGCGCGCCGCGAGATCGACGCAACCGGCCAGGCAGTCGCACCCGGGTTCATCAACATGTTGTCGTGGTCGACTGAGTCGCTCTTGATCGACGGCCGCGGCCAGGGCGAGCTGCGCCAGGGCGTCACGCTCGAGCTCATGGGCGAGGGCGAGTCGATGGGCCCGCTGACGGCGGAGATGAAGAAAGAGCTCGTCGCGCAGCAGGTGGACCTCAAGTATCCCGTCGAGTGGACGACTCTCGGCGAATACCTGCAACACCTCGAGAAGAAAGGCGTGTCGATGAACGTCGCGTCGCTTGTCGGCGCGGCCACGGCACGCAAGAACCTGCTCGGCCCGGAAGACGTCGACCCGACGCCGGAACAGCTGGCCGCGATGCAGGACATCGTCCGGAAGTCCATGGAGGAGGGCGCGATGGGCGTCGGCTCCGCGCTCATCTACGTGCCAGGTACCTTTGCCGAGACCGGCGAACTGGTCGCGCTCGCATCCACGTCGGCGCGCTGCGGCGGCATCTACATGACGCACATGCGAAGCGAGGGCCGCGGACTCGTCGAGGCCGTCGACGAGACGATCGACATCTCGCGCCGCTCCGGCGCGCCGGCCCAGATCTATCACCTGAAGGCGGGCGGCAAGCCGTACTGGCCGAAGATGGACGAGGCGCTCGCCCACATCGAGGCAGCGCGCCGCGAAGGAATCCGCATCACGACGGACATGTACGCCTACAACGCGGGCGCGACGGGACTCGACGCCTCCATGCCGCCCTGGGTGCAGGCCGGCGGGAACGAGGCCTGGTTCGCGCGGCTGCGCGATCCCGCGATCAGGAAGCGCGTGGCCGCCGAGATGCGCTCCGACCACACGGACTGGGAAAACCTGCTGCAGGCCGCGGGTGGCGCGGAGAATCTCCTGATCGTCGAGCTGCGCAAGCCTGAACTCAAGAAATACATCGGCAAAACGCTCGCCGAGATTGCGAAGGAGCGCGGCACGAGCGCCGAGGACACGGCCATGGACCTCGTCGCGGAGGACGAGACCCGCGTCGGGACCGTCTACTTCCTGATGTCCGAGGAGGAGGTGCGGCGCAAGATTGCGCTGCCCTACATGGACTTCGGCTCGGACGGCGCGGCGCTGTCCGCCGAGGGCGTGTTCCTGAAGAGCGGCGCCCATCCGCGCGCTTACGGAAACTTCGCGCGCGTGCTCGGCCGCTACGTGCGCGACGAGAAGCTGACGACGCTCGAGGACGCGATCCGGCGCTTGACGTCGCACCCGGCCTCGGTCCTGGGCCTGCGCGAGCGCGGCAGCCTCAAGGAAGGCTACTTCGCCGACATCGTCGTCTTCGACCCGGCGAAGATCCAGGACCACGCGACCTTCGCCGAGCCGCACCAGTACTCGACCGGCGTCTCGCAGGTGGTCGTGAACGGCCAGCTCGCGCTCGAGAACGGCGAGCCGACCGCTGCGCGCCCGGGGCGCTTCGTGCGCGGCCGCGCCTGGACCGGCTGGAAGGACGGCGGCTGCCGCGCGGCCGCGACGGACTGGGACTGGCCCAAGGTCGACTAGGCCTTGCAGGCCGAGTTCCTCCTCTTCGGCTCGACGCTCGCGGGCGTCGCGCTCTTTCATCGCCAATCCCTTCCCATCGCCGCGGCCGGACTCGCGGCCATCGTCGCCTGGGACTGGGCCTTCGCGGAATTTCCCGCGGGAGCGGGACTCGCCGGTATCACTGCGCACTTCGCGCGCGAATGGGTCGTGCTCGCGAATCTGCTGCTGTTGCTCGTCGGTTTCGCGCTCCTTGCCGCCCAATTCGAGGCGAGTGGGCTGCCGCGGGCGATGCCGGAGTTGTTACCGGACGGATGGGTGGGCGCGCTCGCGCTCCTCGCAATCGTGTTCGTCATCTCCGGCTTCCTGGACAACATCGCCGCAGCGCTGATCGGCGGCGCCATGGCGCACACGCTGTTTCGCGGGCGCGTGCGTGTCGGCTACCTCGCCGCGATCGTCGCGGCGGCGAACGCCGGTGGCGCGGGCAGCGTCATCGGCGACACCACG
>Ga0111539_10003340_pt1 | contig 21192 bp, 22 predicted proteins | sample RhiMethybrSRZTD1_FD_79667 | JGI IMG/M metagenome (GOLD analysis project Ga0111539, IMG submission 79667) | Populus rhizosphere microbial communities from Tennessee, USA - Rhizosphere MetaG P. TD hybrid SRZTD1 (version 2) (version 2) | ecosystem: Host-associated > Plants > Roots > Rhizosphere >...
AAGAACACCGGCGGGAGCCAGAGGTAACTGCCGACCTGGGCCTGGGTAAGGCCATGCTCGCGCACCAGGAACTTCGCGCCCCAGTTGAGCACGAAGGCGATCGACGGCGCCGAGGCGAAGACGACCAGGATGGCGCGGAGCACCGCCGGGTTGCCGAGGATTGTCAGCCAGGGCGTCGCCGGTTGGGTGGGCGCGGCAGTTGGCTCCGCCCGCTCGAAGCCGCGGGAGCGGACTTCGTCTGGGACTTCGATGGAGGGGACTGCGATGCCACGGTCGAGGACCTCGCGTGCGCGCTTGCCGAACGCGACCGCCAGCCAGACCGGGATCCACGCGAGCCCCACCACGGCGGTGACCAGGAACGCGACGCGCCAGCCGTAGCGGGCGTCCAGCCACGAGGCGAGCGGCGGCGCGATCATGGCCCCGAAGGAGCTGCCGGTGAACAGAACGCCCAGACCCCGCGCGCGCTCCTCCGGCGGCAGCGCCCGATGCACCGTCTGGGCGGCGCCCGGGAACGACGGCGCCTCGGCCAGACCGAGCAGGATTCGCAACGCGAAGAGGACGCCGAACGCCGGGACCAGCGCGTGTAGGCCGGCCACGATCGACCAGAGGATGACGGCGCCGAGCAGACCGCGGCGCGCGCCCACCCGGTCGATGAGGCGACCGGCCAGCGGCGCGCCCACCAGATAGGCGATCGAAAATGCCGAGACCAGCCAGCCATAGGCCTGCTCGGAGATGTCGAGCGCCTTGGTGACCGTGGGCGCGAGCACAGCCAGCGTCTGGCGGTCGACGTAGCTGACCGCCATCGTGAGCGTGGCCGTGAGCGCCAGCGCCCACGCCCCGCGCCGGCTCAACTTTCGGGGATCACCAGCTTCTTGGACCAGAGGATGGCGTCCTTTCGGTCGCTGCCCTGCACGATGTGGCGGGCGAGCACCGCCGAGCGGCGGAACCCGTTGGCCAGGTACACCGACGCGAGGCCCACGTCATCCGCGGGGGCGAGGGTGAAGGTCGACACCGCGCCCTCCTGCTTGAGCTTGTCGCAAAGCGTGCGAATTGCCGCGATGGTTGCCAGCCGCTCGGGCTCGGTGTTCGGGCCGGTGAGGATCTCCAGGAAGGAGTTGCCGAAGCACTGTTGCACCTCCCACGAAGCGTACAGCTCGAATCCGCCGCGGGCGGTGAGCACGTAGTGGGTGCGCAGAACGTCTCGGCCGAATGGCTCGAAGCCGGTGAGGGCGCGACCCACCCGCTGCGCCTCGCGGACGACCTTGCGCACGTCCGCTTCGCGCGCGACCGCGAGCTTGACCGGTGGAAGGGACTTCTCGGGGATGCCGTCCTTGAGCATGCGCTGCGCCCGCGCGAGCGTGATGCGCGCGTTCTCGAGCTCGGCGTTGACGGCTGCCTGCTGCGATTCGGTCGATGCCAGGTTCGCCTCGGCCTGTGCGATCTGATCGCGAGTCTGCAGCTCCTGCAGCCGCAGCGCCGCTTCGCTCTCACGCACCTGCGACGTCAGGCCCGCCGCGCTGTATTCATAAAACGCGCGTTCCTCGCGCAGTTCGTCCGGCTGCAGGACGGCGATGGTCTGGCCGGCTTTGACCGGATCGCCTTCGGCGACCAGCAGCCGGGCGATCCGACCCGCGATCTGCGAGCTGGCGACGATCTCATTGGTGGTGACGACACCGGTCAGCGTCAGCGACGCCGGCGGACGCTGCGAATACCAATAGGCGCCACCGATGGCGAAAATGACGACCAGGACGACGAGCAGGCGGACGGCGCGGGGCATCAAACAACTGTATTAAACAGTTGTTTGAAAGTAAAGCGGCCGTCTGTCACGCGTGGTTTCCGCCTTCTGCGGGACAACACCTATTGCTGCTTGAATCCAGCCGGCACGGCAACGTCGGCGGCGCTGACGTCAGTCGTGATCTTCAGCACCTCGCTCGTCGTCGTCATGACCGTGGCGCGCGGCTGGGGCTCGCCTTCGACCTTCTTCTGTGCCGCGCGCTTGGCAATGCCACCGAGCAGTCCACCGACCCCTCCCGACACGCTCGGCTTGCTGCTCTCGTCGCGCTGCTTCTGTTCCTGAGCGAACTGTTCCGCCGACTTGACCGCTTCGGCCTTCACTGTCGTGAGGATCGGCGTCCCGCTGACCTTGCCCCTCTCGGCGTTCATCTTCTCGATCGCCGGCTTCAGCATCGGATAGATGGCCAATGCGGCCGCCATGTCCTGCGGTGATGCGCCCTGGATCATCGGTCCGAACAGCCTCTGCGCGTACTGCTGCTGGAAGTCGACGATCTCCTTCATCTCCGGCATCTGCGGCGCCATCCACATGTCCGTCGTGATCTGCAGCCCGCCGCTCTGTTCGAGCGTCTTGCCTTTTTCGCGAACGGTCACGACGACGAGCACCTGGTTCGTGTCGAAGCCGTTGATGGTGCGGGACTGGCCGGTCTTCTTCACGTCGAAGTCCACGTCCATCAGATCTTCGGGTTTCTGCGTCGGCTGCGCGGCGTCTTTCTGCTTTGCCTGTTCTTCACGCATCGCCTTTTCAGCCTTGGCCTTGGCCTCTTCCATCTGCTGACGAATCTGCGCGAAGGTGACGACGCGGTAGGTCTTTCGCTTGGGATCGAGCTGGTACACCTTTTCTTCGGAGAGATCGATGATCTGGCCCACCGAATCCGACATCGTGCTCTGACGCGGCCCTTTGAGTGCCACGGTGGTGACAGTTCCCTCGTCCTTGCCGCCGAATATGCTCGTGACCTTGCCGAGCATGCCGCCGAGTTCGAATTTCGTCCGCTGCTCGGTCTTGACATCGGCGTGAACCACCGCGCCAGCGAGCGCCAGGCCGGCAACGGCAGCAACGAAGGTGCGCAGGTGCGTCATCAGAAACCTCCGCGCGGGATCCTATATCCATCACCCGCGCGTGCCAATAGGTCGGTGGTCTGATGACTATCGCGCGCTATACAGTGCCCGCACGCGCTTCACGTCGTCGTCGGACAGACCGGAAAGCCGTGCGATGTCGTCGCGTGTTTTGAGCTGCTTGCGGTAGCGAGTGAAAAAACCCGGAATGTCGCCACCGTATCCGAAGAAGTACATGATGTCGGCGTACGCCGAAGTGTGTTCGAGCCCGAGCGCGTGGCCGAGCTCGTGCACGCAGGTGAGGTAGACGATCGTTTCACGCAGCAGTGGGTCGGCGCGTGCCAGCCGGGCAATATCGTCGCCGAGGGCATTTGTGTCAGGTCGAATGAACACCGTGGCGCCGCGTCGTCCGCGGACGAGCAGCGGCCGCATCTCTCCGTACTGCCCGGCGCCCGGCGCCACCCAATGCACCCGCACAAGCGCGTCGTCTTCAGACGAGAGTTCGAATTTCAGTACACCGCCGAGCGCTTTCTCCCACGCCTGAAGTGCCCAGCGGGCCAGCTCGAGATCGCCGGCGTGAAATTCGGAGCGCGCCTCGCCGAGGGCAATGAAATACGGTACGCGCCCATCGGCCGTCAGCGGTTGCAGCGGCGCGATCGTTTGCGCCGCCAGCAGCGTCGCCGCAACGACTGTTCCGCAGGTAATCAGTGCGCCTCGCCAAGCCATGGATTTGCCGATATCGTAATCCCGAGTTGCCTGACTTCATCATCCGGCCCGCGACTGCTGCCGACAGCCGCGCTCTCGGCGAGCTCGGCGCGTTGTTGTTGCGAACCCATCACGGTTTCGATCCGCACCGTTTCATGGCACCCGGTCGCAACCCGGAAGCGGGCTACGGCCGTTTTCTCGCATCGCAAATCGACTCCGACGATGCCGCGGTGTTCGTCGCTGAACGCGCCGGCGTGGTCGTCGGCTACGTCTGGACGACGCTGGAAGGGCGCTCGTGGAAGGAACTGCGTGAGGCGTGCGGGTTCATTGAAGATGTCGTCGTGCGCGATCCGGAACGGCGAGGTGGTGTCGGTACGGCGCTGATGGACGAAGCCATGCGGTGGCTGAAGAGCCGGGGTGCGCCGCGTGTCGTCCTGTGGACCGCCGAGAAGAATCCAGGGGCGCAACAGCTGTTCTCGCGCCTCGGCTTCCGCCGCACGATGATCGAAATGACCCGCGAGCTGTAGGCGCCATGGGATAATTGAGGCCTAAGGCTTAAGGCCTAAGGTTTAAGGGCGAAGCTGAAGGCCGAAGGCGAAGATGTCGGGGCGTAGCGCAGCCTGGTAGCGCACCTGCCTTGGGCGCAGGGGGTCGCTGGTTCGAATCCAGTCGCCCCGACCACTTTCCACAGGTCCATTCCGGAGTCATAGGTAACAGATTCCGGAGACATGGGTGACAGTCGGGCCGAAAGGATCTTCGATCGGCTCGAGTCTACACGTCTCATCGTCGAAATACCCCAAGTCGTAGTCCATGAAGCTGACCAGCCGAATGTGTTCGGCGGTCTGCTTGACACCGACCTTCTGGCCGGCAAACACCTGACTGAGATTGATCTTGCGAGCGCTTGGTGTGGCCGGTCCGTGTTGTCGCGTGTGACGAAGTCATCGAACCGGTCCTGTTGCTGCAGCACGTTCGGGGCGGCCGGTTTGGCCGCCTCTCGCTTCAAGGTGAGGTGCATGCGCTCATGCCGCCCGGCTTCCAAGTCCGAAGGTTAGTCGGCCACGTTCCGTCCTCAACGACATCGTGCCGCGCCGATTCGTATTGAGCCCGAACATTCAAAGGGTCTTACTTCTGGTATAGACCAAGCGAGGGGATCGTGAGCAATACTGCCAAGCTGTTCAAGAACGGGCGAAGCCAGGCCGTGCGACTACCCCGCGAGTTCAGGTTGGAGGCGGACCGCGTCAGAGTGCGCCGCGCTGGGCGAGGAGTGCTCATCGAACCAGTCGTCACCGACGTCGCCGCGTGGTTTGCCGAACTGGATCGACTCGCATCCGAGCCTTTCATGCCGGAGGGGCGTCAGCAGCCACCGACACCAGAGCGAGACGTGTTCGAATGACGACGTACTTGCTTGATACGAACGCGTGCATCGCGTTGATCAACGGCACCGAAATCAACGTGCGTCGACGATTTAAGCGAGCAATGGGTCGCGAGAGCGTGATCTTGCTGTCGTCGATCGTTGCATCCGAGCTGTGGTACGGCGTTGCGACGAGCCGCGGAAGGACCGTAACACTCAACGGCTCGAGACGTTTTTGAGCGGCCCACTCGAGTGGGCTGTCTTCGACGAAGACGATGCGCGCGCCGCGGGCACTATTCGCGCCGAGCTCGAAACCGTGGGCAGGCCTGTCGGCGCCTATGATGTCCTTCTCGCCGGCCAGGCCCGAAGACGCGCCGCGACACTTGTGACCTCCAACACGAAGGAGTTCGCGCGCGTGCAGGGTCTGAAGTGGGAAGACTGGGCGGCTTCTCGTCGCTGAACACGCGTCCCGCCGTGTCACACCGGCGCGCTGTTCACGTGTCGAGCGAACTTGCCCACGTGCGTCCCGGCATCGTCGACAAGAATCGCCCCTTCCGGCGGGTTGTTGTAGTGACGATCGGGATTGAAGGTCACGGACTGATGCACGTAGTCATTCCATCGAACGACGCGGAACTTGTTCTTGATCAGGTCGTACCACTGTCCCTTCGAATCGGGGGTGCCCGCTTTCATGCGGGCGGCGTTCTCCGCGACCTTCGCGGCGTCGATCGGCAATTCGCATGAGATTGCCTTCTTGAACATCCAGTTCAGCGCGACGCTCGAGAGCGCCGGGTTGTTGTTCCCGCCACCGACATCCGAGTGGACACCCCGAAACCAGACCTCGAACAGCCGTCCTTCGGCGTCGGCGTCTTCGACGCGCGCGCTGAAGCGATGCAGATGGAACGTGTGCCGGCGCTCTTCGAGCGCCATGGCGTGGTAGCACTTGGCGACATTGTCGGGCAGGTCGAGCTCCCACGAGGGATCGAGATCGATGCTGGCGATGCCGAACGACGGCACGCAGTCCCAGATGCCCAGAAACCGGATCGTCGGGTGTCCCTCGAGCTCGTTCACCCGATTCGAAAAGTCGATCGCCAATGCCGCGCCGCGGCTGAAGCCGACGACGTCGATTACGGTGTCGCCACCCTCGAAATTCAGCGCGAGCTGCTGCAGTGCCTCATGCACTCGCGTGTGCCCACCGGCGCCCGTCATGCCGCCGAGCACCTGGCCGAACGGCCCGAACCGCGTACCCACGCCCTCTCGATAGAAACACTCGCCCGTATACGCCCGCCTGAACCACAGCACGTTCGTATCATGCTGACTGCCAGGCTTATCGCTGTTCCACGTGCCGTCGAACGCGTAAAGAGCCATAACGTCGTTCCTTTCGAGGCTTGGGGGAAGTTATCGATAGCAGGGAAGGCGGAGCGGATCATAGGTGCCGAGGGGCGAGACGTCGTCCCTGACCAGCACGTCATACTCCTGTGGTGATCCGAACTTCGCGCGCACTACGTGCATATAGTGTCGATCCACGTAATCCAGGACGATCGGAAACGACTTTCGCACCGCCGGTTCCGACTCGACGGGCGCGATTGCGATCGGCACCCGCTGCCGATCGAGCCGCTCAACTGTTAACCGCTGGTCGGCCGGCGAGGAATGCCAGTTCGGGTACAGATACACCTGCCCGCCGGCAAACGGACGCTCGGCGTAGAAGTACAGGTCGACAGCCCAGCCGACAACCAATAGTCGATCGGACTCCTCGGTGCACGCTCTGATCCATTGAGCGAGCGCGCGAAGGCCGATGCTGTCGTTGTCGTTCCATGCATCGATCGGTGGCCGTGTCGTCAGATACTCGTTCATCTTCTCGAACTGCTCGATCACACCCACGGGCCCGGACAGCAGCCCTGACGTCACGATGTGATCGCCGAAGCCGCCAAATGTCGTAGCAGCCGCGAGGGTAACGATCGCCAAGGCGGCTGTCGCTGTGACGCGGGCACGGACATGTCGCCCATCGCTGCGCGACCAGACGCCGGCCACCCAGGCGCCCAGCGCGGCCATCGGGACAGCGACATCGGGCAGCCGCGTCTCCGGCGATTCGCGCACGAGCGACTGTCCGACGATGACGCACAGAACGATCAGCATGCCGACGATGGCACGGTCTCCGGCGCCGTCCGCGTTCGTCCACTGCCTGATCAGGGTCAGGATAGCCACAACCGGCAGTGCCAGCGTGATGTAGTAAAGCCACGCGAAGCCGTTGCTGAAGGTGAGCACTCCGGGAGCGATCTGCATCCGCAGCAGGGGAATCCATCGCTGCGCACGCCGAAACAGCGACTCCCGGTGGGCAATCTCGGCGCGATCCCGATCGATGCCGTTCGTGTCGTCGACGAGCGGGTCCGCCAGAATTGCTGCGATGTTGCGACGATTCGTGTCGGCCAACACGTAGGACCAGGTCGTGCCTTCGTCGGCCACCGGCCGCACCAGGCCGTAACGCTGCTCCCGCTCGCGCCGGTTCTGATCGCTGAGCTCTGCTTTCCAACGAATGTTGATGCGTTGTTCCGATGGCGGATCAACATGGACGACCGGCTGACTCCAGTCGAAGTGCAGGGGAGGCGCATTGACCCGCGGCGTCGTGATCTCGGCTGCCTTTGACATCACGTCTGTGACATAGCGCGGGACGCCGACGATGGCCTGAATGAACACCAGAAACGGCAGGGCGAGCAGCGTGGTGACGCCGACGTAGACGCCGACCGCAGACGCCAGCGGACGCACGCCGGCCGCGGGTTGCGGCCGATGCAGCAGGACCAGAAATGCCACGACGGCGACGCCGATATAAGCGCCATGGTCGTGACGAAAGAGAAATGCCAGCGCCGTCACCGCGGCGATCAGGAAGAGGTTGCCGCGCGTGCGTCGATTCTGGTACCGCCAGGCGCACGCCAGCGCCAGAACGAACAGGAAGACCTTCGGGTAGTTGTAGAGCCGGGGGAAGGTCGCGACCGCGGTCGCGGTCGCTGCGGCGCCGATGATCCATGACCGCGACAGGAGCGTGGCCATCACGAACAGCAGAGCGGCTCCGATCGCGATGAAGGAGATCGTCAGCACGGCCTCGCCGAGCAGCGTGCCGCCAGACAGAGAGAGCGCGGCGGCAGAGGCGTAGTACTGAAGGAAAAGGCCGGGGTCGAAGAAGTCGCGCGCCGGCAGTTCGCCGAGCAGGATTTGCCGTGCCCGCGAGAGGTGCACGAACTGATCGTTGGTGAAGCTGATGGTCAGCCAGCGGTAGGCAAAGACGACGACGAACGTGGCGAGCGCGCCCGTCCACACCGACGCGCGCGACGCTCTCATCGTCTGAGCGTGGTCTCCACCAGATCGCCGAGCTCTAGCCAAATGTCCGGGCCTCCCTACCGTTCCTGCGACTGCAAGTTTTAAGAGAAGGCGACGCTTCTTGCAACGAGGATCCGCGTGAAGGATTGGCGACAGTTAAGCCCGGCCGAAAGAGTGGGGATGTATTTGTTCGCCGCGGTCATTGGCAGGCTCGCCGGGCTGATCGCGAACGCGGTACATCTCTACGTTAACGTCGGATGGACGGCGACGTGGATCCAATTGAACGCGTGATCCGCCCGAACGCCTGATCAGCTCGCGGTCGAAGTCGCCAGCAGGACGGCGACCTCCGACGAGTGAGCTCGACCGGGGATCGTCTGGACAATCTGTCTGATGTAACGTCCCTCGCTATCGCGAGTGGACGTATCCACTTCCTCGAGGACCTTGTCGAACGATTCGTTCGTCAGGGTGACAACCGGGTGCAGCGGATCTCTGCTATTCGTCCTGACCACGACGCCATATTCATCGCGGCTTGTCCGTACCAGTGACCCCACCGGGAAGAAGGTGACGGCCGAAACGAACGCCTTCACGAACGCGGCGTTCAACTTCGTCCCTGCCTCACGCGCCAGCACCAGGCACGCCTGTTCAGGCTTCATCGGCTCACGATACGAGCGCGCCCCGGTCAGCGCTTCATAAATGTCCGCGACCGACACGATTTGGCTCATCAGATGGGGCTTCACACCCTCACCGATATCGGGATAGCCGGTGCCGTGGATACCGCGGTGATGCTCGAGCGCGATGGTGGGCGCAAGCGGATGCACGCCGGCGGTTTCGACGAGAATCTCGGCGCCAAACGTCGTATGCCCTTCGATCAGCTTGCGCTCGGCGCGATCGAGTGCTCCCGGCTTCTGCACGATCTCAAGCGGAACTCGTGTCTTGCCGATGTCGTGCAGCAGCGCCGCCTCGACGAGCACCGTGATCATTCCGTCATCGAGCCGCAGTTGGCGACCGAGCATCAGACTGAGGATGGCGACGTTGACGGAATGACAGTAGGTGAGGTTCTCGTACTCCTTGAGCGTCAGGATCTGGGCGAGGGCAGCGCTGCTGCGAGCCACTTCGCCGATGAGCAGCTGCACGAGCGAGCGGATGTTCACGGCGTCGAGTCCGCGACCGGAGGCGACGTTGTTGAACGTCTCCTCGGCCTGTGTCAATGCCGTGGCATACGACGGATCCAGAGGCTGCGGAGGACCGTCGTCCCACTGCGGCGCGCGCCACCGCGTGTCGAGCGCAACGATGCGGCCGAAGGAAATGTGCGAGACACCACGGGCTCCAAGCCGCTCCGCAATCGGTTCGCCTGTGGGATTGTCTGCGGCGGTGGCGAGGAACTCCGCCGCGCGGCGCAGTTCATCCGGCTGCAGTCCCGGACGCATCTCCACCGACTGTGTGCCTAGCTCGTTCAGTTCGCGGACGGCCTGTCCCGCGGCGCTGCCATCGCCCCAGGATGCCTGTCCGTTGACGTGCAGCTCGTCATGAATGATGTCGATATTCAGCGGCCCGTTGGCGAGATGCGGTTGGACGTGCTGAAACACTTCATCGATCTTCTGAGCGATGACCGGGTGGCCGGCCGGGTACATCTGCGCCAGCCGTCGCAGCGCGACGAAGCCCCTGATGAAGGGAGCTGGATCGAATACGGACGTAGATGGTGCGCTCATGGGCGACGCAGGGCTGCAGCCTTTCGGCCGATGCGTGAGAGCCGCGGATTCCAGAACCGGTACCGCAGCGAGGCCAGCGGAGAGAGCACGTCAGACAGCTTCGCCGGCTCGAGCCGGTCAACGCGTTCGAGCAGCCGCAGGGCGACCTCGGGATGCGACACAACGAACTGGCGGTTGCGCAGCAGGCTGCGGACGCATTGCCGGGTGATGGCGGGCGGGAAGTGCCACAGCGCTTCTTCAGCGGCAGATTGTGCGGTCACCGTGGCGCGCTGCAGGTGCCGTGTGATGAACTCCGCTGCCTCGTCCGAACCCACGCGCGTCAGCGCCCGCAGCGCTTCGCGCACGACCCCCTCGTTCTCGTGCGTGAGCTGCCGTCCGATGTTCGGCTCGAATCCACGACCCGCAGCGGCGAGGGCGCGGATGGCGGCGATGCGCTGCGGTACGGGCAGTTCGTCGAGCAGGCGGGCGAGCGCCGCCGCGAATGTCGTGGCATGGTCGCCGACCAGTCGCATCACGCGCTTGTCGCCCCCTGCATCCTGAAGGGCGCGAACCACCGCTGTCGTCAGCCCGGCCCCGGCCGCCGTGATCAGCCGGTTTGCGGTGATACGCTCGTCGCCGCCCGCGTCGTACATTGCGATGAGACGTCCGAACCGCGCGGGCGTGTAGAACGCGTCGATGGCCGCGGTGATGGCGGCCGACCCGTCTGCCCTCGAATCGCGCAGCGTTTTCGAGGTGCTCTGCAGCTCTTCGAGGCGCGCCGTCAGCTCTGGCCACGACTCCATCCGTTCGAGCTCACCGAGCAGGCGAGTCGCCTCGCGCAGCAGCCGTTCGACGATCTCCGGATTGGCGTTGAGCGCAATCAGATGCGACACGCACCCGAGCTGGACGTCGGCAAAATTGGTGGCGTGCATCGCGTCGTTGGTGCGCTCGATCGCCTCTTCCGTCGCAGCGTCTATGCACAGATCGAAAGCCGAAAAGTCGTGGAACGACCCGCCGTTGACCACCCGAATCAGCTGCTGGGTGCGCTCTCTGAGCGCTTCGTCGTTGTTGCGTGCGGCAGCGGCGTCAGCCGCGCGGACGTGAATTCGCTGCTCCAGTAACGGTGCCACGACGTCGCGGCGCTCCGGCGATAACTGCAGGCGATCCAGCGCCGACGTCAATAGTTCGGGCGCCGCCGTTTCGACGTCCAGGAGCAACGACAGCGCGTCGGCGAGATCGACGTCCGGAAAATCGCGAAGCAGATCGCCTTCCGGCCGGCCGTCGATGAGCGCCGGCAGCACCGTGCTCGAGAGGAGGCGGCGCCGCTGCTGTGATTCGAGCGTGAGCACGGTGGCCGCCAGCTTTGCGAACCGCGCGCGGGCGACAGCCGGATCGAGCGACGTGTACAGCCGCGCGACGTCTTCGCAGCGCTGTTCGAGCGCATCGGCTGGAGAGAGCGACGCATCGGTGGAGTCGCCGGCAAGGCGCGAGATCATTTGCGCCAGCGCCCCCGGATCCTCGACGAGGTGCGCCAGGCCCGAGAGCGTGATCTGCCGCAGGGGCACTCCCGGATCGACGCGCACCCAGCCTTTATCCGCAGGGTACAGGTGGGCGACCCGCCCGGCTGTCGGCAGCGCATCCTGCTGCAGGCGCTCACGCTCGACGACAAGGCAGGCGTCGGCGGTGGCTGCAACGTCGAGCAATTCCGGCTGATAGGCCGAGCCGACACCGATGCGCGTGACGCCGTGGTTGCGCAGCCGGTCGGCCAGCAACGCATCCCTGCCATCGTGTCGCGCCGCCAATTCCGTGCAGAGACACGTCAGGTCCCGGCGGGTGGCCGTGCGGTCGATGTCGAGCGTCTGGCAGCGCGACTCGTAGAGCCGGCGGGCGAGTTCCTGTTCGACGAGCGTGCCGCGTCCGATCGCCATGCCGCTGACGAGCAGTTCGCGCGGGCTGACGACGCACGACAGGGTGTCCAGCTCCACCGCGCTGAGCGCGCGAACGCACTCCTCGATGGCATCCACGCACTTGGGACTGGTGGCCGGGTAGGTGTGGAATTGGCGCACGGTGCGCGCCAGCGACTGCAGGAAGTCGTCGATGACGGAGAGGTCGTCGCGCTTTGCGGTTGCGGAATCAGTCGTCGTGCGCGCGGTCGTTGGCGCGTGGTCCCGTGGCACCTGCGCGTCGCCAGATTGTGCGGGCCCCGCTCCTCGTGTGGAGCTCGCGCGGGCCACGACTGTTGCCATCCTTAATTCCCCAATTTCGAGAACTGCGTCGAAACAGGCGTGTCGCCGACGAATTGTCCAGCGTGTTGGTGAAGAGCCGCTGTCACCTTTAAATCTCGGCCGTTGGGTGACAGTGCAGCAGTGCAGGGGCGTCGATGTAATTGCCTACTTTTTCTCTGGAACGGCCGGCTGCGAGTCGGTATTTCCAGGCAGGCCGAGGAGCTCTTCGAAGTTGATTTCTTCCGATGGTTCAGGGGTGGTCACTCGTGTCGTCGTGAATCCGATCATGCGGCCGGCGAAGACGACGCCGACCCAGATGGCGAGCGATACCGTCGCGACCACCTTGCCGAGGGCAGGGGCCGACCGTGCAGTGTCCCAGCGCGCAATCGTGCGCCAGACTGTCCGCTGGAAGACGAGCGCGTTGAGTGCGGCCAGTGCGAGCAGGAGAATCTTGGCGCGGAAGTAGACGTTGTGGAAATAGATCTGCGCCTTGGTCGAAAACATCAGCAGGCCGGCGACCGCCGTCAGCGCGAACGCCGCCCACGTCCACTTCATGATCTCCGACGCCATCCGTTCAAACGATCGTGACGTCGACGCCACTCCCAACAGGCGGAGATCGATGACGACCGCCGTGCCGACGACGAGCGCTAATCCGAAGACGTGGATCGACTCGAGGAGAGGAAAGAGGAGGAGTGAGTCGCGAATCGTGGTGGCGACTACTGTTTCCTGCAACCACCCCAGGAACGCGTCCATGGGCTAGCCGGCAGCGGGCGACCAGGCGCCCCACACGTGGTCATAGGCGATGAGCCGGCCAAGCACGATGATGCACATCCACACGACGAACATCACCAGCGCAAAGCGCCGGAAGGCCGGCACCAGGTGGGCCGAAGGCGCGTCGAATCGACGCAGCGTGCGGTGGAAGATCAGCGCCCAGACCGTCGCGATTGCCACCAGCGCCATCTTCAGGCGGAACGAGAACGACATCAGCTCGCGTGTCGGCTGTCCGATGACCATGAGCAGACCGGTGGTCAGCATCCACAACAGCGAGCCGATGACCCACGGGCCGAACCGGCGAGCGGTCTGTGACAGGCTTTGATCCTTTCCCGCCCAGCCGAGAACCCGCAGGTTGATCATCAGCACGGAGCCCATGACCAATGCGATCCCCAGGATGTGGAGGGTCTGCAGCGTGGGGATCGTCCAGGCGTACTGCTCCTGGATGAAGACGCTCGGGCGCGTCGTCGCCAGCCAGAGCGCGAATTCTTTCACCTTGCCTCGCCGAAGCCTGCCGGCGAATGCCGGCGAAGGCCGGTTAGAAGGTTGTGCCTCCGCTCAGCGTGTGGCCCGCCACCGAGTCGCAGTGCTTGCCTGCTTCCGGCAGCTTCGGCTTCTTGGTCGCGGGATCAGTCGGGCAGCGTGCGAGTGCGCTGATGCGGGCGCCGAAGTTCGTCCCTTCGCGAAGCGGATTGACCTTGACGCTGATCACCGTGCCCGGCGGGTAGGTCGTCCCGGTGACGCCCTGCCGCTCGAGTTGCGCGGTGCCGGCCATCTCCACGCCGAACTCGACGACCTTGCCGTCCTTGCCCTTTTCGAGCGCCTTGCGATCCTCGGTCAGGAGAATCAGATGGAACTCGGCGTGGTTCGCCTGCGGGACGTACTGCTTGACGACGCCCGTGACGGTGACGACCTTGTTCTGGTCGTACATTGCAAATGAATGGTGGCCCAACACGGTCGTCTGGAACACGAGGACGATCACGACCGCGGCGGCGGCGACCGTCAACTGGCTAATAGTGCGCGCTGTCATTGCCGCTCCTGCTATTTGAAGATGTCCGTAATCGCCGCCGGAAGCTCGTCGTCAGGCTTTTCCCATCCCGCTTCGAAGTATTTCTCCCAGTTCTTCGCCCACGGGCGGCCGTAATAATCGACGGAACGCGGGTCAGCGTTGGTCACCTGCTTCGGCTTGCCGTCGGAGTTGAAAATGTTGCTCAGGCATTCGATGTAAGTGTAGCGGCGTTCCGGGGCGTCCGGCGTCGCAATGCGATTGAAGCGGAACGAGGCGCGCACGGGCACGACGAACGCGTCCGGGTCGTAGAAGATCGTCTCGTGATCGAGGCCGACGAACTTCCCGCCTTCGATTACCGGCTTGAACGTCTCGATGGTTTCGAGCTTGTCGCTCGTCTCGAACATGGCGTGCGACAACTGCCAGCCCTGGATGTTGGCGGTCCAGGTCACGAGCGTGGTGCCGTCCCAGAACCCGATCGTCTCGCCGAACCACTGCGGCGTCTTCTGCACGTGCGCCTGCTTGCCGACCATCACCTGGCGCAGGAAGTTGTCGGCAATGCCGGAAATCATCTGCACGTTCCACGTCGTCATGGTGAGCTGGAAATCTCCGGCTCGCGACGGCTGCGACCACCAGCGGATGAAACCTTCCGGCCAGCAGAAGGACGCGCTCCACTGCGGGGCGTTGGTCACGGCCTCGTGATAGGTGGTCTGCACCATGCGCTTCTGATACTCGGGTGTCAGCAGGGACAGCACGGTCGGGGACTGCGTCACTCCCCAAATCCATTCAGAGCCGCGGTCCGCCTGCCCATTGCGCTGGTAGTAGCCGTCCCAATCCGGCACGGTCGCTTTCGTGTAGACGGTCGGACCACCTTTGGCCTTGGCCTGCGCCATCAGCGCGTCGTAGTGTTCCTTGGCCGTCTTGTATGGATAGGGGCTGACGATCTTCTCGCGCGCCCAGTCGTCGTCGCAATTGCCCCACGATGCGCCCTCGGGCGGGTTGGGACCAATTCGTCCCGAATCCCACATGGCGTACAGCTGCCGAGGGGTGTTGCAGCGGTAATAGCGTTTGTCCAGCCAGTACTGGCGGTCCTTATAGAAGTTCTTGGACTTGAAGATGTCGATTGGCAGCGGCTCGACGCCTGCCGGCGGTCCCTGGATCACGACCGGGCCGCGTCCGCGACCGCCACCCTGCGGCAGCTGACCGACGGCGGCACCACCGCGTCCGCGGCCTCCCGGAGCGCCCTGCTGGGCGGCGGCGGCGTTGCCTTGAGCGAGCACGGCTGTCGGACCTGCGTCGATCGCCCAGATAAGGCCGGTCAGGGCGGTGAAGGTCAGCAGAAGCATGACCCGCTTCGTTTTCATTGAGCCTCTCCTGGCAACTGCGGCTAACCGCGCTGCGGAATCATACATTCTACGAGGCCGCCAGCGGTTGTGCTTACCAGTTGAATCTACGCGCGCGCAGACGGCTGAACCGGCTGTGGAATATGCCGTGTCAGTTCTAAAGGCGGGCGAGACCGTGGCGCAGCGCGAAGAGGGTCAGCTCGAGCCGATTCGACACGCCGCACTTGTCGAAGATGTTCTTCAGGTGATGCTTGATCGTCACTTCCTGGACGCCGAAGCGGACGGCCATTTCGCGGTTGGTCAGTCCTTCGGCCAACGCGCCGATGATCTCGCGCTCGCGCGGCGACAGATCAAAGGCGACCGCCGGCTCTTTCTCGTTCAGCGCCTTTTCCAAGGCGTTCCCTTGATCGCGCAACGGTTGCGATCCCAGCCAGTATTGGCCGGTCGACACCGCGTGGATGCTTTCGAACAGCAGATTCGAAGCGTCCGCTTTCAGCACCACACCGCGCGCTCCTAATTGGACGGCTTGAACAGTTTCCATCCGTCCGATCCCAGCGGTCAGAACGATGCTGCGGGTTGGCACTTCCTCGCCGAGCAGCAATCGCAGCGTTTCGAGACCGGACGCACCCGGCATCGCCAGATCGAGGAGCAGGACATCGGGCTGGACCGCCTTGACGGTCTCCACCGCCGACCGCGCATCGCCCGCTTCACCGACGACCTCGAAATCCGGCTCCGACTGCAACAGGGTGCGGAGCCCGTCACGAAAGACCGGATGGTCATCCGCGATCACGATTCGGATGGACGTTCGATTCAGATCAACCACGGGTTCAATGGGTCTGGAGACTCGTTTTGAACGTAATCCGCGAATAGGGTAGGAACGGATGAGTCAGTAGACAATCACTCTTTGGGAGTACGACCAAGGTCGTACGTGCGGATTGCGGGTCGCTCAGGCTCGCTTGCAACGAAACCGTAATTTCGCGGTTACAGCCTGGCGAGACCTTGCCGCAGCGCGAGCAGCGTCAATTCAAGCCGATTCGACACGCCGCACTTGTCGAAAATGTTCTTGAGGTGGTGCTTGATCGTCACTTCCTGAACGCCGAACCGTACGGCCATTTCGCGATTTGTCAGACCATCGGCCAGCGCGGAGACGATCTCGCGCTCTCGAGGAGACAGATCAGATGCGGCCATCGGCGCACCCTGATCGTCCAACGCCTTGCGCAGCGCGTCGTCCTGGGCAGGAAGCGGCTGCGCCCCGAGCCAGTAATTGCCCGCCGATACCGCTCGAATGCTTTCGAACAGGAGAGTGGACGCTTCCGCCTTCAGCACGACGCCGCGAGCGCCCAGTTGAACGGCTTGAACAGTCTCCATCCGCCCGATTGCCGCCGTCAGCACGATGCTGCGCGTCGGCACGTCCTCGCCCAGCAGGAGGCGCAACGTCTCCAAACCGGACGCGTCCGGCATCGCCAGATCGAGCAGCAGCACGTCAGGGTGGACGCCTTTCACGACGGCAACCGCGGATTTCGCGTCGCCCGCCTCTCCGACGACGATGAACGTCGGCTCGGACTGCAGCAGCGTCCGCAGGCCATCCCGAAAGACCGGGTGGTCGTCGGCAATGGCGATCCGGATTGGCGGTCGATTGCCCGTCACGTGATTCCTATTCCTATACGTCTTCCTTTGCGTGCGGGTTGTACGGAACGCGTCAACTATTTGTAAAGATTTCGTGTCGAAGATCAGTTCGCTTCCGCGGCAGCCATTAGTCTTCGCATCGGCAACGATTTACGGCTGGGCTGAGCAGCATCTCAGTTGATATTCCGGGCTATCGCCACGCGCACGAGTCTTGCTGTATCGTTTGCTCGCGCAATGAATTCCCCCCGCAAGCGTCTCGCAAATTTACGGACCGTGGAACCACGCGTCGAGACATGCTGGGCGCTCGTCGGCCCCAGCCGGCGCCCCCTGACGTGTGGCATTTACCGCACTGAGTTCGGCCTGGAAATCCGGGTCGGCTACGACACGCGCCGCGCGCTTTACTCGCGCATGGTGGCCGAATTGAGCGCCGCACGGGTGACAGCCGAGCGGCTGCGCGATGCAGTGAATAGCGAGGGAGTCTTCGAAGAACTGCTCGATTAGGGGCGGACTTCCTTAATTCCCTTTACCGCCTGGATTCCCTTTTCCGGGATTGCCGCTTCCAGGGTTCCCTACTGGGTCGTCGTTGCCCGGATTGCCATTGCCCGGGTTGCCCTTGCCAGGATTGCCATTACCGGGATTCCCGTTACCAGGCGCATCGCCGTCACCAGGAAGCGACTGCGACGTCGTCGAGTACACGTCGGAGACTTTCACGCCGATCCCCTGCAGCGCGATCACCACGGTGCCGGCGACAAGCGCGACCAACAGTGCGTACTCGATCAGATCCTGGGCCTCGGTGCGCGTAATCAGGCGTCGGAGCGACGCGCCAAATTTGGAGGGGGAAAGGGTCATTGCGTGCAGACTGAGCAATATCAAGACCACACTTTCCACCCTCAGGGGCCTGCAATCGACTGCGTCAGTTGGCAAAAACCACGGTTGAGGGGACTTTGGTCCTGGTTTCTGCCTCCCACGGACCTTACATGCGACCGGACCGCCGGGCCTCGATGCGTGGCGGTGGAATCACCGCTTGTAGATCTCCGTGCCGTATTTCTTCCCCAGCGACGTGTAGTGCGTGCGCACCATGGCCATGATCTCCGCGGTTGCGCGCGTGTTGTATTTGTCGTCCGGTCGAAAAACCACGAGACGCGGTGGCGTTTCCTCGAGCACGGCGAGAACTTCGCGACGCTGCTCTTCGGTCGTGGTGCCGAGGGCGGCGTTATAGAAACGTGTCGGGTTCCGACGTTCCGCGAGGAAGTACAGCTCTGCGTCATTCGGAATCGCCAGTATCGATTCGCCAGCGGGCACTTCGCGCTGGATCGTCTCCGTGAGGCTGCCGTACACCTGCGCGTCGTCTTGACTGAGCTTCAGCGAGCATCGTGGCAGGCCGCAGTCCACCAGTGCTTGCAAGTTCGTGGGCCGCTCGCCAGCGAGGACCTGCACAGGGGTCCGTTCACGCGTCTGCCCTGCGTGGAACACGATCGCCACCACGCACAGCGCCACGGTAGTCGCGCCGGCGATGCGCCGAAGCACCAGCGCACCTGGCGGCAGGAGCCACAACACGCTGATCAGGCTGAGGCCGACTGCGTAGTACAGATACAACGGTCCTTCATACTGCACGGAAACCACCGCGTAGAACACCGAGATGAGCGGCAGCGCGAGCGTCTTCACGTCGGCGCCGCGTTTCAGTGCGCGCAGCACCAGCACGCCGTTGATCGCAAAGATCGCGGGCAGGAGAGTCCAATAAAGACCATTCGCGATCCGTACGACGTCGAATGACGAGGTCGCCTGATAGAAACCGGCGAGCGGCAGCACCCCGTACCAACCTTTCCCGTAAAAATCGAGGCCCGTCTCTGCGGATGCGACAACGACCAGGTCGTGCAGCAGCACGTCAACCGAGTTGTGGAGAACGTAATAAAGGATCAACGGTGCAGCGGCGATGAGCGTGCCGAGGAGGAGCTGCCCGATTGCCGCCGCGACATCACGGTTGCGCGTCCGCAGGTTGAACAGCATCCAGCCCAGCACCGCAACCGGCCAGGCACCCATGAAAATCAGTCCACCGATTTCCGTGTCCGGACTCCAATACAGATATCCGGCCAGCGCTGCGAGCATGATGGCCAGCTGCAGTCGCAACAGCAGCAGTTGTCGTCCACGGCCGTCGGTGCTCCGCTCGAGCAACACGACGGCGATGACGCCCATCGCCACCCAGATTCCGGTGAGATGTCGCAACAGCGTGAGTGTTCCGAGAACGATGCCTGCGCCGACGAGACGCGTCGGTCCGTGCGGCATCGCGGTGAGCCACCATGCCAGGACGACTGCCAGCGAGAGGCAGTACCAGTTCGGGTTCGGGCTCATGAACTGCACGATCCCGAGCGCGACGACGGCCAGGCTGCCCGCACACGCGAGCAGCGGTCCGCGGGGCCGCAGCAGCAGAAACGCGGCGATGGCCTCGACGAAGGCGGCCGCGATCATGGGGTAGCGCAGGCTGACGAGATCGACGCCGAACACGGAAAACGCGAGGACGTGCAGCGCGTGGATGTAACCGGGATGGATGTCCTGCACGTCCCGGTTCAGGACTTCCCCGGACATCAGCCGTTCCGCGATGTGCGCGTAAAACCCGTCGTCGGTGGGATACCAGTACCGGTCGTGAAAAAACCAGAGCAGCGCCGCGTTGGCGGCACACATCACCGCGAGCGCGAGCCAGACATCGCGGCTCGATGCCCGCGATGCGTTCATCGGCCCGCTGGCACGGGTGGGTCGTGGGGAAGGGCCGTCGGTTTCACCCTGGACTGGCGCACGCGGCTGGCGATCCGGCGGCCCCATTCAGCAAAGGGGTATACGAGCTGCCCGACCATCCCTTTGCCCATGTCGTCGTTGACCCCGAGCGGTACGTCGCACGGTCCAGGCACGTAATAGGTGCCGAACGCCTGGTCGAACACCGAGAAGACCGTCGCGAAATTGCTGCCCGCTCCGGTGACGTCGCGCGCGTGGTGCCACCGATGCATCACCGGCGACACGACGACACGCCCGAGCGGACCGTAGGTCCACGGAAAATCCGCGTGGATGAACTCACCGTAGAAGAACCGGACCATCACGTTCAGCACGAGGGCCCATTCCGGAAAACCGGCGATCGCCAGGAAGGACGTGTCGACGATCATGGTCGTCAGTCGATTAATCGGGTGGAAGCGGCTGAGCGTGAGCCACGTCATCTCGGTGTCGCTGTGATGGATGGCGTGCGACGGCCACAGCAGCCGCGTATGTTCGAGGCGATGACGCCAGTAGGAAATGAAATCGCCGACGAAGACCGCCGCGACGGCGGTGACGGCGATCGGCAGCGACGCCCACGCCGACGGAGCGACGAGCTCGAGCGGTGATCCCGATACGGTCAACCGGATCAGCCGCACGACGATCGCGATGATGGGGGCGGAAATCAGACCGTCGAGGACGAACAGCCAGAGATTGACCGACGTCTCCCGCCACGACCGCTTCGCCGCATCAATGGCTTCGCGACCTTTGACGAGCAGCGCGAGGCCGCCAAACGCCACGGCCGAAAACGCCAGGAGCTGTGTCGCCTCCCAGAGCGATTGTGCACTGTCGGCAATGAAGGCCTGCAAATCCGCGAGCAATGAATCCTCCGATGGTTCGAGGCTCTCGATGGCAAGCCGCGTACCTGCGCAAAACCGCGCATTGCGCGCACCAGTCTTGACCGGCCAGGAAAAGAGTCTGACCCGGAACAGACTGATGGCCCGGTCGCCGCCAATACGTCAGAGGCGGGCTAACCCGCGGCGCAGCGCGAACAGCGCCAGCTCCAGCCGGTTCGACACGCCGCATTTGTCGAAGATGCTGCGCAGGTGGTGCTTGACCGTGATTTCGCTGAGGCCGAACCGTTCCGCGATGTCGCGGTTGGTGAGGCCGTCCGCGAGCGCGACGACGATCTCCTTCTCGCGCGGCGACAGATCGAAGCCGCGATCCGGGTCCGGGATGGGAGCCAGACTCTTGCGCAGCGCCGCCTCCTGATCCGGAAGCTTCTGCGACCCGAGCCAGAAATGGCCGTCCATCACCGCCATGATGCTGTCGAACAACACCTGCGAGGCGTCGGCCTTGAGCACCACACCGCGCGCACCGAGTTGGACGGCCTGCACCGTCTCCATGCGCCCGATAGCGGCGGTGAGAACAATTGGACGCGTCGGCGGTGGTTCGACGGCGAGGCGGCGGAGCGTCTCGAGGCCCGATGCTTCCGGCATCGCCAGATCGAGCAGCAGCACGTCGGGACCGTGCGAAAGAGTGGCGTCGACAGCGGTCAGGGCATCGCCCGCTTCACCGACGA
>Ga0111539_10003341_pt1 | contig 21191 bp, 17 predicted proteins | sample RhiMethybrSRZTD1_FD_79667 | JGI IMG/M metagenome (GOLD analysis project Ga0111539, IMG submission 79667) | Populus rhizosphere microbial communities from Tennessee, USA - Rhizosphere MetaG P. TD hybrid SRZTD1 (version 2) (version 2) | ecosystem: Host-associated > Plants > Roots > Rhizosphere >...
AAAATATGATCACAACCGGGAATATTCTTCGCATAGTCAGACGGTAAAACACGACAATATAAACAACCCACCGGCTTGAATGAATGTTTTTGTTTCAACGGCCAATTAGGCAGATGAGAAACGGCTTTATGGTTATACTAATCTTAGAACCATTGTAATAGGCCTATTCCAATCTGAGTCAGAGAGTGTCACTTTTATCAGGGGATTTTCAATTATCTTTGCGATTCATTTTATGAAAAACACATTTACCATCACATTAATATCCACCTATTTTGCGCTTCATTGATTTTAATCTCCACCCTGATCTGTTAGAAGGCATCAACGCATCCAATTACGAGACTGCAACCCCTGTACAGGAAAAGGTCATTCCGGCTATTCTTGAAGGAAAAGACCTGATCGCGTCCGCGCAAACCGGGACAGGAAAAACCGCAGCTTTTTTATTGCCCGTTATTCATCGTTTAATGCTTAATCACACGGATGGCAGGATCGGAGCATTGATCATCGTGCCAACCCGGGAACTCGCCGTCCAGATTTCCCAGCATCTTGAAGGGCTTTCTTATTTTACACATATCAGTTCCGTTGCTGTATATGGTGGAAACGATGCTCAGAATTTTGTTGCAGAAAAAAAAGCATTGCAAGCGGGGGCAGATATCATCATTTGCACGCCGGGTAGGATGATTGCCCATTTGAATATGGGGTATGTATCCTTCAAAAACTTGCAGTTCCTTGTCCTGGATGAAGCAGACAGGATGCTGGATATGGGTTTCCAGGATGACATCAACAGGATTATTAAAGCCGTTCCGGAAAAAAGACAGACTTTGTTGTTTTCCGCAACGATGCCCCCAAGAATAAGGGCGCTTGCAAAAAATATTCTGAAAGATCCCGTTGAAATTAATATTGCAATCGCCCGCCCCCCGGAAAAAATAATTCAGAAGGCGTTTGTTGTATATGAACAGCAAAAGGCGGGATTGATAAAATACCTGCTAAAAACAGTCCCTCATAAAAGCGCCCTGATCTTTTGCGGCAGCAAGCAATTGGTGAAACAGCTGACAAGGAGTTTGAAACAAAATAAGTTTAATGCCGAGGAAATGCATAGTGATTTGGAGCAGGTGCAGCGTGAAAATGTAATTGGCGGATTTACCAGTGGCCGGATCCCGGTGCTGGTTGCAACAAATATTGTAAGCAGGGGAATTGACATAGATACTATCGATCTTGTAATTAACTACGATGTTCCGCGGGACGGGGAAGATTATGTTCACCGAATAGGTAGAACCGCAAGAGCTGAATCAGACGGCGTTGCATTGACGCTCGTAGGTGAAAGAGAACAAAATAAATTTGCCGCCATTGAGTCATTAATTGGCAAAGAAGTGGAAAAAGCGGCGATTCCGCAGGAGCTAGGATCATCGCCGGTGTACAAACCCCGATCACATAAAAACAATGGCAGTAAGCCGAACAATGGGAAAAGATTTTATCGCAGACCGCGCAGAACGTAGACGTGATAAGATACTTTACGAAGCTCTTCCCTCGTTGGACGAAATGCTTTCTATCAATTCTATTATTTTTTCCCTGCTGAGGTGCATTTTCTTTTCAAGGTGTGCCAATAGTTGTTCTTCCTTTCCCGGGCGGTATTCAAGATCTTCATCGGTGAGATCTATATTGTTTTCTTTGAGGTGTTCCTTAACCACGTCCCAGGGTTGCTCCAGTTTAAATTGATAAGACATATCGACAGTATATTAAACATAGCAATCAATCAACATGCCGGATTTTCCAACCGGCCTCCTGTAAGCCGCAAAAAACGGAAAACTATTTATCTTTCCACGCAGCCAAAATATCTGTGATGAACTTCAAATTTCTTTTGGTCGTTTTAACGGCTGTTTTCTTTGAGATGACACAAAGCTGTAGTCGAAATCCGTATAAGGGAACGAACAAGGTCTATAAAAAGCAGGCAAAAGAATATTCAAAATTATTGAGCAAATACCCGGTTCGCGATTCAGCCGGAAACCAGCCGTATTTTGTCGGCACCACAAATTTTTCAATGCGTCGCCCTAATTATGTGATCATCCATCACACGGCACAAAACAGTTGCGATCAAACGTTGCAAACTTTCACCCAGGCGCGTACTCCCGTAAGTTCGCATTATGTTATTTGTAAAGATGGCACAGTGTTCCACTTATTGAACGATTTGTTTCGTGGTCATCATGCCGGCGTGGGTAAATGGGGAAGCCTGACGGACCTCAACAGCATCAGTGTCGGCATTGAATTGGATAATAACGGAACGGAACCATTCACTGAGGCGCAGATTGAAAGCCTGCTCGATGTATTGAAACGGCTGAAGAATGCATTCAACATTCCTGCCGCCAATTTTATAGGCCACGCGGATATAGCACCGGGCAGAAAAGTGGATCCTAATAGAAACTTTCCATGGGCGCGGTTATCACAGCAGGGTTTTGGTTACTGGTATGATACTACAAACGTACAAGTACCTATCGATTTTAATGCTGTACAGGCATTGCGGGTAATTGGTTACGATATAAAAAATGAAACCCAGGCAATTCAATCCTTCAAGCTTCATTTTGTTCAAAATGATTCATTGGCATTGCTTACAGATGCCGATAAAAAAATATTAACCGACCTCGTGAAAAAATATCAGTGACAGTTTTTGTGGCAAACGAGTGCGGTTGCAGCCGCTATTTTTGGCTATTATGATTTAATTTCACAGGGAAAGAATGATCGGCCATTACGTTGATCATTTTACAGTGCGGTTGATTGCCATATTCTACAATAAATATTTTGAATGACAGCAGAACATCAGCGATTGGCAGTCAATGCCAGCAAGGAGACCCCTCTGGCTCAATGGGGACCTTACCTGAGTGAAAGGCAATGGGGAACTGTTCGGGAAGATTACAGCGTATATGGTGACGCATGGCACTATTTTCCTTTTGATCATGCCCACAGCCGGGCTTATCTCTGGGGCGAAGATGGCCTGGCGGGAATGTCTGATTTTTTTGGCAATCTCTGTTTTTGCGTTGCATTATGGAACGGCAAAGACCCGATTTTAAAAGAAAGGCTATTTGGATTAAGCAACCCGCAGGGAAATCATGGTGAGGACGTCAAAGAGCTGTATTATTATCTCGACAACTTACCTACTCACTATTACATGGAGTACCTGTATAAGTATCCTCAATTGGCTTTCCCATATGAGCTATTGAAACAGGAAAATGGCAAACTCAGCCGCAATGATCCCGAATATGAGTTATTGGATACCGGCATATTTAACAACAATCAATACTTTGATGTACTGGTAACCTATGCCAAACAAGCTGCGCAGGATATTTTTATCAAAATTGATATTACTAATCGCTACACCAAATCAGCGGAGATCCATTTGCTTCCGACCCTTTGGTTTTATAACAGGTGGAGCGTGGGCAGTTTCAAAGAAAAACCTTCGATAACCTGGCACAACAAGACGACAGTAAAGGCAGTGCATGAACGGCTCGGTGAATATTATTTCTATTTTGAGGCACCTGACAAACACCTGTTTACAGAAAACGAAACCAACACAGAAAAGGTGTCCGATTTACCTAACGCATCCATTTTTGTAAAAGATGCTTTTCACGACGCAATAATTGGTGGGAAAAATGTAAAAGAGCTTTCTTCAAGAAGGATGGGCACTAAGTTTTCGCCCGTTTACAAACTGCGGGTGGCGGCAGGTGCAACCAAAACAGTCTATTGCCGCCTGAATAATGCATTAACAGATAAACCGTTTGCAAGGGGCTTCAAGGATGTATTTACCATACGGAAACAGGAAGCTGACGACTACTATGCAGCCATTCTGCCAAAAGGAATGAATGAGGACATGGCCCGGATACAACGCCAGGCATTGGCAGGAATATTATGGAGTAAGCAGTATTATCACTTTGATGTGGAACAGTGGTTAACGACAAGCGACGGCATTACCCCGGTGAGTTCAAACAAAATGACCGGGCGCAATAATGATTGGAAGCATTTAAAGAACCAGGACATTATTATGATGCCCGACAAATGGGAATATCCGTGGTATGCCGCATGGGATCTCGCATTTCAGTGCATTTCAATGGCAGTAGCGGACCCCACATTTGCCAAGCATCAATTATTATTGGTGATGCGCGAATGGTATATGAAACCAGATGGCCAATTACCGGCATACGAATGGAATTTTAGTGATGTCAATCCTCCTGTACAGGCCTGGGCAGCCATGCAGGTGTACAATATTGAGAAAAAGCGGACCGGGAAAGGAGATATAAAGTTTCTGAAGAAAGTTTTTCAAAAACTCCTGATCAATTTCACATGGTGGATCAACCGGAAGGACGTTAATGGTAACAACATTTTTGAAGGGGGGTTTCTTGGCCTTGATAATATCGGCGTATTTAACCGCAGCGTTCATTTTCCCGGTGAAATGCAACTGGAGCAGGCAGATGGTACCAGCTGGATGGGGACGTTTGCCCTTGACATGATGGATATAGCGATTGAAATTGCCATGCACGACGATTCATTTGAAGATACTGCTACTAAATTCTTTGAACATTTTGTACTGATCGCAGAGTCACTGAATCATCATGGTTTGTGGAACCAGGAGGATCGTTTTTTCTATGACGTGCTTTGTATTCCCGGTGCCGACCCGATTCCATTACGTATTCAATCTATTGTAGGGCTTGCTCCTCTCTATGCAGTTTCCACTATAAGCAAGAAAGTACTGGATAGGTTGAAGGACTTTAAAAAAAGGATAACCTGGTTTGAAAACTACCGGAAGAAAAACAAAAAATTCTGGCCCAATGAGGAACGAAGCAAGGACGGTGAAGCTCTACTCTCCCTTGTTCCGCGGGAAAGGCTTATTGATCTGCTCCAGCGACTGTTGGATGAGAATGAGTTTTTGTCGGATGGGGGAATAAGGGCACTCTCCAAATATCATGAGAACAATATTTATTCTGTCGTGGTAGAAGGGAACACATACAGTATTCAATATGATCCGGGCGATTCTACCTCGGATTTTTTTGGAGGCAACTCAAATTGGCGGGGTCCCGTTTGGATGCCCATAAATTTTCTGATCATTCAATCCATAAGAAAGTACGGTGAGTTTTATGACAATTCATTACTTGTAGAGTACCCTACCGGCTCGGGGGTAAAGATGAACCTTGTAGAAGTGGCAAACGCGTTAACAAAGCGGGTGATCAGTTTATTTGAAAAAGATAGCGATGGCAAAAGGCGCTTATATGGTAAGTATAGTTGGTTCTACCAGAAACCCGGCAATGAACACCTTTTGACGTTCTATGAATACTTTCATGGCAATGACGGAAGAGGATTGGGTGCCAGCCATCAAACCGGTTGGACAGCACTGGTTGCAGAATTGATCAGCGAGTATGGAAATAAGGAAAATGGTTCTGTTGCTGAAACTCATGCTTTGTAGATGAGATGCCATTATTCGGATTAATAAATGACGGGATTGGTATTTTTGAGCAGATATGCTCTATTTTGCAGGTAAACTGCCTGTTCTCATTTTAATTATTATCGTTTTAAACAAAGTCCAAACGCCGGTTTGCAGAGTTACTGAAAATCGAAAAAAACGACTAAATACCTGACAACGGAACGACACTGCAGGCTGTCAACCAAAACATACTAAATGAGAAGAATAATCACTAAGCTGTTCTTTTTGTCAGCATTGTATGCCAGGGGACAGGCTTTGGATACGACCGGCTCGGCGCTATCGAGGATACCCGACAGTATTTCAAACATTTATTTTTCCAGCCAGAATGAGTCCCTGCCAATCTATACCGGCAGGCTGTTTTACCCGGTGATGCGGATAGAAGATCATCCTTTTGCTTATTCTGACAATTGGCAGAAAGGAACCATATGGTATGATGGTGTGAGCTATCATGATATTACATACAAATATGACACTTACATGCAGGAGCTAATCGTTGTAACTCCGAAGTCTATTCCTGTTCGGGTAGTGAGTGAAAGAGTGCAGCGGTTTGATTTTGGTGCCCAATCTTTTACCAGGTATAACCCGGACAAGGACCAGGTGCTCAAGGTGGGATTTTACCAGAAGCTTGAAACAGGAAAAATCACAATACTTGTTCACCGCCGGAAAATAATCCAGGAAAGAATTGTTCAGACTACCCTGGAAAGAAAATTCATTCCGCTTGATTCGTATTATGCTCTTAAAGATGGCAGGTACTATGCAATTAACAACCAGAAAAGCCTGCTTAATTTAATGGGCGATGGCAGGCAGGCCGTGACCCGGAATCTCAAAAAACAGAGAGTGAAGTATAAGCATGGCCCGGAAATCTACATTTTGAAAGCTACCCAGTCTTATAATCAATCTCATAAATAGTATGAAATTAAAAATTGCCATTGTTTTTTCATACTGCTGCTTCGCCGCTGTTGTCCACGCCCAGGAAAAAAAAGATACCCTGATCACCGGCAATTTTGAAAACGTGCTCCTGGTCGACTTCTTCCGAACCATTGAGAGCCGTTCACCTTATTTTTTTTATTACAACGAGTCGCAACTTGATTCTGCCCGCGTAAATGTTATAGCGCAAAATGAACCGATCCGGACTGTTCTTGACAAAGCATTGCAAAATACCGGGCTGTCGTTTTCAATTGACAACTCTAATCGCGTATTCATAACAAAAGGATTAAAATTCACGACAAAACTGCCTAATGGTTTTTTCCAGTCTCCGACTGAAACAAAAACACCGAACAATGCAAAAGACAGCCTCGTCGATTATGGATTGGGACCATCGCGAAAAGAGAAAGTCACCTCAGAGACGCGGCTTTACGAAATAGGAGTAAAAACAAACGCCGCAAAAGGGGAAGCAATCGTCACCGGCATTATACGAAATTCCAAAACAGGAGAACCGCTTATAAATGCTTCTGTCTTCATTGACAATAATCACTCCACGGTGACGGATGCTTATGGATATTATTCACTTAACGTGCCCGCCGGAAAACATACGCTTAATATATTGGCAATCGGGATGAGAGACACCAAGCTACAGATTGCAGTCTACTCAGATGGCAAACTTGATATTGATATAAGAGAGCAGATTACAACCCTGAAGGAGGTAATCGTTTCGTCGAAAAAACAGGTCAATGTCAGTCGCGTCCAAATGGGAGTCGAAAGATTGAGCATTGATAATATTCGCCGTATTCCCTCTGTTTTTGGTGAAGCCGATGTGCTGAGGGTCATTACGAGTTTGCCGGGTGTTAAAACAGTTGGCGAGGCAAGCACAGGTTTTAATGTTCGCGGGGGGTCAGCCGATCAAAATCTTATTCTTTATAATGACGCTACCATTTACAATCCATCCCATTTTTTTGGGATGTTCTCGGCATTCAACCCGGATGTTATAAAAGATCTTGAATTGTATAAGAGCAGCATGCCCGTTAAGTACGGCGGCCGACTGGCGTCGGTATTGGATATTAACAGCCGCGACGGAAATAAAAAAGAATTGGCGGGCTCTGCTGGTATCGGACCTGTAACGGGCAGGGTACATCTCGAGGGTCCGATCGTAAAGGATAAGACTTCATTTATTCTTGGTGCCCGCAGCACCTACGCAGACTGGTTACTAAAGTTCCTGCCATCCGAATTTGAAAACAGCCAGGCATCATTCCAGGATATTAACCTCGGTATCAGTCATCGAATAGACAGCACGAATAATTTATATTTTTCGGGATACTTCAGCAATGACAGGTTCGCTTTAGACAGCGATACCATTTATGGTTACTCCAATATGAACTTTTCTTTGCGGTGGACCGGGAATCTCAGCAACAGGTTAAGTGTATCAGTAATAGCAGGCTTTGATCAGTATAAGTATAAGGTTGTCCAGAATGAAGATAAAGACACCGCCTTTACGCTGCGGTTCGGCGTGCAACAGTTGAATGCAAAGGCCAATTTTGTGTATTATTTAAATCAGAAGCATTCATTTGACTTTGGCGGAGGCACCATTCGCTATGAATTGCAGCCGGGAACTTTTGACCCCTACTATGAAAATTCACTGATCACGCCAATTAAAATTGAAAAGGAACAAGCCCGTGAAAGCAATGTCTATGTGGGCCACCGGTTCAGCCCGGGAAATAAATTCTCAATTAATTATGGACTGCGGTTTTCATTGTTTAATTATTTAGGTCCCAAGACAGTCACGCACTATGCGCCAGGTTTGCCCGTTACCGAAGCTAATGCTATAGATACCCAGGTGTATGCAAAAGGGAAAAACATTCAAAATTATAGCGGTCCTGAATACCGGGTGTCGGTTCGCTATTTATTTACCCCTGATTTTTCAATAAAGGCATCGTATAATTCGCAGCGTCAGTATATCCATATGCTTTCAAATACTACAGCTATTGCTCCTACGGATATCTGGAAATTAAGCGATCCTAATATTTACCCCCAGCGGGGTCAGCAGGTATCGCTTGGGTTTTACAAGAATTTTAAATCAAACACCATCGAAACCTCCGTTGAAGGATATTATAAACGCATTCATGATTATCTTGATTTCAAGCCGGGGGCTAAACTGATTTTGAATCATAACGTAGAGACAGAGGTAATCAGAACAGAAGGGAAAGCATATGGTCTTGAGTTCCTGGTAAAAAAACCGGGAGGAAAACTCAACGGGTGGGTTAGCTATACCTATTCCCGGATATTGTTAAGAACAAATACGGATGATCCCGACATCCAGGTTAATGGCGGTGAATATTATCCTGCCAATTACGATAAACCACACGATGTGACGCTGGCGGGAAATTTCCGGGTGAATCACCGTTTCAGTACCTCGATGAATTTTGTTTATAATACGGGCCGCCCCATCACGGTTCCGATCGGCCGTTATTATTATGCCGGATCCCAACGTGTGTTATATTCCGATCGTAATACCCACCGGATTCCGGACTACATACGCGTTGACTTTTCGATGAACATCGACGGTAATCATAAAGTAAACCAGAAGACGCACAATTCCTGGACAATTGGAATTTATAATTTGTTGGGTCGAAAGAATCCTTATTCGGTATACTTTGTTTCACAAAATGGGGTGATCAATGGTTACAAGCTTTCCATTTTTGGAGCTATGATTCCATTTATAAACTTTAATATCAGATTCTGATGGTAAGAATTCGGTTCATTCTTTTTTTACTCTTATTGGGCATCGCTTTTGCGTGCACGGATCCCTATAAGCCGGCTATTGTCTCGTCTTCTGAATCATATTTGGTAGTAGAGGGAGTTTTGAATGCGGGCACCGGACCTACCGATATAAGACTGTCGAGAACATTTAAGCTTGACGATACAGCTCATTTCCAAACGGAGGATAATGCCTATGTAGCCGTAGAAGGAAAGGACAATATTACCCGGCAATTGGTAATGAATGGTGGCGGGATCTACAGCTCGCCAAATCTTGGCCTCGTACTTGGGCAGGAGTATCGCCTTCACATTATAACAACTAATGGTAAAGAATATCTTTCAGAGTACATCACTGCCAAAAAAACGCCTTTAATGGACAGCGTAAGTTTTCGTCAAAATGATAAAGGAGTACAGATTTATGTAACTACGCATGATCCTGCGAATAATACCAGGTATTATTTGTGGAACTTCGATGAGACCTGGGAAATCTGGTCATATTATCACTCGAACTGGAAATTTGAAAATGACGTTGTTCATTACAGAACACCCGCTGAGGACGTGTCTACGTGCTGGAAGTACGCAAATTCAACCAATATTATAATAGGTACATCAGCGTCGTATCAAACAGATAGCCTGCCGGAAGCTCCAGTTAATTTTATCGGGAACGGAGATGAAAAACTGGCAGTCAGATACAGCATTTTGGTCCGCCAGTATGCGCTGGATAAAAAAGGGTACGAGTTTTACGAACTGATGAAGAAGAATACTGAGAGTCTTGGTACTATTTTCGACGCACAACCTTCCCAAATAAAAGGCAACATATTTTCAGTTTCTGATCCCACCGATCCGGTAATTGGATATATCACTGCTTCGACTGTTGACGAGAAGAGAATTTTTATAGAGCGGGCTGATCTGGTAGACTGGCGGTTTGACCAGTTTTGCCAAAGTATCAAAATCCCCAACGATTTAGATAGTATCCGCAGTGCCTATAGTCAGGGCCAGCAAATTTATCAGGAGGTTTACGACGGACCTTTCATTGTTGCTTATTTGTTTTCTATCGGCCGTTGTGTTGATTGTACTGAGAGAAATGGATCAACCTTGCGACCGCCTTACTGGTAATTCTATAACCGAACATTAAAGGTTATGAGGTTGATTAAAACTTAGTTTCAACTTATGATTAATTACGTAAATGAAAGTAATCGACTGAAATGATCAGAACATCCATTATACGTGCTTTACTATTGATGTGCATTGGATTTTCATGCAGGGATCCGTACAATCCGGGTCTTGATTCATCATCGGAGTCTTACCTGGTCATTGAAGGAGTGCTCAATGCAGGAAATGGATCTACAAGTTTGTTCCTTTCCAGGACTTTCAAACTCGACGATACAGCAGTGCTCCGGACGGAGCGAAATGCAATGGTTACGGTAGAAGGAAAAGATAATACGACCAGGCAACTGGCAATGACGGGTGACGGCATTTACACTGCTCCCAATCTCAACCTGGTATTAAACCAGGAATATCGCTTACGCATCGTGACAACTGCAGGTAAGGAATATCTTTCAGATTATGTAGTAGCGCGACAAACTCCGCCGATCGATGACATTACCTTTCACCAAAACGACAAAGGAGTTCAGATACATGTCACAACCCATGACAATGCGAACGGCACGCGATATTATCTATGGAGCTACGATGAAACGTGGGAGATTCGGACCTATTACTATTCCAAATACAGGTACATCAATGATACCGTGCTCCCAAGGACACAGGCGGAAGATGTATATACCTGCTGGAAATATGGCTCTTCAAATGAAATTTTGATTGGGTCATCGGCGGCATATGAAACTGACACGATACCCGAGGCCCCGGTTAGATTTATTGGCAATGGAGACGAAAGACTGGCTGTACGGTATAGCATTCTAGTAAAACAAACTGGGCTGGACAAAGAGGGATACGAGTTTTATGAATTGATGAAAAAAAATACAGAAAGCATTGGCACTATATTCGATCCCCAGCCTTCGCAGGTAAAAGGAAACATACATTCAGTTTCCGATCCAAATGAACAGGTGATCGGGAATATTGCGGCGACTACCGTCGAAGAGAAAAGGATTTTTATTGAGGCGACAGACCTTGACAGGTGGAAATTTAATCAATATTGCAGTTCCTACGATATCGTCAACAACCTTGACAGTATCAAATTTGCCTATGCCACAGGACTTTCGATTTATGATGCAATATTTTCCCGGACGCAGCCCAACGTGATAGACAAGTATCAATTTTCTTTTGCTCCTTGTGTTGACTGTACCAAAAGGGGTGGAGATCTTTCGCGCCCGCCTTATTGGTAACTAAAATCAAATTATTTCAAAAAACTATGAGAGAGGATAAAATCTGTTTTTCGTACCTGGTAGTGCTGCTTTTGTTGGCGCGCCCGCTGTTGTGCGTTTCGCAGGATGAACCATTCAGGAAGGTGCAGCAAAAATTTGAAGCATTTAGTAAAAGTTCAGTGCAGGAAAAATTATACGTGCACACGGATAAAAATTATTACCTCGCTGGTGAAATCATATGGTTCAAACTTTATTACCTGGATGCGGCTACCCATCAGAAAATCGATTTGAGCAAGGTGGCCTATATCGAGATTCTTGACAGAGCTTTTAAGCCTGTATTGCAGGCAAAAATCTCGTTAACACGCGAGGGAGGATCGGGATCGCTTTATCTGCCGCTGACGTTAAATTCTGATAATTACATTTTACGCGCATACACTACGTGGATGAGAAATTCAGGTCCTGCTGTTTTTTTTGAAAAATTAATAAGCGTTGTTAATACCGTTAAGCCGCCGGATCCTAATCGAAGGCAGGAGCCGGGAGCGGCGGCCGCCGTTTTTCTTCCTGAGGGAGGCAATATGGTTGATGGAATCGAGACAAAAGTTGCGTTTCGCGTCACCGGGGAAAATGGTAAGGGGATAAATGCACCCGGTGCCATCACAAAAGAAAATGGGGACACAGTTGTTAAGTTCTCGTCTTATAAGTTTGGTATTGGAAGTTTTACATTCAGACCGGCCGCCAACCAGGAATATAAGGCTATCATTGCGCTTCCGGGAGGAAAATTGTTAACGAGCGTGCTACCGACTGTGTATGAAAATGGTTATGTGATGAACGTGACCGACGATAATGATGGAAGAATAAAAATCCGGATCAGGATTAAAAAGGATGAAAGCAAAGGAAGTGGCGAAAAGGTTTTCGTATTGATACATAACAGGCAAGTGCTCAGAGTTGCAGAAACCGGTTTTGTTAACAATGCAAACGAGCTCTTTTTCCAGGTAGATAAAAATAAGCTTGGGGACGGGATAAGCCAGGTTACACTTTTTAATAAAGATGGGCGACCGGTTTGCGAACGGCTGGTTTTTGTCCGTCCTAACGGGAAGACGATAACAAATATCAATACAGATAAGGATCGGTATGGAACAAGAGAAGTAGTTAGTCTTGCCATAGATGCTGATACTACCAAAAAGCTGGACGGCATGAACTATTCTGTGGCCGTCTACCAAATTGATTCGCTTGAGCAGTTTGATGCGGACGACATTGTGAGCTATCTATGGTTACGTTCTGATATTCGCGGTGATGTAGAATCACCCGGCTATTATTTTACCGAAGGAAAGGATGACGCTGAAGCGATGGATAACCTGCTGCTTACCCATGGGTGGCGTAGATTTAAATGGGAGTCCCTCCTGGCCGCGTCATCGTTTGCTCCAAAGTACATCCCCGAGGAAAATGGTCACATAGTCACCGCAAGGGTCGTTAAGATTAATGATAAGAGCCCGGCAAAGAATATAAATTGTTTTCTTTCCTCTCCGGGATATCCATTTGTCTTTTGCATTTCCAGAACGGATGATCGCGGAATAGTTCAATTCGATGCAAAAAAATATTTTGGACCCGGTGAAGTTGTGGTTCAGGCGGGGCAGGATTCTGTAAACAGGTACCAGGTAGATGTCCTTACACCTTTCGCTGACGAACATGCCGATACCCGCGTGCCTTCATTTATTCCGGAAAAGAAAAGTGAAAATGATTTGCTGGATAAAAGTATTGCGATGCAGGCACAAAACATTTACCTGGCAGACAGCATCCGAAAGTTTAATCCCCCCGCGCTGGCGGATACATTACCCTTTTTTGGAAAGGCTGAGTTCTCCTATCCGTTAGATGAATACAAACGGTTTACTACCATGGAGGAAGTGTTAAGGGAATATGTAACTCCTATAAATGTTGTTCTGCGCGACGGTCAATTATATATGACGATGTACGATGAATTGTATGCAAAAATGTATGGGGACGCCAGCCAGGCAATCTACCGGGACAAAATTCTCGTTTTGTTAGACGGCGTTCCATTGATGAACTATAACCGGATATTTTCATATGATCCGTTCAAAGTGAAAAAACTCCAGGTTGTCCCCAGGAGATTTTTAATGGGGGGCATCAATTTCAATGGTGTTGCCAGTTTTGAAACCTACCAGGGCCGTTTTGATGGTTTTGAAATGACACCAGGACTTGTAGCTGTGGACTATGAGGGCCTGCAACTCCAACGCGAATTTTATTCTCCGGCGTACGAAAGCATAAATGATAAAGAAAAACGAATTCCTGATTTCAGGACCACATTATTTTGGACAGCAGATGTGCGTGAGCAAATTAGCGGTGATTCCCGCCTCAAATTCTTCACCTCCGATCTTCCAGGAAAATACCTTGTAGTGATGCAGGGAATAAACGGGAATGGCGACGCAGTATCTGCAACCCGTTCTTTTACTGTAAAATAAGGTCGCGGCTTTTCATGTGGCGTGAAGGTTTGTGACTAAAGTCTTAAATAAAATTCAGCTTCGCCAGTTTGGCATAACTATTTCTTTCACATTTTAAAAAATGGTTATGAAAGCAAATAGAGGCATATTGCTCGGCGTTGTTTTCCTGGTTGGCTCCTGCAATAATGAGAGTAAGACATCCTCGGCTATCAATAAGGGCTCTTCCGATAGTTTAAAAATGACAACGGCTGACACAGTTTCTTCTGGATGTTTCTCGCAGGTAGTTCAAAAAGATACTGCATTGCTGCAGGTAGAAAATAACAAAGGGAATATTACCGGTGCCTTGACATACAACTATTTTCAAAAGGATCGCAATGATGGTACCTTGAAGGGAGATCAAACAGGTGAAATAATAAATGGGTGGTATCTATTTAAATCGGAAGGCATCATGTCTGTTCGCCAGGTGTCATGGAAAATTAATGGAAATGAGCTTTGGCCGGCAATCGGTGAAGTAGTCGAAAAAAATGACACAACACTTTTTAAAGAACCGGAGAAGTTAAGATACGATAGCACTCATCCATTCAGGAAGATTCCGTGCATTATTTAGTTAGAAAGGAAAATCTACAGTAGCGAAATTCATCGCCCATTTGAGCTATGCGTATGTTTATTCTTTAGGTACTTTCGGCCTGTTAAGTTAAAAGGTATGGAATTTGGCCGGTTGGAAGAAAGTGAATTACGGCATATTGACTTTACTTTGCCCGGTGAACCGGCAAGCAACAAAATAGTGTTAACCGGAAAACCTGTAAGAAATCCAGGTGTATACGTAGGTTGCGCTAAATGGGGAAGAGAAGAGTGGGTGGGAAAAATATATCCATCCAATACACGGGAGAGGAGTTTTCTCAAACACTACGTCGAACATTTCAATGCTATTGAATTAAATGTCACCCATTATAAAATTTATGGGGAGCCCGGTATCCGCAGGTGGGCGGACAAAGCCAAAAACAAAGATTTTTTGTTTTGTCCAAAAATGTACCAGGGATTGACACATCGGGGTACGCTGGATGGAAGACATCCTCTCCTCAATGAATTTTTCCGGGGAATTGTTGCCTTTGAGGAGCACCTGGGACCAATCTTTGTCCAGTTTAATGATACCTTTTCTCCAAAACGAAAACAGCAATTGTTCAATTTCCTTTCATACTTTCCGAAAGATCTGCAATTCTTTTTAGAGGTTCGACATCCCGGGTGGTTTGCCAAAATGAGTGAATGGGAAGACCTGTTGTCGTATTTACGGGACAATAACATGGGAGCAGTCATCACAGACAGTGCAGGCAGAAGGGATTGCGCTCACATGTATTTAACCATACCGAAAGCTTTTATCCGTTTCGTAGGAAACAGTTTGCATCCGACTGATTTTACAAGAATTGATGACTGGGTGAAAAGGTTGAAATACTGGTTGAATAACGGCTTGAAAGAATTATTTTTCTTTGTACGCATGCATGACGAGGCTACATCGCCCGAACTGGCATTATACCTGGTCGACAGAATAAATAAAGAATGTAACCTCGAATTAAAAAAGCCACAGTTCATTGAAACGTGAACATTTTTGGAATTGATGAGATAAAATCCTTTAGCCAAACGGTGCATCGAATTTACCGTGCCTCAAATAACTCGTTCCATCGGGTGGTATATCTTCCACTCCTCAACTCCTGTCTCATTTTCCAGTCCCTTGTTGTACCCGAAGCCGCAAATTTCAGCACATCGTCACGTTGGCTGAAATTGACATTATCTATCATGTCCATCAGCCTTCGTTCACAGTTTTTATTGTCTTCGCGGAATAAGTTTCCCTGGATTGATTCGTCAGGTAAGATGCCGCTGAGCATAACACCCGCCTTTTTATATAATTTTCCTTTTTCGAATAGTTGATCAATCATTTGTACTGCAGGTTTGATCAACTCATTTGTAAAAGAAGTAGCCGATGGTAATTCAATTTGCCTGCTGTTTGCGTTCTTCATTCTAAAATTTGTCGTGTGGTCCTGCTCTTTGGCTACCACGAAAACACTGATGACTTTTGCTGCACTATGTTGCCTTCTGAGCTTTTCGGCCGCTCTCGAGGTATAGGTTGCTACAGCCTCTTTAATGGAAGCAATGTCTCCTACAGGGGAGCCAAACATCCTGGTGGTCGCAATCATCTTTTTGGACGAGAGCTCTTCTTCCATTTCTTTGGATGTTTCCGCCCTCAATTCCCTGATTAACCTGGCTCCCACGACGCCGCCCAGGTTTGTTTTTGCGAACATCTCGCTTACATTTCTTAATTGTAACGCGTCATAAATCCCCCACATTTCCTGTAGTTTTTTTGCATACTGGTGACCAACTCCCCAAAGGTCCGCAACCGATGTCTGTCGTAACGCTTCAATGATTTTCTCTTCGGTATCAAGTATAACAACGCAACCGGTTTTTTCCTTTTCCTTTTTGGAGAAACGATTGGCAAGTTTGGCCAATACTTTTGTCGGTGCTATTCCTACCGACACCTTTATGCCGGTCCACTGCTCTACGGTGGACTTAATTTCTTTTGCAATTGCCGGCAATTCTTCTTTGGAAAATATGCTTAGGTCGAGAAAGGCTTCATCCACCGAATAAACTTCTACATTTTTTTTACCGACTATCGTGCGTAATGTTTCCATTACACGCCAGCTCAGGTCGCCGTACAGGTTGTAGTTAGATGAGAAAACGGAAATATTATGTTTTTCAATCAGTGGCTTTGCGAGAAAATAGGGACCGGCCATTTGTACCCCCAGCTTTTTCGCCTCGTCGCTCCGGGAAATAATACAACCATCATTGTTGCTTAGTACCACAACCGGCTTCCTGTCTAAATGAGGCTTAAATAATCTTTCACAGGAACAATAAAAATTATTGCAATCGACAATTGCCTTCATTTTATGCATAACGATGGAAGATTCTGAATGCGATACGGATCATACCTGGTGAATTATATAGGTTACAACTCCCCACACACTAAATTCTGCAAACTGCGATAAATTGATGTCCTTGTATTGCTGGTTCTCCGGGATTAAAAAGGCCGATGAAAAGTTTTTGTGAAACCGCCTCACCAGGAGCTCACCATTTAACACCGCCACAATGATCTTTCCGGTCGTCAGTTTTAATGAGCGATCTACGATCAGTATATCATTGTCAAAAATGCCGGCATCCTTCATAGCATCGCCACGCATGCGGAAGAAAAAGGTAGCTGGCTTGTTTTTGATCAGTTGCTCATTCAGGTCAATCCCTCTTTCCATATAGTCGTCGGCCGCAGCTCCAAAGCCGGTGGCATTCGCCGTTTTAACTTCCTGCTGCCTGAATTGTTTTGAGCCCCTGTATGCGCTGCCAAAAAATTCGTCCCCTTCCATAAAAAAGAATTTTTGTAAAGCTAAAAAGTTTAGTAAATTTATACTAATAAAATGGGTAAATTAATTTTTTAAGAAGAAAATTAGTAAGTAATGAAAACTATTGTCAACAGTATTCCGGGATACCAGGCTTCTGAATATTTACTGGTGATCGAACCGCATAAGGAGCTAACCGGGAAAATCGCAAAAATCAAGGAAGAATTTGCCGACGCCTACAAAATGGAACAGGCCAGGTGGGGTCAGCCGCAGATCCTGCTGGCAAGTTTTGTCCAGTATGCGATGATGGAGGAAAGATTGATTAACCGGTTAAGAATGGTGGCTATGGGCGCAACACCATTCAAAACAGAATTGAGAGATTTTGGAAGTTTTCCCTCACATACGATTTATATTAATGTGGTAAGTAAAGTTCCATTCCAGGGTTTGGTAAAAAATATCAGGCATGAAACGCAGCGGTTGATGAAACTAAACGATGATAATAAGCCTTATTTTAACCTGGAACCGCATATTACAATTGCGAGAAAATTACAGCCATGGCAGTATGAGAAGGGATGGCTCGAATATAGTAATAGGAGTTTTACCGGAAGATTTATCGCCGATACAATGGTTCTGCTCAAGAGGACTGTCGGTGAAATTAAATACAAGGTTGTGCACCGTTTTAGATTTCAGAATTTACCGGTGGCAACAAAGCAGGGTGAACTTTTTGGATAAGGCAGTAACAGTAACAAATACAGTGCGATGGGTTAGTGCAGGGAGAATAAAGAGTGTGGAAATGTGAAGTGGGTTTCGACGGGATCGCTCTTTATTCTCCTTTGTGTTAGAACGAACTAAAGCGAAGTATCTTATGTCTGAAAAATTAAAGCAGGATCATTTAAAGTTGACTCCAAAAAAGGGTCAGACCTCAGATGATCATAACGATAATGAAACTTTAAACGAGTCACATCAATACCTGCAGGGAAGGGGTGCCCAGTTCAATACAAAAAATAAATTTTTAAAAAATGAAATTACCAGGGAACATATAGAAGGCATTGATGACTGGATCGACGAAAACACGCCTACACAGTACCTGGAACAGGAATCTAAAACGATTGTAAACAAGGTAGACAGTCCAGATCTCCGGATGATGTACAGCATGAATCCGTATGCCGGTTGTGAGCACGGTTGTATCTATTGCTATGCCCGCAACGTTCATGAGTATTGGGGCTATAGTGCCGGTCTGGATTTTGAAAGGAAAATCATTGTGAAAAAGAATGCGCCTGCGCTTCTGCGAAAGTTTTTAATGAATCCCAAATGGGATGCCACTCCGATCATGCTAAGTGGCAATACTGATTGCTACCAGCCGGCAGAACAAACGTATCGTTTGACCAGGAGCTTGCTCGAGGTCTGCAACGAGTTTAACCAATCAGTGAGCATACTCACAAAAAATGCGTGGATCTTAAAAGATAAAGATGTATTGCAGGAAATGGCGAAAAAAAAAATTATTTCCGCCATGGTTTCCGTCACGTCGTTTAATGAAGATTTAAGGAGAGTAATGGAGCCAAGGACTACAACCGCCAAACAAAAGCTAAAAATTATCAATGAACTGAGCAGTGCTGGCGTTCGCATGGGAATAATGATGGGACCGATGATTCCGGGTCTCAATGAACATGAAATGCAACGAATCATGAAAGAAGCGACGGATAATGGTGCCAAATTTTCAGCATATACATATATCCGGCTCAACGGAGCCGTAAAATTTTTATTTCATGACTGGTTATTCAAAAACTTTCCTGATCGAGCTGACAAGGTTTGGCACCTGATCGAAAGTAGTCATGACGGCAAGGTAAACGATACGCGCTGGGGTGTACGAATGAGGGGGGAAGGACCGATCTCGCAGCTAGTGGCAGAGCAGTATAAAAAGTATACAAAACTTTATGGATTGAATGCCGATGAGTGGCATTTAGACACGACGATTTTCAGGAGGCCGGGTGAACAGGGAAAACTGTTTTGAATTGTAGCTAATTAAGTTAAAATCGTAATAGGTGAATCTATTCGGAGGAAACTGGACTGAACGGAAGATCGAAATAGTGGTAGAGTATGCGAAAGCGTATCTAACTATAATGAATAAATATCCTCGATTCAAATGTCTCTATTTTGACGGCTTTGCTGGATCAGGCAACATCTACAAGAATAATAAAACAGATATTGAGGCTATCAAGGGCGCAGCAATCAGAATATTAGAAATAGAATCACCTAAAAATTTTGACCTCTATTATTTTGTCGAGATAGACGAAAAGAATAAAAGAGAGTTAGACTTAGCAATCAGCGATAAATTTCCTCACAAAAGGATTAATAGCTTTGTCGTGCAAGAGGATTGTAACGTAAAGATTAATAGTATGGCGGCTTTTTTACAAAAGCATAAAGATTTTCGAGTGCTTGCTTTTATTGATCCATTTGGGATGACATTAAATTGGTCTTCGTTGGAAGTATTGAAAGGGTTGGGAATTGATTTGTGGATATTGGTACCGACAGGTATTGGGATGAATCGTTTATTGAAAAGGACGGGAGAGATAAGTCAAGCATGGTTAAGGAAACTTGAGTTGACATTTGGAGTGAATCAAACGGGGGTTAAGGAATATTTTTACAAAAGCAAGACCGTTCAAACATTATTTGGATCAGAGACTATGCTGCAAAAAGAAAAGGACGCAATTGAAAAAGCGGGAGCTCTTTATCGGAAGAGATTAAATACTGTATTCAAGTTTGTTTCTGAAATGCTGGCTTTGAAAAATTCAACTGGTTCCACTATGTATCATTTAATGATGGCTTCAAATAATAAGGTGGCATTTAGAATTGCAAATGACATAATTGAAAAATATAAAAGCATATAATGGCTCAATCCACAATCGAATGGACCGAAATGACATGGAACCCGACAACGGGATGCGATAAACTTTCTGCAGGTTGCAAATACTGCTATGCAGAAGTCATGGCTCGTCGACTTCAAGCAATGAAAATCGAAAAGTATAAAGATGGTTTTGAATTAAGATTACATGAAGATGCATTACATATCCCGTTTGAATGGAAAAAACCCAAAGTGGTTTTTGTTAATTCGATGAGTGATCTGTTTCACAAAGATGTTCCCCTTTCATTTATTCAGCAGGTATTTAATGTAATGAATGGTACGCCGATTCACACGTACCAAGTTTTGACGAAAAGGGCAGAAAGGTTATATGAATTGCATGAAAAATTTAATTGGACAGCAAATATCTGGATGGGTGTTTCTGTGGAAAATGAAAAAGTAAAAGATAGAATTGATTTTCTTAGAGAAACAAATGCAAAAGTCAAATTCCTTTCTTGTGAACCTCTAATCGGACCATTGCAGAATTTAAATCTTGAAAAAATTCATTGGGCAATAGTCGGCGGTGAAAGTGGACGAAAGACAAGACCAATGAAAGAGTCATGGGTTTGGGATATAAGACAGCAATGCGCCGACCAGGGAGTAGCTTTCTTTTTTAAACAATGGGGAGGTACAAATAAAAAGAAATCCGGTCGCGAACTGGGAGGAAGGACATACGATGAAATGCCAGTGCCAATGGTTGTTGAATCGCTAGATAGTTCATATTATCAGTAAATTGCTGCTTGAAAACTCGATTAAAATTCAAGTATGTGTTACCTGACCGGCAGAAAAATTTCGAATACAGAATTCCAGGAGCTATTGGAGTTAAATGAACGTTTAGGTTTTCTGAACGATGAACTGGCCATTTATAAAGGGTTTGATTACAACATGTACCCGGTGGTCAGGGCACGCGCAGGCAGCCGGGAAACGGAGAAAGTGAAAATGCAGTGGGGATTCTTACCTCCTTATTTGAGAACGGCGGAAGAT
>Ga0111539_10003343_pt1 | contig 21188 bp, 15 predicted proteins | sample RhiMethybrSRZTD1_FD_79667 | JGI IMG/M metagenome (GOLD analysis project Ga0111539, IMG submission 79667) | Populus rhizosphere microbial communities from Tennessee, USA - Rhizosphere MetaG P. TD hybrid SRZTD1 (version 2) (version 2) | ecosystem: Host-associated > Plants > Roots > Rhizosphere >...
CTCGAACCCTATTGGATGCCGTTCACGGCCAACCGGGCCTTCAAGAAGCGCCCGCGCCTGATCGTCGGCGCCAAGGACATGCACTACATCGCCAGCGACGGGCGCAAGCTGATCGACGGCGCCGCCGGGCTCTGGTGCACCAATGCCGGCCATAACCGCGAGCCGATCGTAGCGGCGATCCAGCGGGAAGCCGCAACGCTCGACTACGCGCCGGCCTTCCAGTTCGGCCACGCGAAAGCCTTCGAGCTCGCAAGCCGGATCGCCGCGCTCGCGCCCGGCGACCTCGACCACGTGTTCTTCTGCAATTCAGGCTCGGAGGCCGTCGACACCGCGCTCAAGATCGCGCTCGCCTATCATAATGTGCGCGGCAATGCCTCGCGCGTGCGCCTGATCGGGCGTGAGCGCGGCTATCACGGCGTCGGGTTCGGCGGCATCGCGGTCGGCGGCATCGTCAATAACCGCAAGCAGTTCGGCGCGCTGGTCGCCGGCGTCGATCATCTGCCGATGACCTATGATCGCGAAAAGCAGGCGTTCACCGTCGGCGAGCCGGAATGGGGCGCGCACTTGGCCGATGCGCTCGATCGCCTCGTCGCATTACACGATGCATCGACAATCGCCGCCGTGATCGTCGAGCCGGTTGCGGCTTCGACCGGCGTGCTGCCGCCGCCAAAGGGCTATCTCGAGCGCCTGCGCGCGATCTGCGACAAGCACGGCATTCTCCTGATCTTCGACGAGGTGATCACCGGCTACGGCCGTCTCGGTCATGCTTTTGCGGCCGAACGCTACGGCGTTGTCCCCGACATGATCACGTTCGCCAAGGGCATCACCTCGGGCGCGGTGCCGATGGGCGGCGTTGTCGTGCGCAAGGGAATCTATGACGCGTTCATGAAGGGACCGGAGCACGTCATCGAACTATTCCACGGCTACACTTATTCGGCGCACCCGCTCGCCTGCGCCGCCGGGCTTGCAACGCTCGATGTCTATCGCGACGAGGGCCTGTTCGAGCGCGCCCGCAAGCTCGAAAAGCCCTGGGCGCAGGCCGCGATGGGGCTCAAGGGCCTGCCGAACGTGCTCGACATCCGCCCGGTCGGCCTCACCGTCGGCATCGATCTCGCGAGCAGGCCCGACGCCGTCGGCAAGCGCGGCATGGACGCGCTCGATCTCGGCTTCTTCGAGCATGACGTCATGTTCCGCGCCATCGGCGATACGCTGGCGCTCAGCCCGCCATTGATCGTGAGCGAAAGTCAGATCGGGGAAATGTTCGACAAGCTCGGCCGCATCATCAAAGCCGTGGCCTGAGCGCGCTCTCCGCAAATGACGGCTTGGGATAAAGAATGGCCCAGCCGACATTGATGCTGGAGTCCCGGCGCCGATCGCGCAGCACGAAAGGCGGCTGCACGGCCGCATCCACGGCGACGCTTCGCAGACCGGGCGGCACGGCGTTAAGATCACCGTCCGTCCACACGACGACAGCGCCCTTCGACCTGAGGTCGGCAAGGTCGATCCAGGGGGCGCGCGCCGGCTTGCCGTCGATCAGCACGCGGGGGTGATCGGGCGCGTAGTGCGCGACATTGCCGCCATCCCACATGCTGCCAATGACGTAAATGACAGGACGGCCGGTGGCGGCGCGATAGCGTTGCGACAGCTCACGCGCGAGATCTGCGCCCGGGAAGAACACCGCGCGGTAGCGGTGATCGTAATTCGGAAGCAATGCGTAGTTGGCAATGAACGCGACGGCGAGGCATCCGAAGACAGCCGCCCACGCAGCGATCACGCGCCTGATCCGTATTACTTCGAATTTTTGTGGCGCGTTCAGCACCAGCCACAGCCCAAGAAAGAGGAAGAGCGGATAACCCCACATCGCCACCGTTCCGCGCCCGCTGAGTGCCGACATCGCCATCACGGTTACAATCGGGCCGAAGGCCAACCAGCTGACGATGCGGCGGTCGAAAGCGTCTCCGCCGCGCTTTTGCGCACGCCGGCGCGGGAAAAACAGCGGCATGGCAATGAGCACGGAGGGCACAAGGAAGAATGCCTGGCCGAGCGCGAACTGAAGCGGATGCCAGACATGGTCGATCAGCCCGCGTGACGGCAGCGCGCGGTGCTCGGCATAGGAAAAAGGCAGGAAATCGTTCTGCACCAGCCAGACGAGATGCGGTGCCATGGTTGCGAGGGCTACCGCTGCGGCAATGTAAGGCCCGGGCGTTGCGAGCGACTTGCGTGCGCGTTCGTCGAACACGATGAAGACCGCGAGCGGAACCGCGAGCACCACGACGAAATATTTCGCCCACAGCGACATCCCGATCGCGAGGCCAAGCAGAAGCCAGTGCCCGAGCCAACCGCCGCGCAGCGCGCGGTGAAAGGCAAAGCCGGCCAATGCCCAGAACGGCAGCTGCATGACGTCGTGATTGAATTTTGCGGCCGTGTAGCTGAAGTAGTGCAGGCCATCGACAATGAGGACGGCGATCAGCGCGCCGATGGGACCGGCGATCGGCCTTGCGGTCAGGAAAACCAGCCACAGCGCCGTCACTACGGCGGCTTGCGCCAGCAAATAGTAAGCGAAGTCGTGGCCGGCGAGCCGGTAGACAATCTCGACCAGCCACCAGGGCAAAGGCGGCAGCTTGTCGTAACCGAGTTGCCATTCGCGGCCATATGTCAGAGCCTCGATGAGATCGAGCGGCAGATTGGCGTAAAGCAGGGCCGGAAGGGCCGTCCAGACGGCGGCGTGGAGGACCAGGATGGCGGCCAACGCCCGCCCGGGCGCCGCGACGATCCGATCTAGAACGGCAACGTTGTCAGGCGCCGGCATCGGCTGAGCGGTCCACTTGGGCGATAAGCTCTTGGGCGATAAGTTCTTGCGAATAACGGGCGAATTCGCGCTACCATAGCAGGACTTCGAGTTGCGCGGAGGCGTGCCGTCATGAACATTAGTCGCGAGCGGCGCGAATCGGCAGCCAGAAACTGCGTTGCGCCCGTGGCCGGACCTGGCCCAGGATAAACAGCATGCGTCGCATCGGTGCCATTTTCATCGCGGTCTGCACGATGTTGATCGCCGCATCGATTGGCGCGGTGCTTTATCTCGGGTTCAAGATCGACGCCAGCACCTCGGCGATTGTGGCGCTCGCAGCGCTGACCGCCATGGCGCTCTTCAACAGCATCAGCAATCGTCTGCGCGATCGCGGCGATCTCGGCGACCAGATCGGCGATCTGTCGCGCGGCACCGCCGACCTTGCGCGCCAGGTCGCCGAAATCTCGCGCCGCCTGAACGCCGTCGAGCTCAAGGTCGCGTCGCCGGTCAATCGTGCGCGCGGCGCCTCCGATCCGCTCGCCACCGAAATCGGCGAGCTTGGCGGGCTGGTGAAGCAGATCGCCGAAACCGTCGCCGGCCATGCCGCGGTGCTTCAGAAGCACGGTGCGTTGGCCGGGCGTCTGGCTGCCAGCGCGCCGGCACCCCAGCCTGCTTGCCCGGCTGCAGGCGCTCCCGCGCTTGGCGAGAAAGACCCGCTCGTCGAGCGCTTCCGCGGATTGTCGCGAGAGAGCCTCGCCGACTTGCTTTCGAAAGCGGCCACCGACAACCGTGTCGACCTGTACCTGCAGCCCATCGTGACCTTGCCGCAGCGCAAGGTGCGGTACTACGAGGCGGTGTCGCGCCTGCGCACCGATACCGGCGATGTCATACCGGCCGCCGACTTTGTCGATGTCGCCGAAAGCGTCGGCCTGATGCCGAAGATCGACAATCTTGCGGTGTTCCGCTGCGTACAGGTGGTGCGCCGTCTGCTGTTGAAGAGCCGCGACGTCGGGTTGTTCTGCAATCTCAGTGCCGCCACGCTCAACGACCCCGTGATGTTCCAGCAGCTGCTCGATTTCATGGACGCCAACCGCGCTCTTGCCGGCTCGCTGATGTTCGAATTCAAGCAGGAGGCGTACCGCAATTTCGGCCCGATCGAGCATGAGTGCCTGGCCGCGTTGGCCGAGCGCGGCTTCCGCTTCTCCATGGACCACGTGACCGACCTCCACATTTCGCCGAACGAGCTCGCCGACCGCTCGTTCCGCTTTCTGAAGGTGCCTGCCAAGCTGCTGCTCAACAAGGTTGCAGGCGTCCACACCGACATCGATCCGGAAGACCTCGCCGATCTACTGGCGCGCTGGGGCATCGACCTGATTGCCGAGCGGATCGAGACCGAAACGACCGTCGTCGACATTCTCGACTACGACGTCCGTTTCGGGCAGGGCTTCCTGTTTTCTCCGCCGCGCCCGGTACGCGCCGAGGCGCTGCATGGCGTGGCGGTCGACCCTGCCAAACCGGGCATAGACGAAAGCCCGGGCGCCTTGCTGGCGGCCAGCTGATTTCCTTTCCTTGCGCGTCATGCGATACGCCGTGTCGCCGCTGCGACCATGCCGATCGCCGCAGTCGTGAAATAGGTCTTGGATGAAAGCCGCATCGCCCCCGCTGATCTCGAAATTCTCCACGCTCGCGCCCGGCTATGACGTGCTGCTGTGCGATATCTGGGGCGTCGTGCACAACGGCCTTGCGGTCCATCCGCACGCCTGCGACGCGCTGATGCGGGCGCGGGCGAAGGGCGCCACGGTTGTCCTCGTCACCAATGCGCCGCGCCCGAGCGAGCAGGTGGCGCGCCAGCTCGACCGGCTGCATTGCCCGCGCGAAGTCTACGACGCCATCGTCTCGTCGGGCGACGTGACCCGCAGCGTGATGCAGGAGCGGCACGGGCAGACCGTCTATCACCTGGGCCCCGAGCGTGACCGCTCGATCTTCGGCGGCTTCGAAGCGCACTTTGCGCCGCTGGAGACAGCGGACTACGTCGTGTGCACCGGGCTCGATGACGACGACATCGAAACGCCGGAAGACTATCGCGCGCGTCTTGAAAGCATGCTCAAGCGCAAGCTCTTCATGGTGTGCGGCAACCCCGACGTCGTCGTCGAGCGCGGCTCGACCCTGGTCTACTGCGCCGGTGCGATCGCCGATCTCTACGCGACGATGGGCGGCAAGGTGCTCTACGCTGGCAAGCCCTACCGTCCGATCTACGACATGGCGCTGGCGAAAGCGGAAAGCATGGCCGGCCGCAAGGTTGCGCATGATCGCGTAATGGCGATCGGGGATTCCGTGCGCACCGATCTCAAGGGCGCTCACACGGTCGGCATCGATTTTCTGTTCGTGACGTCAGGGATTCACGCCGAAGAGCTCGGCAGCCGCGAGAATCCGGACGCCGATGCGTTGACGGCGACGTTGGCCGCCGCTGGCGGAATGCCGAAGGCGGTCATGCGCGAATTGAGATGGTAACTGTCAGGCCGCGGGGGCGGACGCTTCGGCTTCGCCGAATACGGCATCGATCTTGTTCTTGAGCGTCTGCGCGTTGAACGGCTTGACGATGTAATTCGACACGCCGGCCTTTTTTGCGGCGATCACGTTGTCGGTCTTGGATTCCGCCGTCACCATGATGAACGGGATATCGGAGAGCGAAGGATCGGCGCGCATCTCCTGCAAGAGGGCGAAGCCGGTCATCGGCTCCATGTTCCAGTCGGAGATGACCAGCCCGTAATCGCGCTTGCGCAATTTGGCGAGTGCGCTTGACCCGTCATTCGCATCGTCGACCTGCTCGAAGCCAAGCTGCCTGAGCAGGTTGTGCATGATGCGGATCATCGTGTTGTAGTCGTCCACGACCAGAACAGGCTTGGTCAGATCGACAGCCATGACGTATCGGGCTCCCCAAAAGGTGGCGATAAATAACAGCGCGCTCTTGAATAACCCGTTAATTTGAAGGTTTGTTAACGGCGCGCTAACCGTACGGGCTGACGGAATGTTCCGATTATGGGATATGTGGCCGGCTCTGGCCTCGACCCCTGCAAATTTCCGGTTCCTGATGAACAAGCCTGACGCGGCGTCTAAAGGATTTCATGTCGTGCGCGGCGGCGCGGATGGCGTCGACGGCGGGCCCCTTGCCGGCGCTGTCGTGGCGATCGGCAATTTCGACGGTGTCCATCGCGGTCATCGGGCGGTGATCGGCGCGGCGCTCAAGCGCGCGCGCAAGCTCAAACGAAAGGTGGCGGCGCTGACGTTCACGCCGCACCCGCGATTGTTTCTGCGGCCGAAGGAACCGTTGTTTCAGCTGTCGAGCGAACGCGACAAGCTGCGCCTCCTGGCTGCCAGTGGGCTCGACGGAGCGATCATCATGACGTTCAACGCAGCGCTTGCGTCGACATCGGCCGAGGATTTCATCGAGAAGATCCTCGCCGGCGCGCTCGGCATTGGCGGGGCGGCAATCGGCTTCGATTTTCATTTCGGCAAGAACCGGACCGGCTCGCCGGAATTCCTGACCGAGCAGGGCCGGCGTCTCGGCTTTGCCGTCGACGTCGTTCCGCCACTTGAAGACGAGGGCCGGCCGGTGTCGTCGGGCGCCGTGCGCACAGCGCTCGCGGCGGGCAGGGTGGTGGAGGCGACCGAGCTCCTTGGCGCCCCGTGGTTCGTTTCGGGCGAGGTCGTTCACGGCGACAAGCGCGGCCGCGAGCTCGGCTTTCCGACCGCCAATCTGAAGCTCGATCCGGCGTGCGGCCTCAAGCACGGCATCTATGCGGTGCGCGTCGATATCGCCGGCGTGCGTCACGATGGCGTCGCCAGTTTCGGCCGCCGGCCGATGTTCGACGACGGTGCGCCGCTGCTCGAGGTTTATCTCTTCGACTTCGACGACGACCTCTACGGGCAGAACATCGATGTCGCCTTCATCGGTTGGATCCGGCAGGAGCAGAAGTTCGAATCGATCGAGACGCTCAAGCGTCACATGACTGCGGACGCCGCCCAGGCCCGCGACGCGCTCAGGCGCGCGGGCAAGGCCTTCCCGCGGCTGGGTGACATTTAACCGAGCAGCCTGCTAAACAGCGCCCCATGTCGAAGCCCGTGCGCGACTATTCCGAGACGCTGTTCCTGCCGCAGACGGAATTCCCGATGCGCGCCGGGTTGCCGCAGCGCGAGCCGGAAATCCTTAAGCGCTGGGAGAAGAGCGACCTCTACAAGCAGCTGCGCGCGGAGGCGAAGGGGCGTGAGAAGTTCATTCTGCACGATGGTCCGCCTTACGCGAACGGCAACATCCATATCGGGCACGCGCTCAACAAGATCCTGAAGGACGTGGTGACGCGCAGCCAGCAGATGCTCGGCTTTGACTCAAATTATGTGCCGGGCTGGGACTGTCATGGCCTGCCGATCGAATGGAAGATCGAGGAAGAGAATTACCGTTCCAAGAACAAGCAAAAGCCGAACCTTTCCGATCCGGCCGCGATGGTCGCCTTCCGCCAGGAGTGCCGCGCCTATGCCGAGCACTGGCTCAAGGTGCAGCGCGAGGAGTTCAAGCGCCTCGGCGTCGAGGGCGACTGGGGTAATCCCTACACGACGATGAGCTTTCCGGCCGAGGCACAGATCGCGCGCGAGCTGATGAAGTTCGCCGTCAACGGCACGCTCTATCGCGGCAGCAAGCCGGTGATGTGGAGCGTGGTGGAAAAGACGGCGCTCGCCGAAGCCGAGGTCGAGTACGAGGACTACACCAGCGATCAGGTGTGGGTGAAGTTTCCGATCGTCGAAATGTCAGCTGGAAATGTTGATCCACATTCCTATCTTGATGCTGCAGTTGTTATCTGGACAACGACCCCGTGGACGCTTCCCGGCAATAGAGCAATTTCATACTCGCCTAAAATCAAGTACGGCGTTTATAGAGTCACTGAAGCAGAAGAGAATAATTGGGCGAAAGTTGGTGACAAGCTTGTGATCGCTGACAAGCTGGCGCCGGCTGTTTTCAAAGCTGCGCGAATAAAAGAAGGCGCCTACGAGAGAGTGGCCGGCTTTCCGGCCAATGACTACATTGCTTGTGCTCATCCATTGCGCGGCAAAATTGCTGGTTACGAATTTGAAGTTCCGCTTCTTGCGGGTGATCACGTCACCGACGAGGATGGCACTGGCTTCGTGCATACTGCGCCGGGACATGGTCGGGACGACTTCGAAATCTGGACCGCCAATGCTCGCAAGCTCATACAACGCAATATAAATCCATCCATCCCCTACACGGTCGATGAAAACGGTGCTTTCACCGAGGCGGCGCCCGGGTTCACCGGCAAACGCGTCATCAACGACAAGGGCGAGAAAGGCGATGCAAACGAGGCAGTAATCAAAGCTCTTGGCCCAGTAGAGCAGGGCGGGACTGGCATGCTGATCGCGCGCGGGCGCCTCAAGCATCAGTATCCGCATTCGTGGCGTTCGAAGAAGCCGATCATCTTCCGCAACACGCCGCAATGGTTCATCGCGATGGACAAGGACATCGCGAAAAAAGGCGACACGCTGCGGCATCGCGCGCTCTCGGCGATCAAGGTCACGCGCTGGGTGCCGCCGCAGGGCGAGAACCGCATCACCGGCATGATCGAAAGCCGGCCCGACTGGGTGATTTCCCGTCAGCGCGCCTGGGGCGTGCCGATCGCGGTGTTCGTGAAGGAAAGACCGGACGGTTCGGTCGAGATCCTGCAGGATCCCGAGGTCGAATTGCGCATCATCGAGGCCTTCGAGCAAGAGGGCGCCGACGCTTGGTACAAGGCGGACGCGCGCGAGCGCTTCCTCGGCAAGCTCGCCAACGACGGCTGGAAGAAGGTCGACGACATCCTCGACGTCTGGTTCGACTCAGGCTCCACGCACGCTTTCGTGCTCGAAGATCCGAAGCATTTCCCGACGCTTGCCGGCATCAAGCGCAAGATGGACGGCGGCAAGGATACGGTGATGTACCTGGAGGGCTCGGACCAGCACCGCGGCTGGTTCCATTCGTCGCTGCTGGAAAGCTGCGGCACGCGCGGGCGGGCGCCCTTTGACGTCGTGCTCACCCACGGCTTTGTGCTCGACGAGCAGGGCCGCAAGATGTCGAAATCGCTCGGCAACGTCACCGCGCCGCAGGACGTGATCAAGCAGTCGGGCGCCGACATTTTGCGCATGTGGGTCTGCGCGTCGGACTATGCCGATGACCTGCGCATCGGCCCGGAAATCCTCAAGACGACGGTCGAGACCTACCGCAAGCTGCGCAACACCATTCGTTGGATGCTCGGCAGCCTCGCCCATTTCCACGAGGAAGACCGTGTGAAGCTCGACAAGATGCCGGAGCTCGAGCGGCTGATGTTGCACCGGCTGCATGAGCTCGACGCGCTGGTGCGCAAGGCCTATGCCGACTTCGACTACAAACGGATTTTTGCGGCACTCTCGAGCTTCATGACGTCGGACCTGTCGGCGTTCTATTTCGACATCCGCAAGGACACGCTCTATTGCGATCCGCTCTCCTCGGTGAAGCGCAAGGCCTGCCTCACCGTGCTCGATCATCTGTTCCGCTGCACGGTCACGTGGCTTGCGCCGATGCTCTGCTTCACCGCCGAGGAGGCCTGGCTGTCGCGCTGTGGCGAGGCCGCGAAATCCGTGCACCTCGAAACTTTCCCCAAGGTGCCGTCGGCCTGGCGCGACGACAAGCTTGCGGAGAAGTGGCGAAAGATCCGCACCGTGCGCCGCGTCGTGACCGGCGCGCTCGAGATCGAGCGCGCGCAGAAGCGCATCGGCTCCTCGCTCGAAGCGCATCCGATCGTGCATGTGTCGAACGAAGAGCTGTACGAGGCCGTGGTCGACTGCGATCTCGCCGAGGTGTGCATCACCTCGGCGGCGACGCTCGTGCGCGACGATGGGCCGGCGAGCGCATTCCGGCTGCCCGATGTTTCCGGCGTCGCCATCGTCCCCAACCTCGCCGAGGGCAAAAAATGCGCGCGCTCGTGGAAAATTCTCACCAATATCGGCGCCGACCCTCAATATCCCGACGTCTCGCCGCGTGACGCGCAGGCCTTGCGCGAATGGGAAGCCACGCGCAAGGCAGCGGAGTAGCCGGCCAAACGATGACGCTGTCCGGTCCACAAACGCGCTTCGGGTTCGTTGTCGCGGCGGTCGTCTGTCTTATTGATCAGGCGAGCAAGGTGTACTTGCTGTTCGTTCACGACCTGGCCGCCCATCCTATCCGCTTAGGACCGTTTTTCGATTTCGTACTCACACGCAACACGGGCATCAGTTACGGATTGTTCCAGACGCAGGGACCGGTGGGGCAATGGGTGCTGCTGGCGTTCAAGGCCGGTGCCGTGATTCTGCTGTGGCTGTGGCTTGCGCATGCGAAAAATCGCCTCACCGCGCTGGCCCTGGGCCTGATCATCGGCGGCGCCTTCGGCAATGCCATCGACCGTCTGGCTTATGGCTGGGTTGCCGATTTCGTGTTTTTTCACATTTCCACCGGCAATTGGCGGTTCAATTGGTATGTATTTAACCTAGCCGACGTGGCCATCGTTGCCGGGGTTATTGGCCTGTTGTATGACTCTCTTGTAATGGACCGCGCCGCAAAAGCGCCCTGATCCACCGTAAGAGTCGCGACAATTCAACGTCAAAGGTCCGGTTCCGGGATGAGCACCATGCGTTTGAGCAAGATCTTCAAAGGTTGCACTGCCAGCCTGCTGGTCTTTGGCGCTGCCGCGGTTCTGGGCTCGGCGCCCGCGCGTGCAGCCGACGACGAAACTTCGTGGGACCAAAAACTCACGCGCGGCATCATGGACGGACTCGGTCTCAAGCGCGATGGCGAGGCGACCATTAATTATCAGGAGCGGGCGCCACTCGTGATCCCGCCGGGCCGGGATCTTTTGCCGCCCGAGCAAAGCGATGCCGCGGCGAACAATCCCGCCTGGCCAAAGGATCCCGACGTGGAGCGCCGCAAGCGCGAAGCGGCCATGGAGAAGAACCGCAATATCAGCGACGAGCGCGAGCGCGATCAAAATGTATTGCGCCCTGATCAGTTGACGCCGGGCGCCCGCGGCAAACAGCAGAAGCGACAGCAGGCCCGGACCGACGACGGCTATCAATCGCCTCCATCCGGCTTCAGCAGCCAGCTGCCCCCATCGGAGCTCGGGTACAAGGGCAGTCTTTACGATGCGATGTTCGGCAAGACAAAAAAAGAAGAGCAGGCGAAATTTACCGGCGAGCCGCCGCGCACTTCATTGACGGACCCGCCGCCGGGCTACCAGACCCCGTCGCCGGATCAGCCCTACGGTCTCGCCAAGGGTGTAGCTCCGGCGAAGGCGTACAATGACTATACCGATCGTGCTGACCCGAGCGTAACTCGCCGCTGAAGTTTGCAAGGGTCGCGAGCTCCGCGATTGATCCACGTCATCGTAGCGGCGTAGCTCCAGCGCCAGCAAAGGCAAAAAGGCCAATCCGTGCCGAATCGATTGATCACCGCAGCAGCCATGGCTGCGCTACTGGCGGTCGCGAGCAGCGCGCAGTCGGCCCCCAATGGTCCGCAGATTTCGGATTTCATCTTGAGCAATGGATTGGAGCTGGTCGTGATCCCCGACCATCGTGCGCCCGTCGTCACGCACATGATCTGGTACAAGGTCGGCGCGGCTGACGAGACGCCGGGCAAATCGGGCCTTGCGCATTTTCTCGAGCACCTGATGTTCAAGGGCACGGCGAAAAACCCGGCGGGAAAATTCTCGCAGGTCGTCGCCCGCATCGGCGGTCAGGAGAACGCGTTCACGTCGCAGGACTACACCGGCTACTTCCAGCGCGTGCCGAGCGAGCAGCTTCGGACAGTGATGGAGTTCGAAGCCGACCGCATGACGGGTCTCCAGCTCACCGACGACGTCGTCTTGCCCGAGCGCAACGTCATTCTCGAGGAGCAGAACCAGCGCGTGGGAAACAATCCGCGCGCGCGTCTCTCCGAACAAATCGATGCCGCGCTCTATCTCAATCATCCCTATGGCAAGCCGGTGATCGGCTGGCGACACGAGATGGAGCAGCTGTCGCGCGACGACGCCATCGGCTTCTATCGGCGATTTTATGCGCCGAACAACGCGATCGTGGTGATCGCCGGTGACGTCGATCCGCTCAAGGTGCGGACGATGGTGGAAGAAACCTACGGGAAAATTCCGCGTCACGGCACGGTAGCCCCGCGTGTGCGGCCGGAAGAGCCGCCGCCGGTCGCGGTGCGATCGCTCACGCTCGCCGACCCGCGGGTCGAAATGCCGACTTTGCAGCGCGAATACCTGGTGCCTTCCTTCAGGACAGCAAAGCGCGGCGAATCGGAAGCGCTCGAGGTGCTCTCGCACATTCTCGGCAGCGGCTCGAACAGCCGCCTTTATCGTGCGCTTGTCGTCGACAAGCAGATGGCCGTCATGGCGAGCGCCTGGTACGACGCCAACGCGCTCGATCTCTCGAAATTCGGGGTCGTGGGCGGACCGCGCCCCGGCGTCACGCTGCAACAGCTTGAACCGGAAATCGACGCGGTCATCGCGCAGATCATCGACAAAGGCGTGACGCCTGAAGAACTGGAACGCACCAAAACGCGTTTGATCGCGGACGCCGTCTATGCGCAGGACAATCAGGCGACCATGGCGCGCTGGTACGGTGCGGCGCTCACGACCGGTGCAACTGTCAACGACGTGCGGAGCTGGACCGACCGGATCCGCGCCGTGACAGCCGAGCAGGTGCAAGCCGCGGCAAAGCAATGGCTCGAAAAGCAGCGGTCGGTCACCGGCTATCTGATCAAGGACAAGAGCCCGCAGGTGGAGAAGCGGTCATGATCCGGCGCGCATGCATGCTTTTCGCCGCGGCGGTGCTGATCGCCCTGCCGAATGTCGCGTCGGCGATGACGATCGAAAAGATCGTGAGTCCGTCGGGGATCGAAGCCTGGCTTGTGCGCGAGAAGTCGGTGCCGCTGATCACGTTGAATTACGCTTTCCATGGCGGAGCCAGCCAGGATGACGCCGACAAGTCCGGGGCAGCACATTTCGCCGCCGATCTGCTCGACGAAGGCGCGGGCGAGCTCGACAGCAAGACCTTTCATGAGCGGCTGGAAAACCACGCAATCGAGCTTGGCTTTCAGGTTGGCCGCGACACTTTTCACGGCTCGCTACGCGCGCTGAACGAGCATCGCGACGAGGCCGTCGACCTGCTGCGGCTCGCGCTGACCAAGCCGCGTTTCGATGCCGAGGCCGTCGAGCGGGTTCGCGAGCAGGAATTGTCTGTTCTGCGGCGCGACATCACGAATCCCAATGATCTCGCCAGCCGCCGCTGGTGGCAAACGGCGTTTCCCGGCCATCCTTACGGGCGTGAGACGAAGGGCACGTTGGAGACGATGGCGCGGGTCACGGTCGATGATCTGCGCGACTATGTGCGTCGCGTCTTCGCCCGTAACGAGTTGAAAGTCTCTATCGTCGGCGAGGTCGACGAGAAAACGGCCGGCGAACTCATCGATCGCGCCTTTGGCGGCCTGCCGGCAAAGAACGATCTCAAGCGAGTCCCGGATGCCGTGCCGAGCGGGCTCGGGCGGCGGATCGTGATCGACGTGGATGTCCCGCAGGCCGTGGTGACGTTCGGCGGGCCGGGCGTCGCGCGCAGCGATCCTCAATTCATGGCCGCCTATATCGTGAACCATATCCTGGGCGGCGGCAGCTTTTCCTCGCGGCTATACAAAGAGGTGCGCGAGAAACGCGGGCTTGCATACGGCGTGTCCAACAGCCTCGTCTGGTTCCGCCACGCCGCCGTCGTTCTCGGCGGCACGGCCACGCGCGCCGATCGGACGGCCGATGCGCTTGCCGTCATCGAACAGGAAACCAAGCGCATGGCTGAAAACGGCCCCACGGCCGAAGAGCTTGCCGCGGCAAAGTCGTTCCTCAAGGGCTCATATGCGCTCACGCTCGATACGTCCGGCAAGATCGCCGCGCAGCTCACGCAGATCCAGATCGACAATCTCGGCATAGACTACATCCAGCGCCGCAGCAGCCTCATCGATGCCGTCACGATCGAGGACACAAAGAAAGCTGCGCGCCGCCTTTACGGCGGTGGCATGCTGGTGACGGTCGCCGGGCGGCCAAAAGGGCTGGCCTCGAGCGGGACCACGGAATAGCCGTCGCGTTGTTTTCGTTGCGCCCAGCGCGCGACTCTAGGCAAATAACGGCATGGGCGTCCTTCAATCCATCGACAATGCGCGCGAGGAAAACGTCGGCCCGCACGGCGTCAAAAAGGATGCGCTGAAGGCCGCGCTGACGCGCGCGGAACGCGCGCTCGAATGGCTGCGTGCCCGTCACGCCGACAACGGTCTGCCGTTGTTGCGGCTGCCGGAAACCCGCGGCGATCTGGAAACGATCAGGGACACGGCGCGCCAACTGGCCGATCGCGCTACCGATATCGTCATTCTCGGCACCGGCGGCTCCAGCCTCGGCGGCCAGACTCTGGCGCAGCTGGCGGGCTTCGCGGTGCCGGGCGTCGGATCGCTGCGGCCGCCACCGCGCCTGCATTTCATCGACAACCTGGATGCGCACACTTATGCGGAGCTGCTTGCGCGGCTGCCGCATGCCACGACACGGTTCGTTGCAATCTCGAAGTCCGGCGGCACGGCCGAGACCTTGATGCAGACGATCGCGGCGCTGTCGGCGCTCAAGGATGCGGGCCTGCAGACCCGCATTCCGGATCTTTTCCTGGGGATCAGCGAGCCGGCAAAATCCGGCAAGAAGAACGGACTGCGCGATCTGCTCGGAAAATTCCGCGTGCCCATGCTCGATCACGATCCGGGCGTCGGCGGCCGCTATTCGGCGCTGACCAATGTCGGCCTGTTGCCTGCAGCGATGCTCGGTCTCGACGTTGGCGCCATCCGTGAAGGCGCGGGCCTTGCGCTTGCGTCGGTGCTTTCGAAAAAACCGGCGGCTCAGGTACCGGCGGCGCTCGGCGCCGCGTTGTCGGTTGCGCTCGCTGAAAGCAAAGGTAAATCGATCAGCGTCCTGCTCGCCTATTGCGACCGCCTGCAGCGCCTGACGCACTGGTACGTGCAGCTTTGGGCGGAGAGCCTCGGCAAGAACGGCAAAGGCACCACGCCGCTCGCGGCGCTCGGGCCGGTCGATCAGCACAGCCAGCTGCAGCTGTTCATTGCCGGGCCGCGCGACAAGCTCTTCAGCGTCGTCACGGTGGGCGCCGCGGGACAAGGCCCGCGCATCGATGGCGAGCTTGCCAAGCTCGCGGGTGAGCCCGGCTTCGCCGGCAAGACCATCGGCGATCTGGTCGCGGCCGAAGGCCGCGCGACCGCCGAGACGCTCGCCAAGAACGGCTGTCCGGTGCGGACGATCCACATCGACAGGCTCGACGAAGAGAGTCTGGGCGAGCTGATGATGCATTTCATGCTGGAGACGATCATCGCCGCGCATCTGCTCGGCATCGATGCGTTTGACCAGCCTGCGGTGGAAGAGGGTAAGGTACTGGCGAAGAAGTATCTGGCGTCCTGACTCGGTCGCAGGCGATGATCCGCATCACCGACACGATCTCCATCAATGAAGCCGAGCTCACGGAATCCTTCGTGCGCGCGTCGGGGCCGGGCGGACAGAACGTCAACAAGGTGTCATCGGCCGTTCAGCTTCGTTTCGATGCACGCCACTCGCCGTCGCTGCCCAATGACGTCGCGGTTCGCCTGATGCGCCTCGCGGGCAAGCGAGTCACCAAGGAAGGCGTGATTGTCATCATTGCGCAGCAGCACCGGACGCAGGAGCGCAATCGCGAGGACGCGCGCGAGCGGCTCTTCGACCTCATCCGGCAGGCTGCTGTGAAGCCCACGCCGCGCCGGCCGACGAAGGTGCCGAAAGCCCAGCGCAAGGAGCGGCTCGAGGCCAAGAAGCATCGGTCCGGCATCAAGAGCCTGCGCCGGAGTAAAAACTGGGACTAATTTTGCGCCGTCGTCCCGGCCGAGCAAAGCGAGGGCCGGGACCCATACTCCGCAGCCCATTGATAGGACACGGACTATGGGTCCCCGCGTTCGCGGGGACGACGTAAACGAGAATATCGGGCAAAGCTGTGAACCGACCTCCCGGGAGCCGCTATGCGCCGGTAAAGTCCGGGCGATTCGATCAGGCGCCCGCAAAATGCCCGTCCGTCAGTTGTCCGAGGCCGTCGTCAACCGCATCGCCGCCGGCGAGGTGGTGGAACGGCCGGCGAGCGTGGTGAAGGAGCTCGTCGAGAACGCACTCGACGCCGGTGCGCACCGCATCGACGTGCTCACCGATGGCGGCGGCCGCCGGCTGATCCGCGTTAGCGATGACGGCGAAGGCATGCCTCGCTCCGATCTCGCGCTTTCAGTCGAGCGGCACGCAACGTCGAAACTAAACGATGATGATCTGTTGTCGATCCGCACGCTCGGATTTCGCGGCGAGGCCCTCCCGTCGATCGGCGCGGCGGCGCGCCTGACCATCACAACGCGACATGCCGATGAGCCGCATGCCTGGAGCATCACGATCGATGCCGGTGAGAAATCGGACGTGAAGCCTGCCGCGCTGGGGAAGGGAACGACCGTCGAGGTCCGCGATCTCTTCTATGCAACGCCCGCGCGGCTCAAGTTTCTCAAGACCGACCGCAGCGAGGCCGAAGCGGTGCGCGAGGTGGTGCGGCGGCTGGCGATGAGCCGGCCGGACGTTTCCTTCACGCTTGCCGGTGAGGAGCGGGCGCCGATGACCTGGGGCGCGGCTGCGGGCGGTGACGGACTCGCGCGGCTCGGCGATGTGCTCGGCGCGGACTTCCGTGCCAACGCGGTTGCTATCGATGCCGAGCGCGAAGGCGTGCGGGTCACGGGCTTTGCCGGTCTGCCGACACTGTCGCGGGCCAACTCGCTCGGACAGTACCTTTTCGTCAACGGGCGGCCGGTGCGCGACAAGCTTCTGTTCGGCGCCGTGCGCGCGGCCTATTCCGACTATCTGCCGCGCGACCGCCACCCGGTGCTGGCGCTTTTTGTGTCGCTCGACCCGCGTGAGGTGGACGTGAACGTCCATCCGGCCAAGACCGAAGTGCGCTTCCGCGACGGCGCGCTGGTGCGCGGGCTGATCGTGCGCGCGCTGAAAGAGTCGCTCATGCGCGAAGGCCAGCGCGCGGCGACGACCGGCGGCAGCGCGACCATCGCGACGTTCCGTCCGGCCGCGGTGCCGCGGCGGGGTAGCTATGACTGGCGCCGCTCGCCGGCGCGGCCATCCGGTTTCGCGCCCATGCGCGGCCCGGCTGCCGGGCTGGCGGAAGCCGCGCAGGCCGCTTTTGATGTCGGCGATCCGGCCGCGGATGCGGCGATTGCGAGCTTCGAGCCTGCCGCCGACCAGATCGACCGCCCGCTCGGCGCTGCGCGCGCCCAGCTGCACGAAACCTATATTGTCGCGCAGACCCGTGACGGCCTCGTGATCGTCGACCAGCATGCCGCGCATGAGCGCATCGTCTATGAGCGCATGAAGGCCGCGCTCGAAAAATCCGGCGTGGCACGGCAGATCCTCCTTATCCCGGAAATCGTCGAGCTCGACGAAGCCGACGCCGCGCGGCTTGCCGCGCGCGCCGAAGAACTTGCCCGTTTCGGCCTGGTGATCGAATCGTTTGGCCCTGGCGCCGTCGCGGTCCGTGAGACACCGTCGATGCTCGGCGAGGCCGATGTCAGGGGATTGATCGGCGATCTCGCCGAGCACATGGCGGAATGGGACGATTCACTGCCGCTGGAGCGGCGTCTCCTGCATGTTTCGTCGACCATGGCGTGCCATGGTTCGGTGCGCGCCGGGCGCAGGCTCAAGCCAGCCGAAATGAACGCGCTGCTGCGCGAGATGGAGGCAGTGCCCAATTCCGGTCAGTGCAATCACGGCCGGCCGACCTATGTGGAATTGAAGCTCACAGATATCGAGCGGCTCTTCGGGCGGCGGTGATTTTCGTGGCGTCGTCCCCGCGAAGGTGGGGATTTGTGGGCAGGTCATCGCCACAAATAGAAGCCGTCATCGCTCGCGAAAGCAGGCGATCCAGTAATCACGAAATCAGGGCTTGATCGAAAAGTCGTGAGTGCTGGATTCCCCGTCTTCGCGGGGAATGACAGATGAGAGGCCGTCGCCGGCCAGAGAAAAACCCCCGGCGGTTTTCTGCCGGGGGTCGTTATCCCTCAAGCCACAAATATCGTCAGGGATAGAAGTCGCGGTGAACGCGGAAGCGGAATTGCCAGTTGTCTACGTCGGAGACATGCGTCGCGTTGCCAATAGAAGGGCTCCTTTCTATGAGGCTATCGCCAGGCAAACTTGCGCTGGACAGCTTCGAGTACAGCACATCGATGCCCATGTAGAAATCCTTGGTGACGTTCCACTGGGTGCGTGAACCGAGCCACCAGGTACTCCAATTGTTGTCGCAGCCCGGATTTGCAACATCTGTTGTACCGAAGCCGGTACCAGCACCCTCACCGACGCAGAGCATGGCGTTACCCCGGTCGCTGTGACTGACTGACGCATAGCCACCGTACAGTGATGTGCGCCAACGCGGATTCCAGAAGTGTTCGTAGGCGGCGTTGACGTTCCAGGCGGTCGTCAGCGCGAGGTCGGCTGCAACCCCGGCGGCAATCGCACCACCATAGGTAGCGTCCGTCAGCAAACCGAAGCCTTCATCCGCCCCCGCGACCTTGCCCCAGTTCGAGTTGGGCGTCTGGAATACATAGCGCAGGGCACCCTGGGTGTAATTGATCTGGGCCTGAAAGAAGTCGCCCTGGCTGATCATTGGAGCGTTCAGCTTGATGCCGGCGCCAATAGCAAAGCCCAACCTGTCGTCGGGATGACCATTGGCTGGGGTTAAAGCGACGTTGCCAGCAGAAGCCACATAGTACGAAGCGTTGACCTGGTGCAAGGCGCCCATGATCTGGGCCGAACCCCAAGCCTGATCGACACGCAGATTGGCGACGATGTCAGGTGCCTGGAAGCCGCCGTATACCCCGGGGAATGATGTCGAGCCGGGCACATCGTGGGTGCCCAGGTTGTTGATCTGCGTGGTGCGGCGCATTTCGGCGGCGATCGTTGCCGAGAAGCCGTTGCCGAACTGAGCCGTATAGCCGAGCACTTTCCAGCCCGGATCGCCGGTGTCAGACGCCGGGAACGTGCCCCAGTATGACGTCGCAGGCACGCTGTAGAAATCATAGAACGACTGCGCCTGACCGAAGGTGAAGCCGGCCCACTGAATGAACGCGCGGTTGGCATCGAACGTATTGCCGGCACCGTTGACATCGCTGCCGCTGACTCCGACGGCGATATAGCCACGCACCGTGCCGTATTCAGTCTGGTTGCGCGCATCGGCCGTGATGTAGCCGCGCGCCCGCCACGTGCTGTTGTTGGTGGTGCGGTTGTTGACGTTGCCGTTGGCCCAGCCCCAGGCCAAGTTGCCGTTATCGCCATAAGCATACTCAGCGCGCACCCAGCCGCCGATCTTCAGGCACATGTCGGTGCCTGGGATGTAATAGAACCCGACGCCATACAGACTGCAGATCTTGACGTACTGCACCGCCTGCGCCTTCACCGGCAGATCGGCGGCCTGCGCGCCCGCGATCGTAACGAGACCTGCTGCCGAACCAAGGAGCAGGCTTTTCACCATCCTCATCTTCCCCTCCGAATATTTTCCCGTGAAGGTCCGCATCGCCGCGTGCGAGCGCACCATTGGACTTGTCTCCTGATCGCGATCTCCATACGCGCGCCCTTTCGAGGTGCCTCTGGAATCTCAACCCGGCGGAAAAATAAAGATTGCGATCGGAAGTGCTTGGGCCGAAGCGGCAATGGCTTTGTCAAAACCGACACAGTGCAGGATTTAGCGGGCGACGATACATTTGCTTTTGCCGCGTTGCATTTTGGCAACGCAGACGGAGTTGCATCATCCGATCAAATGACACGCTCCGACTGATGGGCCCCGGGCCTCGCTCGCGCTCGCCCGGGACGACTGCATTTAGATGCTTCGCAAAAACGCAAATTCGGTATCGTCGTAGCTGCGCCGCTCGAGTTCGGCGAAGCCCTCGGGCGGCTTGAAGCCGGCATCAGCCGCTTCCTCCACGACGATCAAGGCATTTGGCTTGAGCCATCCGCCCGCGCGCGCCGACAGCAGCGCTTTCTCGGCCAGACCTTTGCCGTAAGGCGGATCGAGAAACACCAGCGAAAAAGCCTCGATCGGATGCGCCGGACCGAGGTTGGTGGCGTCGCGCCGGAAAATGCGGGTGACGCCGCCGAGACCGAGTGTCTCGACATTGTCGCGCAGCAGCGCACGCGCCTCCACGCCCTCGTCGACGAAGAGGGCATAGGCCGCGCCGCGCGAGATGGCCTCGATGCCGAGCGCGCCGGTGCCGGCGAACAGGTCGAGCACGCGCGCGCCGGTCACCGGGTCGCCGTAGGAGTGCGTCAGGATATTGAACAAGGCCTCGCGCAGCCGGTCGGACGTCGGCCGCACCGCGTTCGACTTCGGCCCGGCGAGCGGGCGTGAGCGCAGTTTTCCGCCGCCGACGCGCATCAAAGTTCATTCCGTTTGCGCATGATCTTATCCGACCTTGCTTCGCCCGCCGGAGCGGGAAACCGGTTCCCACTTTTCGGGATCATGCGCGCGGTCTCGGATATTTTGGCCGCGGCCCGCCCGAGCGGTCACGGCGGCGGGGAGATTTCTTTTCATTACCCGGGCGGGTCTGCTCTCGTTTTCCGGGTTCGGGCCTTCGGCCATCGCGAGAATGACGAGGCAAGGACTGCTCCGGTTTCTCTTCCAACACGGGAGCATCGAAATCGGCGCCGGAGGCGGCGACGATCTGGTCGCCCAGCTTTGCGCGCAGCTCGGATGTTTCGATTTCCCGCACCGCGCCGTCGTCGAGGTCGCCGAGATCGAAGGGGCCGAACGAAACGCGGATCAGCCGGTTCACCTTCAGGCCGAGCGATTCAAGCACCTTGCGCACTTCGCGGTTCTTGCCCTCGCGGATGCCGAAGGTCAGCCAGACATTGGCGCCCTGTTCGCGGTCGAGCGTCGCTTCGATCGGTCCGTAACGAATGCCGTCGATGGTGATGCCGCCGCGCAGCCGGTCCAGCGCTTCCTGCCGCACCCGGCCGAGCGCGCGCACGCGATAGCGGCGCAGCCAGCCGGTTGCCGGCAATTCCAGCACGCGCGCGAGTCCGCCGTCATTGGTGAGCAGCAGGAGCCCTTCGGTGTTGATGTCGAGCCTGCCGACGCTGATCAGCCGCGGCAGGTTTCTCGGCAACGCGCGGAAAATCGTGTCGCGGCCTTCCGGGTCGGAATGGGTCGTCACCAGCCCGCGCGGCTTGTGATAGAGGAACAGCCGCGTGCGCTCGCGCGCGCGCAG
>Ga0111539_10003344_pt1 | contig 21184 bp, 17 predicted proteins | sample RhiMethybrSRZTD1_FD_79667 | JGI IMG/M metagenome (GOLD analysis project Ga0111539, IMG submission 79667) | Populus rhizosphere microbial communities from Tennessee, USA - Rhizosphere MetaG P. TD hybrid SRZTD1 (version 2) (version 2) | ecosystem: Host-associated > Plants > Roots > Rhizosphere >...
CGTAAAACCTGCTTCCATAGAAACGGTTACTTCAAAACAACATTATATATACCAGGAAGGACCAGCCGTTTTCAAATTCGCAGTAAAGGGAATGGCAGATGTTAGCGAAGAGCTGATAGAAAGAAATAATCTTACCGGTAATGATATCGCATGGCTGGTACCACACCAGGCCAATAAAAGAATTATAGATGCCACAGCTAACAGGATGGGATTATCATCAGAAAAAGTTATGCTGAATATTGAACGGTACGGCAATACAACTTCGGGAACTATTCCGCTGTGTCTATGGGAATGGGAAAGCAGGCTGAAAAAAGGCGATTACATTGTGCTCGCAGCTTTTGGCGGAGGTTTTACCTGGGGCGCCACACTGGTCAGGTGGGCTTACTGATCCTTGTAAAAATAAAACGCATCTGCCTGCGCCGTTGGTGTTAATGTGAGGTCGTTGATGCAAACGTGATCAGGTAAATTAGCACAGTAAAAAGTTACGTCTGCAACATCTTCTGCAGTCAATGCCTTATATCCTTCATACACTGCTCCCGCTGCATTTTTATCTCCTTTGAATCTTACTATCGAGAATTCTGTTTCAGCGGCACCGGGATGGATCGCGGTTACTTTTATTTTATGTCTAAGCAAATCGATCCTCATTCCATGGGAAATGGCTTCCACTGCATTTTTTGTTGCACAATAAACATTTCCTTTTTCGTAGATTTCTTTTGCTGCAACGGATCCCATGTTGATGATGTGGCCTTTTTTTCGGTTAGTCATATACGGTATAACTGCTCTTGACACGTAAAGAAGACCTTTGACATTGGTATCGATCATAGTTTCCCAGTCGTCCATGTTTGCTTCATCAAAATAATCCTTGCCGAGGGCGAGGCCTGCGTTATTCACGAGCACATCGATACTTTGCCAATTATTTAAAAGACTGCCGATATGATCTGTTACCGCCTCCTTGTCTCTTACATCGAAGTTTAGGGCAAGCACGTTTACATCGTATTTTTTACGGATGTTATCAGCTACCTGTTGAAGAAGGTCATTTCGCCGCCCAGTAATAATAACGTCATACTTATTTGCTGCGAATTTTTCTGCTATTGATTTTCCAAATCCTGATGTTGCGCCGGTTATAAGTGCGATCATTTATTTTATTTTTACACGCCCGCTACCTGAACTTCTTTACTGATCTTAGATACCAGTCCCTGCAGAACTTTTCCCGGGCCTACTTCTGTGAATTTTGTTGCTCCATCGGTGATCATGGCCTGGATGGTCTGCGTCCATTTTACGGGCCCTGTGAGTTGTTCTACAAGATTTTTCTTTATCTCATCCTGGTTGAAAACGGCCCTGGCTACAACATTCTGGTAGATGTGGCAGGAGGGTTGGTAGAAAGTTGTCTTTTCAATGGCCTTCTGTAATTCTTTTCTTGCCGGCTCCATCAATGGAGAATGAAATGCACCGCCAACCGGTAATATAAGCGCACGCTTGGCTCCCGCTTTTTTTAATCTTTCACACGCGATCTCCACTCCTTTTATCGATCCGCTTATTACAATTTGTCCGGGGCAATTATAATTCGCGGGTACCACCACTTCCTCCGTTTCCTCCTGTACCTGCGAACAGATCTATTCAACTTTTTCATCCTGAAGACCGAGTATTGCGGCCATTGTAGAAGGATTCATCTCACACGCTTTCTGCATGGCATTCGCACGGATGGCAACAAGATTCAATCCATCTTCAAAACTTAGGGCTCCGTTTGCAACAAGCGCCGAAAATTCACCGAGTGAGTGGCCGGCCACCATGTCGGGACGAACCTGCTCGGCAGACTTATAAGCTATTACAGAATGAAGAAAAACTGCCGGCTGTGTAACATTTGTTTTTTTAAGATCTTCATCTGACCCCTCGAACATCACATCGGAAATACGGAACTTTAGAATTTCGTTCGCCTGTTCAAATAGTTTTTTTGCAAAAGCATTCTCTTCATACAGTTCTTTGCCCATTCCTGTAAACTGTGATCCTTGTCCGGGAAAGATAAAAGCATGTTTCATTTTTTCTACTGTGGTTTCTATTACAATTTAATAAAAGATAGTTTAATTAATGCAGCCTCGAAGAAATCAGTTTAGTGAATTCACTTCGTGTTTCATTTTCTTCAAATTCTCCATAGAACGCCGACGTGGTGGTCACAGAATTCTGTTTCTGAACGCCGCGCATCATCATACACAGATGCGAAGCTTCGATAACAACGGCAACCCCAAGCGGTTGCAAAGTGTCCTTGATCGCCCCAAGGATCTGGGTAGTGAGCCTTTCATGTACCTGCAGCCTCCTGGCAAATACATCCACCACTCTTGCGACCTTGCTCAACCCGGTGATCCAACCATTCGGAATGTACGCTACATGAGCCTTTCCAAAGAAGGGCAGCATATGATGTTCGCACATGCTGTACACTTCAATATCCTTTACAATGATCATCTCGCTGATGTCTTCGCTGAATTTTGCAGAATTGAGTATGGCATGTGCATCCAACTCGTAACCTTGTGTAAGATATTGCATCGCCTTTGCCAGGCGCTCTGGTGTTTTAATCAATCCCTCACGCTCAGGATTCTCACCTATCAGCTTCAAAATATCATGATAATTACCAATCATTTTCGACGTTGTGGCGTCGTCAAACTGTTCCGTTTTATTATAGGCCATGTGTTCAGATCTATTTAAAGTTACAAAACCGGGTATTCAACAAAATTACGTTCTGTTTCATATAATCTAACCTGCATCTCTAATCGCTTATCTATTTTCTCTCTAAGTATATTATAGATTACTACGCATATATTTTCAGCAGTGGGATTCACATTTTTAAAATATTCTGTATCCAGGTTGAGATTTTTATGATCGAATTTCTTCAGCACATTTTCTTTAATGATGGTGCTTAGCGCTTTCATATCCATAACATAGCCGGTTTCAGGATCGGGTTCGCCTACCAGTTTTACGATCAGGTCATAATTGTGACCATGAAAATTAGGGTTGTTGCACTTGCCGAATACTTCGTCGTTCCTGTTATTGTCCCATGATGGATTGAACAGCCTGTGAGCTGCGTTGAAATGTTCTTTACGGAATACTGCTACTTTCTGTGACAATATTTATTTTTTAAAATTTTAGTCGCCAAAATATTCAATATAGATCCTTGGTGTTTCATAGAGCTTTACGCAATGAAGTTTTACAGGTGAAGGAATATGTGGTTCGAGCTGTTTCCATATTGCTATAGCAAGATTTTCAGTTGAGCACATTTTTCCTCTCATGAAATCAACATCCACATTCAGATTTTTGTGATCCAGTTTTTCGGTAACCTCATCTTTTATAATATTGCTGAGTTTCTTCACATCAAATAAAAAGCCAGTGTCGGGATCGGGATTGCCTTTCACCGTTACCAGAAGCTCATAATTATGGCCGTGCCAGTTTTCGTTGGCGCACTTGCCAAACACTTCTTCATTTTTTTCCCGGTTCCAGGTAGGGTTATAAAGTTTGTGAGCGGCATTAAAATGTTCCAGACGGGTAAGGTAAACCATTAAAGATGAAAATTTTCGCAAAGGTAGGGAAGGAAGATCAGTTGGCACCAGGCAGCGGGCAGCCGTAAAAAGTTTACTTTTACTTATGTATATTCTGCTTGTTTCGGCTACTGAAAATGAGATAAAAACAACATCTGACTGGCTCTCATCAGCTAAAGGATCGCTCAATGGTCATGAGATCGAAGTACTGATCACCGGCATCGGAGCTACGGCTGCTACATACTCCCTCACCCGGCAATTATTATGGCGCTCGCCTGAAATGGTAATTCAGGCAGGCATAGGGGGCAGTTTCAGCAACAATTACCCACAGGAATCGGTGGCTTTTATTAACGAAGAAGTGTTTGCCGATCTCGGTGTCATACAGAATGAAGAGTTTACGGATATTTTCGACCTGGGCCTGGCAGGAATAAATGACCAGCCCTTCACCAACAGGATGCTGGTGAACCGGTATACAGAGTCATGGGTAAAATATGGTTTGCCTTTTGTAAGAGGTGCTACGGTGAGTTGCATCAGCTCAACGCAGCAACAGGTTGATCGGATAAGAAATAAATATAATCCGGTTATCGAGTCTATGGAAGGTGCTGCGTTGCATTATGCCTGCCTGATGGAGCACATACCTTTTATACAATTGCGGGCTGTGTCGAACTTTGCAGGGGAAAGAGATAAGAATAATTGGAAGATGAAGGAAGCGATAGCGGTGCTGAATGAAAAGCTCAGGAGGATTCTGGGATGGATATAAAAAGTTAAAAGTTAAAAGTTAAAAGTGAGAAGTGAAAGAGCAAAATATTAGAATCTAAAAAGAAGCAATCGATGAAATTAACAATAGGATTTTCTCCGTGCCCGAACGACACATTCATATTCGATGCCCTTGTAAACAATAAGATCAATACCGGCGGCCTCGAATTCGACGTAATTATGGAAGATGTGCAAACACTCAATGAAATGGCCATCAGAGGGAAAGCCGACATTACCAAGATCAGCTATGGAAGCCTGCCATTAATACTGAATAATTATCTTGTATTATCATCTGGCAGCGCACTCGGAAAAGGAGTTGGCCCACTTCTTATTGCACCCTTTGAATTACCTGCGCCTGCAGTAAAACAATGCGTGATCGCCATACCAGGAAAATACACTACCGCGCATGTTTTATTTTCTCTCGCCTTCCCCGAAGCAATAAATAAAGTTTTTTTACGCTACGATGAAATAGAAGATTTTGTACTGAGTAATAATGGAAGCCTCGAGCATATACAGTCTGTGAAACTTGGTGTGATCATTCATGAGAACAGGTTCACCTACCAGGAAAGAGGGCTTGTTAAACAAACTGATCTCGGCAAATTCTGGGAAACAGAAACAGGATTGCCAGTTCCCCTCGGGGGTATAGTAGCAAACCGCAAACTTCCCGAAGATGTACAATTAAAAGTGCAATCCCTGATCCGGGAAAGTCTTAAATATGCTTATGCACAGGAAAAAGAACTGAGTGATTTTGTGAAAGACAATGCCAGGGAAATGAGTCCCGATGTAATGCAGATGCATATCGATCTTTACGTGAATGATTTCAGCAATGACCTTGGTGATGACGGGAAGAAAGCAGTTATGAAATTTTTACAGGTGCATAGTTCGATCAATAAAATTCCGGTGGAGGAAAAGAATATTTTCTTATAGAATATTCCACCGCCGCCAGGCGATGATATTCATTTCCGCAATGCTTTATTATAAACTTCCAGGCATCTTCTCCTCGCAAAATCATGTTCTACTAACGGTGTAGGATATTCTAAACTATTTATTTCAGGCACCCATTTTTTTACATATTTCAATTCAGGGTCAAATCTCTTTGCCTGCGCAACAGGATTGAAAATTCTGAAATACGGAGCCGCATCACATCCGCTGCCCGCCGACCACTGCCACCCTCCGTTATTTGAAGCAAAATCGTAGTCGAGCAACAACCTGGCAAAATATGCTTCACCCCACCGCCAGTCTACCAGCAGATGCTTTGTAAGAAATGATGCAGTAACCATACGCACCCGATTATGCATGAAACCCGTTTCATTAAGTTCCCTAATCCCTGCATCTACCAGCGGATATCCTGTTCTGCCCCGGCACCAGTGTTCAAATTCCTTTTCATTATTGCGCCATTCAATACGGTCGTATTCTTTTTTGAATGCCTCTCCCCTTCCGATATGCGGAAAATGAAACAGCACCATCTGGTAAAAATCACGCCATATCAGCTCGTTCAGATATTCTGCACTCATATTTTTCACATAAAGCGCAAGTCCTCGTATGCTGATGGTTCCGAAACGCAGGTGAATCCCAAGACGTGATGTACCTTTTTTGCCCGGATAATCCCTGTCTTTTTTATAATCTTGAATTATTTGATCAGGAATTTTGCTTGAAGGAATTTTAAGCTTGCTTTTTTCGAATCCTATACTTTCAAGTGAAGGAATCTTTGCAGGAGCAGACTTATAAAAATTACTGAAAAATATTTCTGCAGGATATGTATTAAGGTAAAATTCATTCAGCATTGCTTTCCACTTCCTGCTATACGGCGTAAACACAACATATGGCGTTCCATCTTCTTTCACTATTTCGTTCTTCTCAAAAATTACATGATCTTTATAAGAATGAAAGGTGATTCCTTTGCTATCAAGAATCTTCACAATTTTATCGTCTCTCTCTATCGCATAAGGTTCATAATCACAATTCGTAAAGACCTTTTCTACCTTAAATTCTTCCGGGATCTTTTTAAAAATATTTTCAGGGGTACCGTGATATATATTCAGCTTTGAACCCAAAGCTATCAACTGATTATTCAATTCCACCAGTGTGCTGTGAATGAAATTTACCCGCGCATCATCCTTATCTTCCAGGTCATCGAGAATATTCGTATCAAAAATGAAAACAGGAATTACAGGTTTGCCATTTTTCAATGCATGATACAATCCGGCATTATCATTTAAACGCAGATCCCTTCTGAACCAGAAAATATTCATCAAATCGTTAATTGAAAGATTTTTGAACCAATGGCGCTGCCATATTTTTTCCCTTTGAATTCTCCCACCCACCGTAGTCCGCTTATTGCATTGGTAAAAAACATTTCATCTGCATTTGCCAGGTCTTCCAGGGAAGTTTCTTTTTCAATCACCTCGTAACCCTGTTCAGGTAACCGGGTAAGTAAATAATTCCTCATCACTCCCGCCACGCATCCTTCGCTTAACGGGGGTGTAAAAATTTTACCTTCCTTTACGTAGAAAACATTTGCTATAGTTGCGTCGCAAACCCTGTCACTGCTGTTTAAAATGATACAATCGTTATAATGATTCTTTTTTGCATGGATAGCACCCATTGCATATACGAGGTAATTATTTGATTTTAGATTGGACAGTCCATCTATTGCTTTTTTGCCTTCTTCATACAATCCCACTTTCAGTCCCTTCGAATTCATCATCATGGATGAAGACGAGAGAGTCCATACCTGTATCACATATCCCGAGCTGGTCGCATTAAACTCGTAAAGTCCACCATCACCCCGGAAAATAGTAAGTCTTACCCGAGCGGGACCGCTTATCCTGTTTTTTAATATTGTTTTAAAGATCTGCTCCTCGAACATTTCTGCTTTGATGAATCCCTGCAGAACGATTTCCAATTTTTCCATGCCTTTGAACAGTCGTTCGAAGTGCAGTTCTCTAAGGCGGATAGCTCCCACCACTACCTTCATTGTTTCAAACAAACCATCTCCGTACCTGAACGCCCTGTTGTCGGCACGTATAACAGGTGTTTTTTCTTCAACGAAATTTCCATTTAAATTCAGCCATCCTTTTATTGCCATTTTATTTAATATTGTTCATTATTATGAAGCATCTTCTTTTACCTGCCTGCATCATCTCAATTTTACTGATCATATCATGCAGTTCGCATGAAGTACCCAAAACTATTGTATCCAATACCGGTAAATTCAATTTTGCATATTTACGTTACGATTCCGCGGCACTTGAGTATCGACTTGATTCCATTCATAACAGGGGACTTGAACTGCAGATGATACTTCGTGATGCCGGCAACAATAATACTGCTTTTGAATTAATATCTTATGCCTTCGATACGCTTCGCGATTACAATAATAGCTGGATGCCGGACACACTTTACATATTGAAGGATAGCCTGCCGGTGAATTTCACTGAGAGGATCTCCCTTGGGAATAATGAAATAACACGGGAACAGTTACTGAATGTGGTGCGTGATGCGGATGGGAACAGGTTCAGTTACGACTATGTGATGTTAGTTCCGGTAGTAGAAAGGGTTTTTAATCATGTAGTATACCTGCTGAAGCCTGTAAAGAACAAAGTGCAGGTGCCTGGTAGTAAAACGCAGATGACTTCACCGATGCCGCCGACAAGGGTTTGGGATTTTTAAAGTTAGGGCGAGAAACGGGAATCGAGAATCCAGAATTAAATTTTCTCGTTTCTCGTTTCCCGATTTCCGATACGTATTTGTGAAAAGTTACCTGGCAATCGCTCCCTTAAAGTTCCTGTTCATCTTATTATTCTCAGAAACATTTGGCTTTTCAAGCCTGCTATTCAAACCACCATTGGTAAAACTTCCCGTACTAATATATGAAAGCACACTGGCTAAAGAAGCTTCAGCCGTATCACCCCAATCCTTATCCAACCCGTCATCCGCCTGCTGGTCGACAGCAATGCCGTCAAAATAATTCCCCTGGTTCTGTCCATTGGTACTCCGGAACGAAACAGGGAATATATACCAGTCGCTAACTGGTATCGGGAAGAATCCAACAGGCTTGCCATAAGTAGACTGGGGACCAACCAGTTTCACATTCATGTACGGCTTAAGATTATTGATGAGCAATTCGCTGGCGGAAGCTGTGTTATCAGTAACCACGAAATAAATATTATTTATATTGAGCGATCCTCGTTTATGGAACATCGTTACCTCATTGAGATCGGCATAGTTACTGTTATATTGCTGTGTCATCATGATGCTTCCGTTTGCCGATGACTTAACAAGAAAATTCGCCAGCCCTTCAGAAACACTAACATAACCTCCTCCATTATAGCGAAGGTCAACAATTACATCAGTTACATTTTCAACTACAAAACGACTGAACACATCTGTCAGCTCATTCATCACCTGGGTAGTGTCGCCAAGAAATGAATTGAAAACAATGTAGCCTGCTTTCTTTGATCCGGCAGTGTAAACGCTGTCGAGTACCACCGGGTGTTCCTGGTAAGTTTTAGAATCCAGTGTAATATCAACAGTGCTTCCATCGGGCTTTTCAAATGTAAAAGCAGTTGAGGCTGATTTATATATATTCTGCACAAGAAAATCCGTATTGCCAGAGCTGATATCTGTGCTTCCGGCCACCTTCACGAATTTCCATCCCCTTTTGATGCCTGCTATACCAGCAGGTGAAGCCTCTTCAACAAGCCGCACTCTCAGGTCGTTGTCGGCAAAGAAAAATGCATTGAGGCCAAAATCCGAAATGATACCGTTGCTCAGATTATTCCATTCATCCTGTTTCATGGCGAAACTATAGTGATCCACAGGATCAGTAAATCCTGGTTCATTGCTGTATTTCCTGATGGCTACCATTATTTCAGATGGACCGTCATAGGTTTTTGCATTAAAATCGGATGGGATCTGGGTGTTCCACAGGTAAACATCGCGGGTAAGCGCGAGCGTGGAATCCTTTAAAATGTCTTCACCCTGATTACCGTTGTTGCCAGTGCTGTCATTCTTTCTGCAAGAAGTAAAAATTGCAATACCTGATAATACAACTAATAATATCCTCAGCTTCATAACCTGTTTCAGTATTTTTTGCTTTACAATTATAATTAATAAATACGGTGGAACGTCTATCTAAATTTCATCGGGATTCATGTTAACGGCTGGTTTAACAATATATTACAACGTATTATAACGGCATTTTATACATACGGTTGCCCGTAAATCATAATCTGTTGAGTGGTAATCGTTTTTTGTAAATTGCAGCGCCTGTTACTGTAAGTGCGTAAGGTGTTGGTTTAAAATTACAATATGCAAAAAGACCTCAGAAGAGAGCAAGCCCTGGAATACCATGCGAAAGGAAGACCGGGAAAGATTGAAGTGATCCCTACCAAAGATGCAAAAACCCAGCGCGATCTCTCTCTTGCCTATTCCCCCGGAGTGGCGGAACCCTGTAAAGAAATAGAAATCAATCCTGAAAACGTTTATAAATACACCGCCAAAGGAAACCTTGTAGCCGTGATCAGCAATGGTACAGCGGTGCTGGGATTGGGTGACATTGGACCTGAAGCATCGAAACCGGTGATGGAAGGAAAAGGGGTGTTATTTAAAATATTTGCTGATATCGACGTTTTCGATATTGAAGTGAATGAAAAGGATCCGGAAAAATTTGTGCAGATCGTACGTTCGCTGGAACCCACATTCGGAGGTATTAACCTTGAAGACATCAAGGCCCCGGAATGTTTTTATATAGAGCAGAAGTTGCGGGAGACAATGAAAATTCCGGTAATGCACGATGACCAGCATGGAACGGCTATCATCAGCGCAGCCGCATTGCTCAATGCACTTGAATTGCAGAAAAAAAAGATTGACAAGGTAAAATTTGTAGTGAATGGCGCTGGTGCCGCTGCCATGGCCTGCGTGAGATTATATGTTGAATTGGGGGCAAGACAATCCAATTTCATCATGTTCGACCGCAAAGGAGCTATATATTCCGGGCGACCCGATCTTGAAGGCGACAAATTGGAATTCGCCACAGCAAAACATGATATATCACTTGCACAGGCACTGAAAGATGCTGACGTGTTCATCGGCCTCAGTGTTGGCAACGTGCTCAACCGCGAAATGATAAAGAGCATGGCGCGCAACCCGATAGTGTTTGCCATGGCGAACCCGGATCCGGAAATCGCCTATGACATCGCAGTAGCTGCAAGAAAAGACGTTATTATGGCAACGGGCCGGAGTGATTATCCTAACCAGGTAAACAATGTGCTTGGCTTCCCTTTCATATTCCGGGGCGCTCTCGATGTCAGAGCCACCAAGATCAATGAAGAAATGAAACTCGCCGCCGTGCATGCGCTTGCAGAACTTGCAAGAACAACCGTTCCTGACATAGTAAACATCGCTTACAATACCAATAATCTCGCATTCGGACCTACCTATATCATTCCCAAACCTCTCGATCCGCGGTTATTGTCCACTATTGCTCCCGCTGTGGCAAAAGCTGCTATCGAATCAGGAATAGCTCAATCTACCATTACTAATTGGGAAGAGTATGCGATAGAACTTGATAAACGACTTGGCCTCGACAACCAGCTGATGCGTGCATTAGGTAACAAGGCAAGAAAAGATCCGAGAAGGCTGGTATTTGCTGAAGCCGATAATCCCAAAATTCTGAAAGCCGCACAGATCATTTACGATGAAGGCGGCGCATACCCGATACTGTTAGGAAATGAGAAAAGGATACGGGATATAGCCCTTTCTAATCTGATAGATCTCGACGGAATACCGATCATTGATCCTCAATCCGATGAACTCGCAGATAAAAGAAAAGAGTACGCGGAATTATTCTTCCAGAAAAGAAACAGGCGCGGATTCAACAAATATGAATCGCAGAAGATCATCAGCAACAGAAATTATTTTGGATGCATGATGGTGGAAACAGGTGAAGCCGATGCCATGATATCGGGTCTAACAAAAAATTATCCCGACACTATACGACCTGCGATACACATCATTGGCGTCGAGCCCGGCGTAAAAAAGATCGCTGGAATGTACCTGCTTCTCACCAAAAAGGGTCCTTTGTTCCTTGCGGACACTACTGTAAATTTCAATCCTACAGCAGAAGAGCTTGCTGATATAACAATAATGGTTGCCCGCGAAGTGCGGAACTTCAGCCTAACCCCCCGTATCGCGATGCTCAGTTATTCAAATTTCGGCAGCAGTGATTCACCCGAAGCGAGGCTGATGGCGCAAGCGCGTGAAATTGTAAAAGAGCGCTACCCCACCTTGCTCGTAGATGGAGAAATGCAGGCGAACATGGCCTTCAACAATGACCTGTTGAAAGAAAATTATCCTTTCAGCGAATTGGTGGACCAGGAAGTGAACACGCTTATTTTCCCGAATCTTGCCGCTGGCAACGTGGCATATAATTTACTAAAGGAAGTAGGAGGCGCAGATGCCATCGGGCCGATATTACTGGGCTTGAAGAAACCTGTTCATGTGCTGCAGCTCGGAAGTTCGGTGCGCAGTATAGTAAACATGGCGATAGTTGCGGTGATCGATGCGCAAACAAAATCAAAAATTCCGCCTGAAGAAGAAGTGAAAAAATCATCGTGGTGGAAAAGGTTGTTGAAGTCGCCTGTTTCACAGGGATAACCTAATATTGTATATTGAAGCCGCGGAATTCCGCGTTAACAGATATGAATTTTTTTACCGAGTTCGGCCGTTATTTATTGTTGTTGAAGGGTATGTTTTCCAGGCCGGAGAATGGAAAAATGTATTGGAAAGAATTCATGCACCAATGCTCTGAAATAGGAATTGGCTCCCTTGGCATTGTTGTGATCATTTCATTTTTTATGGGCGCAGTTTCGGCACTGCAAACAGCTTACCAGTTAACGAGCCCTGTACTCCCGAAATCTACCATAGCACAGATAGTACGCGACACGGTGATACTTGAATTCGCACCAACGCTTGTTTGTATTGTTCTTGCAGGAGTTGTGGGAAGTAAAATAGCCAGTGAACTCGGCAACATGCGGGTAAGTGAACAGATAGATGCGCTCGAGATAATGGGGATCAATACAAAAACTTACCTCGTATTGCCCAAAATACTTGCAGCATTAATGATGATACCTTTGCTGATCGTTATTTCAATGGGGCTTGGCATATGGGGCGGAAGGGTTGCGGGCGTTACTACCGGAATACTATCTCCGAATCATTATGACCGCGGGTTACTCGAAAATTTTGTTCCCTACAACGTTTTCTTTGCATTGGTAAAAGGATATACTTTTTCATTTATCATTTCGAGCATTCCTGCATTTTATGGTTACCATGTTCAGGGCGGGGCGCTCGAAATCGGCAGAGCCAGTACTAAAGCCGTGGTGGTTAGTTGTGTTGCTATATTATTTGCTGACTATCTCCTGGCATCTTTGTTATTACAATGATAGAAGTAAGAAACATAAAAAAATCTTTTAACAGCAATATCATTTTAAATGATGTTTCAGCGGCACTTGATACAGGCATGTGCAACCTTATTATCGGAGCAAGCGGAAGTGGAAAAACCGTTTTCATGAAGTGCCTTGTTGGATTATTTCAACCAGATAACGGGCAAATTTTATACGATGGTAAAGAATTCCTGACTATGGGCCCGGATGAAAGAAAAGAGATCCGCAAACAGATCGGTATGCTTTTCCAGGGATCGGCACTTTTTGACAGCCTTACTGTGGAAAAGAATGTGATGTTCCCGCTGAATATGTTTACGAATGACACCACAGCAGAAAAATTGAAACGCGTAAATGAGGTGCTCGAAAGGGTAAACCTTGTAGGCGCCAATAAAAAATTCCCTGCAGAACTGAGTGGCGGTATGAAAAAGAGAGTGGGCATTGCACGCGCCATAGTGCTTAACCCTAGATATCTTTTTTGCGATGAGCCCAATTCCGGCCTCGACCCGCAGACTTCCCTCGTAATCGACCGGCTTATCCATGAGATCACGAAAGAATATAATATCACTACAGTAGTAAACACCCACGACATGAACAGCGTGATGGAAATCGGTGATCACATTATTTATATGCACAAAGGATTGAAAGAGTGGGAAGGCACTAAGAAAGAGATCATCTTCTCTAAAAATGATCTGCTCAACGAATTCATATTCGCTTCAGAGTTTTTAAAAGATGCGAAAGACATGCGTATGCTCGAGGCTACCGGCAAGATCGACAACGACCGCAACATGGAGGATATTATCAATAATGACGCGCCTTTAAGTTAACATACCCTTTTTCCCTATTTTTGCCCGACTTAAATAGCATACATGAGCATTCTCGTCAATAAGAATTCGAAAATTCTGGTACAGGGTTTCACAGGAACTGAAGGCACTTTTCACGCGACTCAGATGATCGAGTACGGTACACAGGTTGTTGGAGGCGTTACCCCCGGAAAAGGTGGCAACAAACATCTCGACAAACCGGTATTCAATACAGTGGCTGATGCAGTTAAAGCAACCGGTGCAGATGTATCCATCATTTTTGTGCCGCCACCATTTGCCGCAGATGCGATAATGGAAGCAACGGATGCCGGGATCAGGTTGATCGTTTGTATCACCGAAGGTATCCCGGTTCAGGACATGGTTAAAGCGAAATCTTTTATGTCAGGAACATCTTCGAGACTGATCGGTCCAAACTGCCCGGGCGTGATCACATCAGATGAATGCAAAGTGGGTATCATGCCAGGGTTCATCTTTAAATCCGGAAGAATTGGTGTGGTATCTAAATCAGGAACATTAACCTATGAGGCCGCCGACCAGGTTGCCAAAGCCGGATTAGGCGTTTCAACAGCCGTGGGTATTGGTGGCGACCCGATCATCGGTACTACCACTAAGGAAGCACTTGAAATGTTCATGAATGATCCTGAAACAGATGGTGTAGTGGTAATCGGAGAAATCGGAGGTGGTATGGAAGCAGAAGCTGCAAGATGGTACAAGGGTAATGGTAAAAAACCTGTTGTGGGTTTTATCGCAGGACAAACAGCGCCTCCCGGCAGAAGGATGGGCCATGCAGGCGCGATCATCGGTGGTGCTGATGATACAGCGGAAGCAAAAATGAAGATCATGAGGGAATGTGGCATTACTGTAGTAAACAGTCCTGCAGATATCGGAAAAAGTATGGCAGAAGTGATCGGGAAGAAAAAGTAAATGTTAAGTATAAATAAATATTTGAAGCCGGACTACGTACAGTCCGGTTTTTTTGTCTTGTGAAATGTGTAATCGGGATGAACCGAGCATCATGAAAAGTGAAATTTTAAAAGTTAAAAGTGAAAAGTGGGATCCGCGATAAAAAATTTATACGAATGAAATTAGTATTTGCATCTTTTATTTTAATCCTTTCTTACTCTGCATCTGCGCAGCGCACTTATATTAAAGAATGGAAACGCATCGATTCATTAATAGAAAAAGCAGGGCTCATCAAAACTGCGCTGAAAGAAACCAACAACATCTACCTTTCAGCTAAAAAAGAAAACAACGACATACAGGTGATCAAGGCATTGGTATATCGTATGAAGTTAAACGACCAGTTATCAGATTCCGGAAGATATGAGAACATTGCATTGCTCGAAAAAGAAATTGCTGCAGCAAAGGAACCTGCAAGATCGATACTCCACAGTATAGCGGGAGGAAGTTATTGGACCTACCTGCAGATGAACCGCTGGCAGTTTTACAACAGAAGCAACACGAAAGGATACGACGACAAAGATATTTCAACATGGTCCCTTGAACAGTTGTATGAACGAATTACTGATCACTTTGAAAAATCGCTGGAACCATCAAAAATGCTGATGTCCGCGAAACTCGGCAAATTTGATCCGCTCATCATAAAGGGAAATGCAAGAAATCTTCGCCCTACCCTTTTCGATCTCCTCGCATTCAGGGCACTTGATTATTTCAGAAACGATGAAAGATATATAACGAAACCTGCATACACATTTGAGATCAATGACAGCATTGCATTTGCTGATGCAACAACTTTTATTGATCACAAATTTAAAACATCTGACAGTTTATCACTTCATCATAAGGCATTGGAAGTGTATCAGCAATTGCTCTCTTTTCATATTAATGATGTAAAACCCGACGCCTTAATTGATGCCGACATCGACCGGTTGCAATTTGTAAAAACTTTCGGTACACATCCTGACAAAGACGAATTGATAAAAAGGTCGGTAGAAAAAATCATCAGTAAGTATAACAGCTCAGCGGTTACCGCACCCGCTGTTTTATACCTGGCCGGATGGTACATGGAAAAAGGAAGAAATTATGATCCGCTTGGAGATACGTCAACACGTTACCTGATCAACAAAGCAAAAGAACTTTGCCTGATAATATCCGGCTTCAAAACTAAAAACGAGTCATCATCCATTAGCAGGAACCTAATACGCCAGATAGAGCACCTGGAAATCAGTATGAAAGCTGAAGTAGTGAACACCAGGAATGATCCGTTCAGGATACTTGTGAATTACCGCAACATAACAACTGCATATTTCAGAATCATCAGATTTGACAGAACAATAAGAGAAAAACTCGGAAGGGAAAAATGGAACGATGAATACTGGAAAAAGGTTGCAGACCTGCCGGTAATAAAAACATACACTTTTAATTTACCTGCAACAAACGATCATCAACAGCATCGGGTAGAAATAAAGATTGATACCCTTCCAGCCGGCGAATATGGTGTTCTGGTGAGTCCGGATAAAAATTTCTCTCTTGGCAAAAACCCGATGGCATTGCATCCTGTCAATGTTTCTGATATTTCATTTATCCATAACAATACAAAGTATTATGTATTGAACAGAAAGAACGGTGCGCCGCTTGCCGCAGCAAAAGTACAGGTATGGGAAGAATACTACAATAACAGAGACAAAATTGAAAAACTCAGGAAACTTGAGTCGTACGTATCGGATGCGAATGGTTTTTTTGAACTAAAAAAGTCCACACCGGGAACTCCTTACAGAAATATACGTTTTGAGATCACACATGGTAACGACAAATTATTTCTTGACAAGGAGTCCAACATTTATCTGTATGATGGCAGCGAGAATACTAAAGATACAGTAACAGAAAAATCTTTCCTTTTCACCGACCGGTCGATATATCGGCCCGGTCAAACAGTATATTTCAAAGGAATATTGGTCGCAAACAATGGTAAAGAAAAAAATCATGCGGTTATACCTGGCAGGAAAACCAAAGTAGTATTACTTGATGCTAATGGAGAAAAAGCAGACAGCATTTCTGTCACCACAAATGAATTCGGAAGCTACTCAGGAAAATTTATTTTACCTATGGGGTTGATGAATGGAGAATTCATCATTAATGATGAAAATGCTGATAGCAATACGAGGATACTTGTTGAAGAATATAAGCGTCCGAAATTCTTTGTAGAAATTGCGCCACCAAAAGGCACTTACAGAGTAAATGATGTAGTTAAAGTAGAAGGCAACGCAAAATCATATGCTGGTAACAATATAAATGGCGCGACCATTCAGTACAGAGTATTCCGGACAGCGAACATACCGCTTTGGTATTCGGATTACATGCCACGCATCTGGCCTCCTTACCCGCAACAGGAAAAAGTAATTATTTATGGCACCACCACTGCTGATGAAAATGGAAAATTCTTCATCGCATTTCCCGCAATACCGGATAACTCTATTCCAAAGTCCGCACACCCGGTGTTTAATTATTCGGTATATGCAGATGTTACGGATATCAATGGAGAAACTATCCGCAGTAACACAAGAGTAAGCGTGGCGTATGAATCGATGAAGCTTTTATTGGATCTGCCATCAAGGCTGCATACCGACAGTTTGAAAAATTTAACTATTCACTCCGGTAACATGAATGATTCGTTTGAAAAAGCCGAGGTTAAACTCTCTTTGTTTAAACTGAATGCTCCTTCAAAAATTTTCCGTGAACGCTATTGGGAACAGCCTGACCAGTTTGTGATGAGCAGGGATGAATATTACGCAAATTTTCCTCTTGATCTCTACTCGGATGAAAACAACAAAGTAAAATGGCCAAAAGGAAAACCGGTAGTTGAAATTTCGGGATCAACGTCGGCAGATGGCGAATTTAAAGATCCGGGTAAAATAACTGAACCCGGTTGGTACCTTATCGAAGCCTCGACGAAAGACAAATATGGTGATACCGTACAGGACAAAAAATATGTATTACTATATAATGAAAAAATTATTTCTCCGGAATCAGTAGCCATGCTGGAGGCGGATAAAACGGATGTACAGCCCGGTGAAAAAGTGACTTACGATCTTAAAACAAATGCCGGGGAGATTAATGTTATTCATGAAGTAATAAAAAATAATAAAGGAAAAACAGATATCATCAATACCTCAAAAAATAAGCCCGTATCTGAATTGAATATTACTGAGAGTGACCGCGGATCGATCATAGTGAAAGCTGCTTTTGTTAAAAATAACCGGTTCTACACCAACAACCTTATAATAGGAGTGCCATTTAAAAATAAAGAGCTGAAAATTGAATACATCACATTCCGGGATAAGACCTTACCCGGAAGTGATGAAAAATGGAAAGTAAAGGTCAGTGGTTTAAAAGGCGATAAAGTTGCTGCTGAATTGCTGACATCGATGTATGATGCTTCGCTGGATGAATTGCACAAACACCAGTGGAATTTACCTAATATCTGGTCGATGGAAAATGATTATTCAGCCTGGAACGGGAACACGGATTTTTTTGCAGGCGAATCGGATCAAAGGAATAATTATGAAGATGAAGAGAATCTTATTACAAAAGAATATGATAGGTTAAAGACTACTGAAGAGCAGGTTTTTTATGCAAGAGACTCCAAATTATATGGTGCAAGAGCCCCTTCAGTGGCTGCAAATGGAATGATGCGAACACTGCAGGGAAAAGTTCAGGGGGTTGCCATTGTCACTGAAGCAGCCGCCAATCAATCAAATGAAATTAATGATACTACCCTGGATCAAACGTATAAGAAAAATTCTCCTCCCCCCTCCATTCAACCCAGAAAAAATCTGAATGAAACTGCATTCTTCTTCCCCGACCTTAAAACAGATTCAAGCGGGAATGTTGAATTCTCGTTTACAAGCCCCGAAGCATTAACTAAATGGAACTGGCGGATGATCGCGCATACCCGCGACCTTGCATTTGGTTTTGGAGAAAAATCGGTTGTTACGCAAAAGCAGTTGATGGTGCAGCCTAATGCTCCACGTTTCTTACGTGAAGGCGACAGCATCGACTTCAGTGTGAAGGTGGCGAACATGTCGGCACAAGCCATCAGTGGCCTGGCAAGCTTGCAATTATTTGATCCATCAACCGGAAAAGAAGTAACGGGAATGATCAATAAAATTCATCAATCAATAAAATTCAACGCGCCTTCGGGTCAGTCAGTTCCATTATCATTTACTATAAAAATTCCCACAACATACGCCCAACCATTAACGTGGAGAGTCATTGCCACTGCGGATACTAAAGACGTTTCACTGAGTGACGGAGAAGAAGCTATCATTCCTGTATTGAGCAACAGGATGCTGGTAACAGAAACCATTACGCTTCCGGTAAGGGGTCAAAAAACAAAATCATTCAAATTTGAAAAATTACTGAAAAGCGGCACAGGAACATCTTTGAAGAATAAAGCGCTGACCATTGAATTCACTTCGAACCCTGCGTGGTACGCAATACAGGCATTACCCTATTTATCGGAAGCAAAAGATGAGAATGCAGAGCAGATCTTCAACAGGTATTATGCAAATGCACTGGCATCGAAACTGGCGAACAGTTTTCCGAAACTCAAATCGATCATTGAAAAATGGAAAAACAGTGATACATCAGCTTTCCTTAGCAACCTGCAGAAAAACCAGGACCTGAAAAACATTCTTCTCGAAGAAACACCATGGGTACTGGAAGCAAAAACTGAATCGCAGCAGAAAAAAAATATTGCAATGCTGTTTGATGTGGTTAGGATGTCACAGGAATTAAAGAGCGCCCTGGACAAACTGAATGAAATGCAAACCGAACCTGGAGCTTTCACCTGGAACAAGGGTGGATATCCTGACCGGTATATGACTCAATACATTATTTCAGGCATGGGTAAACTGAAAAAACTCGGCGCCATACCAACTTCCGATCTTGCTAAGATCAATATACTTACCAGTCAGGCTATTGCATACCTGGATAACGAAATCAAAAGAGATTACGATCTTCTGAAAAAAAATAACAAAAAACTTCCCGGCACCTATATTGGCTATGACCCTATTCATTACCTGTACATGCGAAGTTTTTTCAATGATGTTCCTGTTCCGGGAGCAAGTTTCGCGGCTTACAATTATTTCAAGGACCAGTTTAAACAGGGATGGGTGAAACAAAATTCTTACATGCGTGCGATGATAGCACTTTCACTACAACGCACTGGCGATCCGCAAACCGCTAAAAAGATCATTGCAGCATTAAAAGAAAGTTCTATTTCAAACGACGAAATGGGCATGTACTGGAAAGACATGAATGGTGGATATTACTGGTACCAGGCACCCGTAGAAACGCAATCTGTCCTGATCGAAGCATTCTCAGAAATAGACGGCGATAATAATGCTGTCGCTGACATGAAAACATGGCTGCTCAGGAACAAACAGACGAATAGCTGGAAAACATCCAAAGCAACAGCCGACGCATGTTATGCATTATTATTGCAGGGAGAAAACTGGCTTGCCGATGAAACACCCGTGACTATTCAACTTGGAGAAAAAAATATATCATCACCGGCACATGCAGAAGCGGGAACAGGATATTTCAGAATTTCTATACCCGGGGATTCCATAAAACCTTCAATGGGAAATATTACGGTAAAACATCAATCCAATACCAATTCCCAACCTTCATGGGGAGGAGTATACTGGCAATACTTTGAAGATCTCGATAAGATCACCAGTGCAACAACTGCATTAAAGATTGAAAAGAAATTATTCGTACAGAAAAATACAGACCGAGGAGCCATTATAGAAGCTACAGATAATAATAATACCCTGCATGTTGGCGATAAAGTGAAAGTAAGGATCGTGATCCGCACCGATCGCAACATGGAATATGTTCACCTGAAAGACATGAGGTCATCCGCCATGGAGCCAGTCAATGTATTAAGTGAATATAAATGGAAGAGTGGTCTCGGATATTACGAAAGCACAAAAGATGCATCTACAAATTTTTTCTTCAGCTACCTGCCGAAGGGAACGCACGTTTTTGAATACGACCTGTTTGTTACACATACCGGCAGATTCAGCAATGGCGTGGCCACCATACAATGCATGTATGCGCCTGAGTTCAGCAGTCATAGTGAAGGAATTAAAGTGAATGTTGTGAAATGATAACAACAGAATTTCTGATCATTGGCCAGGGTATAAGCGGCACTTTTTTGAGTTGGTACCTGCATAAAGCAGGACGCTCTTATCATATCATTGATAATTTCGATCCATCGGCATCTTCACGGGTAGCTGCTGGTTTAATAAACCCGGTCACTGGCAGGCGCATAGTTAAAACATGGATGATCGATGAATTACTTCCATTTGCTTTGAATGCTTATAAGCAAATTGGCGAATATCTCGGGATCGAAACCATCAGCAGAAAAAAAATGATCGATTTTTTTCCTTCCCCACAGATGCTCAATGCGTTTACGGAACGTGTTCAGGAAAATGACGAATACATCAGGCTTTCAAAAGATGGAATACTATTCGATCAACATTTTAATTATGATTTTGGGTATGGTGAAGTTGATCCCTGCTACATTGTTAATATAAAGCAAGTGCTTTCTTCATGGCGGGAGATTTTGAAAAAGAACAATTTTTTGTCAGAAGAAAATTTTGAACCCGAG
>Ga0111539_10003345_pt1 | contig 21181 bp, 18 predicted proteins | sample RhiMethybrSRZTD1_FD_79667 | JGI IMG/M metagenome (GOLD analysis project Ga0111539, IMG submission 79667) | Populus rhizosphere microbial communities from Tennessee, USA - Rhizosphere MetaG P. TD hybrid SRZTD1 (version 2) (version 2) | ecosystem: Host-associated > Plants > Roots > Rhizosphere >...
ATTACCCCAGTTGCATTTGCAGAGCCTTCATTTTCTATCAGAATTTTTAAATCATTTGGCCGACCGGCAACCAGATTTTGGGTGTTGGACGCTGCATCTAGTATTACCTTACCTGTTATTCTAAAAGGTACAGTGATTGATGTTGAAATCTGGCCTACCTCAAGAACCTTGGAGTATACCAAGTTCAAGGGCGCAGAGTACGCCCCTACTTTTGCGTCATCCAAGACATCTATTGTAAAGTAAAGTGTGAAGGTTTCTCCGGGTTTGACAATCGAATCATGGCTCGCGACAGAGATGTCAGAAGAATTTACAAGGTTTTCACCCTGTATGGCTCTAAACCCAGATGTTGGCAGAGCAAGGTATCCAGTAAGTGCTGTAATTTCCGACCTGCCCTTGTTTACCACTACAACAGCGAGTCTTGATGCTCCTTCGCCAGGGCCTACCTCCTTTCTAATGGAATTATTGTTATTACTTACTGATGTAGAGGATGTTGCCGCAGACCCTGAATTATCTGTCCAATATGCTTCTAGGAATGAAGGACTTCTGTCTGTTAATGTCGTGTTTGTACTAGATCCGATTATACTTGTGTCAGAGTCAGACTGAGCAAATGCTACGCTATCTTTTATAGTAGATGTATCATAGGGAGAAGGTACAATCAAAAGCAAAAGTAACTCACAGAACAAAAATATCGAAACACTGGTATGTTTGGAAGCATTGTCCTGTTTTTTATTTGGGAAGAGATGTTCTATATCTGATTTGAACATATAATATTCGCCATGTGTTTTATTTCTTTTAGAATGGGTAAGCACTATGCTCTTATCTGTCTTTATCGTCTACATTCTCCTTTTTTATCTTAATCATTTACCTCTTCTATTTTATAGTAGTCAATACCATTAACCTGACCGTTCTGCCACGATAATGGTTATTGTTAAGAACTGAAATGCGATTGCTCCTTATTTTAACTCTAATTCTAGTTGTCCATAGGCATTCTAATAAGAACCATCTATACAATAACAATTGTCCTAATCAGAAACGTCAGTTTATTGCCACTAGCTTGTATTGTCGGATTTTGCGTCCCTAAAACCTGGCTAAATATGCTAACTTGGCTAAATATACTATGTACTATCGCCATTTACTAGATCTAAGAAATAATTAATTCCGAAGTAGCTGTCTTAGGACCTGACTGAACAAGAGCCCTAGGCGCGATTTGGACGCGCGACCTAAGGTTTACGAAACCTTCGCTCTGCCAGGCTGAGCTACTAGGGCAGGGTCAATAAATGTCTATTACATGAAATTTTAAAGATCTTTATTTAATCTTTCATGAAATGAACCATATACGGACGAAATCAGTATATTGGCATGCTTTTGAGAAATCCTGGAAAAATAGTACAGAATTAATACTTCCATATTTGTTACTTCGTTTGTGAAGATATCCATCTCTGGCGTAAGAGGGATTTTCGGTGATGATGATCTGAGTCTAAACGAGATCGTCAAATATAGCAGGTCGTTTGCACGATCCTCAATAAAACCAACTGGAAAATGTGTAATTGGGAGAGACACAAGGCCATCGAGCTCGGCAATTTCCAAAATTGTAGCAGCGACTCTTATGCAGGAGGGGGTTGAGGTTTATGACCTGAATATTGCCCCAACACCAATGATATTTCGAGAATCTCAAAAATATCAAGCCGGATGTATAGTTACAGCATCCCACAATCCCCTTGAATGGAACGGACTCAAGTTCATTTTAGAAGGAAGAGGAATTTTTGAAGACGAGCTGCAGGCCATCTTAGGCAATATGAATCCGGCCCAGAGAAAGCAAGATTATGAATATGGCAAATCCTTGCAGATTGTCTCAAATTATGTAGATGAAGTCGCAGAGCTCGCAAAAACATCAAAAAGTTCGAATCAGTCAATTAGGGCAGGGCTTGACCCAGGCGGAGGAGCAGGCTGTGGATATGTCAACAGGCTCTTCAAAGCTCTTGGACACAGGTTTCAAAGCATAAACGACATTTATGGGATGTCTTCTAGGGGACCCGATCCAACCGCAGATGATTTGAGGGACTTGGAGGCGCTGGTAGTAAATAATCAACTTGACTTTGGATTTGCATTTGACCAGGATGGCGACAGACTTGTCGTCGTGGACAGGTACGGCAAGAAATTATCTCCTGACACGACTCTAATGCTCTGCGTAGCTAGCGCACTTAAAATCGGAATGAAAAAGTTTGTTACGAGTATAGACACAAGTATTTCAATAGAGAAATTCGCCAAAATTCATGGGCCTGCTTCCGTCAAGTTCGACTTTTCAAAAGTCGGCGAATCCAACGTAGTTAATACGATGTTAAAGACTGAAGCAGACGCGGGTGGGGAAGGAAGCAGCGCAGGATTCATCATGCCAAAATTTAATCTGTGTAGGGATGGATTCCTGGCAAGTGCGATAATTGCCTCACTTGATGCAATGACTGTAGATGAATGTATTAAATTTTCGGCTCAATATTCACAAGTAAGAACAAAAATCTCCATACCGTCTCATCTGCATAGCAAGCTTATAGAAAAACTATCTGGTATCCTAGAGAGAGAATCATCTAGGATTCTGACCATAGATGGAGTTAAAGCAATAGTAGACGATGATTCGTGGGTTCTAGTGAGAGGTTCCAACACAGAACACGCTGTTAGAATTTCGGTCGAATCAAGAGGATCCAATGCGAAGACACTTTATGAGAAGGTAATTTCCCAAGTCAGAACGGTATATGAAGCCTTTAAGTGAAAAGGAAATCATAGATCTTTTCGTACGAAAGTTCAAGAATCTTAGGCTGATTCAGACAACTAACCTCATTAGAAGGCGCTATTTCTCGGCAACGCGTGTCGGGACCGATGACGTAGCAATCATCACAATGGACAGGAGTCTAATGAAGGGGGTGAAGCTCGTTTTCAAATGTGATATGCTCGTCGAAAGTACTGATGTTCCACCGGGTATGAGACCTTGGCAGGTAGCAAGAAAGAGCATAGTGTCTTGTGTGAGCGACTTCTCAGCAAAGGGGATCAAACCAGTATATACTTCTCTACTATCCATAGGATTCCCTGAGAAATATACAAAAAGTGACGTTTTAGATTTACTTAGGGGATTTGAGATATCCTCAAGCGAATTTGGCATAAACTTCGTGGGAGGTGACACGAACAAATCTAATGAATTGATTATAGATTGTAGCATGATAGGGTTTTCCAAGAGTGAGAGTATACCATCTAGAGATGGAGCTAGGCCAGGTGATTTTATTGTCGTTTCAGGAATATTTGGATATTCAGCAGCGGGTTTGAAGATTCTTATTCAAGGCGCAAAAGCTGAGAAAAGGTTTAAGCAGCAAGCGATTTCATCGGTCTTTAGACCCAGACCACAGCAAAAGTTCGGTGTATCTCTGGCAAGGTATTTTTCTTCTTCAATAGATTCTAGTGATGGTCTCGCTTCATCGCTTTACGAGCTCGCAATACAAAGTAAGGTTAATTTTTTCATAACCAAGATACCATCGGTGGAAGCAGTCAAATGTTTTGCTTCTAATAATAGTTTCATAGATCGTGATGAGTTGATTTTCTACGGGGGGGAAGAGTATCATATCGTGGCAACAATTCCGTCGCGAAATATGAAAAGGTTGATGTCAGCGGTGAAAAAACTAAAGTTAAAAATGATAGTAATCGGAAAGGTATCGAAAGGCGACGGTAAGGTTTTCGTCCAGAGATCGGATGGTGAGGAGAATGGCTTCGAGCTCCTTGAAAACAGGGGCTATCTCCATCTGATTGGCCACCATAAGACGAAGCAATAAACACGCACCAAAGTTAATAAGGAGTCCCTAACTACCAACTATAATTCGTCAGTGTCAACCATAGAAGATATTACACAGCAAAAGTGGGGAGTCGCCCATATTTTTAGCAGTTATAATAATACTCTGGTCCACATTACAGATGTCAGTGGAGCTGAAACAGTGGCGTTCAGCTCCGGTGGAAGGCATGTCACAGCTGACAGATACGAATCATCTCCCTATGCGGCTATGAAATCGGCAGTTGCTGCCGCCGACGTTGCAAAATCAAAGGGTATTACTGCGTTACATATTCGAGTGCGGGCAGTTGGCGGAGTGGGACCAAGAATTCCGGGCCCAGGAGCACAAGCGGCAATAAGGGCACTAGCCAGAGCTGGGTTCAGAATAGGTAGAATTGACGATGTCACACCTGTCCCCCATGATACTACCAGGAAACCTGGGGGTAGGAGAGGAAGAAGAGTCTAGTCTTTTGGGTCAATCTCAAATGCTGTCCATGCTAATCTGACTTGACTTGATACATTCTTTTTGCGGATCATTGGGGCTTAACTATGATGCGTTAATGAGCATTGTGATCTGCTCTCATGTTGTTTGCGAAACTAAGTATATAATTTAAATCGGGTCTGTAAGATTATTTTTCCTACTTTGGATCTTCTTGATTTACCTTCTTAAGCTTGTCTGAGAAAGAGACCAATTTTCCATGATCTTCGATTTTTATTGTTGTACTTACTCTAACGTATATCCCGACTGATCGGAGTAGCATGAGCAACTCTCCTCCAGATATTCCTTGTTGAATTTCGCCAGACTTGATCAAGTCTGCTAACCTCTTAACTATCGCGCGAGTCTGAGCTGGAAACTGAGATTCCGCCAGCTTCAGAACTTCCGTTCCCCTATCATAGAGAAAATCAGATACAACTTGTTCATCAGTCCTACTTTGAGTCCTCCGGCCTTCTTCTTTTTGTATGGCATTTGATTTTTCTAGAGCCGCTTTTTTCCACAGCTCTTTCATTTTTCGGGCATTAATTATTGCGATATCAGGGTCTTCATTTTGATCGCGTTCCTTCGAAGACATCAGCCCTTGATCACTCCCAATGGAACAAGCCTTGCGACCTTCGTTGCTATTCCCAAAGAATGAGACACATCCACAACAGCATCTACATCCTTATATGCATCTGGTGCTTCCTCTACTAAACCATCCTTTGTTAAGGATTTAATATAGATTCCCTTCATTTCCAGTGATCTTCTTACCTCGTTTACAGAATGGGCTCGTCTTGCAGCTGACCTAGACATAGTCCTTCCAGCGCCATGAGCCGTGGAGCCAAAGCTCAAGTCAGATGACTTGTTGTTACCTAAGAGAACCCAGCTGGCTGTCCCCATGGATCCTGGGATGATTACAGGCTGACCGACACCACTATACTTGGTTGGAAGCTGTTGCTCTGCCAGAAAGGACCGAGTAGCACCCTTCCTGTGTACTACCAAATCGCGCATCCCTTCGCCGTCGACCTTGTGACGCTCCACTTTGGCAATATTGTGGGAGACATCATAAACTAATTGCATATTTAGCGTTTGCTCATCTGTTCCAAATATTCTTCCAAACGCTTTTCTGGTCCAGTGCGTTATCATCTGTCTATTGCACCAGGCAAAATTCAAAGCACAGTACATAGCTTTACAATAGTTGTCACCTTCGGGTGAACCATTTGGGACGCAAGCCAGCTCTCGGTCTACGAGCTTGAACCCATATCTCTTTAAAGCTAGCTCCGAAATACGCAAATAATCGCTGCAGATCTGATGTCCAAATCCTCGTGAACCACAGTGGATCAGTATTGTCACTTGTCCCTCTTTATGTATACCCATAGACTCTGCGGCCCTTTTGTCATATATTCTATCTACTCTTTGAACCTCAAGAAAGTGATTACCGGAGCCCAAGCTGCCCAACTGTATACTACCTCTTTTTCGAGCAATATCTGACACCCTGGTCGGATCGGCTTCTGCCATCCTTCCCCCTTCTTCACAAACTTCGAGATCTTCCTTCCAACCATAGCCGTGTTCAATTGCCCAATTTGTACCCTCAATCAACAACTCGTCTAGCTCCGACCTAGTCAATTTAAAGGCCCCTTCACTCCCTACTCCAGTAGGAACAGATCTGAATAGTTCATTTACTAGATCCTTCAGTTTCGGCCTTAATTCAGATTCCTCCAAACCGGTTCTGATAAGTCTTACACCACAATTGATATCATAGCCGACCCCTCCTGGGCTAACGACACCGTCCTGAAGATCGGTGGCCGCAACTCCTCCAACTGGGAAACCATATCCTTCGTGACCATCTGGGAGGACAATAACATGCTTAACCACACCAGGCAAGGTCGCTACATTCGCCGCCTGGTCTAAAGTTCTATCTGTTGTCATTTTTGAGATAAGCGTGTCATTTGAATAGATTGTCACAGGAACATTCATTCCTTTGGATTCATTCTTTTCTATTTGAAATACTAGGTCGCCTATTTTCTTTATACGATGGCTACCGCTTTTGGTCGATAACTCCATATTTGTGTTCTAATTACACTCACGGTATCATATATGAGCTTATAAATACGAATCCGATAAGGAGACGGATTTGGCAAATACACACTTTGAATCATTTGATTTGATCATACAAAAAGATTAGACTCAACTGCCGTGGTGAATATACATGTTTATCAAAGCCCCTAGGTAATGTTTGTTCATGACAATTAGACAATGACAATCGATCGGATGTATGCTTGATCCTGGGAGTGGAATTTCAGTCTCAACGAGGTCCTTGCAAATTATGAGCTGATAACCAGTGAGCTGAATCCCCTATACTAGGCAAGATTTATTTTTCTAATATAATTTGTTTGTGTAATAGAATGCCCATACTCCCTATTGATTCTGGACGTTATGGAAGCAAGGAAATCAAACGTATATTCGAAGAGGAACAGCGATTACTCTACGAGATTGAATTTGAAGGGGCTGTTGCGTCCGCACAAGGTCAAGTTGGACTGATCCCTACCTATGCTTCAAAAGAAATTGTGAAAATCACCAGATCTCATTCTGTTAGCCTAAATAGGGTCAAACAATTGGAATTGATAAGTGACCATGACACAGCGGCATTAATAGAGGCTATGAGTGAACAATGTTCTACACGGACAAAGCCATGGGTTCATTATGGATTGACGAGTAGCGACGTATTAGATACTAGCACATCGATGCAATTAAGGGATGCTTTTGCGATTATTGAGCCCAAAGTCGCACGACTAGCTAAAATTTTAATTAATAGAGCAATAAAATATAAGACACTACCAGCAGTCGGAAGAACACATGGTCAACACGCGAGTATAATTGCCTTCGGGCTTAAGTTTGCAGTATGGGCTACCGAAATTGCTAAGCATATTGAGAGGGTAGAAGAAAGTAAGAAGCGGATTTTACGATGTAAAACGCTGGGTGTAGTGGGAACAGGTTCAATAATGGGTGAAAGAGCTTTGACTGTTCAAGATTTAGTAGCTGAAAAGCTAGGCCTCATACCAATAGAGGCCGCTACTCAAGTAATTCCACGAGAGGGTTACGCGGAAATGCAATTCTTGGTTGCTCTGATGGGTTCAACACTTGACAAGATTGCCATTGAAATAAGAAATTTGCAAAGAACGGAGCTGGCCGAGGTTGAAGAACAATTCAGACAAGGACAGATAGGCAGCAGCGCGGTACCTGTAAAGCGCAACCCAATTAAGAGCGAAAGGGTCTCCTCTATTGCAAGGATATTGCGCTCTTTGGTAGGAGTAAGCATGGAAAATATTTCGTTATGGCATGAGAGAGACCTATCAAATTCAGCCAACGAAAGGTTTACGATTCCTATGAGCTTCATATTATTAGATGAAATGTTGAACTTGATTACTAGGGTTATTTCAGAACTTCGTGTAAACAAGGACAAGATCACCTCAAACTTGGATATAACCAAGGGCCAGGTCTATTCTGAATTTGTTCTCGAGGCATTATTGAGAAAAGGGATTCCCAGATTCGTGGCTTACAGGGAAATTCAAAGATTAGCATTTATCGCACTTCAAAATGGAAGAAGTTTTCTGGAGGTCTTGATTGAAGATTCCTGGTTAACCAAGGGGTTGAGAGAAGACGAACTACGTCTTTTGTTTGATCCCAGGATCCATTTAGGGGCATCGTCTAAAATTATTGAAAGGGCAGCCAGTCTGGTTAAATCAACTACTAGAAAAATTTCCGAGAGCTAAACTCGAAAATTACAGATCTGAGGATTCGGACTTTGGGCCAGGTCCATGCTTTGAATAGAAAATCGCAATATCAGCTGATATCTAAAATTATCGTCATTCTATCCTTAGCTTGCAAAAATTCCTATGAATCAAAGAACTGTATTGGAGGGCCTTCTTACGTTGCATCGCTGCTTGTATAGGTACATTTATTGAAACTGCCACTTGTCGGAGGATATGTTTTCGTATCATGTCACGGGGACCTATTATTTTTTGGTCAATTGGAATACTTTTCGCGAAGGAGATAAATTCAGATGTAAGAAATGGTTGTATTAAATTGACCCCCAATTCCTTTAATATGCCGTCTATTTCTTGCATTAGTTCAAATTCATTTTCAAGCTTCTTGTCCGTCAGCATCATGAGCTCCTTCTCACCAAGGTCGTATACTGATCTGAATCTATCATAACCGCAGAATAGTTCATCGCAGCCATTTCCTGATAGAATAGTTCTGAACCCATTGGCACGGGCAAATCGACCAATAAAAAAAAATCCAATACAATTTTCAATATGTGAAATAACCTTGCACTTAATTTTGTTGTATATCTGATCTGCATTTTCCTTAAAGGATTCAGTATCCAACTCCAATACTCTATGCGGAAGATTCATCTTGTTAGCGATACCTTTAGAGAAGGGAATATCTATTGACCCTGAAAATCCTACGGTTAACAAAGTAACATCTGCTCCTATATCCTTGCATATCTTTGCAAGCAGCGAACTATCTAGTCCCCCAGAAAAAGCGACTGCAAGATTGGTTTCATTTCCGATAGCGTCTTCCACGGCGGCGAATAGTGCGTTTATTAGGTCTTCTAACAAGATAACGCTAATTGCCAATATTGTCCTATTCTATAAAAATCATCATAGGAATGACAACTGAAATGGAAGACTCCATATAAGTGACCGAGACAGAGAAGGTCAGATTCAATCATTTGATTTTGTGCGGCGTATCTAATATTTCTGATAAAATCAAGTTCTCAAGTAGAAGAGGAATATGACGTTGAAGGAACATATACTGGATTTAGTTTTGGAGCAAATAACAATTTATATGTGTTAGTACTTTTCTTTGTAGGAAATTTATGGTGGGGGTTGTTACAGATAGCGATCTTAGATACATCGATCGAAAGGGCAATCTCCTACGGAATAGAGCGGAATTTTCTACGTCAAGTATACTATATTTTCTAGGACACAATTATGATTACAATGTAAGGCTAGATCTTGATGACTCCAACTCTGTTTACGTAGATTTTAAGATAGATGACAAGTACATCGAAGTAATAGAACCTGAATCTGACCTGGAAAAGTTCAAAATGATAAAGAAAAGCTTTCCTAATCTTAAGATTCTCGGTATAGGAAGATCTAACTATGCTGCCATGATGAATGAATTGGACTCATTTTTTTCGTTCGACTCTTTGCAAAATCATGTGGGTTCTATCTTCATTGAGGACCCATCACTAGCTTTTGATTACGCACATATATTACCACTTGTGGAAAAATGCTCAATATTACATGGACATACCTCCACAGTTATGTTTGAAATAATTGGAACCATGAAAAATAACCTAGTGATAGACTTTGGAGAGGCTAAAAAAATTATCAAGGAAGCGCTTAATGTACTAGACCACAAATTCTTTATTAGCAAGAAATACCTCGAGAAGGAGGACGAATTTCACTACCTAATTGTTTTTGAAGGCCCAAAAGGATACTTTAAATTGCAGGTACCGAAGTCTACAACTTTTCTACTGCCTGGTGAGGCAACTGTAGAAAATATTTCCTCACAGATAATTAGGCTAGTAGCGCCAAAAATGCCTTCCAACATTGAAGCTCTTGGTGTATATATTTATGAGGGGGTAAATAAGGGAGCACACCTCATCTCGAAAACGAAACCTTCCACAATATGAAAGATTCAAGGGCATTAGTAATGCTTTCTGGCGGACTGGATTCTGCTACTTGTCTTTATTGGGCGAAGGAAAATTTTTCGCAAGTCTATGCTATCACATTTGATTACTATGACAGAATCGAGAACGAAAAAAGGGCTACCGTTGCACTGGCTAAAAACGCAGGCACTTTGGAACTCTTCAGGATTAACATCCCGTTTATTAAAGAATTCTCAGACTTTGACTGGGGGAGGTACAAACCTCCTAAAGAAGACAAGAGATGGTCATCATATATTCCCGCAAGAAATCTAATCTTTTATTCGATTGCTGCCCACTATGCAGAATTTTTTGATATAAAATGGATCATAGGTGGTCATAACAGGGATGACGGTCTGTTTTTTAAAGATGCGACATCGTCTTTTATAAATGACATGAACTCGCTAATTAATCACAGTTGCTTGGACTGCGATAATAATAACCCCCGTACGATAGTGGTCCCATTAGCAGATTTAGATAGAATAGGGATTATAAGTTTGGCAAGAAGATTGAAGGTACCGATCGATTTAACTTGGAGCTGCCATCAGGATGGTGAAACACATTGCGGAAGATGCTATGCTTGTGAAAGCAGATCAGAAGCGTTTAGATTTTTGCGGATTACAGATCCTGTAATTAGTACAACCACCGATTAATAATCCGAAGCTAATTCAATCGATGCTCCATTGGTCAAGAAAATCGCGGAACATATCTAATTTGGTTGGTGCACCAAAACATATGCTCGCCATTGGACTTTCGGTTGAGATTCAAAATTAAGGAGCGTAATACGAGTGTACTACTAGACGATCATCAGATTGAGCAAACTCTAATGAAACTTGCATCCATATTATAACTTTTATTACCCAAAAGGGATTTCAAACCGCATAAAAGCGATTAGAAGAACATGAGTGGGGCTATTGATAAATAATGATCTCCCATCTAGTTAGATTACCGGTCAAAGTCGTTTTAAGTTATTTGATTAGTCTTGTTTGCAAAAGGCGTTCAAATCACGGGGATGGGACCGTATTCTAGCCAAATGGTGGCATTATGCCAGGGGACGTCGCTTCTGGGTTAGGCGTGAGATTGGGTGAAATCGGTTGTTCTTCATTTTCGCTGGCGGGTACCCTTTGGGTCGGTGATAACACAGTGAGTTCTGTTTCCGTTGAGTTTGACGAGTTTACTTCAGGTTTTATACCAACTAGTTTGAGTGGTATCGATAATTCGTTTGAAATTATATCCGTTTTGGCAGAATTGGTAAATGTTACATTTGCCATTAGCTCCTGAATTGACTTATTTGTCAAAGTGCTTTTCAGTTCCGCTTTCCCAGAAGTTTGAGCAGTAAATCCTGCAGGAAATGATGATGTCTTTATCAAAGCTCCATCAGGGTCATACAGTTTCATAACTGCATTTATCGTTTGTCCTGTTATTGAAGCGTTTTGAAGATCATAATTCAGGGATACCTTTAGCTGGTTTCCCTCAGCTGTTGTCAAGGGAAGAAAAGTTGAATTTTCTAATGAAATGAGGATCTCTTCTCCTTGGTTTGCAAACACCTCGGTGGGAAACATCCGACTTACAAGGGGATATGCTATGGGTGACTCGATCGTCTGAGTTGTTTGCAGCATTAATCCGATCAACACATACAATATCAAGGATATTGAAAGCAATATAGTATGATGTGAAGCTAATTTTTTCTTGTTGTAATTACCAGTAGTCATCGTAGATTTTAAACTATTTTTGCTAATGATTATCTAAATTACACGCGTGTGCTAAGTTATACTAAGTAAATAAAATTAATTGACATTTGTTAAAGGAATGGTATTAGTTAGGGGATTAGACGGCCCTAAGCATAACAAAAAAGTAGAGTTTCTTGTCCTCAAATCCACGGATCGCATTTTCTGTGTTTTGTGTCTGTTGTTCTGATTGTTGTCTTGGTGAGGACATAACTATTTGTGATATTTTATCATTTTTATAAAATGCTTCACGTTCAACATCCTATTTAAGCAATGTAAGCCATATCAATTATTGTAGAAATAAAAAATGATGGAAAAAAAGAAGGGTTTGATCTCAACCACCATAGCAACAATATTCCTAACCGGAATGTCAATACCTGCCGCAGGCATACTTGCAATATCAATTGTTTTTCAAACAAATCAGATAGCCGATGCGCAGGAAATGTCTGGTGATATTACGGCACCTGCTGGTGAAAATCCATTTGGAGGGGAAAAAATGGGAACCATTATCGTTGATTCAACCGGACGCAGAACAAACGTAAGTGCTGATATAAATACCGCACCAAAAGAAGGAAATGTATTAGAAGGTTGGCTTGTAGACGAAGGATCGGGATATAAACTAAGTTTAGGCCAGTTCAGAAATGGCACACTAGATTTCAGTCAATACATGGTCGATCCATATACATACAATAACTTTGAAGTAACAGAAGAGCCAGCCGAAGATCCCGACCCGAATGCTGCAGATTCCATTGCAGGTTTTGAACTTAAAACTCCTTTTGGTCGCTGATGCAATTATGACAAGGATAAGATTTTCATCTACGATGATGGGATTAGGTCTGCTTCTGGCATTCATTTCGCCTTCCATAATCCATAACGTATTCACAGCTACCATACCCACCGCAGTATTTGGACAAAACCAGATTAATGCAACTCAATCAAATGCCACACAGACTACGCAAGAAGCTGCCAATAAAACTAAAGCCGCGGGTGACGATACTATACAAGGAGTAGAACAAACCGTAAATGGTACAGTGGAATTTCTAGGGAATGTATCAGAAACAATTGCCAGGAATCCGGTTGTAGGTAATGCAACACAAGAAACTCAGAAATTCTTCGCCGAGGAGTCTAAGTAAATAAGAACAGTCTTCATGAGTCAAGACGTTGAAGCAAAAATGAAAACTTCAGTAGACCATGCTAAAGGTAAGCCTAGCTCAGAAACGTTAAACAAAGCCAAGGTTAAAGTAAAAGACGTTTTGACCTAAATGTTCTCATTTTTTTCTCGATTTAGCTGATAAATTATCAACCTAAGATTAACAAGGTTAGTTATGTCTTTAATATGAGTTTAGATAAAATAATGCTCCCTCAGATTACGACAAAAGTATTCTACAGGAGACTCAACACGAAGGGACAGTTGAGTCTCCTGCGGTTTTAACCCGAAGAGCCTTTTACAGAATTTGATTCGAATTCCTCATTCTGTTTCATTTTTTTTGGAATCATTCATTCCGTACTTCAAAGTGGATTTTTTCTGTACATACTGCACTTGTGTAACGCCCAAATTAATTGAGTAACATATGAAAAAGCCTTTAATATTACGGGCCACAGTCTTTATTGATATGCAGGCTAATACCGAGGACTACATCTTAGCAATATGCATAACGTGGATGATGATGATAGGTTATTTCATAGCAATAACTAGAGAGATTACCTTACTGATCGGGTTAATATTCCCCTTGCTTATTTTGCTATTGCTGAAAAGAAGGAAAGAGAAAAAACATTTGCAAGTTTTATAGCTTAGACCAAATTCTTTGGTCAACAAGGATTGCAAGGATAGATTAGCTGTCGTATAGCCCTAGAAATAGTGTGCAATTCTTATCAGCCAAAGCCACGCAGCCTTAGAAATGCATTCAAGACTTCAGCAACATTCATCCGTCTCATGTATTAATGTACTCATGGGCCCGCACTATATTATACGATTATTTTTATACTTCAACGTAAACAAAATCTGAGGAATGTGTTGTTAGATAATAAAGGGATTTTGAGAAGATACCCAGAAAATCCGATTCTCGTACCAAACGAAGATTGCTGGTGGGAGTCCAAAGCAGTATTTAACTGCGCGATAAGTTATGACGGACAAATGATCCATATGCTCTATAGGGCGGTAGGTGAATATGAGAAATATATTTCTAGATTAGGATATGCATGCAGCAAAGACGGTCACAAATTTAATAAAATGGGGGACATAGCTTTTGCTCCACATGAGAATTATGAAAAATATGGCATCGAGGATCCTCGCCTGATAAAAATTAACAATCAAGTTTACGTTACATATGTTGTGCCTTCGGGGTATGTCCGAGACACACCTAATGTATCCTCAGCGGTTGCTACAACAGAGAATTACCGTGAGTTTTCTCGGTTGGGAATCATCAAAGGTGGAGGCAGGGATAACAAGGATGTCGTCTTCTTTCCAGAGAAATTCGGCAATAGCTCGACAGATGGAAACCAGAGTATAGTCTATTTATCTCTACATAGGCCAAGTGCTTGGATCGGATCCGCATTTGGCACGGATAGACCCAGTATTTGGCTAGGTGAGGGCAGATCACTTACGAATATTGAAAGGCATACGCTTCTTCTCAAACCTGAGAGAGAATGGGAGGCATTAAAAATCGGTGCTGGGGTTCCCCCTATTAAAACGAATCGGGGTTGGCTTATCATATATCACGGTGTAAGTAAGGAAAAGGTATATAGTGTCGGTGCCGCACTACTCGACCTTAAGAAACCCAACCAGATTTTGGGAAGAACTAAACGGCCCATATTGGTGCCAGAAGAGAGTTATGAAAGGTTTGGGGATGTAAATAATGTGGTCTTCCCTACTGGAGCATGCATTGTAGATAGAAAATTATTTGTATACTACGGTGGGGCAGATAAGGTATGTTGTTTGGCGACGGCAGATTTGAGTCTTCTGTTGGATTTCATCCTGCATGACGATTAAGTCCTAATTTGCAAAGCTTATGGGTTTATGATATGTGGTCAACATATTTCTATATCCTCTCCTAGTATGGTTTCAGTATTGCGTGATAGATGTCTGAAGTCACTGAATATTTTGGAAATTTTAATCGTGATAAAATGTGATTCTATAAAGTACAATACTCGACAGTATGATAATACCATAATTTGATGTGATGAGATATGATACGATATAACAAAGCTATCTTGTGATAGAGTATGGTATGTAATAATTTAATGCAGTTAAATATGATATGAAAAAGATATAGATTGAAAGTTGCAAATTCTACCAGAACATTACAGGTACGTTATTTGGAAATCATTGCCCTGCCTATTTACCTTTTCATGTGTTTTCGCCTCCTCTTGATAAGCAACATGTGATGCTGATTCTGCGTCTCATGACCACCGAGTGGTCAGTTACTCCTCGGGAGTTTATCTACTAAACTTCCTAGCTAGGCGGAATTCAATTTTTTAATAGGGTTTTTGATCCAGTGGTTCTCTAACAGTCAGATGCAACAAGGTTAAATGGATGATAATGCTAACCATATGTTCTAATCGAACAGGGAATGATGACGCGGTGGCTGTATGATTTTCTCTATGAAAAGGTGATTATTTATTGCCAAAATATCTGAACCCTGTTGTTCATTCAATTATGTTAATAAGAAGTTTCCTGACCTAATTTCGGTTTCCTATAACACTATGAAAGGCCAATCTGACGCAAACAAAAGGATTGAGCATTGATAGTTGTCAAGTTTATGTATGAAACAGTTAGCACAAAGCCCAACGATGTCTGTAATTATTGAAATGAACCGTTAAGAATTATCTCGACTTTAGTCCGGAACAACCATAGGATTTGGCTTCTAAGCTCAGAATTTGTTGCGATGTATAACCCAATCCATTGTCATACTATATGTCCTTAACAGAGGGACATCATGCCCTAAAAACGAATGTATTCAATAGAGTATTGAATGAAAACTACACTGGTCCGAAAATCTCATCGTAATGGTCATTGGTAGTACTCACTACCTGGTTCAGGAGAAACGATATGTTAATCATCATTAGATATTCGTAATCAGAAATTCAGTAGTGCTGAGAAAATAGTAGCAGTTTTTTGCCGATATTGTGTATCATAATTTCCACTATAACCTGTTTCCACAAAAATATATAAGGATTTAAACGCCGATATAGCATTAATGAAACATACCCCGACCTACGGCTCCAAGTATCGGAATGTATCTCCTTCCAAACCTAATCCTAGGTGGGGTAGAGAAGAAGAAACTGAAATTTTTGCGCAGAATGTGAGACGTTTTAGACAAGGTAAATTGTCCGAAGATGATTTTCGGCGTTTTAGGTTACAACACGGTGCTTATGGTTCCAGGTTACAATTAAACTATAGTATGGTTAGAATCAAGATCCCAGGTGGTGAGATTAGTCCTGAGCAGCTCGAGAAAATTGCAGACCTTTCAGAATCATTCTCAATTGGTTCCGCTCATGTTTCTACCCGGCAGAATATTCAGTTACACTGGGTGCAGCTGGAAGATGTTAGTGAGGTAATGAGAGGCCTAGTCGAGGTAGGCCTCACTACGCGAGAGGCCTGTGGAAATACTGTTAGAAACGTGATGTGTAGTCATTACGCAGGTGTATGCCCAGATGAAGCATTTGATGCTACGCCGTACTCAAAAGCAATTGCGAGATTTTTTATCAGAAATCCAATGTGTCAGAACCTTCCACGTAAATTTAAGATCAATTTTGCGTGTTGCAAGGATCATGGGCTGGTAAGAATTGCAGATATCGGATTGATTCCAATGATAAGAGACAATCGACGAGGCTTCAGAATATATCTAGGTGGAGGACTTGGAGCTGCTTCGTTTATAGGCCATCCACTAGAAGATTTTACACCTGAGGATCGGGTCCTTCCAACATGCATGGCCGCGGTTAGGTTGTTTGATAGACATGGCAACCGGGAGAACATGGCACGGAATAGAATGCGATATTTGGTTCATGAAATGGGATGGGAGAAATTCCAAAGAATGGTATTAAAGGAGAGGTCAATAGTTGAAATGACTACTGCTATCTCTACAGCAAAACTCTTTGATGTAAAGGACTTGGAAGGGGTTAATCAGTCTAATGAGACTACACTTTCGCATTCTCTAACCAAATTGCCAGTTTTAAATGATAATGTAACCCCAGATAGCACAAAGTATGAACGATGGCTCAGTACCAACGTTGTTCCTCAGAAGCAGGCTGGCTATTTTACGGTGTTTGTAACGCTCGAAGCAGGGGATATAACGGCAAACCAGTTACGAACACTGGCTGGAACGATTAGAGAGATATCTTTTGAAGGGGTCGCTAGAAATACCCCCCAACAAAATTTCGCAATTCGATACATCAAGGGTGAAGACTTGGAAGAATTTCATGACAAACTCATGTCAATAGGTCTGGGCGGTTCAGGTGCATTGACAATTACGTCAGCAGTTGGATGTTCAGGAACAACTTCATGTAACCTGGCGATAACTAATTCTCACAGACTAGCAAAAGAGGTACAGAGAAAATTCTTAGAAATGGGTTATGATACTGATGAAGAGTTACGAGACTCGACAATCAAGGTTAGCGGATGTCCCAATTCATGTGGGCAGCATGAAATTGCAACCATAGGGTTCTTTGGGGGAGCATCAAGAATCGGAAACTCGATGGCTCCAACGTACACTATGCTATTTGGTGGAAGCGCCGGAGAAAATGGGGAACTTGGAAAAACAATTATGCGTGTACCTGCAAGGAAGGTAATAGATACAATCAAGGAAATAGTCAAAATATACAAAAATGAGATGCACGTTGGTCAGACTCTAAACCAATGGATAACTAGAGTTGTGAAAGGAGAAGGAACAGGACAGGTCAGGAACGTAGAGGATATGAAACGACTCCTCATAGAGGTTACACAGCTGCCCCCAGTGGAGAGTGAACCTGAATTATACAAAGACTACGGTAACGATGTAAAGTTTACGGCTAAAACGGCCAGAGGAGAATGTGCTGCATAATTCGTTCGTATGAAGAATAATCCTGATAATTCAAATTCATTAAAGCAGAAAGAGTTCAAGCCTAATATCATTAATTCCAATGATCGTGATTTACCTGTTATATGCGACATTGACATTTTACGAACTCTAATCCGCAGGGATTCGGCGCGTATAGTGGATGTTCGAAAGGAGGAAGAATATCGCGAGGGACACATTCCTACAGCGGTTTCATTACCGCTAGCGCAGATATTATCTAAGGATTCTCCCGAGAGCATCGTGGAAATACTTGAAAATATTGGAGTTTCCGACAAGATGCCAGTCATAGTGTATGACGATACTTTTGGTGCGTTAGGCGCGAGAGTGGCATGGACCTTTCAATACGTCGGACACACAAACACATCACTGCTTGAGGTAACTTTTAGCAAGTGGAGAAATTTGGGATTAGAAATCGAAAAAAAGGTAAATACATACCCCAAAACGGCACATCATATTAACATTAATCAAGAAATCTATGCTGATGCAGCTTATGTGGAAGGTGCCAAGGAGAGTGATAATAAAGTCCTAGTGGACTCGAGGGAAAGGTTAAATTTCTTAAACGAACACATACCAGGGGCTAAAAACATACCATATACTATGCTAGGTTCAGATGGAAACATTTTGCGAAAACCCTCTGAAATAAAGAGATTCATAGAAAATAGAGGGCTCTCATCTGATTCTGAATATATTACCTATTGCGGAAGCGTCGGTACACTGTCTGGTTTGACGTATTATGCTCTAAAGCTGGTTGGAATAAAAAATGTCAAACTGTATGCAAAATCATTTCGAGAATGGAAGAGTTTAGGGAAACCTAAGGAGGAATTCAGGGATGCTAATTATTGGGACTTGTCGGCAGAATAATTCGTTCAACGAATGAGTGTTGTAGTACTAAGCATCTAATTAACCAAGGTCCCAATTTCAAATCTAAAGTACGAATTTAAAGGTCGTAGTTTCAAGCTTTCAGCTTATAATTCGTTACATTGAGAATTGCAATGCTGGAAAGGAGATGGCAATAATGATACGTGTATTCATATTTAGGATCTGTAAATCTGGGCCGAAAATACCAATCTATCTGATGTGATTTTTCAAAATGTGGGCTTGCTTTTTCTATCATATCACACATTTCATTTTCCATCAAAACACAACATCTTTTATTCGACCGCGACAAAGATAATGCTTCTCCGGCTAGCAAAAGCAGCTCCAGTTGGCTGCATTCAACTCAGACTAGACTCATCGAGAATTTACGACCTATTCTATAAGTCTCATCTCTTTTATTCTGAAAGATATAATTAATACATCTTTGTACTGAAATGTGATACGACATAGAGTACGGAAACAAACATTTGGGAACCTTGTTACTTATTGAACTATCTTTATTCATCTTGTAAATTTATTTTGCTGTAATTCGTTATTTACGACCAGGTTGATTCGATAATAATCCTTGATCTGTAAACCTTCGCAAAAGTGGCTAATTATGACGAGTAAAATGGTTGTTTTGGTAGGTGAAAATTATTTTGGATGAATTTGATCCTGCTGAATGTAATGCTGTTCCAAAGCCGTTAAACATATTGATAGCTGAAGATGAGTTGGATATTGCGGCCTTGTACAAGACTGTGTTGGAGAAGCGAAACCATAAAACAACAATAACAACAAATGGCGAGGATTGTCTCAAAGAGTACCACGAGGTTTATCAAAGGAGTAGATTTAATTCGGGACAACAGTTATCTCTGCAGTCAGGACCAACAGACAGATCAAGGGATCAATTATTTGACGTAGTTGTACTTGATTGCAAGATGCCGCAAATGAATGGTATTGAGGTCGCTAAGGAGATCTTGGCAGTTAATCCTCATCAGAGAATAATATTTGCTTCTGCTTATATCAAGGACACTGTAATAGATTCGATAAAATACTTGAAACGATCGATGATGGAGTCAGTACAGAAACCGTTTGAAATAAAGCGATTGGTCGATTTAATTGAGGACAAATTGATGTACCAGGAGTTAATAAGACTAAATATCGATGTCGATATGATTAGAGCCATAAAGCCAACACATGAAGAGATATCGGATTTATTAGTGAGATTAAAGGGCATTCAAGGCTGCAAGTTCGAAGAAAAGGAATGACAGAAAACTATACGCTTACGTTCATAGATAAGCACACTTGAGCTTAAAATATTGGTATTTAAAATTCTGGATTCGCTTTTTATTGTTATCTTCAAGCTCTAGTAGACATCTTGCCAAATATTATATGTTAAGAGTTTACCATACAACTTAAATTGTCATTTGTACCTGCGAGGTATATACAGGATGGATTTCCTTGAGAGATTGAAGGATCGAATCGGGGAAAATAGAAAAGTAGACACATACACGAGTAGCATTAGCTCACTTTCATCTGCTTACATTTCTTTGAAAAATAAACTAAATTTGAAGAGTACAGGAAGGTCTGCAATTTGTATCAAGAATGCAAATTACAAACTATTTACTGATATGGTAGAAGAAATTAATAGATTCCTCGATGCCAGGAGGCTAGATTTTGAGCTTGCTTACCGCACAGTCATAGATCAGTATAATTGCTTATGGTTCATAATAGTGGGAAAAAATCTTGAAGATGTATTGGCAGCAACAATGTCGGTTAGCGATACAATAGAACTAAGAGGCTTTTCGGATGAACTACTTGTGTGTGTGTTTGACTTTAATGATGATGACTTAGTCCAGTATCTAATATACAGTTATAAACTTCATAAGTTTTACCCTTTCGTACCTACTGGAAAACAGCAAAATAAACGGGATCATGGCCAGGAATTAAAGATCATGGCTGCAGTGGGAAATGAAATCCCATTTGAGAACGATATGTCGAATTGGTATCCGATTTGGAATGTGCCCAACTAGGCTCTAGGGTTTATATTTTCGCATAAAGGCCTCCGCCCTCCCTCTGATATCGACTTACCCTAATGGCCAGGGGAAATATTTACGAAAGAGGAGAATAATCATTCTGTCATTAACACACAATACTTTGATATACCCATTACTACATTAAGAAATAAATCCTATCATGACTGACGCCGAAAAAATATCCTCAACGATACCCAAATCTAGTAGCAAAAGACAAACAAAAAAAGAAAAGGAACTACTTAGGGATAAGATTAACCATGAAAATATAGCTGCCGCAATTGCTACACTTGAAAATATTAATCGCAATCATCATAGCGAGGTAAATAGGAATATCAAGAATAAGATTGCTGATTTGATTCTATTATTAAAAGATAGAGACGAAAAATTCAGCATATCTGTAAGGGCCGCAAACGCTATCAGCATGTTAGATAGACTTACACAAGACAAAGGGATGAAATCACACATTCGAACAATGTTATGGCAGGTAGTCTCCAATCTTGAAGGCATAAGAGAA
>Ga0111539_10003346_pt1 | contig 21181 bp, 18 predicted proteins | sample RhiMethybrSRZTD1_FD_79667 | JGI IMG/M metagenome (GOLD analysis project Ga0111539, IMG submission 79667) | Populus rhizosphere microbial communities from Tennessee, USA - Rhizosphere MetaG P. TD hybrid SRZTD1 (version 2) (version 2) | ecosystem: Host-associated > Plants > Roots > Rhizosphere >...
AGCAACCTGAAGCAGGTCTACTCACTTGCCCTCGGCTACGCGCAGAAGAATGGCATCAACGCCTATCCGATCGGAGACGGGACGGCGCCCGCGGCTCACGAGTCCCTCAACAAGCTCGTCGACTACGAGGGTGAGGGGCTCAACCCGAAGCTCTTCATCTGTCCGGAGGATGAAGCGAGCGCTGCCAAGCTGGACAGCTCCGGGAAGTTCAAGCTCAGCGCTGAAACCCTGAGCTACAGCTGGGTGAAGGAACGCATGCGGTCCACAACCCCAAATCGAGCTCTCTCGTCCGACAAGTACGTCGACGGCTTCGTCGACAGCGCCGGCAGGCACTATGGACATCGTAAGGGCATGGTGGTCCTCATGACCGACGGAGCGGCGAGCTTCGTTCCCGAGGACGAATTGCCCCCAACGACGAAGCTGCCGGAGGGGCTCACGCGATAGCCGCGCAGCGCGTGAGGACCTGGTCGCGTCCGGCGATCAGGCGGCCGCCGCTTCCTCTTCGTTGCGAACGAATGGCGACGCGTCGTGGATCTCGTCGGGCGGGGTGCCGTCGACCTGGAGGCGCAGGTAGAGGTACACCTGCGCGATCGAGGCGAAAGCCGCGGCGACAAAATAGCTCCGGATCGCTCCGAGCAGCAAGAGCTCCAACACAGCATTGCCGCGTGCTGGCCCTGTGCTTGCCGCCCATCCCAACGTAAACACACCGCTCGGCCCGAAGAGCCAACGCGCAGTCCGCATCGCTCCCGCGGCGACGTCGTCCAGGGCGCCGCCCTGCCCGAGCACAAAGACCGCGTCGAAAAGGACCGCGAAGACGAGCGCGAAGCCTGCGAAAGCGAGCGTCGCAAGCACCGTGGCGGCAAGGCTCGCGCCGAGCGCCCCGAGCAAGAGGAGCGGCCGGTTGCGCACGTAGCTGAAACAGCGGCTCGCGACTTCCATGGCGTCCGGGAACTCCACCACCGACGCGGGCATCTGGAGGAGGAGCGACGGCAGCCCGATGATCAGCCAAGCCGCCGCGACCAGCGTGCAGGCGAAGCCCAGGCTCACAGCCCAAAGAATCAACAGCACTGGGCCGATCCCGGGCACGCGGCCAGAGAGCGCGCCGCAGCATGCGATCGCCGCGCAGAAGACAGGGACCGAGACCGTGAAAAGAAGCGCCAGGCAAAGAGTCGAGAGCGAGCCGCGGAGGCTCAGGAGCAGATCGCGCAGCCGGATGGACTTTCGCGCCGAGCGGCGCACGGCGTAGAGCGAGATCCAGGCCGCGAGGATCGGCCCGCCCGCGGCGAGAAGGAGCGTGACGCTCCACCCCGCGAGCTCCGGCGACGGGATTCGCCCCGCCAGGCTCAGACCGGCCACGAACGTCGCCGCGGGGATGAGCGTTTTCCAGCTCAGCGCGTAGCGTGGAGCGCGCAGGATCGCCCCCAACGGCCCGCACGTGCGGCCACGCATCGCGGGCAGGTGCCGTCGCTCGCGACCGTCGGACCGGAGCTTCGCCTCGAGATCCAGATGCGATTTCGCCTGCCGAGCGTCCGGCACGCCGAGCGCTTCGGTCCCCGTGCCGTCAGTCATGATCGCCGTTCTCCGCACCCCCGGAGCCGCCGTCGCCCTCCTCGTCGTCGGGCGAGATCTCCTTGGTGGGTTTGTCGCTGGGGAGCGGGCGCGAGATCCGATAATCCTCTTTGAGCCAGTGTCCGAGATCCACCATCCGGCAGCGATCGCTGCAGAACGGAAACGTCTTGGCATCCGGCGTAACCGGCTTCCGGCACGTCGGGCAGAGGAAGGGCTCGTCTACGGGCATGGCAGCATCCGGACTGGCGACTCCTCGGACGACGAGGCGCGAGGTGCCCGTCCAGCACCGGCGCGCTTCCCGGCGGGGCCGGTTCAATCTTTCGACGGGGGCTTCGATCCCTTCGACTTCGAGGATGACTTGGAGCTTGCGGAGGTGGAGGCGTCCGAGGAGCCGGAGGACCCAGATCCTCCCGACGAAGACGAGCCAGTCGACGCGCCCGCCGTCGAAGAGGAGTTCGAAGATCCCGCGGCGGGCTTCCCGTCGGATCCCTTCGCAGAGGATTCCGATGACGAGCCGCCGCTGTCAGCTTTCGCCTTCGCCTTGTAATCGTCGCTGCGGTAGTCGGTGATGTAAAAGCCCGATCCTTTGAAGATGAATCCGCTCCCGGCGCCGATCAGCTTCTCGAGCTTCTTCTTGCCACAGTCTGGACACTGCTTGCGATCCGGCTCCGTCATGCCGTGGAAAATCTCGAAAGTTTTCCCACAGGCCTTGCACTGGTAGTCGTAGGTGGGCATCGAGATGCTCCTGAGGGTCAATCCTGCGCTGCGCCTGGGCCGCCGGAGCCGGATGCAGAGGCTCCGCTCGAGTCCTTGACATTGCGCGCGACTTTCACGCGGCTGGGTCGCAAGACGACGTCGCGGTGCTGGTAGCCCTTCTCCAAGACCTCGACGATGCGCCCGGTGGGCAGGTCGGGCACGTCCACTTCGGCCACCGCTTCGTGCAGCTCGGGGTTGAAGACCTCGCCCTCGGCAGAAATCTCTTCCACGCCGTGGTCTTTCAGTGTCTGGAAAAACATCTGGAGCGTCAGCCTCACGCCTTCCTCGAGGTGGCTGGCCTGAGCCTTGCCATGGCTCGCGTGGGGCAGGGCACGCTCGAGGTTGTCGACGATGGGCAAAAGGTCCCGCAGGACACGCCGCTCCGCCTGCTCCTCCCAGGTGGGCCGATCCCGCCGGGAGCGCTTCAGGTAGTTGTCGAGGTCTGCCTTCGCGCGCAAGAACTCAGCCCGGTAGAGCTCGCGCTCTTCGGCTTTCTTGCGGAGCTCCGCTAGGCTCTCGGGGTTGTCGAGGCTGTCCAAGCTCTCCGGACGCTCCGGGTTCGAGCCTGCGGCAGTCGCAGCCTCGTCATTCTGCGCGGTGTCATTCTCGGGTGTTTCCGTTGCCATGGGAATCGGGGGATCGGGCCTTTTCGTCACGAATCGGCTCCCCGGAAGTATTGTTTGATTTTCTCGAAAAATCCCGTGCGCGCCGGGTGGGAGCTGCGCGATTCGCAACCGCGGAGCTCCTCGAACATCTCTTTCATGCGAGGCGTGAGCTTCTTTGGCGTCTCCACCACGATGCGGAGGATGAGGCTGCCCGTTCCGCGGCCACCGAGGTGGGGAAGCCCCAGGCCTCGCACCGTGATGAGCTCGCCCGACTGTGTGCCCGCAGAGATCTCCACCTCCGTTTGCCTGCTAAGTGCGGGAACCTCGAGCCGCGTCCCGAGGGCGGCGTCCGAGAACGAGATCGGGATCTCGCAGAGGAGGTCGTCGCCATCGCGGTCGAACAGCTCGTGCTTGGCGATGGTCAAGTGGCAATACAGGTCTCCCGCGGGTCCGCCCCGCAGGCCTGCATCCCCTTCGCCATGAACGCGGACCCTGTTTCCGTCGCGCACGCCGGCCGGAATCGCGATCTCGACTTTCGATTTGCCGTTCCTGCGCCCCTCGCCCCGGCACTGGGAGCAAGGGTCGGTGATCGTGGACCCCTCTCCGTGGCAGCGCGGGCAGGTTCGCCGGATGCTGAAGAATCCCTGCACGCTCTCCACTTGCCCGTGCCCGCGGCACGTCGCGCAGACGGCGGGCTTGGATTTGCCCTTGCTGCCGCTGCCGACGCACTCCTCGCACCGCACGAGCCTGCGAACGTCGAGTGTCCGCTTCACGCCGGCGGCCACGTCCTCGAGCGAGAGCTCGATCTCGAGCTGGATGTCGGTGCCGCGGCGCACGGAGCCCCGGCGCCGGCCGCCGAAGAGGCCTTCGAATAGAGATCCTTCGAAGACGTCCGAGAACTGACTGAAAATCTCATCAATCGACGAGAAATGCGGCGCCGAGAAGCCGCGAGCTTTCAGCCCATCCCGGCCGTAGCGGTCGTACAGCTCGCGACGCTCGGGATCGCTGAGGACATCATAAGCCTCCGCGATTTCCTTGAATCTCTCGTCGCACGACGAGTCGCCAGGGTTCTTGTCAGGGTGCCACTTGAGCGCGAGCTGCCGGTAAGCCTTCTTGATCTCGTCGTTCGTAGCGGTTCGCTGAAGGCCAAGAACCTCGTAGTAGTCGGTCTCGGACATGGAGGATGCCACGGGTTTCATCGGCGCAAGCGGCCGGCTCCCTTCACGACAGCGGGGCTGGGTGAGCGCGGATCGATCAGGTTACCGCTCCTGGGACGGGCGCGGTCTTCTTCTTGACCTCGGTGATGAGCACGTCGGCGGTCAGGTTCACCTGGGCGGCGCTGGCCGCGTTCTGGAGGGCGGTGATCGTCACTTTGGCGGGATCGATGATCCCTGCCTTGACGAGGTCGGTGTACTCGCCGGCGGCGGCGTCGTAGCCGAACTTGCCTTTCAGGTCGAGCACTTCCGCGATCACCTCGCCGCCGTCGAGGCCGCCGTTTTCGGCGATGCGGCGCGTGGGCTCCTCGAGGGCGGCCTTGACGGCCTCCACGCCGAAGCTCTCATCGCCTTTCACTTTCAGTTCATCGAGCGATGCCAGCGCTCGGAGGAGCGCGGTGCCGCCGCCGGGGACGATCCCCTCTTCAATGGCAGCCCGGCAGGCGTGCAGGGCGTCGGTCGCGCGGTCTTTGCGCTCTTTCATCTCGACTTCGGTGTGGCCGCCCACGTAGAGGATTCCGATGCCGCCGGCCAGCTTCGCTTTCCGCTCCGTGAGCTTTTCCTTGTCGTACGTGGAGGTCGTCTGGTCCATCTGGGCGTTGATCTGCTGGACTCGGTCCTGCACTGCGCCCTTTTTCGCCGCACCCTCGATGATCGTCGTCTTCTCGCGCTCGATGATCACTTTCTTCGCGCGGCCGAAGTGGATGACGTCCACCTTGTCGAGAGCCAGGCCCAGGTCCTCGGAGACGAGCTGGCCCCCCGTCAGGATGGCCATGTCCTCGAGCAAGTTCTTTCGCCGGTCGCCGAACCCCGGCGCCTTCACCGCCGCGACTTTGAGCACTCCCTGCAGCTTGTTGATGACGAGCGCCGCGAGCAGCTCGCCCTCGACGTCCTCCGCGACGATGAGGAGGGGCTTGGCGCTCATCGCGATTTTCTCGAGGACCGGGATGAAGTCCTTCAGATTGTTGAGCTTCTTCTCGTAGAAGAGGATGTAGGGGTCCTCGAGCTCCGCCGTCAGGTTCTTCGGGTTGTTGATGAAGTACGGCGAGATGTAGCCCTTGTCGAACTGCATGCCTTTCACGATGTCGAGGTAAGTCTTCGTGCCTTTCGACTCCTCGATCGTGATCACGCCGTCCTTCCCAACTTTCTCCATTGCGTCCGCGAGCAAGTCCGCGAGGACGTCGTCGGAGTTCGAAGCGATGTAGGCGACCTCGCGGACCTCTTTGTAGTCCTTGATCGGGATCGCCATGTCGTGGAGCGCCGCCACGACTTTCTCCACCGCTTTCTCGATGCCGCGCCGAATCTCCGTGGGCTGGATGCCGCCGGCGATGTACTTCCGCCCCTCGTCGATCATGCGCTCCGCGAGGACGACGGCCGTCGTCGTGCCGTCCCCCACTTTGTCGTTCGTCTTCGAGGCGACTTCATTGAGGATCTTGGCGCCCATGTTCTCGAATGGGTCCGGCAGCTCGACTTCTTTCGATACGGAGACGCCGTCTTTCGTGGTGTGCGGCTTCGAGTATTTCTTGTCGATGATCACGTTGCGGCCGGTCGGCCCCAGCGTGGCCCGAACAGTCTTTGCCAGCGTGTCCATCCCGGCCATGAGGCGGTTGCGGCCGTTGACGTCGTAGAGAAGCTGCTTTGGCATGGTCGAACTCTTTGTTTCGGGGTAAGTGTTTGCGTCGCAGGCCCGGGGCTCAGAAGTCGCCCATGTCCTCGTCTTCACCGTGGTGGTGGTGCGCGTCGTCCTCTTCCTCCTCTTTCGGCACGGCGGAAACGAGCGTGTCCGACGTCAAGAGGAGCGTCGCGACGCTGAGGGCGTTCTCGAGCGCAAGGCGCGTCACCTTGGTGGCGTCGATGATCCCCTCTTTCAGCATGTCGCAGAATTCTTCTTTCACCAGGTCGTAGCCGAGCCTGGGATTCTTGTCATTCTTGAGCTGCCGGGTCACGGTCGCCGGCTCGATCCCGCTGTTCCTGCACAGCTGGATGATGGGCGCGGCGAGCGCGGCCTCCACCACCCTGACGCCGGCGTTCTCCTCGGCTTGAGGCCGCTTGACGCCTTTGAGCGCGATCGAGGCGCGGTAGAGCGCAACGCCACCCCCGGGCAGGATTCCCTCTTCGATCGCCGCGCGAGTGGCGCTCTGGGCCGACTCGTACCTGCTTTTCCGCTCTTTCATCTCACTCTCCGTGGCGGCGCCGACGCGGATGACGGCCACGCCCCCCACGAGCTTCGCGAGCCGCTCCTCGAGCTTCTCACGGTCGTATTCGCTCGTCGTGTTTTCGAGCTCCTTCCGGATCTCCTTCTCGCGAGCCTCGATGTTCTTCTTCGAGCCGGCCCCCTCGACGATCGTCGTGGCCTCGGAGGTGATTTTCACCCGCTTCGCCTGGCCGAGATCGTTGAGCACAAGGTGCTCGGGCTCGATGCCGAGGTCTTTGAAAATCGCCTTGCCGCCCGTCAAGATCGCGATGTCCTGCAGCATGGCCTTCCGGCGATCGCCGTACGCAGGAGCCTTGACCGCCGCGCACTTGAGCACGCCCTTCAACTTGTTGACGACGAGCGTCGCGAGGACCTCGCCTTCGACGTCTTCCGCGATGATGAGGAGGGCGCGTTTTGCCTGGAGGATTTTCTCGAGGAGGGGCAGGATCTTCGTCAGCGTGGAGATTTTCTCCTCCATGACGAGGATGTAAGGGTTCTGCAGCTCGCAGATCATGCGGTCGGGGTTCGTCACGAAGTGCGGCGAGAGGTACCCGCGATCGAACTCCATGCCCTCGACGACCTCCACGGTCGTGTCGATCCCTTTGCCCTCGTCGATCGTGATCACGCCATCCTTGCCGACTTTCTCGATCGCGTCGGAGAGCGTCTTCCCGACGTTCCGGTCGTTGTTGCTCGCGATCGTGGCCACTGCGAGGATCTGGTCGTGCGACTTGACAGGCGTGGACAGCCCGCGGATGTGATCGAGCGATTTATCGACGGCAAAACGCATCCCGCGCGCCAGGAGCATGGGGTTCACTCCGGCGATGACGTGCTTCAGCCCTTGAAGGAACAGGCTCTCCGCCATGACCGTCGCGGTCGTCGACCCGTCGCCGGCGTCGTTGCTCGTCTTCTCGGCCGCCGCGCGGACGAGGCGGGCCGCCATGTTCTCGTTCGGGTTCGTCAGGTCAATTTCTTCGGCGACCGAAGCGCCGTCTCGCGTGACGAGCGGTTCGCCCCAGCCTCGGTCGATCACTGCGCAGCGGCCGGCAGGGCCCAGCGTGCTCTTGACGGCGCGAGCGAGCTTCACTACCCCCTGGCGGAGGGCGGTCCTGGCCTCATCCCCGAAGGTTAGCTGCTTGGAGTTCTTTGGCATGGAAACTGGTTCCTTGTGGACAACGGTCGAGTGTGCATAGACTTCCCCCGGCCCCGGCATCGACGGTGCGCGTTCCGGAGCAAACGAGAAGCCACAGGATAAGTCCTTTTAGATTAATGCCTTAGATAACAACCACTGATCTTGGCAACTGCCAGTGTGGCAGGGAGAAGCCGACGGAACCTTCGAGTTCCCTGTCAGAGTGGCACGGATCTCGGACAAGGCCCAACAGGCCTTGCCTTCATCCGGTCGATAGGATACGTACGATTCCGTCCTATTCCTCCCGCGAGGCGCCCCGTGAAAGATCGATACAAGTTCTTTGGAGAAGTAGCGCTCGACAAGAAGTTTGTCACTCCCGACCAGCTCTACGAAGCCTTGACGATCCAGGCCAGGGACAAAGTGGAGGGGAGAGACGAGAAGCTTCTCGGGCAGATTCTGCTCGAGCTGGGCTACGTCAACGAGGACCAGGTTCGCGTCGTCCTCGACGTGCTCTATCCCGTGCCGGAAGAAGCTTGAGCTGAGCGAGCGTCCCAGCGCAGCGGCTCAGCTGCGCCACACGGCCCGCACGGGGTCTCCCTGCCGCAGGCCGAGGAGCGCGGCCGCGCTTCCCAGGTTCACGGCCACCTCGATGCGGCCGGATGACCCCACGAGCACCAGCGCTTCCCCCGGTCCCACTTCGTCGTAGGACCTGGCGAGGCGGGGAAAGACGATGGAGCCGGCTTCCAGCCGCACGAGCCGGACGCCGGCTGCGGGCGCAAGGTTCGTCACCGCGTTGCCGAAGCCGTCGACGTAAAGGACGACACCGCGCGCTTCCGTCGCGCCACGGCGCCGTCGCCGCTGCTCCCGCGGGAGCGACCTTCGGAGGTAGCTGCGGGCCGGGGGGCCGAGCGACTCGAGCTCGAGCCCCTGGCAGAGGCCCGCCGCGACGGGAGCGAAAATGTCCCTGCCGTGGAAACTCGAGCTGACGTCGGGCAGGAAGCACTTCCGATTGCGCACTTCGACGACTCGACGGGCCTTGCCTGCCCGCAGCACGTAGCCGAGAAGGCCATTGTCCGGAGCGAGGAAGTAAGAGCCTCGAGCTTCCGCGGCCAAGATCCTGCGCCTTCCCCCCACGCCCGGATCGACGACGGCCACGTGGACGGCCCCTGGTGGAAAGAACGGCAGCGCTTCGGACCAGATGATGCCGGCTCGCTGCACGTCCTGGGGCGGCACCTCGTGGCAGATGTCGAGGACTCGCGCCTCGGGCGCGCGCGCTGCGATCACGCCTTTCATGGCCCCAACGTAGCTGTCGCGGTTGCCGAAATCGGTCAGCAGCGTGATCAGCTGCTGGCGCGTCAACCGCGTACCCCGGTGAGCGCCTCCGGGCGGCGGTGCAGGTGGATCACGGAGAGGTGCGCGTACGCCTCCGGCCTTTCGAGCACGTGCCGCAAGTTCGCCACGAGCTGGGGAACGCTGACCGTTCGAGGCCCGACCGAGATCGGCGACCGGCCCCAAGCGAGCCGCTGGCGGCCCCGCCAGAGGACGATCTCGCTCTCGCGCGGCGATATCCTGCCGTGAAGGTTGCTCAGGTCGATGGTCTCGATGAGTTGATCGGGGAAGTCATTGAGGACTCCGCTCTCGGCGAGCACGCGCGCCACTTCGACGCCTTGCAGGACGTCGCGTGACTCCCATCGCTTCCCCGGCTCGGGCGCCGCACCCGAACTGTCGAACCCCGTGATGGCGGGGACTCCGAACCATTCGACGGGCGGCGTGCCGTAAGGCGCTCCGAGCCGCGTCGCTTCCGCGTCGGCGAGGTAGTACGCGCCGTGCTGCTCGATGAGGGCGACGGGCTTTCGCAGCCGCATCTCGAGGACGAGGGCGCCCGGCTGCTCGAACGTCGGATAGCGGACCTGCATGTCCGTCACGGATTTGATCCAGGGGGAGTTCTCGAGCGCCGATTGCACGCGCGTCAAAACGCCGGGAGCAAACAGGCTGAGAGGCCCGTCCGTTCCGACGAGCCGCAGGCTTTCGATCTCCGTACGGATGTCGTCCGTGACCCAGGCCGGCAGCTCGCCAGTTTGGATCTGCCACGTCTCGAGGTGGAATCGATCGTCCCGCCGCAGCCGCTTCTCGACTTCGAGCGAGCCCAACACGCCTCCGACGAGTGCAGCAGCGAGCAGAGCTCGGAGAGTCCACGGCGCGAGAGCGCTCACGACCCCCGCGACCGGGACGAGCCTCGGAAGCCAATTCTCTTTGGATCGAGCCTTTGCGGAGCTCATGGACTTTGTCCGGGGCCGGGCCTTCTTTCAGGCAAGAACGATCTCTGTCTGGAGACGAAAAGCGTAGGACCGGTGCACGCGCTCGCGCACCTCCTCGATGAGCGAGACGACGTCGCCGGCGCGCGCGGATCCGCTGGCGTTGACGATGAAGTTGGCGTGCCGCTCCGACACGCGCGCGCCTCCCCGCGTCAGGCCTTTCAGGCCGAGCGATTCGATCCACTGGCCCGCCGAGGCGCCCGGAGGGTTGCGGAAAATGCAGCCTGCGCTGGGGAATCGCAGCGGCTGGCTCTTCGCTTTGCGACACATGAATGCGACGGCCGCTTCACGGATCTTCGACGGATCTCCCGGCGCCAGCGCGAGCCGAACCCAGGCAACGACGCGAGCTCCGATGTCCACGGAGCGATAGCGCCAATGCACGTCGGCGCCGGACACCTGCTCCATGGGGCCGCCGTCGAGAGGGATCAGCCCCAGCTCGACGACGCGGTCTCCGAAGCTCCAGCCGGCGCCCCCGGCGTTCATCATCACCGCGCCCCCGGCGGTCCCCGGAATCCCGACGAACCCTTCGAGGCCGGAAAGGCCGGATCGGATGGCGCTCTGGATCAGAGCGTTCAGGCGGACGCCGCACTCTGCCCGCAGGCCACCGCTCTCGATGCTGAGGCCGCGCAGCAGCTCGGTGGAGATCACGGGCCGCTCGTACGCGTCGTCCGGAAAAAGCGTGTTAGCTCCTCCACCGAGCAGGAACGGCCTCTCGCCTCGCGCGTGGATCTCGCGAAGGACCTCGCGCAGCTCCTCCAGGCTCGAAGGAGCGTAGAAGTTTTTCGCGACTCCGCCGATCCGGAAAGAGGTGCGCGGCGCGAGCGGGACATCGGTGAGTCTCCGCAGCACGGGGATTCGTCCTCCTTCACTCTGACGTCGCCGTGAGCTCCCGGGCGTAGGCTTTGGCCAGGTCCGTGATGTTGCCTGCCCCCAGGAACAGGATCGCGTCTCCGTCCTTGACGTACGCGCGCAGAGTGGCGGAGGCGTCCTGGAACGACGGGGCGTAGATCGCAGGCGTCTGCGGCTTGCGATCGTTGATCGCGCGCACGAGCGCGTCCGAGCGGACGGTGCGTGCGTCCTCTTCGCGGTCGCGGGCCCTGTAGACATCCGTGACGATCGCCGTGTCGAATCGCTCGAGCACGGCAGCGAACTCCTCACGGAAGTGTTTCAGGCGCGAGTGCTGGTGAGGCTGGAAAACGGCGATGAGCCGCCGGCCGCGAAGACTCTCTCGCGCCGAGCGGAGGACGGCGCGGATCTCGGTCGGATGATGGGCATAATCGTCCACCACGACGACGGGGCCTCTCGCCAAGATGTCGAAACGGCGGCGTACTCCCGTGAAGCGCTCAAGGATTCCGACGATGCGGGGCAGGTCGAGGCCGACGCGCCGGCATACGGCGGTGGTCGCCAGCGCGTTCAGGATGTTGTGCAGTCCGGGAACGCGGAGGCGCGCTACGGACTCCTCTCCGTTCTGTCCGACGATCCGGAAGCGGCTGCCGCCACCTTCGAAAGTAATGTCCTCGACCCACCAGTCGGAGAAACGCGGCCGGAGGCCGAAAGTGCCCACCTGCGAGCAGCAGAATTCGCTCAGGTAAGCAGAGTTGGCGTCATCGCGATTGACGACGAGGTAGCCGTCCCTCGGGAGCCGCGACACGAACTGCGCGAAGGCGCCCTGAATCTCCTTCAGCGACTCGAAGTAGTCGAGGTGATCCTCCTCGATGTTCGTCACGACGCTGATTTTCGCCTGGAGGTTCAGAAAGCTCCGGTCGAACTCGCAAGCCTCGGCGACGAAGTGCGGCCCTTCTCCCCAGCGCGAGCTTCCGCCCAGCCCAGGATATTCGCCGCCGATCAGGTAGGTCGGCTCGAGGCCCGCCTCGTGGAGCACCAGGGCCACCATCGCCGTGGTCGTGGTCTTGCCGTGCGTGCCGGAGATCGCGATGCCCTGCTTCTCGCCCATGAGGTGCCCGAGGAGCTGGGCGTACTTGACGACCGGGATCTGCAGCGACATGGCCTCCCGAACTTCGGGGTTCGTGTCGTTGACGGCGGCCGAGATGAGGACGAAGCTCGTCTCTCGGTCCACGTTGCCCTCGGCGTGCCCCACCCGGCAGTCGATCCCGCGACCGCGGAACGTGTCGAGGACGGGGCTTTCGGAGAGCTCGGACCCGGTGATTTTCAATCCCCGCTGGTGCAGGAGATTGACCATGCCCCGCAAACCGGTCCCTGCCACGCCAACGACGTGCACCTTCTGCGTCGGCCGACTCGCCGCAGGGCTGCAGAACAACGGCTCAACTGCTTCCCGCGCCGCAGCAGGATGACTCTGATCCGTCTGCATCACATCCTCTCTCTGCACTTCCGACAGCCCGTCACTCCTCCAAGGGGCCGCCGGCGGGTATGGAACCAGAAAAACCCTTCCGCGACCAGCAAATTCAGGCCGCGAAAGCGTCTCTTCACCGAAGCGCAGGCCGGGCCGCTCAGCGGCCGGCGACCTGCTTCGCCTTCGTAGTCGGAACTTTGGCTGGTCGAATCGGCTTCCGCAGAGAGTTCGAAGGCTCTCGCGCGGAATCCGCCTCAACGGAGCTATCGGCATCCTGCGCCGTCTCCTTGAGTTTTTCTGCAGCCGCAGGAAGGCGCAGTTTCAGGACCGTCCCGACCGGCAGCACATCCGTGCTCCGGCCCCTGAAAAACTCGATGTTCCATTCCCGGATCTCGCCGAATCTCGAGCCGGACCCCAGCCGCTGGGCGGCGATTTTCCAGAGGTTGTCCCCCGGCCCGACGGTGTAGTCCACCTCGACGTAGCCCACTTCGAGCGCCGGCTCGACCTCCGCGGCCTGCTCGGAGCCTTCTGCCTCGCGGCCCTCCGGCTCGGCGCGCGCATCGTCCGCGGGGGTTTCTCCACCATCCGAGACCTCGGAGTCGATCACTTCGCCATCCGCCCCGTCTTCCAGCGGGGCCGCGAGGTCGGCAGCCTCTAGCCCTTCCTCCTCGCTGAGCACGCTGCTGGGGGAGTCCTGATAAACGGCCGGCTGGACTTCTTCGCGCGGGGAGCGGACCGGCCGCTCGATCCGCTTCGGCGATTCCCAGAGGAGGCGCGCGAGGCTTGCATTCGGGTCGAGCACCTCGTCCACCGGGGATGCGATGGAATCATCGGCCGCGGCGGTAGCCAGCGAAGGCGCCTGCGCTCTCAGCCAGTGGGAGAGCTCCGGCGAGCGCAGCCGGTAGGCGTAGATGGCGCCAAACGAGGCGAGGGTCAGGAGGAAGAGACGAAAGCCGGTGGACATCGTTCTTGGAGCTCCACTGCCAGATCCAGGACCGCGTCGGCGGCGTCGGGCCGAGAGAGGAGCCGCGCACTCCGTCCCATCGACTCGAGCCGATCCGGCGCAAGGAGGAAGTCCTCGATCACGCGACGCAGGCTCCCCGGCCCCAGCCGGCACTCCTCCAGGATCTCCGCTCCGCCGCCGTCTCTCAGCACCTCCGCGTTCCTGAGCTGATGCTGGTCGCGGTGGTGTGGGTACGGTACGAGCACTGATGGCAGCCCGAGGACCGCCAGCTCCGATAGAGTCGTCCCGCCCGAGCGACCGATGAACAGGTCGCTTTGCGACATCAACTCGGGCAGGTCGTGAGTGAAGGAATGCACTTCGGCTCGAAATCCGGCGCTCCGGTAAGCCTCCGTCATGGCCTCCTTATCGGCATCCCCGGCCACATGTATCCAATAAATCCCTTCACGGAACTCAAGAATCTCCTCGAGCGCGCCGCGGATCCAGTCGTTGATGGCCTTCGAGCCCTGGCTTCCCCCCGCGACGAGCAATGTCTTCGTGTCCTCACTGCGCGGTCGCGCGGCACGACGCGCCGCCCCCTGGACGATCTCCGAGCGGACCGGGTTGCCTGTCACCTCGCACCGCACCAGCGGTGCGAGGCGCGTCGACGGAAATGGGCACGCCACGAGGTCCGCCAGCGGCGCGAGCAGCGAGTTCACCCTCCCGGGCACGCGGTTCTGCTCGAGCAAAATGACGGGTATCCCGAGGCTCTTGGCCGCCAGGATCCCCGGCAGCGATGCATACCCGCCGAGCCCGAAAGCGGCGTCGAATCCGCAGGCGAGCTCGCGCCGAATCTGCTGTTCAGCAGCGACGGATGCCAGCGAATAGCGGAGCCAACCTTTGACGGTCGAGCCGGGCGATTGCAATCGGAGCGCGACGCTCTCGAGCCCGCGGCCCGCAAAGACACGATCCTCGACCCCGCGCGACGTGCGAAAGAACAGCGTGCGGCACCCCGGGAAGCGCACGCGCGCCCGTTCGGCGAGCGCGATCCCCGGAATGAGGTGGCCGCCGGTGCCGCCACCCAGGAAAGCGATGGCGCGCAGGCCGCGCGGGCTTTTCATCCAGCGGCCCTTCGAGCCGCAGGTACGGCAGCTGCCTCCGAAGCGGCGTCGAGGTCGAGCGACTCCTTGCGCTGCATTCGGTCGATGGAAAGGAGCAGCCCCACCTGCGCGAGGGTAGCGCACAGGCCGGACCCTCCGTGAGTCAGGAGCGGCAGCGGGATCCCTTTGGTGGGCATGCTGGCCGTCACGACCGCGATGTTGAGAGCCGCCTGGAACGCGAGCGCGAGCACGATGCCGGCGCCGACGAGAAATCCGAAGAGATCGCGCGTCCTCCAGACCATACCGACGCCGCTCCAGAGGAGCACGACGAAGAGGAGGAGGATGCCGACCGTGCCCGCGAAGCCGAGCTCCTCGCCGAGGATGGAAAGAATGAAGTCGGTATGAGGCTCGGGGAGGAATTGAAGCTTCTCCGCGCTGGCCCCAAGGCCCAATCCCCAGACACCGCCAGACCCCAGAGCCGTGAGCGAATGCTTCACCTGGTAGACCTTGTCGGGCTCGAGGAACCCGAGCAGCCGGGCCTGAATCATCTCCCAGCGCCAGTAGACGAACCCGGCGATGATCGGAGCGAAGATTGCGGCGCTGGCAATCAGGTAGAGCTTGCGCACGCCGCTCAGCAGCAGCACGAAAAACGCCAGAGCGAGAATGAACATGGACGTGCCGAAGTCCGGCTCGACGAGGACGAGCCCGAAAATCGGCAACACGGCAGCGCAGACGATGAGGAAGCCCCGGACGAAGGTGCGAGGCCGTTCGGCGTTCGCGGACATGTGCGCCGCGACGAACACGATCACCGCCAGCTTCGCGAGCTCGGAAGGTTGGAAGCCGATACCGGGACCGAGCGGAAGCCACCGGCGCGACTCGTTGACGTTCCGGCCGACCTGCGGCAGGAGGACGATGCCGAGCAGGATGCCGCTCGCGAGGATGAGCTTCCCCGCGTGCCGCTGGAGAATGCGGTAATCGAGCTGCCGGAAGACGAGGCAGACGAGCACGGCGATGGGCAACCAGGCGAGCTGCCTTCGCAGGAAGTAGAAGACGTCCCCCGCAACGGAGCCGTGATAGGCGCTCGCGCTGAACACCATCACCGTGCCGATGCTGACGAGGAGGCTGACCGCCGTGACGAAGACATCGCGCGGGCGGAGCGCCGCAGCGATCGAACCGAGCACCGGCTGGCGCCCAAGCGCCCGCGTCCCGCCAGGAATTTGCATCGCCATGACTGATTCTCCCTTCGCGATCAGCTGCCGATCAGGCCCGCGAGCACGCCGAGGGCCAGTACCGCGCCGGCCAGCCAGAATCGACGGGTGATTTTCCGCTCCGGCCAACCCTTGAACTGAAAGTGATGGTGGAGCGGCGCGATCAGGAAGATCCGCTTGCGCCGCAGTTTGAACGAGAGGACCTGAAGGACGACGCTCATCGCCTCCGCGACGAGGACGCCTCCCACGATCAAGAGCAGGAGCTCTTGCTTCACGAGCACGGCCGAAAGGCCCAGCGTACCGCCGAGTGGCAGCGACCCGGTGTCCCCCATGAAAATCCTGGCCGGGTGGCGGTTGAACCAGAGGAAGCCGAGCCCGCCGCCCAGCAGAGCGCCCAGGAACACGGCGACCTCGGCGGCGCCGGCCACATGGGGCAGCTGGAGATGCGCGCCGGCCGCTGCGCTGCCCGCGGCGAGCGCGAGCACCGTGTAGGCGGCGGCTACGATGAGGCTCGAGCCCGCCGCGAGCCCGTCCAGGCCGTCGGTCAAGTTGACGGCGTTCGAGGTCGAGGTGATGACGGCGGCGGTCCAAACGATGCAGCCCATGCCGAGGGGCAAGAAATACCCTCTCGAAAAAGGCAGGAAAAGAGCGCTGCTCTCTGCCACGGTCCCGTCGGGCAACGTCACGACCAGGGGGTGGGCGTAGACGTAGGCGCCGACGAGGCACGACGCGAGAATCTGGCAGCGAAACTTCCAGCGGGCGCTGATCCCTTTTCCGGTCCGCAGCTTTTTCCAGTCGTCAGCGAAGCCGATGGCCGCCAGAGCGCCGACGCAGAGGAGCAGCGCGGTGACGGCAGGATCGTCCAGTCGCGCCCAGAGGACCGTGGCGAGGACGGTGCCGCTGAACCAAAGCACGCCGCCGAGCGTCGGCGTGTGCTTTTTCGAGGCGTGGAGCTTGTCGAGGCGCTCGGAATCGCCGCGCTCGGGGCGCTCGAGGATGCTCCGGCCTCGAAGGAGCCGGATCCACGGCGACCCGCACGCAAGCACGACCGCCAGCGCAGTCAACGCCGCCGCGGCCGTCCGCGCGCCGCTCGACGCGAGGTGGAGGTTCGCGAGCCAGGGGAGCACTGTCTCGAGCCAGGGGATCATGGCTTCCGTCTCAGCTGCCCTCCGCGAGACGGGCGGCGCCAAACCTTTCGCGCGCCCAGATGCGCACTGCCTGGACGGCGCGGTCGAGCCCAATCCGCCGGGAGCCTTTGAAAAGAACGCAGTCCCCCGCGCGGAGGTTTTCTTTCAGGAAGTCGACGGCGTTAGCGGCCGACTCGAAGTGATGCGCGATGGCCGCGCCGCCTTGCGCGTCGCACGCTTCACCGATGAAGCGGCTGTCTCCTCCTACGGTGATCACGAGGCGGGCTCCCGAGAGCGACAGCCGCTTTCCGAGCTCGCTGTGGAGCATCCGCGAATGAGCCCCCATCTCCAGCATGTCGCCGAGCACGGCGACCCGGGAGGCCTGGCCCTCGCCGGCTTCGAGCGACTCCCATTCGCTGATGGCGGCCTCCATGCTCGCGGGATTCGCGTTGTAGGTGTCGTCGACGAGGACGAGCCCGTGCTCGTCCGTGACCTGCAGGCGGAGCGGCGGCAGGCGGCAATCCGCGAGCTGCGAGCGGATCTGATCCCAGCGCATGCCGAAGTCCCGGGCGACCGCGGCGGCCGCGGCGGCGTTGAGGACGTTGTGGCGGCCAGGGACCGGAAGGAGGAAGTTCTCGGATCGGTTGAGCGTGAAGTGGTAGCCATACTCCGGAGACACGGCGCCGCAATCGCTCGGGTCGTGGCCGAGGAGGACTCTCTGGCAGTCCGTCACGGCGTACATCCCCTTTCCCCAACCGAAGGTCACGAGCCTCGCGCCGCAAGCCGCGCGCGCAGCAAAGACCTCGTATCCGCGGACGCCGGCCCGCACGAACGCGCTCCCCTCCGGCATCCAGCCGTCGAAAATCTCCGCTTTCGCGGCCACGACGCCGTCGATGTCCTTGAGCCCGTCCAGGTGTGCTGGAGCGATCTCCGTGATCACGATCTTGTGCGGCTTCGCCACGCGGGCAAGGTGCGTGATCTCGCCAGGCGCCGACGTGCCCAGCTCCATGACCAGCACTTCAGTCTCCCGTGCCGCGCTGAGGAGAGTGAGCGCCACGCCGAGCCGATTGTTGAAGCTCTTCGGCGCCGAGCGCACCTGAAACGCCCCGGCGAGCACCGTGGTGAGGAACTCCTTCGTGCTGGTCTTGCCCACGCTGCCTGTAACCGCCACGACTTGCGCTCTCAGCCGCCCACGGTGCCAGATCGCGAGCTGCTCGAGCGCGTCGAGGGGCTCGGCCACGGCGATGTAGGGCCCGCCGTCGGGCGGGAGCGAAGCCAGGCTCGCCTGCCGGACGATGCTCGCCACCGCGCCGCGGCGCTTCGCCTCCGCTACGAAAGCGTGGCCATCGCAATGGCTGCCCGGCAAGGCGACGAACACAGACTGCCTCGCCAAAGTGCGCGTGTCCGTCCCGATCTCCGCGACGCGGAGCCGAGGGACGGGCGTCGTCGAAACCCACTGCCCCCCGGCATGCTCCAGTATGCTCTCAAGCTCCAAAGGCTCCATGCTGCGGCTAGTTACCCTCCTCGATCCCGATGGCCCTCGGCGACGCGGAGCGGACTCGCGATCATAGCGCGTGCCTTTCCGAGAGGAACTCGCGGGCCACTTCGCGGTCATCGAACCGGACTTTGCATCCCTGGGATTCCTGATAGTCCTCGTGGCCTTTCCCCGCGATCAGCACGGTGTCGTTCGCGCGCGCCATCCGGATGCCGAGAGCAATGGCTTGCCGCCGGTCGACCTCGAACACCGCCTCGTCGGGCCGCCGGAGACCGGCTTTGATCTCATCGATGATTAGCAGCGGGTCTTCCGACCGGGGGTTGTCCGACGTGATCACGACTTGATCCGACCAGGACTCCGCCACGCGGCCCATCCGGGGTCGTTTCGTCCGGTCACGGTCTCCGCCGCAGCCAAAGATGGTGATCAGGCGGCCGCGCGTCGACGACCGGAGCGACCGGAGGACCGTGTCGAGCGATCCGTCCGTGTGCGCGTAGTCGACGAACACGTGGAAAGGATGGCCTTCCGCTACGTTCTCTAGCCTGCCGGGCGGCGCCTCGGCGGCATCGATGCCGCGTGCGATAGCTGCCCGCGACACGCCGAGGCACTCGGCGGCGGTCATGGCCCCGAGGATGTTGAGCAGGTTGTGATAGCCCCAGAGCCGAGACCTCACGGGCGTGCCTTTCCACCGGAAAATCAGACCTTCTGGCGTCATGCGCAGTTGCTCGACGCCGTCCTGGGCCTCGGTGCCGTACCACGCCACGTTGGCGCGCGTGACGCTCGCGATTTGGGCGGACGCGGGCTCCTCGCGCGGCAGGACCGCGAACGAGCTCGCGTCCAGCCCCTCGAAAAAGCTCACTTTCGTGGCGACGTAGCTCTCGAACGTCTTGTGGTAGTCGAGGTGCTCGGGGGCAACGTTCGTAAAGATGCCGCAACGGAAATTGAGACCCGACGTGCGGTGTTGCAGGATGCCGTGCGACGAAACCTCGAGGACCGCGTGAGTCCCGCCGCTGGCTGCGAGCTCCCTCAAATAGCGATGGAGCTGTAGGCACCCCGGCGTCGTGTTCTCCGATGGGAAAACGCGCCCGGCGATGCGGTTGTGCACCGTGCCGAAGAGCGCGGTGATCTTGCCGGCGCTCCGGAGCACCGAGTCCAGGATCCACGTCGTCGTGGTCTTTCCCTTGGTCCCGGTGACTCCTGCTGCTTCGATGCCGTGGGTTCGAGTTCCGTAGAGGTTCGCGGCCAGACCGCCCAGTGCCCTGCGAGAGTCGGGAACAGTGATGTAGGGGACTGTCGAAGGCGCGGTCGGCCGGCGCGCCGCTGAGCCTTCCGATCGAATTCTTTCCCCCACCACGGCCACGGCGCCGCGCTCCTCGGCTTTGCGGATGAAGAGGTGACCATCCGTCTTGTCACCGGAGAGGGCCACGAAGAGGAAACCGGGCTGCACTTCGCGCGAATCGCACGCGATCCCCGTAATTTCGAGCGCCGCGAAGCGATCGGAAACCTGGACGCACCCCTGCGCAACTTCCTTGAGCCGCATATTCTCTTCTCTTCTTTTCGTGGCATCGAGCCGTAGGGCGCGGCGCCTCCTCGCGCCGGCCTCGCTCGAGCTCAGGCCCGTTTTTGCAGTCGATGCAATGCCGCGAGCTTCGTCTCCTGCGTCACCTTGAACACTCTGCGAAATACTTCGGCGACGATGGGGCCAGCGACCATGCCGCCGTAGATGGAGCCGCCGCGGGGCTTCTCGATCATGCACAGGGCCACCACCCGCGGGTTCTCATAGGGCGCGAAACCCTCGAAGGACGCAAGGTAATCTTCCTTCGTGTAGCCTGCCCGCTTCGCCATGTTCGAGGTTCCCGTCTTGCCTCCGAACTCGAAGCCGTCGATCTTGAGCCATTTTGCGGTGCCCTCTTCAACGACTCTCCGGAGGATCTCGCGCATCTCCCGCGAGGTGTTCTCCGAGATGGCCTGGCCTTCCACGACGCGCGAGGGCATCCGCCGGACCTCTCCTTCTCGCTCCACCCGGTCGACGATGCGCGGCCGCAGGAGGTATCCGCCGTTGATCACTGCGGCAAATGCCCGGCAAAGCTGCATCGGAGAGATCATCACCTCGTAGCCGAAAGAGGCCGAGACCGGCGAGTACATCGGGTTCCAAACTTTCGGCGGCGCCCAGGGGACGGTGCTCGCCTCGGCCGGCAAGCTAATCCCGGTGTCTCGGTTGAAGCCGAACCGGTCGACGACATCCATAATTCCGGCCTTCCCGAGCTTCAATCCCAAAATGGAGAGCGCAATGTTGGAGGAGTGAACCACGCCATCCTCGAACGTCATGCCGGGGTGCTCGTGCACGTCCGTTACGACGCGCCGGCCGATTTTCGCGCGCTTGCCGCCGTCCCAGTCGACCGGAGGAGCGACGAGGTGCTGCATCAACTGGTCGCGCCGCACGATGCCCTTTTCGAGGCCGTACGCGGCCCAGAACGGCTTGGCTACCGACCCCGGCTCGTAGAGGCACTCGATGCACTTGTTCGAGCGCCGCTTCTGCCGCTCGGGCTCGGGATAGTCGCCGAATCGATTCGGGTTGAACGTGGGGTAGCTCGCCATCGCGAGCACGTCGCCTTCGTGCGGATCGAATAGCAGGAAGACGCCGCCTTCCGCATGCTCGCGAGCGATGCCTGCTTCGAGCTCCTCCTCCACGATCGACTGGAGCGTGCTGTCGATTGTCAGGTAGATGTCGTAGCCGCCCACAGGCGACACGTCGAGTCCGCCCACTTGATAGATCCTAGTCTTCTGGCTCGCGTCCCTCAAGACCTCGCGATATCCGTCCCTCCGCGACAGGAAATCGCCGAGACTTTTCTCGATGCCCTCGATACCCACCCCGTCGGCGTTGGTGGCGCCGACAACGTTGCCGGCAAGCAGGTCGCGTGGATAGCTCCGCCGGGGGCAGGGCTGGACACGGAACCCCTTCAGCTCTTCTTTCGTCAGGAGCCGCTCGAGGGCATTCGAGAGCTCGACCACGAGCGAGTGCTGCACCTCCGTTGCGAGCCGAACGTACCGCCCTCCCTGCTCTTTTTTGTCGAGCGAAGAGAAAAGGCGCTCGCGGCGATACTCGGGCGACCTCTCGAGAGCGTCGCAGACGAGACGGACCACGAGGATGATGTGCTCGCGGCTGATGTTGCTCGGGTCGATGCCCACTTCGTAGTCGACGAGGTCCCGCGCCAGGAGGACGC
>Ga0111539_10003348_pt1 | contig 21178 bp, 18 predicted proteins | sample RhiMethybrSRZTD1_FD_79667 | JGI IMG/M metagenome (GOLD analysis project Ga0111539, IMG submission 79667) | Populus rhizosphere microbial communities from Tennessee, USA - Rhizosphere MetaG P. TD hybrid SRZTD1 (version 2) (version 2) | ecosystem: Host-associated > Plants > Roots > Rhizosphere >...
GGATTTTTGCCGGCGGACAGATGGCGGCACGCGCGAAGAACCTGATAGTCATCGCTTTTGCAGAGCGCGTTCAAGCCGTCGATCGGGTCGTCACCGATCACGCGAAGGTCGTCGTCGAACGACAGACACATCCTGTCGTCATCCGTGATCCAGATGATCCCGTGGCCTTGGAACGCCGTGCCCACCGGCGACACGACGGCTCCCAGGCGGCGCCCGTATTCGACGGCCCAGCTCGCGTCGACGCCCATCGCCGCATCAACGGGATCGAGCCGCGCGTCGCTGCCGGCGATCGACAACCCACCGAATCGGCCCAAGAACTGCAGCGCGGCCTCTGAGGTCACGAAGCCCTCCGCCAGCACCACACGTTCCCATTCCCAACGGGGCCACACGCGGCCGTCATCCTTCCACCCGGCATCCGCCAGACATTGCCGCGCCTTCGCCGTCAACGCGATTGGCTCTCCGGCCGTCTCTTCTGCGGAACTGACTTCGAAGTCAAACCAATGGCTCCCCTCGCGAACGGCCCGAAATGCAGGGATTCGCAACCAGAGCGGCTGATGAATGAAGTCGCGCGGTAGCTCGCGGAGCTGCTCCTGGAGCCAGCGCCGGCGCGGGTGCGGATCTCGTGTCGACCCCGGACCTGACCTGAGAACGTAGAAAAGAAACTCCACCGTCTCGGTCAGGTCTCGGACGGCCGTCACCCGAAGCGTGCTCCTGTTTCCGGAGAAACCATGCTCGTGTCCCCAGAGGAAGTCATCCTCGGACAGCGCCGAGCCCATCACCCACAGGCGCCCGGATGCCTTGTCGATAATCACGCCGGCGGATCCGATGTAGCCGACGCGCAAGAACCAGTAGTCTGGTCGTTCGACGATCCGCTCGGGCGGGTCGCCAAACCACCGGGCGCCATGCTCCTCGGCGTACGACGTCGCCAGCCTGATGGCGTCTTCCAGTCGCAACATCAAGCCGTCCCCATCATAGTGGCGCGGCCGTTTGACGCGAAGAACATCTCGGGCGTGTCATTTGCCAATAGTAAAGATGGCGCGATCGATGCAGAGGGCGCACCCTCTTCGAATGGCAAAAACATGGGTCTCGAAGGTCGGCGTCAAATCCGCGAAGGCGTTCGCAAAGGCGATGCGCCCCCTGCTGTCCACCAAGGGCGGCCGCGGCAACAACCATTCGCATTCGCGTCCCCGCTAATGTGACGGACGGCGCGCCCTCACCGGTCGTTCGGGAGGGCGCGTCGGCGCAGCCCGCCGCCTCCTTCGATACCCCCCAGGCTAGACTGGCGCCGGATGATCGCGCGTCGACTTCAACGCCGCCGGGCCGCGCACCTCGCCGCCGTGGCGCTCGCCGCGATGGTCGTCGGACGCGCCGCGGTCGCCGACGCCTCCTACATCCAGTTCGCGGAGGCGAACCGGGTCCTCGGCTGGTCGGCCGACGGAACGCTGGCCTTGCTGGTGACCGTGCTTCCCGACGGCCGCATCGACCACGCCGAGATCCACCCGACGCGATACGAGGGCTGGAACTACGTCATCACCGCCGCGCGCGGGGAGATCGCGGTCAGGAAGGTCGCGGTCGATCGCTGTCCGGACTGGTACCGCGCCGACATGATCGCGCGCGTCCCGGGCCAGTTGACCGAGGCCAAGCTGCTCTCGCTGGACGTCATCAAGCGCATGAAGCTGGTCCGGGCGCCCCGGGGTGACGGCGGCGCCACGAAGCTGACCGCGCGTTTCGAGCCGCAGAAGCGGTTCGCCGAGCATCGGCTCGTCGTCAGGAACGGCGAGTCCGTGGTGGCGACGCTCCCGGTGCCGGTCTGGTGCGTCGGCTCCTCCAACCGCGACGAGGCGTGGAGCGACTGGGAGGCGACCGTCGTGACCGTGGCGACCGCCGGCAAGCGACAGCTCTACGTCGCGCGGATGAAGGGCGTCTGCGACGGCGCCGGCAAGGATCTCGTGATGGTCCGCGTGATCGCGACGCCGGGCGGAGAGCCCGAGCCCCTCTTTTCCCGCTGCCGGGGATCCGGCGGCGGCGAAAGACTGAATGGCTGGGCGCCCGGCTGGCGCCTCCGGGACGGCGGCGTCCCGCCGAACCCCTGAGCGCGGCCTTCGGCGCCAGCGCGTTCAGTCGTACTCGTGCCACGTGAAGTTCATGTGGCTGGTCTGCTCCCGGATGTCTGCGAAGATCTCTTCGCGACGGTCGCGCGCCCAGTCCTCCATCTCGTCGCGCCACCGGCGCGGCGACGGGATGTACGCAATCCGGGGGCTGCCCCCAACCTGAGGTTCCCACACGAGCTCGATGTCTCCGGCGGGCTCCGTGTAGATGATGAGACGCCACCGGACCTCCACCTTGCCGACACCGTGGGACTCACGGCACGTGAACCAGAGCGCGCCGATGCCAACGGCGCCGAGCATGAGGCGGCGGGTCATGGCCTGCGTCCTGCCGACAGCAATCCCGTCACGTCCCGATCGCCCAGCTAGCCGCCATCTGGACCCTGCGGTGAATCAGCGAGGATCGCGAAACACATCCTGACCGCACCACCGATCGCGATCGCGCCCGGGTCAATCGGCCCCAGCGCCGTCTCTTCGGCGTCCATCCTGACGACGGCGTGTCCCTCACTTCGCCCGGTGAGGACATCAGGGTTCACGTCCTCGATGTGAACCACCGCTCCAAGCGCGATGCCCGCGGACTTCGCGTAGAGCTGGGCCTTGTCCCTGGCGCTTCGCACGGCAAGCGCCCTGGCTTCCGCCCGAACCTCGCGAAGTCGGGTCGTCTCGAAGCTGACCGCGTCAATCTTGTTGGCGCCGGCGTCGACGACGGCCGTGAGCACGTCCTCCATGCGATCGAGCTCTCGCAGATGAACGCTGAAGCCGATCCGCGCCAGATATCCGACGAACCGCTGCTCACCGCCAGAGTAGGTGTACGCCTGCTGGAGGCTCACGCGCGAAGAGCGAACGTCGGTGACATTCGCAGCCTTGAGGTACTTCGCGACCGCCGCGGCGCCTTCGCGGGCAGCGGCGAAGGCGTCGCGAGGATGTTTGGAGGTCCGCTCGACCGCGAAGATCAATGAGGCCACGTCGGGCGGCACGCGCAGCAAGGCGGAGCCAAAGACAGTGACGCCGGTGGGATTCCTGATGGCCTGCGTGTTCTCATACATGGCAGCGGCCTCCTCGATCGCGCGCCGATTTTCGTCGATCGACGCGCTTTCGATGCAAGGAAACCGATGGCCGGTGCCCTTGTGCAGGCCAGGGAGGCCAAAGCGGACCGTTTGGCCAGCGTCGGGACTCATATGATCTGAGTGAGACCTTCGCGCGTCCCACATGTAAGTGTCACTCCGCCACCGGGCGAACCACGCAAGGGGGTGTGCCGATGAAGAAGTCAGGCGTCCTCGACGCGGCCTTTGCGGCGGCGCTTGCCTTCCCGCTCGCCTGCACCGGCAGCATCGGGAGCAACCCGACCGGCAGCGGCGCGGCCACCGGCACCGGCGCCGGGCCGATGGTGAACGACCCCGGGATCATCGATCAGGGCGGCAACACCGGGACCGGCACGGGCGGTGGCACCGTCACCGGGACGGCCGGCACCACCGGGACGGTCACGCCCTGCACCGCCGGCACGCCCCCGGCGACGACGCGCCTCTTCCGGCTGACGCACGCCCAGTACGACAACACCGTGCGCGCGCTGACCGGCCTCGACGTGCGCCCGTCGGGCGACTTCCCCATCGACCAGAACCAGGCGGGCTTCGACCGCGGCGTCGACTTGCAGGCGGGCGATGCGCTCGGCAAGGCGTACCGCACCGCCGCCGAAACGCTCGCCGCGTCCGTCGCCGGCACCGCGACCGCGTTCAGCAAAGTCGTCGGTTGCGATCCCGCGACCGGCAACGCCTACCGCGACATGTTCATCGCCAGCTTCGGCCGCCGCGTCTTCCGCCGCCCGCTCACCGACGCCGAGAAGGTGCCCTACGTATCGCTGTTCGCGCAGGGCCCGACGCTGATCGACGGCACCGCCGACGCCTTCCACAAGGGCGTGCAGCTGGTCGTCGAGGCGCTGCTGCAGTCGCCGAACTTCATCTATCGCCCCGAGCTGGGCACGCAGGTCAGCGGCGGCGTCATCCCGCTGGGCGGTTACGAGATGGCCAGCCGCCTGTCGTTCTTCCTCGTCAACGGCCCGCCCGACGACGCCCTGCTGGACGCCGCCGGCGCGGGACAGCTCGCGACCGCCGACGGCGTGGCGACGCAGGCGCAGCGCCTGATCGCGACCGACGCCGCCAAGGAGACGGTGCGCGACTTCCACCACCAGTGGCTGCTGATGGACGCGGCCGCCAACCATCTCACCAAGGATTCGAAGTACCCGACGGTGACGCCCGACCTCGCGCCCCTGCTCGCGCAGGAGACCGAGCGCTTCATCGCCGAGGTGACGTTCACGCAGGCCAAGGGCTTCCGGTCGCTGATGACGGCGCCCTTCACGTTCGTCACGTCGACGACGGCGCCGCTGTACGGCGTGTCGGGATCGTTCGGCAGCAGCCTGACGCGCGTCGACCTCGACCCGACGAAGCGCGCGGGCCTGTTCACGCAGCTCGGCTTCCTGGCGACGCGCGCGTACAGCAACCAGAGCTCGCCGATCCACCGCGGCGCGTACATCCAGCGCAGCGTGCTGTGCGCGACGATCCCGGATCCGCCGCCCAACATCCCGGAGCTGCCACCGCTGATGGCGACGCAGACGACGCGCCAGCAGGTCGACATGCACACCGCGCCCGGCGAATGCGCCGGCTGCCACCACAACTACATCAACCCGGTCGGCTTCGGGTTCGAGAACTACGACGCCGCCGGTGTCTTCCGGACGATGGAGAACGGCGCGAACATCGACGCCACCGGCACGCTGGCCGGAACCCCGGCGAACACCGCGTTCACCGACGGGGTGTCCGCGTCGGCGGCCATCGCCGCCTCGCCCGAGGCGCAGCGCTGCTACAGCGCGACCTGGATGCGTTACGCGTTCGGCCGGCCCGAATCGGCGGCGGAGATGTGCGCGGTCCAGGTGCTGGGGTCGCGGCTGGCCGACGACAACTACAAGATCACCGACCTGATGGTCGACATCACGCGCACCACGGCCTTCATGTTCCGGGGGGCTAACTGATGAAGCTCAACATCAAGCGGCGTTCGTTCTTGCGGGGGCTCGGCGGCGTCACGCTGGGGCTCCCGTTCCTCGAGACGTTCGCGCCGCGCACGGCCGCCGCGCAGACGACGTCGACGCCGAAACGGCTGGCGGTGTTCTTCAACCACAACGGCGTCAACATGCCGAACTGGTTCCCGACCACGGCCTACGGCCCGCTGACGTCGGCGTCCTTCACCGGCACCGGGCTGGAGCCGATCGCCTCTTACGCGCCGAAGATCCTCCTCCCGCGCGGCCTGCACCAGGTGCCGCGCGGCTTCGGCCGCGATCCCAGCGGCGGCGACGACCACGCGCGCGGCGTCGGCTGCAAGCTGACCGCGGCGCCGCTGGCCGACACGACGGAGAAGTACGCGACCGGCGTCTCGATCGACCAGGTGATCGCCAAGGCGGTCAACCCGGGCGGCAAGAGCGCGCTCAACCTGATGGTCGGCTACCGCGCCAAGGACGTGCTCGGCTGCATCTCCTACGTCGCGGCCGGACAGCAGGCGAGCCCGTTCCAGGACCCATGGAAGGCATTCAAGGACTGGACCGGCACCGGCGGCACGGGCGTCACGGTCGTCGACAAGCTGGCCATGCGGCGCAAGAGCGTCATCGACGCGTGCAAGCCGCAGTTCGACGCGCTGAACACGCACCCCGCCCTGTCGTCGCAGGACAAGCAGAAGCTGGATCTGTATGCGTCGTCGATCCGCACGATCGAGAACACGGCGACCACGATCGGCCTGCCCAAGTGCAGCCTGCCGGATGCGCGCAGCGCCGAGATCATGGCGATCAACCCGGCGAACGTCACGCGCGACAGCGAATACCAGAAGATCGGCGGCATGATGATGGACGTGATGGCGCTGGCGATGGCGTGCGACTACAACCGCGTCGTCACGCTGCAGTGGGGCTCGGGCGCGGGCGGCCCGATCTTCAGCTGGCTGCAGCCGGAGCTGAACACGATGTACAACCACCACAAGCTGTCGCACGGCTCGACCACCGACGGCGGCACGATGAACACGCTGCCCGAGAACGACTGGCGCGCGGCGATCCACAACGTCGACCTCTGGTACGCGACGCAGCTCAAGGGGCTGCTGGACCGGCTGTCGATGTACACCGAGCCGGGCGGCTCGCTGCTCGACAACATGACCCTGCTGTACATGAACGACCTCGGCGACGGCCTCGGCCACAACTGGATGGACCTGCCGGTGATGCTGATCGGCGGCATGAAGGGCTACTTCAAGCAGGGCCAATACATCAAGCTGACGGCCGGCACGGGCACCGCCAACGACAAGGACGCGCCCAGCAACCAGCTGTTGACGACGCTGGCCAACAGCATGGGCGTGGCGATGACCAACTTCGGCAGCGCGCCCACCGGCAAGGCCGGCGAGCTGACTGCGCTCAAGGCCTGAGGTCCGGAGCGCCGGCGCGAGAGCGCGTGTTACCGTCGGGGTCGGATGCGGGCGGCCCTCGTCGCGATGGCGACGCTTCTCGTCGGATGTAAGGCGTCCACCGGGAACGCGCCGCCTGCTCCTGCGGGCGCGTCGATCCCAAGGGCGACGCCCGCCGGCCCGGGCGAATTTCCGCGTGGGTACGACGCCGTGTCGTACGCGCTCGATCTCATGCTGCTCGCTCCGAGCGGGCCGTTCGACGGCTCGCTGGTGCTGGACGTCGTCGCCCGCCGCCCGGGGTTGACGGAGATCGATCTCGATGCGGTCAGGCTGGAGATCATCAGCGTCACGGAGAAGGAAATGTCTCGGCCCTTCAGACTCGAAGGCGGGCACCTGCGTGTCGCGCTCGAACCGCCGGCCGCGGAGGGCGAGACGCGCGCGCTCACCATCCGATACCGCGGTCGTCCGTCGAACGCGTTCAGACGATTCGACGATCACGTTTACACGGCGTTCCAGACCTCGCAGTGGATGCCGTGCAACTTCGACCCCGGCGACAGGGCGCGCTTCGACCTGTCGCTGGCGGTGCCGGCGGAATGGACCGTCCTGGCGAGCGGAACGCCACTTGAATCGGCGGGCCAGCGGCAACGCTGGCACCTCGATCTGCCGCACGCGACCTACCTGTTCGGATTCGCCGCCGGTCAGCTCGCGAGATCGACCCGGCCCGCCCAGGAAGGAATCCCGCAGATCGACGTCCTGGCGACCGCGCGCATCCCTCCTGCGGCCGTCACCCGCGTTCTCGACGAGACGCCGGGCATGATCCGCTTCTTCGCCGAGGCGAGCGGCGTGCCGTTCCCGGGAGGTCGTTACGGGGTCGCGTTCCTGGACGGCGACCCGGCGCAGGAGATGGCAACCTGGTCGGCGCTGGGCCAGGAATTCGCGGCGATCTGGGTCGCCGACCCCAAGGAGGACTGGCTGGCCGCGCACGAGCTGGCGCACCAGTGGTGGGGGAACGCGGCGACCTGTCCGACCTGGGGCGACTTCTGGATCCAGGAGGCGTTCGCCGTCTTCATGACCGCTGCCTACAAGGAACGGCGCTGGGGTCGCGCCGCGTACGATCGCGAACGGGAACTGACCCGCACGCGGTACGAGGCGTTCAGGGCGTCCGGTGGCGACGGCGCGCTCGCGCTCGGCCCCGAGGCGCGCTCGGGGCAGCTCGCCCGCAAGCTCGTCTACGGGAAGGGCCCCCGGATCCTGTACGTGCTGCGCGAGGAGCTCGGCGAGGCGGCGTTCTGGCTGGCGGTCCGTACGTTTACGCAGGCCGCCGTCCGCGACGGATCGCGCACGACAGATCTCCGACGGGCCTTCGAGCGGGCCGCTGGACGCACGCTGCCGATCTTCGACCGCGCCGTGTATGGCGCCGGGCCCCCGTGACAGGAATCCACAGGGAGGACGGGAGACACGGCGATCAGAGGCTGCTGAAAAGGGCCTCGGACCTCGGACCTCAGGCCCCAGAGATGTTTCCTGAAGCCCGAAGCCTGAGGCCCGAGGCCCGCAGGGTCCGGACCCCAAACTTCTCCCTTCCTCTGTGCCTCCCTGTTCAATGTTTCCGGTAAATCCGGGCGATTTTGCAGGGTTCGGGTAAGATCCGCGGCCTTGCGTTCTGGAAGTTTCGAGCACATCCGCGCCGAGCGTCTGGCCGACGAGATCGGGACGATCCACAAGCAGGCGACGCGCGCGATCGCGCTCTGCTACCCGAGCCCGTACACGGTCGGGATGTCGTCGCTCGGGTTCCAGACCGTCTACCGGCTGCTGAACGCCCTGCCCGATGTCAGCGCGGAGCGGGCGTTCCTGCCCGACGACGCGGCGCAGGCCCGGGCGGCGCGCGAGCCGCTGCGAACGTACGAGTCGGCGCGCCCGGTTGGCGACTTCTCCATCGTCGCGTTTTCGCTCGCCTACGAGCTGGAGATCGCCGGTCTCGTCGACTGCCTGGATCTGGCCGGGATCCCCGCCTTCGCCGAGGAGCGCGCGATCTCGCCGAACAGGAGCCCGCTCATCGTCATCGGCGGGCCGCTGACGTTCTCGAACCCGATCCCCGCCGCGCCGTACGCCGACGTGATGCTGCTGGGCGAGTGCGAGGAGACGCTGCCGCAGCTGATCGACGCCCTGCGCGACGAGCCCGATCGCCAGACGCTGCTCGCCGGCCTGGCCGCCCTGCCCGGCTTCTACGTGCCGTCGATTCACGGCGCGCGGCTGCCGGCGATCGCCGCGGCCAAGGACCACAACCTGCCGGCCTACTCGCAGATTCGCACGCCGCACACGGAGCTGCGGGACATGTTCCTGATCGAGCCCGAACGCGGCTGCCATCGCGGCTGCACGTATTGCGTGATGCGGCGGTCGACCAACGGCGGCATGCGCCTGGTGGCGCCCGCCAAGGTGAAGTCGCTGATCCCCGACGACGCGCGGCGCGTCGGGCTGGTGGGCGCCGCCGTCACCGACCATCCCGGGCTGCCCGAGATCCTGCGCCACATCGTCGACACCGGCCGCGAGGTCGGCATCTCCAGCCTGCGCGCGGACCGGCTGGACGACGAGATCGTCGGCCTGCTGAAGCGCGGCGGCTACCGGACGTTGACCACCGCGGCCGACGGCGCCTCCGAGGTGATGCGCGAGCGGATCCAGCGCAAGACCAAGGAACGCCACCTGATCAAGGCCGCGGAGCTTTGCCGCGATCACAAGATGAAGCAGCTGAAGCTGTACATGATGCTGGGGCTGCCGGGCGAGACCATGGCCGACATCGACGAATTGGGGCGCTTCAGCATGGAGCTGTCGCGCATCGCGCCACGCGTGGTGCTGGGGATCGCGCCGTTCGTCGCCAAGCGCAACACGCCGCTCGACGGCGCGCCGTTCGAGCCGATCGACGTGCTCGACGCGAAGCTGGCGCGGCTGCGGGCGGCCGTCGGGGGCCGCGTGATGCTGCGCCCGACGTCGCCGAAGTGGGCGTGGGTCGAATACCGCCTGGCGCAGGGCGGCCTGGCCGCCGGCCGCGCCGCCGCGCGGGCAGCCCGCGCCGGGGGCCGGTTCGCCGACTGGCGGGCTGCGTTCGCGGACGTGCCGGCGCCCGCGGCGAACGACCTTCAGTCGCCCACTGTCGCGATCGCGTCGATCTCGACCAGGGCGCCCTTGGGCAGACCCGCCGCCTGAACGGTCGCGCGCGCGGGCAGCGCCTGCCCGAAGTAGCGCGCGTAGACTTCGTTCACCGCGCCGAAGTCCTGGAGATCGGCGAGGAATATCGTGGTCTTGACGACCGATGCGTACGACGCGCCGGCCGCGGCCAGCACGGCGCCGAGATTTTCGAGCACGCGCTCGCACTGGACGCGCACGTCGCCGGCGCCAACCATTTCGCCGGTTTTCGGATCGATCGGAATCTGCCCCGAACAGAACACCAGCCGGTCGGCGGACGCCACCACCGCCTGCGCGTACGGGCCGATTGCCTTCGGCGCGCTTTCCGTCGAAATATTTTTTCGCATGGCACGAATTCTAACAATGGGAACCCTCGAAGGGTTCCCATTCCCTCCCGCGACGAGCGACAGCCGGCAAAGCCGTCTATCGCTCACGCGATATCCTTTTGAAGTTGCGATCCGCGATGCGCGATCTGTATCCTGGATGCATGCGAACCGACCCGCGGCTCCACGCATATCGTGCCCGAGCCCGCGGACCGTATCGCCCCTCCGCACCGGCGCCGTCGCGCAGCGCGGACCTGGTCAGCGAGGTGTTGGGCCGGCTCGGCGGCTCCGGCCGCGCGCTGGAATTTCGCGTGTTCGACTGCTACACGCGCGTCGTCGGCGACGCCCTCCGCGCGCGCACGATGCCCGAGCGGCTGGCGGGAACGACGCTGTTCGTACGCGCGACGACGTCGGCGCTGGCGCACGAGCTGACGCTGCTGCGCGCCGACATCCTCGAACGGATGGCGACCGAGATGGGCCAGGGCATCGTCCTCGAGCTGCGAACGCGCGTCGGCCGCATCCCGCAGTCGGCGACCTGACCCGTCTTGTCCCCTCGCCCCGCGAAGCGGGGAGAGGGTTAGGGTGAGGGGTCTGCGCAACCTCGCACGACGCTCCCTGTACACGGGGTATGCCGATCGTCGAAACCAGCATCGAGGTCGACGCGCCCGACGACGTCGTGTTCGACATGGCGCAGGACTACCGGCTGCGGCTGACCTGGGATCCGTTCCTGCGCGATCTGCGCTTCGAGAACGGCGCCAGCGCCCCCGCCGCCGGCGTGCGGACCTGGGGCCGGGCGAAGAACGGCATGACCATGACGGTCGAATTCGTCACCGTCGATCGCCCGCGGCGCGTCGCGGTGAGGATGGTCTCGCGTTCGGCGCTGTTCGAACGGTTCGCGGGCACCTGGCTGTTCGAACGGCGCACGCCGGCGCGCACGCACGTCGTGTTCCGCTACGGCTTCGAGACCCGCTGGCGCGCCCTGCGGCCGCTGCTCGAGCGCGTGATCGTGTGGCGCTTCTCCCGCGATCTCCGCGATCGACTGTCGGCCCTCAAGCGCGCCGCGGAGGATCCCGCCCTGGTGGCCCGGCTCTAGTTCCGACTCAGGACACTAACGTCCGTCGAGCGCGTCGCGCAGCGAGCGGACGAACGCCGCCAGATCCGGCACCGGATCGCGCTTGGCGGCGACCGCCTTCTCGACGATCTCGACCGCCGCGGTGCCGACGACGACGCCGTCCGCGAAGCTGGCGACCGCCCGGGCCGCGCCCGGTGTCTTGATGCCGAACCCGACCACCACCGGCAGCTTGCCGCCGGTGCGGGCCTTGATCGCCGCCACCTTTGCCCGCGGCTCTTCCATGTCGGCCAGGTGGGTGCCGGTGATTCCGGTCAGCGACACGTAGTAGACGAACCCGCTCGCGGCCTTGGCCGCGATGTCGATGCGCGCCGCCGTCGACGTCGGGGCCAGCAACGGTACGAAGTCGAGCCCCTGCCCGGCCAGCGCCGTCGTCAACTCGGCGTCCTCGTCGGCTGGATAGTCGACGCACAACACGCCGTCGACGCCGGCGTCGTGCGCCGCCTTGGCGAACGCCTCCGGACCCATGACGATGATCGGGTTCGCATAGCCGAACAGCACGAGACCGAGATCCGGGTGGGCCTGCCGGAGCGCGCGGCACAGCGCGAGCGACTTGGTCATGCCGCCGCCGCTCGCCAGCGCGCGATGCATGGCGGCCTGGATCGCCTTGCCATCGGCGGACGGATCGCTCCACGGCACGCCGACCTCGATGATGTCGGCGCCCGCCTCGGCCACGGCGTGCATCAACCGTCGGTTGGTCTCGTCGTCGGGGTCCTGCGCGGTCAGGTAGATGACCAGCGCCGCGCGTTTCTGCTCCTTCGCACGCGCGAAGCAGTCGGCGAGCCGACTCACAGGGTCACGCCGAGACGCGACGAGATGGTCCCCATGTCCTTGTCGCCCCGACCGGAGACGTTGACGATGACGATGGCGCCGTCGGGCAGCGTCGCCGCGACCTTCGGCAACGCCGCGATCGCGTGCGCGCTCTCCAGCGCGCACAGGATCCCTTCCGTGCGCGCCAGCCGCTGGAACCCGGCCAGCGCCTCCGTGTCGGTGACCGACAGGTACTTCGCGCGGCCCGTCTCCTTCATGAAGGCGTGTTCGGGCCCGACACCGGGGTAGTCGAGGCCCGCGGAGATCGAGTGCGCCTCCGAGATCTGCCCCTCGCGATCGCACAGCACGTACGAGCGGGCGCCGTGCAGCACGCCCTGCCGCCCGCGCGCCAGCGTCGCCGCGTGCCGGTGGGTGTCGATGCCGTCGCCCGCCGCCTCGACGCCGAAGAGGGCGACCCGGGCGTCGGGAACGAACGCATGGAACAGTCCGATCGCGTTGGAGCCACCGCCCACGCAGGCGACCAGCGCGTCGGGCAGGCGCCCCTCCGCTTCCTGGATCTGCATGCGCGCCTCGCGCCCGATCACCGCCTGCAGCTCGCGCACCAGCGTCGGATACGGGTGCGGGCCGGCGGCGGAACCGATCACGTAGTGGGTGGTACGGACGTTGGTGACCCAGTCACGCAGCGCCTCGTTCATCGCGTCCTTGAGCGTGGACGTCCCTTCCTTGACCGAGTGGACCTTCGCGCCCAGCAACTTCATGCGAAACACGTTCAGCCCCTGGCGCTCGACGTCGACGGCGCCCATGTAGACCTCGCACGGGAGCCCGAACAGCGCGCACGCGGTCGCGGTCGCGACGCCGTGCTGGCCCGCGCCGGTCTCGGCGATGATGCGCGTCTTGCCCATCCGGCGCGCCAGCAACACCTGCCCGATGCAGTTGTTGATCTTGTGCGCGCCGGTGTGGCACAGGTCCTCGCGCTTGAGGTGGATGCGGACGTCTTTGCCCGTCTCCTTGGCGACGTCGGCCGACAGGCGGCCCGCGAAGCCCAGCGGCGTCGGGCGACCGACGTAATCGGTCAGCAGGTGAGACAGCTCCTCGGTGTAGGTGGGATCGGCCGTGGCCGCCGCCCACGCCGCCGTCAGCTCTTCGAGCGAGGGAATGAGCGTCTCGGACACGTAGCGGCCGCCGAACGGGCCGAAGCGACCGGGTGCGCTGGCGGGCGGCGTCGTCGCGGGTGGGGCGGGTGTGGCCATGGGAGGCGCAATATAGCCCACCGGCGACGGCGAAAAGCAGCTAGCCGCTCTCGCGCGTAGCGCGAGAGTGCGGCTACCTGAAAAAACAATAGTCGCACACCGCGCCTGCGGCGCGGAGCGACTAGCGCGCGCACCAGAGCTGCGCGCCGTAGGCGAGCGTGCGCAGCTCCCCGTCGGCGACGACGGGGCCTGGCGGCAGCGCGTCCAGCACATCCCCCGTCACCACCTGGCGAAGCAGCGACTCGAGCTGTGGGCCCCCGTAGCAGCTCCTCTCCGGGGACGCGCCCGTCAGCAACCGCGCGCCGCCCGACGCGATGGCGATAGGAAACTCGTGGGGCGGCCAGACGGGATCACCGCCCCGCGGGCGGACGGTCACCAGCCTCCGCGCGACCGGCGGCAGCTCGCCCACCGTCACCCCGTCGTCACCGTGGCGCACCGCCACGAAGCGGCCATCAGGGGACAGGACCGCGCCGTTGATTGCCGACTCGCGCGGCAAGAAGGGTGGGTCGTCGCAGCTTCCGCAGCTTCGCCAGGCGCCGCGTTCGGGCTCAAACAGCAAGGGACAGCCGTTGCTGGACCCGATCACCACGCTGTATCCAGGAAGGGCGCTGACCGGGGCCGCTCCCGGCGGTTTGGTGAGATCCACGGCCGCGAGCCCGTAGGTGCCGCTTCGAAAACCGCTGCCGTAAAGCCTGTCCTCGCGGGACGAGAAGGCGAAGCTCATCCACCACCACTCGTCACCGGGCAATTCCGCCAGGCGCGCGCCGTCGCCGGCGCGGGACACGAGCGCGGGCGGCGTGGGGAGAGTCGGCGCCGTCACCAGGATCCGGCCGCTGGGCGACAGCACCGGCGAGCCCGGCGTCGGCAGGGTGACGATCGACGCACCGTCGGCGCGGCGGACCACCCGGATGCCGGTACCGGTCGCGAGCGCCAGCACCTGGCCGTCCTGGGAGATCGCAGCAGGCTTCTGCTGGTAACCCGGCGTCGTGGGCGGCTCGCCCGCGCACACGGTCTCGGGCACGGCGTCGCTCGTGTTCCAGACGCGCAGCAACTGCGCGCCGCTGCCGCCGAACGCGACCGTGCTGCCGTCGCCGGACACGGCGACCACGCCGCTGTCGGCGAGCGTCGTGATTGCGATGTCGGTTCCGTCGGCCAGGCGGATCCGCCTGAGCGCGCCGCCCTCGCTCACGAGCACGCTCGCGCCGTCGGGCATGAAGGCCGCCGGCATGGTCGCGAGGCCGGGCGCGGGCAGTGGGCTGCCGTCGCTGAGCCTGAACGCGTGCAGGCCGGGCGGCTCGTCGACCCTCGGCATCACCAACACGAGATCGTCGACCGGCGAGGCACGAAACGCCGGGATGCCGCCGCTCCCGGGAGAGCCATAGGTGGGCAGGTCGGCGACCTGGGCGACCCCGCCCAGGGTGCCGGCGTCGAGGACCGCCACGATGCCGCCGTTGGGACGAGGAACGCAGTGGGCAATGAGCGATGCCTCCGCCACGACCACCCGGCGGCCGCCCCAACCGTAGGCGACGTCGAGCACGGCGCCGCGCGCCGGTCGCGTGAAGCGCACCATGCCACTCGCGACATCGAGCAGGAACGTCTCGTCGCCCGGCGAAACGACCGCCTGGCGGCCGTCGGGAGCGAACGCGACGCCACCGCCGAAGCGAAGCTGGTAGCGGTCGCCGGGCAGCGCCACGGTCCAGACCGGCGTCCAGTCGAGCGCGCGCCACAGCGTCACCTCGCGCTCGCCGCTCGCGAGCGTGAGGATGCCGCGCCCGGACGGCTCGAACGCCACGAAGTCGATCGTCGCGCGCGGCGGCGCGAGCACGGCGACCACCTGGCGCGAGGCGACCTCGACCACGCGTACGACGCCGTCGGCCGGCGCCAGCGCGACCAGACGTCCGTCCTGGCTCACCGCCAGCCGTTTGACCGCGCCCACATCGAAGCTGGCGCAGCGGCTGAAGAGGCCGGGAACGTCGGGGCCCGGCGGCGCAAAGAAGAACGCACCGGGCATCGGCTGACAGGAAAATGGGGGCCGCGTCGGAGCGAACGCCGCCGGCGCCGGGGACGGCACCGCCGGAACGACCTCATCCACGGGCGGACACAGCGCCGCTGGCGGAGGAGGATCGCTGACGCCGGTCGCGCCGCCGTCAGCGTTCGATGGCGCGTGTCCCCCCTGACCCGGCGCCGAGATCGAGCCGGCGTCCCCGCCGGCGTCGACGGCCGGTGCGAGCGGGCGCGGAATGCACGCGCACGCGAGCACGACGGTCCCCCCCACCACCACCACCGACGCCCACCACCCCCACATGCTCCTGGGAATGTAGGGATCCTCCCTATCGCAACAAGGTCCGTTCGCAGCTCAGCGCGCGCACCAGAGCTGTGGGCCGTAGGCGATCGTTCGCACCGCGGCGTCGACCGCCATGATTCCCGGCGGGAGCGTGTCGAGGACCGCGCCGGCCGCCGCGTCGCGGACGTAGACCTCGTACCCCGGGCCGCCGAAGCAGGCCCCGTCGTACCCGGCGCCGGTCAGGATTCGTCCGGCGCCGCGCGTGAGCGCGACGGGGTACTCCCGCGGTTGCCAGCTCTCGTCGGCGCGCGGCCCGATGGTCAGCAGCGGCGCCGGGTCGGGCCGCAGGCGCCACAAGGTGACGCCCGACTCCCGGGTTGGTCCCGCGACGGCGACGAACATTCCGTCGCTCGACAGCACGGCGCCCCTGCCACCGAACGCGTTCTGATCGGATGGGCTGCCGGCGATCGGCGCGTCGTCGCAGCCGCCGCACGACCGCCACGCGCCGCGCGCCGCGGCGTACAGGACCGGGCACCCGTCGGAGAAACCGAGCAAGGTCGTGAAGGAAGGGACGATGCGGCTCGTCACCTGGCGCGGCGAGGTCAACGTCACGGCGTCGACCGTGTAATCCGTCGACCGCTTGCCGGCGGAATACACCTTGTCCTCGTTGGGCGTGAACAGGAAGTCCAGCCAGCGCGATGAGTCGGGCGCGAAGTCGGCGACGGGTGCGCCGCTGGGTAACCGGACGACGACCGACCCGCCGGTCGCGGCCCCGGCCGGCCCGATCGCGAGGTAGTTTCCGCGCGCCGAAAGGTCGACCCGCGTGTATTGCGTCCCGCTGATCGGCAGCCACATGACGGGCACGCCGTCGGAGCGGCGCAGGACGCGGATGCTGTCCTGCAGCGGGATCGCCAGCAGCTGACCGTCCGCCGACAGCGACGACAGGCCGGGGATGGCGGGCCGCTCGGCGGCGCACACCGGGGTGACGGCCCCCTCGTCCGTCCTCCAGATGCGCAGCAGCTCGTCCCCCGCGCCGCCGAACGCGACCACGCTCCCGTCGGCCGACACGGCGACCGGACCGGCGGCGCCGCCGATGGTCACGAACGACTCGAGCGATTGATCGTCGGCGCGGACGCGCTGGAGGACGTCCCCGGCGTCCACGAGCATGCTCTTTCCGTCGGGCGTGAAGGTGAGCGGCAGCGTATCCAGCCCGGGCGCGGGCGCGGCGGCGCCGTCGCTGAGCCTGAACGCGTGCAGGCCGGGGGGATCTCCGTCGCCCCGCGCCACGAGCACGAGATCCGCGGTCGGCGACACCCGGAACGCCGGGATGCCGCGCGCGCCGGGGTAGCTGCCGAGATCGGCGAGCGTCGCCACGAGCTGCAGGTTGCCGTCGAACAGCCCGACGGTCCCACCGTTCGGGTTGTGGTTGCAATGCGCGAGCAGCGAGGCCACCGCGACGACGATGCGGCTGCCGTCGAGGCCGTACGCGACATCCAGGATGGCGGCGCCCAGGTTGTTGCTCGCCCGCACCGCGCCCGTCGCGGCGTCCAGCACGAACACGCCCGTCCCCGGTGACACCACCGCGGAGCGGGCGTCGGGCGTGAAGGCGAGGCCGCCGCCGAACATCGAGTCGTAGCGATGGCCGGGCAAGATGGTGGTCCAGACCGGCGTCGCGGGCGTCCAGTCGGCCGATCGCCAGAGCGTCACCTCGCGCTGGGCGCGGGCGAGCGTGAGGATGGACTGGCCGTCGGGCGCGAACGCGGCGTAGTCGATCGTCGCGCGCGGCGACGGCAGCACCGCCACCACCTGCCGCGACGCAACCTCGACCACACGCAAGATGCCGTCTCCGGTCGCCAGCGCCGCGAGGCGCCCGTCCGGGCTCATCGCGACCGCGGTTGCCTGCCCGACGGAGAAGCTGGCGCACCGGCTGTAGAAGCCAGGCACGTTCGACGCGGGCGGCGGAAAGATGAAGGCCTCGGGCAGCGGCGCGCAGGAGAACGGCGTGCGCGTCGGAACGCTGGGTGGGGGCGTCGACACCGCGGCCCCGCCGCTCGGGACCTCGGCGCCCGGCGGGCAGACTGTCCGTGGCGTGCCGCTGCTACCCGGCGCCGCCCCGCTGCCGCCGACGACGCCGGGCACCCCTCCTCCGGCCGGCGTCCCGCCGGCGTCGGTCGCTGCCGAGATTGAACCGGGGCCGCCGCCGTCGAACCCCGACTCCAGCGAGCGCGCGCCGCACGCACCCGCGAGGACGCAGGCGAGCACCGGCGGCGCCCAACCCCTCGCCGTTCCCCCGGTCCTGCACATGCCCCTCGAATCTAGCGTCGCGGTCGATCGTCACAAGACCGCCGCGAAGCAGATCCGCGGCGGAGGGCGAGCCGCGCGCCCGGGCCCTGGAGATCCCGTACGTCAAAGGCGACTTCAAAGCGTTCGGCAAACCCTGCGTTGGCTGGTCGCGGCGAAGGCGCCGCCCCAACAGCAACGCGCGCCCGCCGCACCTCGCGGCGACGAGCCGTTGGCGGTGCCGCCGCTGAACCGGCGCGCGATGATGGCCGTCGGGGACGCCGCCGGAATCCACTACCGCGGATTCAGGTTGTCGCAGGCCGTGTCGCGCCGCGGGCGGCGGCGATGAACGCTGCGACCTTGCCCGGATCCTTCCGGCGGGGGCTGCTCTCCACGCCGCTGGCGACGTCGACACCGTTGGCCGCCGTCGCCGCCACGGCTGCGGCGACGTTCTCGGGCGTCAGCCCGCCCGCGAGCAGGAACGGCCGCCGGGCGTGCTCCGCGATCAACGCCCACGGCGCGGGAACCCCGCCGCCGCCGAAGCCCTCGACGTACGCGTCGTAAAGCCAGAGCGCCGGCGACCAGCCCGCCGCGCCTTCGAACGAACCCTCGTCCCGCACGCGCAGGGCGCGGATCAGCCGCCGATCGAGGCCGCCGAAATGCGCCGCCGACTCGTCGCCGTGCAGCTGTGCGCGATCGAGCTCCAGCTCGTCGATGCGGCGCTCGACCTCGTCGACCGGCGCGTCGACGAACACGCCGACCTTCAGCACGGTCGCCGGAACGGCGGCCAGCACGTCGCGCGCGGCCTCCGGCTCGACGAAGCGCTTTGACCCCGGCCACAGGTTCACGCCGATGGCGTCCGCGCCCGCGGCCGCCGCGGCTGCCGCGTCATCCGGCGTCGTCACGCCGCAGATCTTGACGAAGAGCCGAGGCGCCATCGCCGTTACCCCGCCAGCAGCCCGCGCAGGGCCGCCGCCGGATCCGGCGCGCGCATCAGCGTCTCGCCCACCAGGATCGCGTCCACGCCCGCGTCGCGCAGCCGCGCGACGTCGGCGGCGTCGCGGATCCCCGACTCGGCGACCACGATCCGATCCGCCGGGATCGACGGGCGCAGCCGGACCGCCAGCTCGCGATCGACCGTGAACGTCCGCAGGTCACGGTTGTTGATGCCGATGATCTGTGCCCCGGCCGCGACCGCGCGGGCGACCTCGGTCTCGTCGTGGGCTTCGACCAGCGCGTCGAGGCTCAGCTCTTTGGCGATGCGCAACAAGTCAGTCAAAGTTGTGTCGTCGAGCGCGGCGACGATCAGCAACGCCGCATCCGCGCCCTTCGCGAGCGCCTCGACCAGCTGATACCCGTCGACGATGAAGTCCTTGCGCAAGACGGGCAGACTGCAGACGCCACGTGCCTCCTCCAGATCCTCGAGCCGCCCCGCGAAGAACGGCCCATCGGTCAGCACCGACAACGCGCTGGCACCACCGGCCTCGTAGGCGCGCACGGTGGGCTCCAGGAACGCCTTCTCGTTGATCCAGCCCGCCGAGGGCGACTTGCGCTTGAACTCCGCGATACAGGCAATGCCGTCGGGCTTGCGCAGCGCTCGCCACAGACTTCGCGTCTTTCCGTATCGCTGCGCGCCAAGCTTGGACAGGGTCGACAGCGGCTGCGTCTTCATCCGCGCCTCCAGGTCGGCGCGCGTCCGGGCCAGGATGTCGTCGAGGATCATGACGATGGCGTCGGGCGCGGCGCGATCCGGCGCAGGGTCTCGAGCACGCCCAGCGCCCCGCCCCCCTCCAGCACCTCGGTCGCGACCCCGGCCGCCGCCTCGAGGGTCGGCGCGATGTCGCTGGCGTACAGCGCCGCCGCCGCAGTCATGACCACCGCGTTGCGCGCCGCCGCCGGGCCCTTCCCGTTCAGCACCTCCAGGGCGATGCGCGCGTTGTCGGCCGGGGCGCCGCCCGCGAGGCCCGCCGGATCGCTCTCCTTGAGGCCGAAGTCGGCGGGGCTCACCTCGTAGGTCCTCACGTTTCCGTCCGCGAGCTCGGCGACGAAGGTCGCCCCCGCCGGCGCGAACTCGTCCAGCCCGCCCGCGCCGTGGATCACCAGCGCCCGCCGCGAGCCCAGGGCGCCGTGCGCCCGCGCCAGCAGCTCACAGCGATCGCGCGCGAAGATGCCGTTCACGTGCACGCGCACGCCACACGGGTTGGTCAGCGGCCCCAGCAGGTTGAAGATCGTGCGCAGGCCCAGCTCCTTGCGCGGCCCGACCGCATGTTTCGTCGCGGCGTGGTGCGCGGGCGCAAAAAGAAAAGCCAGCTTCGCCTCGCGCAAACAGCGGACCGACAGCTCGGGCGAGGACGCCGGGTTCAGCCCCAGCGCCTCGATGACGTCGTGCGCGCCCGACTGCGACGACTGGGCGCGGTTGCCGTGTTTCGGCACCGTCACGCCCGCGCCCGCCACCACGAACGCCGCGATCGTCGATACGTTGATCGACCGCGAGCCGTCGCCGCCCGTGCCGCACGTGTCGACCATCGTCTCGGCCGCGAACTCGACGGCGGTCATGCGCGACCGCATCGCGCGCGCCGCGCCCACCACCTCGTCCACGGTCTCGCCCTTCATGCGCATCGCCGCCAGCAGCGCGCCGATCTGCGCGGGCGTGGTCTTGCCGTCCATGATCTCGCCGACCACCGCCGCCATCTCGTCGGCCGACAGGTCGCGCCGATCGACGACGCGCGCCAGCGCCTCCCGGATCCCCAGCTGGTCTTTTTCGGGCTGGCTCATGGGCGACCTCCCTTCGCGATGAAGTTCGCGAGCAGGTCCTTGCCCGCCGTGGTGAGAAACGACTCGGGATGGAACTGTACGCCCTCGACGGGCAGGGTCTTGTGGCGGACCGCCATGATCTCGTCCTCCGCCGTCCGCGCCGTGACCTCCAGGCAGTCCGGAACGCTGGCGCGCTCGATCAGCAACGAATGGTAGCGCGTCGCCTCGAACGGGTTGGGCAGCCCCGCGAAGACGCCCTTGCCGTCGTGATGGATCTGCGACGTCTTGCCGTGCATGACCCGTGCGGCGCGCACGATCTTGCCGCCGAACGCCTGCCCGATCGATTGATGCCCCAGGCAGACGCCCAGGATCGGGATCTTGCCCGCGTACATCTTTATGACGTCAAGGCTGATGCCCGCCTCGTTGGGCGTGCACGGTCCCGGCGAGACCACGATGTGCGTGGGTGCCAGCCCCGCCACGTCGGCGGCCGCGATGCCGTCGTTGCGCACGACGCGCACGTCCTGCCCCAGCTCTCCCAGGTACTGCACCAGGTTGTAGGTGAAGGAATCGTAGTTGTCGATCACGAGCAACATCAGGCGCCGCCTCCCGAACCCCGCCGCGCCACCTCGCCGGCGCCGACCACGGCGCGCGCCTTGTTGACGCACTCCTCGTACTCCTCCGAC
>Ga0111539_10003349_pt1 | contig 21170 bp, 14 predicted proteins | sample RhiMethybrSRZTD1_FD_79667 | JGI IMG/M metagenome (GOLD analysis project Ga0111539, IMG submission 79667) | Populus rhizosphere microbial communities from Tennessee, USA - Rhizosphere MetaG P. TD hybrid SRZTD1 (version 2) (version 2) | ecosystem: Host-associated > Plants > Roots > Rhizosphere >...
GCACGTCCGGCAGGTCCTCGAGCGTCGGTCCCTGGCCCTTGCGCTCCTCGCGTGCCTCGAGGAACTCGCCCCAGACCGCGACGGGGCCGCCCTGCACGCGCGCGTCGGCTCCCCAGCGCTGGCGGCGTCCGTTGACGTAGACGCCCGGAAAGAAACGGTACCCTGTCCCGCTCGTGCCGTCGAGTCCCTTCGGGCTGGTGTCGAAGCCCGGGGTCTCCGGCTCGGCGACGACGTCGCCCTGCGAGTAGGACCCGCCCAGGTCGAACCACGGGGCAGGCTTCAGCACCAGGCGCCCCACCGCGGTCGTCTCGGCGCGGTTCTGGCTGGTGCGCATGTCGCCTTCGAAGACGCCCGCGCTGTACTCGAGCACCTTGCCGAGCTCGCCTTCGACGAGCCCGCCCCAGTCGCGCGACGGCCCGAGCGAGGTGACGAGCGCGGCGCGCTCGACGAAATCGGTCTTGCTGGCCGAGGTCAGGAACTCGGGGCTCACGGGCAGCTTCATGTGGCCGCCGCGCAGCGAAAACTCGCGCGAGACGCGGACTCCCAGCCAGGCGTTCTTGAGCTCGTCGTCGTCCTCGAAGGCGGGGTCCACGTCGAACTCGAACGACACCCGGCGCCACTCGCCGTCGATCCCGATCCGCAGCCGCCGCCACTCGAACTCCGGGTAGCGCAGCGTGTCGTCGCTGCCGTCGCCCACCTGCCAGTCCAGGTACGAGCGGAAGTCGGCCTGCACGTAGCCCGACAGCCGGATCTTGAAGTCGGCCGAGGGATTGCTGAGCTCGAACCCCTCGCGCTTCCAGCCTTCGGCCGGCTTCTTCGCCGGCGCGTTCGGCTGGGGTGTCTCCTCGGCACTCGCCGCGGCGGCGAGCACGGCGAGGAGCAGGGCGAGCGGGGGCCTCACGAGCCGGAACCCGAGCCGCGCTGCAGCGCGTCGAGAGCTCCGGGGATCTTGAACAGGCCCTGGCGGTCGTCGGCGATCCAGATCGCGCCGTCGGGCGCGAACGCGAGGCCCTCCTGGCGGTCGCCCGGCAGCGTCCAGCTGGCGCGGATCGACCCCGCCGGCGACACCAGCAACAGTCGGTCCTCGCTCTCCGCGACCACGAGCAGGGACGCGAGCGCCTCGCTCCAGACGACCGCGGTCAGGTCCTCGTACGGCTTGAGCGCGTGGCGCGCGTTGACGTCGGTGGCGCCGATCGGGCGCGCCGCGCCGGTCGGGTCGAAGCTCAGCGACACGAGCCGCGCGGGCTTGCGCTGGTGCACGAGGTAGAAGGAGCCGCCCCCGGGCAGGTCGGGCTCCGAGCGGAAGCCGAGCCCCTCGAAGCCCTGGTTGCGGTCGACCGGCTCGCGGTCGAGCAGCGCCGCCACGTCGAGCGGGAAGCGCGCGGTCTCGGAGGCGGTCTTCGGATCCCACACCACGAGCTCCCCCTTCTTCTCCGCGAGCAGCACGAGCCGGCCGCTCGGCGTGTGCACCGCGACGTCCTCGAGATTCCCCTTCACCCGGTGAGTCCGTAGCAGCTTCCCGCCCGGCTCCACCTCGGCGAGCGCGCCGCGGTCGCCGACCACGAAGAAGCGGCCGAGCGCCGCGTGCCAGGCGATCCCCGAGGCTTCCTTCAGGCCGTCGACGGGGACCCGCACCGGCGACGACAGGTTCCCGGCAGCCGCCCGGGCCGTGTCGGAGGCCGAGGCGCCCGGCAAGAGGGCCTCGGCCCGGTGGCTCGGGATCGGCGGCGAGTTGCGGCTGAGTAGCAGCGACAGCGCCAGCGCGGCGAGCAGGCCGCCCGCGAGGATCGTCAGCACGCGCAGCCCGCCGTAGAGCCGCCGCAGCGAGCGGAACTTGTCGTTGTTGATGCGCGCCATCACGTGATTCTGGACCGCGATCTCCGCGTTCAGCTGGCCGAAGCGCACCTCGCGCCAGGCGCGCCTGTAGGCCTCGAGGTCGCGCAGCACGACGTCCTCGTAGTACCGCAGCCCACCCGGGTAGTGATCGGGGCCCGCCTCGCCCGGATAGGTGAGGTGGGGCCGGAAGCGCCGCGGCCGCAGCGTCTCGATCGCCTGCAGGAAGAAGAAGAGCGCGACGCCCGCGTAGCACAGCAGGTAGAAGCCCAGGAACGGCCGCAGCAGCGGCGGCAGCACGTCGATCAGCTCGGTGCGCGTGACGAGGAAGAAGAAGGCGACGTTGAGTGCGCCCATGATCAGCAGCGCGAAGCGGGCCTTGCGGTCCGCGAGCTCGACCAGGTCGTTCGCCTCCTCGAGCGCGTCGACGAGCGTGCGGTAGCGCTCCCAGGCGTCGAGGGTGCGGGTCGAATCGGCGAGAGCCTTGGCCTCCCTCTTGCGGCGCTTGGGGTCGTCGTCGAGCAGGGCCTCGTCCTGGAAGGCTGACGGGAGGTCTTCCATCGCGGCGCCAGTATAGGGCCTAGAGCGTCTCCCTGTGTGAGGCCGCGCGAGCGCCCAGTGAACGCTCAGACGGCGAGCGAGGCGCGCAGGAACCAGCCGTGCTTCTCGAACTCGAGGATGGCGCCGGTCAGCAGGTCGACCGTGTCCGGGTCGCCCTCTTTCTCGGCTACGGCACGGGACTCGCGCAGGCCGGCGAGGTAGACCTCGATCCGCTCCGCGAGCAGGCGCACGTGCTCGAGGTCGCGCGTCGTCTCCTGCGGGTACTCCGGCAGGCGCGAGACCGAGGCGACGTGGCGGGCGGTGCCGAGCGCGAGCGTGCCGAGCGTCACCGCGCGCTCGGCGATCGCGTCGTTGTGCATGGCGAGGCCCGTCGCCATGGTCTCGAACAGCGGGTGCAGGGACGGGAACTGCGGCCCGCGCACGTTCCAGTGGGCGACCTTGAGCTGGCTGTGCAGGTCGAGGCCGTCGGCGAGCCGTGCGTTCAGCGTCTCGGCGAGCCGCGAGCGGGCGGCTTCGGCGAGCGGGCTCGGGCTTCGGTACATGGAGTCCTCCTGTTTCTGACGGTCAATCTACCGCCCGCGCGTTCCGTCTGTCCAAGCCGCCAGGCTCAACCGCCTGGGCCTTTCGCATCATTCCCGCAGGACGGCGCCTCTTGACCAGGCCGCGCCGGGCGTGCTCCCATGACCTGGATGAGCCGCAGGGGTCCCGTCACGGCTGCCGCGCTGCTCGCGGGCCTCGCCCTCGTGGCGACGCTGCCGGTGCCCTGCCCGTGCCTTCCCGAGCCCGTCAAGGTCGAGGACCACGGCTGCTGCGCGCCGGCCTCCGGATGGCGCACCGCGAATCTCGGCTGCTGCACCGCCACCGCCGAGCCTACGCCAGAGACGCCGGCCACGCCGCCGGCGGTCGCCGCGGCCGTCGTCCCGCCGCTCGTCGCCCTGGCCTTCGTCCTGCCGCCCGCGGCTTCCACGGCCGAGCGCCCGCAGCGCTCGCCCGACTCGCTCCACTCGCCGCCCCTCACCGTTCGGCGCGTCTAGTCCGCCCGAGCGCGGTTCTCCAGGAACCGCGCCTTTCCGGGCCTCGCCGGGAGAACTGCGCGCCTCCCGTCCGCGTGCCCTCCTTTGGCGGACGCGCGCGCGAGAGGTGGCCGTACATGTCATCGAGCCGCAGGATCACCGCATTCGTGGCTTTTGTGCTGGCGCTCGGACGCCTGGCAGCCGCCCAGGCGCCCGCGCCCGCCCCGCCTTCGGGCGACCCCGTGCTCGACGCGCTCGTGGCGGAGGCGCTCGAGAGGAACACGGACCTGCTCGGGCTAGCGGAAGAGCTGGTCGCGGCGCGCTCGCGCCCCGACCAGGCGCGGGCACTCGCCGATCCGACGCTGTCGCTCCTCTACACCAACGACGGCTGGTCGCCGAGCCTCGGCACGCAGCCGATGACGACGCTCGCCATCATGGGCAGCCAGGAGCTGCCGTTTCCCGGCAAGCGGCGGCTGCGGGGCGAGCTCGCGGCGCGCGAAGCGGACGCGGTCGAGCAGCAGCTGGCGCGCGCGCGGCTCGGAGTGGCCGCGGCCGTCAGGCGCGCCTACCACGGCCTCGTGCTGAACCGCGAGCGGATCGTGCTCGTCGGCGACCAGGAGGCGCTCTGGAAGCAGATCGAGGGGGTGGCGCGCGCCCGCTACGCCGTGGGACAGGGAGCGCAGCCGGACGTGCTGCGCGTGCAGATCGAGGTGACGCGCGTCGACGAGCTTCGGACCGAGCAGCAGGCCGAGGCCGAGATCCGGCTGGCTGAGCTCAACCGCCTGCGCGACCGCCCGGCCGCCACACCGGTCGAGACGCAGGCCCGGCTCGGGCTGCGGCCCACGGACGAGAGCCTCGAGCGTGCCGTCGAGCGGCTGTCAGCCGTAAGCCCGGAGCTGAAGAGCGCGCTGCTCGGCGAGGAGCGTGCGTGCCTGCGCGTGGGTCTGGCGGACAAGGCGTTCAAGCCCGACTTCAGCGTGCAGGCCGGCTACATGAACCGGGGCGGGCTCGACCCGATGTGGCTGGCGGGCGCTTCGATCACGCTGCCCCTGCAGCGGAAGCGACTCGCGGGCGAGAAGGCGGATGCCGAGGCGCAGGCCCGGGCGAGCGCGCGGCTCGCGGACTCGGTGCGCCTGCAGCTGCGCTACCGCACCCAGGAGCGCCTGGTCCAGCTCGCGGCCACGCAGAGGATCGCGAGGCTCTACGACCAGGGGATCATTCCCCAGGGCCGGATGTCCGTCGATGCGGCGGTCGCCAACTACCAGGCGGGCAAGGTTCCGTTCGTCGCGGTGCTCGAGGCCCTCACCAGCCTCTACAACGACCGCGCCACGCACCTCGGGCTCCTGGCCAACCACGAGCGGATCCGCGCAAGCCTCGAGGAGGCGAGCCTCGAAGAGACGTCGAGCATGGACCAGGCCGGCGTGACGGGAATGGCGGCACGCGGGGGCGCCAGCATGAGCGTGGGAGGGGCCGGCGCGTCCGCGGATGGCTCGATGGGTTCGGGAAGGAGCATGCGATGAAACGCGCGTCACTCCTGTGGTTCGTGGCTGGGCTGGTCGTGGCCGGGGGCGCGAGCGTGGTGATGAACGCCTGGCGCGCCAGGCACGAGGAGCCGACCCAGGCAGGACAGGCCGCGCCCTACCACTGCCCGATGCATCCGAGCTACGTCTCCGACAAGCCCGGCAACTGCGCGATCTGCGGCATGAAGCTCGTGTCGCGCGAGGCCGCGCCTCGGCCATCCCCCGGGGAGCCGAGGATCCTCTACTACCGCTCCCCGATGGATCCGAGCGTGCGATCAGACAAGCCGGCCAAGGACTCGATGGGAATGGACTTCGTCCCAGTCTACGCGCACGAAGCTCAGGGGGCCGGCGGGACGGTTCCGGGAAGGACGAGCCTCACTCTTTCGCCGGAGAAGCGACAGGCCCTCGGCATTCGCAGCGAAGAGATTCACCACGGCCGCTTGACGCGGGCGCTCCGGACGGTGGGGCGGGTCGCGGTGGACGAGCGGCGGCTCCACCACATCCACACCAAGTACGACGGCTACGTGGAGCACCTCTACGTCGACTTCACGGGCAAGTACGTCGAGCGGGGCGACCATCTGCTGTCGATCTACAGCCCCGACCTGGTGGCGACGCAGCAGGAGTATCTGCTGGCGTACGGCGCGCAGAAGACGGCCGCGAGCGGGATCCCGTCCGTGGCGCAGGGCTCGCTCGATCTGCTGGAGGCCACACGCCAGCGGCTGCTGTTGTGGGACATGAGGGATGAAGACATCGAGGCCCTCGAGCGCGCCGGAAAGGTCTCTCGCACGATCGACCTGCACTCCGAAGTGGCGGGCTATGTGGTCCAGAAGATGGCGTTCCACGGCATGCGGGTGACCCCCGCCGACGCGCTCTTCGATATCGCGGACCTGAGCCAGGTCTGGGTGCTGGCCGACGTCTACGAGTCCGACCTCCCACTCGTCCGCGTCGGGATGATGGGCGAGCTGACGGTTCCCTACCTGCCCGAAAAGACCTGGCGCGGCGCCGTCACCTACGTCGGCCCGACGGTCGAGGAGAAGACGCGCACCGTCAAGGTACGGATCGAGCTCCGCAACGAGGGCCAGCAGCTCAAGCCCGACATGTTCGCCGACGTCCACCTGCAGGCGGACCTCGGAACGGGTCTCTCCGTCCCGCAGAGCGCGGTGATCGACAGCGGGGGCCGCAAGCTCGTGTTCATCGAGCGGGGCGAGGGCAGCTTCGAGCCGCGCGAGGTGCAGCTCGGGGTGCAGGTTGGCGGCGGCTTCCAGGTCCTCTCTGGGCTCGCGGACGGCGAGCGGGTGGTGACTTCGGCCAACTTCCTGCTGGACTCGGAGTCGAGCCTGCGGTCCGCTCTGTCGGACATGGCGACACCCGCGCCGAAGTCGCCGGACGCTCGGCACTGAAGAGAGCAGCCATGATCCAGGCCGTCATCCGCTTCAGCGCCCACAACCGCTTCCTCGTGCTCCTGGCCACGGCGGTGGCCGTGGGCTACGGCGTCTACACGCTCAACCACATCCCGGTGGACGCGATTCCCGACCTGTCCGACACCCAGGTGATCGTGTACTCGCGCTGGGACAGAAGCCCCGACATCATGGAAGACCAGGTGACGTACCCGATCGTCACCGCTCTGCTGGGCGCGCCCAACGTCAAGGTCGTCCGTGGCTTCTCCGACTTCGGCTTCTCCTACGTCTACGTGATCTTCAAGGACGGAACCGACATCTACTGGGCGAGGAGCCGGGTCCTCGAGTACCTCTCCAAGATCCAGCCGCTGTTGCCGCCTGGCGTGAGGACCGAGCTCGGCCCCGACGCGACCGGGGTCGGCTGGGTCTTCCAGTACGCGCTCGTGGACGACTCGGGAACGCAGTCGCTCGCCGACCTGCGTACGCTGCAGGACTGGAACCTCCGCTACCGCCTGCAGTCCGTGCCCGGTGTCGCCGAGGTGGCCTCGCTCGGCGGCTTCGTGCAGCAGTACCAGGTCACGGTCGACCCGAATCGCCTCAGGGCCCACGAGCTCGCGATCATGGACGTGGCGGAGGCCATAAGGCGCAGCAACAACGAAGTGGGCGGACGCCTGCTCGAGTTCTCGGGCAAGGAGTACATGGTCCGGGGCCGCGGCTACGTGCGCGGGACGGAGGACCTCGAGAAGATCGTGCTCAAGACCGACGAGAAGGGGACGCCGGTGCTGCTCCGGGACGTCGGCCAAGTCGCCCTGGGTCCGGAGATCCGGCGCGGCGTCTCCGACTTCGACGGCCGCGGCGACACCGTGAACGGGATCGTGGTCATGCGCCACGGCGAGAACGCCCGCGAGGTGATCCGCCGCGTGCGTGAGCGCCTGCGGGAGATCGAGCCCTCGCTCCCGAAAGGCGTGCGCATCGTGACGACCTACGACCGCTCCGAGCTGATCCAGCGCTCGATCGACACCTTGAAGGAGGAGCTGATCGCCGAGGTCCTGATCGTGAGCTTCGTGATCGTGCTCTTCCTCTGGCACATCCCCTCCGCGGTCGTCGCCATCGTGACCATCCCGGTAGCGGTGCTGCTGGCTTTCATCCCCATGTCCCTGATGGGGATCTCCTCGAACCTGATGTCGCTCGCCGGGATCGCGATCTCGATCGGGGTGCTGGTGGACGGCGCGATCGTCGAGGTCGAGAACATCTACAAGAAGCTCGAGCGCTGGGTGCACGAGGGACGCCCGGGCGACGTCCATGCGGCTCGGCTCGAGGCCATGCTCGAGGTGGGCCCCTCGGTCTTTTTCTCGCTGCTCGTGATCGGCGTGGCCTTCTTCCCCATCTTCACCCTCGTGGACCAGGAGGGCCGGCTCTTCCGGCCGCTGGCCTGGACCAAGAACCTGAGCATGTTCATCGCCGCCATCCTGGTGCTCACCCTGAACCCCGCCTTTCGGATGCTCTTCACGCGGATGGACTTCGTCCACTTCCGCCCGCGCTTCGTGAGCTGGCTCTTCAACCAGATGACCGTGGGCCGTTACTACCCGGAGGAGAAGCACCCGATCAGCCGCGTGCTTTTCGCGGTCTACGAGCCTGTGTGCCGGTCGGTCCTGCGCCGCCCCAGGACCACGATCGCCATCGCCGTGCTGATCGTGGCGACCACGGTGCCCGCCTATCTCAGCCTCGGCCACGAGTTCATGCCGCGGCTCAACGAGGGCGTCATCCTCTACATGCCGACGACGCTCCCCGGGATCTCCGTGACCGAGGCCAGCCGGCTGCTCCAGGTGCAGGACCAGGTCCTCAAGTCGTTCCCCGAGGTGGAGCGCGTGCTCGGGAAGGCGGGCCGTGCCGAGACCTCGACCGACCCCGCCCCCTTCTCGATGATGGAGACGACCGTCGTCCTAAAGGCGCCGTCCGAATGGAGAGAGAAGCCCCGTTTCTATTCCTCGTGGGCGCCCGGCTGGCTCAAAGGCCTGGTTTTCAACCGGATCTGGCCCGACCGGATCTCGTACGAGGAGCTCGTCGACGAGATGGACCGCAAGCTCCAGATCCCGGGCACCACGAACGCCTGGACCATGCCGATCAAGAACCGGATCGACATGCTCACGACCGGCATCCGCACGCCGATCGGCATCAAGGTGTTCGGAGCCGACCTCGTGGAGATCGAACGAGTCGGCGAGAGGCTCGAGCCGATCCTGCGCGCGCTGCCCGGCACGCGCAGCGTCTATGCCGAGCGCGTGGCCGGCGGCTACTTCGTGGACTTCGACCTGAAGCGCGACGAGCTGGCGCGCTACGGGCTCACGGTGGCGGCGGCGCAGGACGTCATCATGTCCGCCGTGGGCGGAGAGAACGTCTCCACCACGATCGAGGGCCGGGCCCGCTTCCCCGTGAACGTCCGCTACCCGCGCGAGCTGCGGGACGACCTCGACCAGCTCGGCCGCGTACTGGTGATGACCCCGTCCGGGGCGCAGATCCCGCTCTCGCAGGTGGCGCAGATCAAGATGGTCACCGGCCCCGCGATGATCCGAAACGAGAACGGCCTGCTCGCCGGCTACGTGTACGTCGACATCGTAGGGAGCGACATCGGCGGCTACGTCGAGCGTGCCAAGCAGGCAGTCGCGAAGGAGCTGACACTCCCGTCGGGCTATTCGCTCGAGTGGAGCGGCCAGTACGAGAACCTGCAGCGGGTGCGCGAGCGCTTGAAGCTCGTCGTGCCGTTCACGCTGTTCACGATCTTCTTCCTGCTCTACATGAACACGAAGTCGGGCATGAAGGCCGGGATCGTGATGCTGGCCGTGCCCTTCTCGGTGGTGGGTGCGGTATGGCTGATGTACGTCCTCGGCTACAACGTCTCGATCGCGGCCTGGGTGGGAATGATCGCGCTCATGGGCCTCGACGCCGAGACCGGTGTCTTCATGCTGCTGTTCCTGGACCTCGCCTACGACGACGCAAAGGCCAGGGGGCGGCTGCGCTCGCTCGCCGAGCTCCACGAGGCGATCGTCCACGGAGCCGTCAAGCGCGTGCGGCCGAAGCTGATGACCGTGACCGCCGCCTTCATGGGCTTGATGCCGATCATGTGGTCGACCGGCTCGGGAGCCGACGTGATGAAGCGCGTGGCGGCGCCCATGGTCGGCGGTCTCGCGACATCGTTCCTGATGGAGCTCCTGGTCTACCCGGCGATCTACCTGCTCTGGAGGTGGCACACCGAGGTCAGGCACGCGGTCGAGGCTGGCGCGGAGGCGACGCCGTGACGAGCCGACGCTAGAGTGGTACGCGGCGCAGGCGGAGCGCGTTCGCGATCACGCTGACGGAGCTCGCGGCCATCAGCGCGGCGGCCAGCATCGGCGACAGCAGCAGGCCGAGCCACGGGTAGAGCGCGCCCGCCGCGACCGGGATCGCGGCTACGTTGTAGGCGAAGGCCCAGAACAGGTTCTGGCGGATGTTGGCGAGCGTCGCGCGCGAGAGGCGGCGCGCGCGAACGAGCGCGGCGAGGTCGCCCTTCACCAGGGTGATGCCGGCGCTCTCGATCGCCACGTCCGTGCCGGTCCCCATCGCGATGCCGACGTGGGCCGCGGCGAGCGCCGGCGCGTCGTTCACGCCGTCGCCGGCCATCGCGACGATTCGCCCCTGCGCCGAAAGCCCGCGCACGACCTCCGCCTTGCGCTCGGGGAGCACCTCGGCCTCGATCGTCGCGATTCCGAGCGCGCGGCCCACCGCCGCTGCGGCCGCGCGGCCGTCGCCGGTCAGCATCACGATCTCGAGCCCGTCGGCGCGGAGCGCGTCGAGCGCCTCCCGCGCGCCGGCCTTGATGGGGTCCGCGAAGGACAGGAGCGCCACGGGCCGGCCGTCGACCGCGAGGAAGACGACGCTGCGCGCTTCGCGGCGCTCGGCCTCGGCGACCTCGTCGAGCGCGCCCACGTCCATGCCTGCCTCGCGCAGGAAGGCGGCAGTCCCGAGCACGAGCGCTCGCCCGTCGGCGCTGCCGCGAACGCCGCGACCCGGAACGGCCGCGAAGCCCGACACCTCGCGGGTAGCGATCCCGCGCTCGCGCGCCGCCTCCTGGATCGCGGCGGCGAGCGGGTGCGCGCTGCCTCGCTCGAGGCTCGCCGCGAGCGCGAGCGCTTCCGCGTCGAGAACGCCCGCCGCCGACGCGACGCGCACGAGGCGCGGACGGCCCTGCGTGAGCGTGCCCGTCTTGTCCACGACCAGCGCGCTCGCACGGGCCAGCGACTCGAGCGCCTCGGCGTTGCGCACCAGCACGCCGGCCGTGGCGCCGCGACCGACGCCGACCAGGATCGACATCGGCGTCGCGAGGCCGAGCGCGCACGGGCAGGCGACGATCAGCACCGAGACGGCAGCGACGAGCGCGTGCGCCGCGCGCGGCTCGGGCCCGAGCGCGAGCCACGCGGCGAAGGCGAGCGCGGCGACCGCCACCACGGCCGGCACGAACCACGCGGCGACCGCGTCCGCCAGCCGCTGGACCGGGGCGCGGCTGCGCTGGGCCTCGGCGACCAGCGCCACGATGCGCGCGAGCAGCGTGTCGGCGCCCGTGCGCTCGGCTCGCATCACGAAGCTGCCGGCGCCGTTGCGCGTCGCGCCGATCACGCGCGAGCCTTTGGCCTTCTCCACCGGCAGCGGCTCCCCGGTGATCGTGGACTCGTCCACGCTGCTGCCGCCTTCCAGCACGACGCCGTCGACCGGCACCGTCTCGCCCTCCCGCACTCGCAGCCGGTCCCCGGGCGCCACGGCGTCGAGCGGCACGTCCGCCTCCGAGCCGTCCGCCGCGAGCCGGCGCGCCGTCTTCGGCGCGAGCCCCAGCAGGGCGCGGATCGCTCCGCCGGTGCGCTGGCGCGCCTCGAGCTCGAGCACCTGGCCGAGCAGCACCAGCGTCACGATCACCGCCGCCGACTCGAAGTAGCGCGCGACCTCGCCGTCGTGGCCACGGAACGATTCCGGAAACAGACCCGGAGCGACGACGGCGGCCAGGCTCGCGAGCCACGCGACGCCCGTGCCGAGGCCGATCAGCGTGAACATGTTGAGCCGGCCGCTGCGGAAGCTCCGCAGCATGCGCTCGAAGAACGGCGCGCCGCACCACAGCACGACCGGAGTGGCGAGCAGCAGCTCCAGCCACGCCTGCGCTCGCGGCGACAGGAACCGCGCGAGCGCGTGGCCGGCCAGCATCGCGCCCATCGCGAGCGCCACGAGCGGAGCCGTGAGCAAGGCGGCGACGGCGAACCGCCGCCGCATGTCGTCGAGCTCGGGGTTGCGCCCGGGGCCGGCGGCAGCGAGCTTCGGCTCGAGCGCCATGCCGCAGATGCGGCAGGCGCCCGGCTTCGACTCGACGACCTCCGGGTCCATGGGGCAGATCCACGACGTGGCCGCGACCGGCGCGGGGGCGTCCATCGCCGACGGGCTCGGTCCCCTCGCGAGCCAGTGCCCGGGATCCGCGGCGAAGCGCTCGCGGCAGCGCGGGCTGCAGAAGTAGTACCGCGTGCCCGCGTGGTCGAACGACCCGCCGCGCGCGTTCGCGGCATCGACCTTCATGCCGCAGACCGGGTCGGTCGCGAGCCGGACCTCGCCCCGCCGCCCGAGCGTGATTCGAGAGCCCGAGTCGCCCACGCGGCCTAGCCCAGCTCGATCACCTGGCGATCGAGCAGCTGCGAGAAGATGCTGAGCGTGTCCGTCTCGGGCATCGGGCAGAGCTTGAGGATCGACTGGACGTCCCACTGCCCGTTGATGCGCGACAGCACGAAGCCCTCCTGTGGGTCGAAGTGCTGCTGCGCGAGCGCTATGGCCGTGAGCCGCATCCTCGGAACCTTGTTGAGCGGGATCCTCTTGGCCGTCTTCGCCTTCTTGCGGCTGTCGACCACCGCCAGCAGCCCCTTCTTGGCCGCCTGGTTGACGCCGTCCAGGCTCAGCACGCGCTCGTAGGCCTCGGTCGCGGCGTCGAAGCGGCCCTCCTTGAGCCGCATCTCGGCGCCGGCCAGGAGTGTCGTGATGATGCCTACGGGGTCCGTCTCCGGCGCCCCGGTCTCGACGCGGTCGAAGGCCAGGAAGCCCTTGTCGACGAGCTGGGCGATCAAGAGCGTGGTCTCGAACTCCGAGCGGCGCGACTCCAGGCTGATGGCCGCGAGCGTCTTGCCCCAGACGGCGAGGTCGAGCACCTGGCGCTGCTGGGGATCGATCACCTGCACGGGATCCGCCGTCAGCCTGAAGGTGACCTCGTTGGAGGTGAAGCGCGTGCGGAGCTTGGCCCACTCCTCGCGTCGGTGGCGGCCCTCCTCGAGGATCAGCTTCATGTCGATCCCGAGGTCGGACGCCTCGGGGACCGGCGGGTTCTCGTCGTCGAAATCGAAGCGGCCGTCGCCCCACAGGAAGCAGTCGTACAGCTGCGCCTCGGCGTTGCCGCGCAGCATCTGCACGAGCTGCGCCTCGGTCAGCAGGCCGTCGCCGATCAGGATCTCGCCGAGCCGCCGCTTGTCCTTGGCCGACTCCTGCTTGAGCAGCGCGCGGAACAGCACCTCCTCGCTGATCAGCCCGTCGCGCACCAGCACCTGGCCGATCGTCTCGCGCGGGTCGTTCGAGCTCGACCACTGGAGCTGCCCGTCGCGGAACGCCATGCGCTTCTTCGTCGAGCGTCGCGTCATCGCGAGGACGCCGGCGCGCTTGCGCCCCATCAGCCAGCCGACCAGGTCCAGCACGTCGAAGGTGTGGAGGTCGCCGCCGAAGCTCATGCGCTCAGCCGATCTTCACCATCTCGCGCAGCTCCCGCTGCAGGTCTTCGGCGCTCGCGAGCCGCAGTTCGGGCCGCGGGTGCAGCCCGCGCAGCAGCAGCTTGTCCATCGCCTCCGGCACGCCCGGGGCGAGGGTCGACGGCAGCGGCAGCCCGGCGCCCTGCGCCTGCGAGAGCGGGTGCGTCGCCGTCAGCAGGTGGTACATCACCGCGCAGAGCGCGAACAGGTCGTCGGCCGCGCTCGGCCCGCCCTCGGGGGCCTCGTACGAGGGCGTGAGGCCCGCGGCGCGCGCGAGCCGCGCGAGGCCCAGGTCGGCCAGCTTGATCACGCCCGAGGAAACCATGATGTTGGAGGGCCGGATCGACCCGTGGACGAGGCCCTTCTGGTGCAGCAGCGACAGCACCTGCGCGACCACGCGGCCGACGGCGTGGACCTGCTGGAACGCGAGCCTGCGCCCGCTCGCGAGCGCCTCGGCGAAGGTGCGCCCGGCCACGTACTCCGTCACCACGCAGCGCGAGCCCTCCCACTCCATGAGCGCGATCACCTTGACGAGGTTCGGGTGCGACAGCTGCGACGCCGACTTCAAGTCCGAGGCGACGGCGCTCAGCACCTGCGGCGCGCTCAGCAGCGCCGGGTTCAGCATGCGCATCGCCACGCTGCGGCCGTCGGTCGCGTCTTCGCCGCGGAAGATCGCGCCGAGCGGGCCGTTTGCGATCTCCTCCCTCGGCACGAAGCGCTGCGGCCGCCCTGAGGCCGGCGCGGCAGGAGCCGGCGCCGCGGACGCGGGCCTGGGAGCGGCCGCCGCCGAGGCGGGGGTGCTCGCGGCCGCGGGGCGCACCGGCGGCAGCGTCGCCGGGCTGGCCGGAGGTCCGTCCGCGAGCCGCGCGACGCGCTTCGGGACGTCGCGGAACTGCAGGTCCTCTGCCTGGATCTTCTTGTAGAGCGCGAGCGCCTCGCCCGGCGCGCCCGCGGCCTCGTGCGCGAGCGCGAGCCAGTAGTGGAAGTCGAGGTTGGCGGCCGAGACCGCTTCGTTCCCGATGCCCTTGCGCAGCCGCTCCATCGCGAGCGCGGGCCGGCCGGTCTCGATGAAGAGCCGCGCCAGCAGCTCGGTCGCGCCCCGGTAGTTCTCGTCGGACGGGGGCACGCGCTGCAGCAGCGCGATCGCCTTCTCGCGCTCGCCCGCGCGCGCGGCCGCCTCGCCGGACCTGTAGGTGTCGCCGGCCTTCGCGAAGAGCTCCGCCGCCTTGCTGCCGTCTCCGATCTCCTGGTAGAGCCGCGCGGCGGTGTCGGCCTCGCCCGCCCTCTCGTACGCCGCCGCGGCCCGGTCCTTGAGGCCCGCACGGATGTAGACGCCGCCCGCCGCGGCCCAGCTCTCGCCCGCTTCGTAGGCGCCGGCGGCCTCCGGCATCATCCCGATCGACTCGAAGAGCTCGGCGGCGCGCAGGAAGTCGTGGCCCTTCACGAACCACGCCGCCGCCTCGGCCGGCTGGTCGGTCTTGAGCGCGTGCTCGCCACGCAGGGTCGCGGCGCGCACCGGGTCGCCCGCCTGCTCGAACGCGCCCGCCGCCTTCTCGTTGTCCTCGCCGCGCAGGAAGAGCTCGGCGGCCTTCGCGGGCTGGCCGAGCTTCAGCAGCGCCTCGGCCGCCTGCAGGTGGTAGCCACCGCGCGAGTAGATGGTGGCCGCGCGATCGAGCTGGCCCGCCTGCTCGAACATGCGCCCCGCCAGCCGTGCGCTCTTCGCGTCCGCCGTGCCCTGCGACTGCGAGAAGCTCGTCGAGAACGAGACGTTCTCGGCAAAATGCTTCTCGTACGCCTCGGCCGCCTTCAGCGGCTTGCCGTCCTTCTCCCACGCCTCGGCGGCGCGCAGCGGGTAGCCGCTCTTCTCGTAGAGCTCCGCGGCCGTCGCCCACTGGTTCGCCTGCGCGTAGAGCCGCGCGGCCTCGAGATTGTTCCCCTTTTCGAGGAAGAGCGCCGCCGCGCGCGCGGGCTTGCCCGCCTGCGTGAAGAGCGCCGCCCCCTTCTTGAAGTCCCCGGCCTGCAGGAAGAGCTCGGCCGCCTTCTCGGCGCGGCCCATCTTCTCGTAGGTCGCCGCCGCCGCCCAGGTCTCGCTGCCTTCGAGATAGGCCTCGGCGGCGTCGGCCAGCCGGCCCTGCTCTTCCAGCAGCTTTCCGGCCGCCAGGAAGTTCTCCAGCTTCTTCAGCCGGCGGACCTCGTTTTCGAGCTTCCGCTTGGTCCAGCCGGGACCGAGGATCTTCGCGAGCAGATCGTCGCGGCTCGGCCCCCGGGGCGCCTGGATCTTGACCCGCTCGGCGAGGAATTTGTAGCCAAGGAGGGCGGCTCCGATCCCCAGGATCCAAGGAAGGGTGGAGCCGCCGAGAAGACCGAAGAGGAAATCCATCCCGTCCCGATCACCCTCCCGGCAAACGCGGATGCCGCAGCGTGAGCGCACGGATTATACACCGACGGGCGTGGTATCCTGCGCGGTCGCAGCCGGGTAAGTCGCTGGTCTTCTTTGACCTAACGGTCTTGGTGGACTTATGCTGTCGAGGACGAGCCCGGGGCGAAGCTCAATGACCGCTGGCCGAAACGACAAGTCATCGCCCCCTGGGCCTGGAGGCCCCGCGCCGCTCGAAGGCGACGGGCTCCTGACCTCCGACGACCTCTTCGCCGAGCTCGTCGACGCGCCGTTGCCGGCCGACCAGGGCGGCTTCGCCTCGCGGCCGAGCCCGATCCGCGTCAAGGTGAGCGACCCGGTCTCGCCGTCCCCGTTCGCGGTCCCGCCGGACACACCGGCCGCCTCCAACACCGACGCCGTGGTCGAGGACGCCTTCAACCGGCTCGGCAGCGAGCCCAAGCCGGTCGTCTTCCGCCCCGCGCCGCCCGCCTACGACGACCAGGAAGCGCGGCTGCCGCCGGCGGCGCACCGGACCAGCGCCAAGCTGCTGGTCACCGACCCGAAGATCCCCCTGGGACCGGGCGTGGACCTCGCGTCCGTCGCCCTGAGCGCGATCCACGAGGAGCCCGCGCCGCCCGCGCCCGCCGCGCCGCAGCGTCCCGCCCCCGCGCGCGAGGCCTCGTGGCGCGACGACCGCTTCGGGCCCTACCAGCTGATCGACCGCGTGGCGATCGGCGGCATGGCGGAGGTGTTCAAGGCCAAGCGCGAAGGCGTCGAGGGCTTCGAGAAGATCGTGGCCGTGAAGCGGATCCTGCCGCACCTCTCGGAGAACAAGGAGTTCCTCGACATGTTCGTGGACGAGGCCAAGATGGTGGCCGGCCTCGCCCACCCGAACATCGTCCAGATCTTCGACCTCGGCCGGATCGACAAGAGCTACTACATCGCGATGGAGCACGTGCACGGCCGCGACCTGCGCACGATCATGCGGCGCGCCCGCGAGAAGGGCCTGCGCATGCCGCTCGACCTGTCGCTGCGCGTGGTGGGCCAGGTGTGCGGAGCACTCGAGTACGCGCACCGCAAGAAGGACGAGCGCGGCCGCCCGATGGAGATCGTGCACCGCGACGTCAGCCCGCAGAACATCCTGATCTCGTTCGAGGGCGACGTGAAGCTGGTGGACTTCGGGATCGCCAAGGCCGCGACCAAGGCCTCCAACACCGACCGCGGTGCTTTGCGCGGCAAGCTGCTCTACATGAGCCCGGAGCAGGCGTGGGGCCGGCCGATCGACCGCAGGAGCGACGTGTTCTCGCTCGGGATCGTGCTCTACGAGATGGTCACCGAGACCAAGCCCTTCGTGGGCGCCGGCACCGAGGTGAGCATCCTCGAGCTGGTGCGCCAGTGCGTGATCACGCCGGCGCGCGAGATCAACCCGCGCGTGCCCGAGGCGCTCGACCGCGTGATCATGCAGGCGCTCGCGCGCGAGCCCGACGACCGCTACCAGGACGCGGGGCAGATGCAGCGCGGGCTCGAGCGCTTCCTGCGCGAGCGGCCGCCCGTGAGCGCGCGCGACCTGGCGCGCTTCCTGGAGCTGCTGTTCGATCGCGCAGAGCGCGAGGACGGCGGCGAGCGCCCGCCCGCGCCCGAGCCCAGCCTCGAAGCCCACACACCCGAGCCGATGCCGCTCGAGGCGCTCCTGAAGCGGTTCGGCATCGACGAATGAAAGAGGCGCAGCGATGGCCCTGACGGACGAGCAGGCGGCGTTCTACAAGCAGACGCTCGAGATCACCAGGAAATCGATCGAGGAGCTCAACGCCCAGATCGAGGAGGAGCTCGCCAAGGTCAAGGACCGCCTGGCCGACCTGCAGGCGAAGAAGAACGCCGCCAAGCAGATCTACGACGGCGCCTGCCGCATTCTCGGCGTCGAGAACGACCTCGAGAAGGGCGACGAGGCGGAGGCCTGACGCCTTGGCCTGGTTCCGCCGCGAGCAGGCGCCCCTCTCGAAGAACGCGGCCGTCGAGAGCCGCGTGCCCGAGGGCCTTTGGTCGAAGTGCGAGAACTGCAAGGAGATCCTCTACCGCAAGGACGTGATCAAGAACCTCTCGGTGTGCCCGAAGTGCTCGTTCCACTTCCGGCTGTCCGCGCGCGAGCGGCTCGAGCTGTTCTTCGACGGGCCGTGGGAGGAGTTCGACGCCGGGCTCGTGAGCGCGGACCCGCTCGGCTTCCACGACAGCAAGTCCTACGCGGACCGGCTCAAGGCGGGCAAGGCCAAGACCGACTCCTACGACGCCGTGGTCTCGGCCGTCGGCGCGATGGGCGGCCGGCGCGTCGTGATCGCGGCGATGGAGTACGGCTTCATCGGCGGCTCGATGGGCGTGGTCGTCGGCGAGAAGGTCACGCGCGCGATCGAAAAGGCGGTCCGGGAGAAGCTGCCACTCGTCGTGGTCTCGTGCTCGGGCGGCGCGCGCATGATGGAGGGCACGCTCTCGCTCATGCAGATGGCCAAGATCTCGGCGGCGCTCGCGCGGCTCCAGCAGGCGAAGCTGCCGTTCCTGAGCGTGCTGACCGACCCCACCACAGGCGGCGTGACGGCCTCCTACGCGATGCTGGGCGACCTCAACATCGCCGAGCCGGGCGCGCTCATCGGCTTCGCGGGCCCGCGCGTGATCGAGCAGACGATCCGCCAGAAGCTGCCCGAGGGGTTCCAGCGCGCGGAGTTCCTGCTCGACCACGGAATGCTCGACCTGGTCGTGGACCGCCGCGAGCTCAAGAAGGCGCTGGTCCGCTCCCTGCAGCTGCTGATGGACTAGCTGGAGCGCCGACGTCGATGAGCCTCGGCATCGACCTGAACGCGGACCTCGGCGAGGGCTTCGGAGCCTGGACGATGGGGGCCGACGAGGGCCTGCTCGAGCACGTGACCTCGGCCAACGTGGCCTGCGGCTTCCACGCCGGCGACCCGAGCGTGATCGACCGCACCGTCGCGCTCGCCGCGCGCGCAGGCGTCGCGATCGGCGCCCACCCGAGCCACTTCGACCTGCGCGGCTTCGGCCGGCGCGAGATCCACTCGGCCCCCGCCGAGGTCGAGGCCGACGTGCTCTACCAGGTGGGCGCGCTGCTGGCGTTCGCCTCGGCTCACGGCGCTTCGCTCCGCCACGTGAAGCCGCACGGCGCGCTCTACAACCAGGCCGTCGACGATCCGGTGCTCTCCGCCGCGATCGCCCGGGGCGCGTCGCGCGCGTGCCGTGGGATCGTGTTCGTCGGCCTCGCCGGATCGCAGGCGATGCGGAGGGCCGCCGAGGCCTGCGGCCTTCGCTACGCGGCCGAGGCGTTCGTCGATCGCGCCTACGACGCCGCCGGACGGCTCGTCTCGCGCTCGCGGCCCGGGGCGGTGGTGAACGACCCGCAGGCAGCGGCGGCGACGGCGGTGCGACTCGCACGCGAGCGCGTGGTGCGGACGATCGACGGCCGAGAGCTGCCGGTCGAGGCCGACACGCTGTGCCTGCACGGCGACAACCCGAACGCGCTCGCCGTGGCGCGCGCCGTGCGCGAGGCGCTGGAGCGCGCGGGAGTGAGCGTCCGGCCGCTCGCGCCTTGAGCGGCGCGCGGCTCGCCCCCCTCGGCAGCGCCGGCTTCTGCGTCGAGCTCGGCGACTCGCTGACGGCCGCCACGAACGCTCGCGTGCGCGCGCTCGACCGCGCGCTCGAGCGGCGGCCTTTCGACGGCTTGCTCGAGGCCGTGCCGACGCTCTGCTCGCTGCTCGTGCTCTACGACGGCGCGGCGATCCGGCCGGCCGCCGTCGCGCGCGAGCTCGAGGCCCGGATCGCGGACCTCGAGTCCGCCCCCGCGTCGCCGGGGCGGCTCCACGAGCTGAAGACGCGCTACGGCGGCGAGGACGGCCCCGACCTCGCCGTGCTCGCGCGTGGGCGCGGGCTTTCCGAGCGCGAGCTGATCGCGCTGCACACGGGAGGCGAGTACACGGCGTTCATGCTGGGCTTCAAGCCGGGCTTCGCCTACCTCGGGCTCGTCCCCGAGCCGCTCGAGTGCTCGCGGCACGAGACGCCGCGCGTCCGCGTTCCGGCCGGGTCGGTGGGGCTCGCCGGGCGCCAGACCGGGGTCTACCCGGTGAGCTCGCCGGGAGGCTGGCAGCTCATCGGCCGCACCGCGGCGCGGCTCTTCGACCCCTGGCGCGACGAGCCGTCGCTCATCGCGCCCGGAGACCGCGTCCGCTTCGTCGCGGTCCCGGAGCTCGAAGCGCCGGCCGGACCCGCGGCGCCGCGCCCCGCGGCGTCCGCCCCGGCCGTCGCCCTCGTCCGCGAGCCGGGCCTGCTCACCACGGTGCAGGACGGCGGACGCTTCCGCCATCGGCGCCTGGGCGTGGGATGTGCCGGCCCCGTCGACGGTCCCGCGCTCGCGGCGGCCAATCGCGCGGTCGGCAATCGCGCCGACGCGGCGGCGCTCGAGTGCACCGTGGCGGGGCCACTCGTGGAGTTCCTGGCGCCGGTGGCCTTCGCCGTCGCGGGCGCGGACCTCGGCGCCGTGCTCGAGCGCGCGGACCTCGGCGACTGGCCGCTGCCGCGCGGCGCGAGCGTTCTCGCGCGCCCGGGCAACCGCTTGCGATTCACCGGCCGCCGCGACGGCTGCCGCGCCTATCTCGCGCTTCGTGGCGGGATCGACGTGCCGCCGGTGCTGGGCTCGCGCTCGACCGATCTCGCGTCCGGCTTCGGTGGGCTCGAGGGCCGCGCGCTCCGCGCGGGCGATCGGATCGCCGTGCTGCCGGCGAGCGGTGCCGAGCCCGTTCACTCGCATGCCGTGCCGCGAGCCGGCTCGGTCCGCGTGCGCGTCGTGCTCGGACCGCAGGAGCACCACTTCTCCGGCGACGCCGTCGCGCGCTTCCTGAAGGACGCTTGGCGCGTCGGCGCGACGTCCGACCGCATCGGGCTACGCCTCGAAGGCGAGCGGCTCCGCCACCACGGAGCGTCCGAGATCCTCTCCGACGGCTTGGTCCCCGGATCGATCCAGGTGCCGCCCGACGGCAAACCGATCGTGATGCTCGCCGACGGCCCGACGACCGGCGGCTACCCGAAGATCGCGACGGTGCTCACCGCCGACCTGCCGCTGCTGGCCCAGCTCGTACCGGGCGAAGGCGAAGTACGGTTCGAGCCAGTCTCGCTAGACGAGCTCTAGCAACAAAGGGGGTGCGAGGATCCTCCTCCAGGAGATGACAGGCCGTTCGCGTTGCTTCCTTGCTCTCGGCTCCTCAAGTGCGTCCTCGCGAGGTGAACGAACGGCAAGGCTTGCTGCCTCCTTCCTTGAGTCGAGGGGGCTCCGCCCCCTCGAGCTCCCCCCGTTACAGCTCCTCCATCGGCCGCGGTCTGCCGATGTGGAAGCCCTGGGCGTGGGTGAAGCCGATCTCGGCGCAGACGCGGGCCTCGGCCGCGGTCTCGATGCCTTCCGCCACGGTCTTGACCAGCAGCTCGCGCGCGAGCGTCAGCAGCGACTGCAGCAGCCGGAGCTTGGCGAGCGGAGCCTGATCGAGGCCCGAGATGAAGCGCTGGTCGAACTTGAGGTAGTGCGGCGGCGCCTCGGCGAGCTCGAGCAGGCGCGCCTGGCCGGCGCCGAAGTCGTCGTAGGCGAGCGCGATGTTGCGCTCGAGCAGCAGCCCGCGCAGCTCGGCGATCGC
>Ga0111539_10003350_pt1 | contig 21167 bp, 19 predicted proteins | sample RhiMethybrSRZTD1_FD_79667 | JGI IMG/M metagenome (GOLD analysis project Ga0111539, IMG submission 79667) | Populus rhizosphere microbial communities from Tennessee, USA - Rhizosphere MetaG P. TD hybrid SRZTD1 (version 2) (version 2) | ecosystem: Host-associated > Plants > Roots > Rhizosphere >...
ACGTTCGAATACCAGGCTGCGTAATCGTGGCTGTGCTGCGCGCCGACGCGCGCGGCGGCACCGTTCGGGCCGCGGAACACGATCGGAGCACCCATCTGGCCGCCGGACATGTAAAGCGTCTTGGCGGCCGAGTTGATGATCTGGTCGATCGCCTGCATGGCGAAGTTCCAGGTCATGAATTCGACGATCGGCTTGAGGCCGGTCAGGGCGGCGCCGACGCCGATGCCGGCAAACCCCTGCTCCGTGATGGGCGTGTCAATCACCCGCTTGGCCCCGAATTCCTCCAGCAGGCCCTGGCTGATCTTGTAGGCGCCCTGGTATTGCGCAACCTCCTCGCCCATCAGGAACACGTCCTTGTCGCGGCGCATCTCCTCGGCCATGGCGTCGCGCAACGCCTCGCGCATCGTTTGCGTCACGGTCTCGGTACCGGGGGCGATCGCAATTTCGGCTGATGGAGATGAGCTCGCAGCGGGAGCGGTGCTCGCCCGTTTGCTCTCTGCTGGCGGAGCCGAGGGAGCAGCCTTGGCGGGTTTCTTTGCCGGCACGACGTCGGCATACTCCGCCCGGCCGCTGGACGCACCGCCACCCTCACCGTCAAGCACGGCAATCGGCGTGTTGACCTTGACGCCCTCGGTGCCCTCTGCGATCAGCAGCTTCGACACCTTGCCCTCGTCGACCGCCTCCACCTCCATGGTGGCCTTGTCGGTTTCGATTTCGGCGATGATGTCGCCCGCCTTCACCTGCTGGCCCTCCGCGACCAGCCACTTGGCAAGCTTGCCCTCCTCCATGGTGGGCGACAGGGCCGGCATCAGGATCTCGGTCGGCATTTTACTGGGGTCTTTCTTCTGTATTCGTAGGTTGGGTCGAGCGTCAGCGATGACCCAACACGAACCGCAAACCTGGAAGAGCGTTGGGTCTGCGCGCTGCTTGACCCAACCTGCACACCACTTTCGCTCACCTAAGCCGGCAGCAGCACATCCGTATGCAGCTCGCTCTCGTCGGGCTCCGGATCCGACTGGGCGAATTCCGCCGATGCCACGACGATCGCGCGGATCTCGGCATCAATGGCCTTCAGTTCGTCCTCGCTCGCCAGCCGCGTCTCCAGCAGGCGCCTGCGAACCTGCTCGATGGGATCGTGCTCGTCGCGCATCTTCTGAATCTCCTCGCGCGAGCGGTACTTGCCGGGGTCCGACATGGAGTGGCCGCGATAGCGGTAGGTGAGCATCTCCAGGATGTAGGGCCCATTGCCTTCGCGCACCCAGCGGACCACGCGGTCGCCCACGGCCTTCACCGCCCGCACGTCCATGCCGTCGACCTGCTCGCCCGAGATGTCGAAGGAGCGGCCGCGCTGGGAGAAGTCGGTGGTGGCGGCCGAGCGCTCCACCGAGGTGCCCATCGCGTACTTGTTGTTCTCGATGATGAAGATGACGGGCAGCTTCCACAGCTTCGCCATGTTGAAGCTCTCGTAGACCTGGCCCTGGTTCGCCGCCCCGTCGCCGAAATACGTGAGGCACACCGCCCCGTTGCCACGATAGCGGTTGGCAAAGGCGATGCCGGTCCCCAGCGGCACGTTGGCGCCGACGATGCCGTGCCCTCCGTAGAAGGCTTTCTCCTTGGAGAACATGTGCATCGACCCGCCCTTGCCCTTGGAGTAGCCGCCGCGCTTGCCGGTCAGCTCCGCCATGACACCCTTGGGGTCCATGCCGCAGGCCAGCATGTGGCCGTGGTCGCGGTAGGTGGTGATGACCTGATCGCCTTCGCGGATGGCCATCTGCATGCCCACCACGACGGCTTCCTGGCCGATGTAGAGGTGGCAGAAACCGCCGATCAGGCCCATGCCGTAAAGCTGCGCGGCGCGCTCCTCGAACCGACGGATCAACAGCATCTGGCGATAGGCGTGGAGTTCCTGCTCACGGCTGAACGGGGGGATGGCTTCTTGGCCATTTGGACGTGACATGGCGAGGGGTGCTCGATCCTCTCGAAAGCACTGGGGTTGGAGGCGGGGACGGTACAGGAAACGCCTTCGTAAGGCCAGCCACCCCGCTATGCTGCAGCGCAGAGCAACTATCGAAGCGCGGGTTGTGTCGGGGGCGGCTCGCCGGCGAAAACCACGACCCGGTCACCCGGGCGCGCGAATCCCAGAAGCTCGATCGCCAGCTCTTCGACGATGTCGGGGTCGGCCGCATCAAGCAGGCGCACCTCCCGCTCAAGGCGGGCGCGCATGGCCTCGAGGCGCGCAATCTCCGGCTCCAGCTTGCTGGAGCTTTCGATCAAACGCGCGCGCGCCTCGAGGCCACGCTTACCGACGATGGCGTGATAGGCGAAGTAGCCGAGTGCGCAAAGGCAGAAAAGCGACACCAGGATCTGCCGTGGCCGGCTTTTGCGCCGATCGTACATGCGAGGACTTGGGGGTACTGGGTTGACGCGAGACGGTGCGTCCTACCGGGACAGGCCGTAAGCTACGCGCAAGCCATTAAGCCCCGGTAAAAATAAGGCGGTGGGAAAAGACGATGGGGCAGTCGTCCGCCTGCTCCTCCTGCGGGCCGCCTACTGCCTGGTGCGCAGGGCCGCCTTGCCCGCATAGCGCGCCTCGTCGCCCAGTTCCTCCTCGATGCGGATGAGCTGGTTGTACTTGGCGGTGCGGTCCGAACGCGAGAGCGAACCGGTCTTGATCTGGCCCGCGTTGGTGGCCACGGCGATGTCTGCAATCGTGTTGTCCTCGGTCTCGCCGGAACGGTGCGAGATGACCGCGGTGTAGGCCGAGCGCTGCGCCATCGCGACGGCCTCCAGCGTCTCGGTCAGGGAGCCGATCTGGTTGACCTTCACCAGGATCGAGTTGGCGATGCCCTGCGTGATGCCCCGCTCGAGGCGCTCGGTATTGGTGACGAACAGGTCATCGCCGACGAGCTGGCACCTGGCACCGATCTCGGCGGTGAGCGCCTTCCAGCCCTGCCAGTCGTCCTCCGACATTCCATCCTCGATCGACACGATGGGGTAGCGGGCGACGAGGTTGGCGAGATACTTGACCATCCCGTTTGCATCGAGCGACTTGCCCTCACCCTCCATCTGATACTTGCCGTCCTTGTGGAATTCGGTCGCCGCACAATCGAGCGCGAGTGCGACATCCTCACCGGGCCTGTAGCCGGCGGCCTCGATCGACTTCATCACGAACGACAGCGCCGCGTCGGCAGAACGCAGATTGGGGGCAAAGCCACCCTCATCGCCGACGTTGGTGGCGTGGCCCGCATCCTTGAGGCCCTTGCGCAGCGTGTGGAAAATCTCCGAGCCCATGCGCACGGCCTCGGCACAGGAGACGGCACCCAGCGGCATGATCATGAATTCCTGGATGTCTATGGGGTTGTCGGCGTGCGCTCCACCATTGATGATGTTCATCATCGGGACCGGGAGCAGATGCGCGTTGGCGCCGCCGAGATAGCGGTAAAGCGGCAGGCCGCTCGCTTCCGCCGCAGCCTTGGCCACCGCCAGCGATACCCCGAGAATGGCATTGGCGCCGAGGCGGCCCTTGTTGGCCGTGCCGTCGAGCTTCCGCAAGGCATCGTCGATGCGGCGCTGGTCCTCCGCGTCCATACCTGCAAGCGCGTCGTAGATCTCTCCGTTGACCGCATCGACGGCCGTGCGCACACCCTTGCCGAGATAGCGCCGCTTGTCGCCGTCACGCAGCTCGAGGGCCTCGTGCGCGCCCGTGGAGGCGCCTGACGGCACGCCGGCTCGTCCGTGCGAGCCGTCCTCCAGCACGACATCTACCTCGACCGTGGGATTGCCGCGGCTGTCCAGAATCTCGCGGCCGATGATGTCGACAATGGCGGTCATGAGCTCTTCCCTGTTCTCGCTCGATCGCGGGTCGTCCCGCTGCATTGGCTGGAGGGCCTTTTAGCCTGTATCATCGGCGCCTGAAAGCGCCGGCGGCGCCATCCCGTCGAGCACTCCGCGTTGCCGCCGGAGGCGGTATGAACGGGCCAGAGGCCATCCGGAAGCCGCCCAAGCCAGAGGTCGCCGGCCACGGCCGCGAGCGGCGCGTCGTCCTGCTCGCATCCTCTGCCGGCTTCCTGCTGTTCCTGGTGGCCTTCACGTTTCTGCCCAATGCGGGCCCGGTATTTCGCGTCTTCACCAACCCGTCGGCGTCGATGGTGCCGTCCATGCCCGTCGGCACCTACAGCATCGTGTCGCGCGCCTCCTACGGGTATAGCCGTCACTCCTTTGACCTCTTCTCGCTGCCGATCGACGGCCGCTGGCCTGCATGGCCGCCCAGCCGCGGAGACATCGCCGTGTTCCGGCTTCCGCGCGATCCCGCGACATTCTACGTGAAGCGTATCGTCGGCTTGCCAGGCGACAGGGTGCAGATGATCGGCGGCAGGCTCTCCCTCAATGGTGAATTGGTCCCGAACGCGGCGATATCCAGGGCTCCCGATCCGGTGGATCCGAAGAACGAGATTGTCACCTATCTCGAGACCCTGCCCGACAACACCTCCTACCACATCGTAAGGAGCGAGGGCATCAACAGGACCTTTGGCAACACCGAGGTCTTCCGCGTGCCGCCCGGCCACCTCTTCACCCTCGGCGACAATCGCGACAACTCCATCGACAGCCGCCACCATTCCCAGCGCTTCGGCGTCGGCTTCGTGCCGTTGGAGCTTGTGATCGGCCGGGTCGTTGCTACGTTCTAGGATCGCCGAACCCACGGAGCAGCGACATGGCCGAGGCCCAAATGTACAGCGGCGGTTGCCATTGCGGCCGGGTCCGCTACCAGGTGACGACCGACCTGACGCCTGTGCTCGACTGCAACTGCTCGATCTGCCGCAAGCGCGGAGCGTTGTGGACGTATGTGGAGCCTGCCGAGTTCAAGCTCCTGTCCGGCGCCGAAGCCCTGGCCGACTATCAGTTCAACACGCGCAACATCCACCACCTCTTCTGCAGCACCTGCGGCGTCGGCTCCTTCTCGCGCGGGCAGGGCGCCGACGGCTCCGAGGGCGTCGGCATCAACGTGCGCTGCCTGGAGGGCGTGGACCCCGGCATGCTGCAGCTCACCCCCTACGACGGCAGAAGTCGGTAGCGATGGCGACGGCCTCCGCACTTGTGCTGTTCTCGGGTGGGCAGGATTCCACGGTGTGCCTTGCCTGGGCGCTGGAGCGCTACTCCCGTGTCGAAACCATCGGCTTCACCTATGGCCAGCGCCATGCCGTCGAGATGACGCAACGCCCCCTGATCCGGCAGGAGCTGTCGGGTGTATCGTCGGCCTGGCGCTCACGCCTCGCCGACGATCACGTGCTGGAGCTGGCGACGCTCGGCGCCATCAGCGAGACGGCACTGACCCGGGATGCGGCGTTCCAGCTGACCGCTGCGGGCCTGCCCAATACGTTCGTGCCCGGCCGCAATCTGCTGTTCTTCACCTACGCGGCGGCGCTCGCCTATCGGCGGGGTTTGCGCGTCCTCGTCGGGGGCATGTGCGAGACGGACTATTCCGGCTATCCCGACTGCCGCAACGACACTCTGCAGGCCCTCGCCAAGGCAATCTCGCTCGGGCTCGACGCGCCGTTCGTGGTCGAAACGCCGCTGATGTGGATCGACAAAGCCGGGACGTGGGAGATGGCGCATCGGCTCGGCGGCGACCGGTTCGTCGATCTCATCGTCGCCCACACGCACACGTGCTACACCCCCAATCGGACCACGCGCCACGCCTGGGGCTTCGGCTGCGGGCAGTGTCCAGCGTGCGGCCTGCGTGCAAAGGGATGGGAGAGATGGCGGAGCGGCAAGACCTGATCCGTGCGGTGGAGTTGGCCATCGCCGGCGACTGGAAGACCGCGCACGAGATCGTGCAACAGGACGAGGCGGACCCCACCTCCTGCTGGATCCACGCCGTGCTGCACAAGATCGAGGGCGATGTCGGCAACTCGCGTTATTGGTATCGCCGTGCCGGTCAATCCTACGAGTCCTACCCGGATGCTGAGGCCGAGCTCGCTGCCATCAAGGCGGTGCTCACGTACTGACGCCCGGGGCAGAATCTACCGATACCCCTGCGCGTCGCCGTACGGCTCCCCGGTCTGCGGCTGCTCCATGAGGCCGACGGGTCCACGCACCTGTGCCTCGCTGAGCCGGTCCAGCACTTCGGCCGCAATCTCCCGGAGCGCTTTCCCTGTCTTGCCGGGATACTTCGCGGCATATGACCGCCGGCGCTCCGAGAAGTATGCGGCGGTCTGCAGGGCGGTCGTACGCGGAATGACCTGCGTGAAGCAGCGCGCCTTGAGATTGCGGCGCAGCCACTGGTCGAACTGCTCGTCCTCCGGAGCGTGCGCATCCTTCATGCTGATGACGACACCGAGGTTCTCGGAGAAGCCCATCTGGATGTCGCGCTCCCCGAACTGCTGGAGGAACTGCAGGCCGCGCGTCGAAAGATAGTCCGGCTTTGCGGGGGAGACGCAGAAGTCTGCCTCGCGGAGCCAGCATTCCGTCAGCACCGAGAGGCCCGGAGCGCTGTCGATGAGCACGAGGTCGTAGACGTCGCGCGCCTCGGCAAGGAACGCGCGGATGGCGAGGCGCAGGGCGCCTTCGTGGTTCCCCTTGGACACCTCCCGCTCGAACAGCGTCAGATGTCCACCCCCCAGCATGAGGTCGATCGAGCGGGCATCGTCGACGTCGGACACTCCGCTGACGACAAACGCGTGCCAGGGCATCGGCGCCTTCTTCAGGACCGCGGCGATCACGTAGTCGACGAACGTGCGGCCGCCCTCCTGGATGCTCTCGAGCCAATGGCCCGGCAGCAGCATGGTGCTGAGACTGGCGTGGGCATCGGAATCGACGACCAGCACCTTCTTGCCGAAGTAGGCGGACAGTGTTTCCGCCAAGGTAAGGACGAAGGTGGTCTTGCCGACGCCGCCCTTCGCATTCATCACTGTGATGCTGTTGCGCATGCGAGATGAGGCCCAAAGAGCCGCTGAGTAGATCCCACACCGTGGCCACGATTATAGGCTCAACCAAGAAAGTTGTGTGGCGGCGCCGAACATGGTCAAGAATTCTGATTAAGAATTTGAAAATGGCTGCTTTCTGGGCATGCGGTGCCCACCCCCGGCCATGTCGCGAGAGTGTAGATCCAACCCCGTCCAGCTCGAATCAGCTAGCTTCCGGGCCACTTTCCGCTTCGGAGTCCAGGGCTGCCAGTGCCGCAGCTGTGGAGAACGGCAGCAACATTGCAGCCCAGGCCGAGGCCAACAACAGGGGGGCGCCTCATGTCGCCAATCATGCGCAAGGGTCTCGACGTCGTCATTGCCATCGCACTGACCGCCGCGGCCGCTTTCATCATCGTGGTCTCTAACAGCCTCCTCGTCGGACGCGCCACATCGTGGCAGGGCTTCAACATCTGGTACGCCTTCATTTTGCGGCCCGATATCCTCGGCACCATGATCCTCACCGCACTGGTGACAGTCGCCTATTTCTTCTGGATGCAAGGCCGGCATCGCGGATAGGCACACCGCAATTCGCCTACGCCATGCGTGCGAAGCGCCGCAGTTCGTATTGCGCCGGATGACGCAAGGACCGGTACAATGGCCCCGCTTTTGCAACTTGCGGCGAGGCAACGATCAAAGCCGGACTCACCGTTCTCAGGGGTCGCGGCTGCCGTCGCGTACGGCTGCACGCCAGCTCGCTCCGCTCGCAGCGGAGCCGAGCGCCCTCTCCACGTTGGCCAGGTCCTCGCTGAACACGCGGTGCACGAGCGCGCGCACGCTGTCCGGCCAGGCGCGCTTGTCGACCAGCTTTAGGATCTGATGGTAACCGCCGCGCGCCCTCATCAGCGCATCCGCCGAGTGCGAACGGGAGCCGGTGCTGAGGTGATAGAGATAGTCCGCTCCCTCCGCGAAGGCATAGGCGTCCGAGGCACAGAGGAGATCGACGTTGAGGATCACGTCCTCGGCAAACTCGACAGGGGCCCACCCGAGCGGGCACTTGTCCTTCCGAAACACCGGGGAGAAGGGCATGCGCAGCTCGCAGATGTCCTCGACCGGCAGGCGCGACCCTTCCTCGCGCGGCCGCGCCACGCGTTCCGCGCCGGCGGGATCGATCTCCCGCGTCGGCCCGGTCGCGACGCCGTGGCGCTCCGCCAAGGGCAGCAGCCGTTGCAGGCGGCCGGGAGCGTAGGCATCGTCCGCATCGAGGCAGGCGATGAGAGGGGCACGCGCCAGCCCCAACGCGATGTTGCGGGCAGAACATGGGCCCGATCGCGGCGCCGGCGTCCGGCACAGCGTCAACCGCCCCTCGGAGCGGAAGTCGGAAGGCAGCAGGGCCCCATAGTCGAGGCCGTCGTCGGCGCACAGGACGACCTCCGCGCGCACCCCCTCCTGCGCGAAGATCGAGGCCAGCGCGCGTACGATCGTTGTCTCCGCACGATAGGCCGGTACGATCACGGTGACGTCGGGTTGCATCAACTCACATGCGCCCGGCGGAGGCAGGCCGCCGGCGCTCGATGATGACGCCGACGCTCCGCGCTTCCGGAATGATCTCAGTCTTGCGCACGTCGACCACCACGCGCCGCACCCGGTTGTCCGTCAAGGCGAGGTCGGCCACCTCCTCGGCAAGCGTCTCCACCAGCTGCACGTGCCGGTCCGACGCCGCCCTGGCCTTCAGCGCCTCGACGATCCCGGCATAGGAGACGTGGTCAGCCAGATCGTCGGAGCGCGACGGGCCATGGTCGGCTGCGAACATGCACACCGTGATCGACACCTCCTGCCGGGCCCGCTTCTCGTAGTCGTGCACGCCGATGAAGACCTGCAGCCGCAGGTCGTCGACCAGAACGCACCGCTCGCCAGGCCCCGGCAGGGCGATCCCACCCGTCATCGCCTTGCGCTCCGCCGCACGCTCCGTCACTCCTTCGGCAGGTCTTCGAACGGGAACTTGATGAGGAGGTGGCGCCCGCCGTCGATGGTGATCACCTGGCCCGTGATCGAAGGCGTCTCGGCCAGCAGCACCACCGCCCGGCATATCTCCAGAAGCGACGGCCCCACCCCGAGCGGCGTCCGGTTGTGCACCTGCTGGAACTGCTGCTCGGTCTGGTCGCCGCTGCGCAGCACCAATCCGGGGGCGATGCCGTTGACGCGTGTCTTGGGCCACAGGCTCATGGCCAGCATTCGCGTGGCGTTGTGCAGGGCGAGCTTGCTGATGGTGTAGGAGAAAAAGTCGGGCGTGACGTTCGCCACCTTCTGGTCGAGCATGTTGATGACGCAATTCTGCGCCGCCGACAGCCGATGGAAGGCGCGCGTCAGCAGGATGGGGGCCAGCGCATTGATGCTCAGATGCTCGTCCCAGAGTTTGGGGCTCAGGCTCGCCACCGTGTCCTTCTTGAAGATCGAGGCGCTGTTGACGAGCAGCGAGGCATGCGGGAAGTCGTCGACGCAGCGCTGCACCAGGTCGTCAGCCGCCGCCGGGTCGTTCAGGTCGGCCGGATAGAGCTCGCAGTCGACCCCCGCGGCCTGCACCTCTGCCTGCAGGCTCAAGGCCTCGTCCTGCGAGGTATTGTAGTGTGCGGCGATGTCCCAGCCTTCGCTCGCCAAGTGCACGGCAATCGCACGGCCGATGCGGCGGGCCGATCCCGTGATTAGAGCCGCCTTGGTTCCCATTGCGATCCGCTTGGACACTTCCACCGCTGGACCGCGATAGTAGCAGTCCGGCTTGTCAACGCTACCCTCCTGGGCGCATGTAGGATCATGGCGAACCCGACAAAACCGCCCACGACGCTGCTGGGCAAGCCCGCCGAACTGCCCGCAAGCCCCGATGCCGCCGTGCTCGACCGCGTGGCGAACCCTCACCCCGACACGCACTACGTGGCGCGTTTCACGGCGCCCGAGTTCACGAGCCTATGTCCGGTCACGGGCCAGCCGGACTTCGCCCATCTCGTGATCGACTATGTGCCGCACCGCTGGCTGGTGGAGTCCAAGTCGCTCAAGTTCTACCTGGCGTCGTTCCGCAACCATGGCGCCTTCCACGAGGACTGCACCGTGGGCGTCGGCAAGCGGCTTGCCGAACTGCTCGAGCCGCATTTCCTGCGCATCGGCGGCTATTGGTATCCCCGCGGCGGCATGCCGATCGACGTGTTCTGGCAGACCGGCACATGCCCCAAGGGCGTGTGGCTCCCTGATCAGGGCGTCGCGCCCTACCGCGGGCGGGGCTGATCGGCCACCTCGCCTGCCGGAGGCGCCGCGCGCGGCGCCTCCTGCAGCCTCATGCGGACGCGCAGCATGTCTCGTCCTGCCCGCGGCGGCGGGCATCGGCGCCAGATCGCGGCGCCATCACTCCTCGTCCGACCAGGAGGCGCGGCGTGAGCGCTGCGTGTAGCCGGCCGTCGCGTACTGCCGGTTGCGGTACTTGCGCTTCTGGCGAGCCTGCCGCCGGGGGGCGGCCTTCACCGGCTTGGCGCTGGCGACCCGGGCCACAGCCGATGCTGCGGGTTCCACCGCAAGCTTTGTGGCCGCCTGAGATGGCGCGAACTGGTCGACGTCGACCCAGGCCAGGCCTTTCCTCACCGTCCGACCCGGAAACAGCACGGTCACCGGGTTGATGTGGACACCCTTGGGCGTGCGCACCTCGTAGTGCACGTGCGGGCCCGTCGACCGCCCGGTGCTGCCGAGGTGCCCGAGCTTCTCGCCCTGGGCCAGCACCTCGCCGACGCGCGAGGTAATGCTCTTGAGGTGGGCATAGAGATGCATGCGCCCTGACGGCTCGCGGGTGATCACGGCATTGCCGTAACCGCCGCGCCAACCCGTGAACAACACGGTCTGGTCTTCCGTTGTAGAGAGGACGGGCGAGCCCAGCTTGCCCGCGAGATCGATCGCCGGGTGACGGCGGCCGTCATTGAAGAGGCTCGTCACGCGGCCGCCGGCGAACGGCAGAATGAACTCCGGCGCGGGGGCGCGCGGCACCGCGTCCTCATCGATCTCCAGCACGGCCAGCGGGTCGCTCCAGCGCGTCGACATGCGTTCGCGCGAGAGCTTCGTGACCGGCAAGCGGCCAACCTCCGTGAGCGGCTTTTTTCGCTCCAGCTCGGCAACATGCATCGGCGGATTGGCGGCGCGCCGGGCCATCACATCCTCAAGCGCTTTCTCTTTGTGATCCTGCAGCACCGGGAGCTTCATGGCCGGCGGCCTTGCATCGCCGTGCCCGACCGGAGCGACGTACTCGACCACGGCCAAGGGCTTGGACAGCAGGTGCGGCACGGGTGGCGTGTGCGCCCAGGACAGCTCCGTCCGCTCAATGGGCAGGCCCGAGCGGGCGGTGCCGATCGGAGTTGACGGAGATGTCGCGACTTCCACTCGCAGCGGGATGATCCTTGCACTCGCTGGCGAGGGCTCCGCTGCGGGCTCGACCGCCTGAGCGGGCGGTTGGGGCGGCGACGCGAACTCGCGGGCCCAATCCCCGCGCTCGAAGAAAATCCTATCCTTGATTGGAACCGTCTCGGTGGAACCTGTCCCTGCGGTCGACGCACTTACACTTGATACGAGACCGACCATTCCCGCGGCAATGGCGCGGGCCACAACTAACGCGTGGTGCATATTCCCTCATGCCCGTTTCACCTAACCGGAGAGCAGGGCTCGAGGGGAGCTATTGCTTCCGAACGAGCAGGCTCTCCGACCGGACGGCGCGCCCCCGTAGGCGCCAACCGTGATCGGCCAGGCGAAAAACGACATCGAGTTCGAAAGGGCCACGCGGCCGTCAGTCGCATATGCATCAAAATAAAGTGTAACGAATTCGGGAACTTTTCTCGGCCAGCGCATACGGCATCTGAAGATGCACCTCTCGGCGGAGTGAACAAAACAGCGACATCCGCCACGCCAGCGGGTGCTGGCGCGGCAAATGTCTCAACATTACAATGGCTTAATTCAGGCAGCCGTAGACAGGCCCTGGCGCTTGCCCTTGAGGTCCGGCGGCACGGCCTCGCCGGCGAGCAGCGCCACAAGCTTGGCCAGAGGCATGACCTCGCTCTTCTGGCTTCCCAGCCGGCGCAGCGACACGGTGCGCTCTTCCGCCTCGCGCTTGCCGACCACGGCGAGAGCCGAAACCTTGGTCAGCGAGTGCTCGCGGACCTTGTAGTTGATCTTCTCGTTGCGCAGGTCGGCCTCGGCGCGCACACCCGCCGCCCTCAGCGCCGCCAGCACCTCCTCCGCGTAGGCATCCGCGTCCGAGACGATGGTGCACACCATGGCTTGCACCGGCGCCAGCCAGAGCGGCAGGTGCCCCGCGGTATTCTCGAGCAGAATGCCGGTGAAGCGCTCCATCGAGCCGAAGATGGCGCGATGGATCATCACGGGCCGCTTCTTCTCGCCGTCGGCATCGATATAGAAGGCACCGAAACGCTCGGGCAGGTTGAAGTCGACCTGGATCGTGCCGCATTGCCAGTCTCGACCGATCGCATCGCGCAGCACATACTCGAACTTCGGGCCGTAGAAGGCCCCTTCGCCCGGGTTGATGCCGGTCTTGATCATGTTGCCGGACCTTTGGGCGATCTCCTTCAGCACATCGGACATCGTGGCCTCGGCCCGGTCCCAGGCAGCGTCGGAGCCGACGCGTTTCTCAGGTCGCGTCGACAGCTTCACAACTATCTGGTCGAAGCCGAAGTCATTGTAGATCGACAAGATGAGGTCGTTCATCTTGTAGCATTCGTCCGCCAGCTGATCCTCGGTGCAAAACACGTGCGCGTCGTCCTGCGTGAAGCCGCGCACGCGCATCAGCCCGTGCAGCGCACCGGACGGCTCGTAGCGATGCACGATGCCGAACTCGGCGATGCGGTAGGGCAGCTCACGGTAGGAGCGCAGGCCGTGCTTGAAGATCTGCACGTGGCCGGGGCAGTTCATGGGCTTGATGGCGAACTCGCGCTCGTCCTCGGTCACGGTGGTGAACATGTTCTCGCGGAACCATTCCCAGTGGCCCGAGGTCTCCCACAGCGACTTGTCGAGGATCTGCGGCCCGTTCACCTCCCGGTAGCCGACTGCATTCTGACGCCGCCGCATGTAGTTGATGAGGCTCTGGAACAGCTCCCAGCCCTTCGGATGCCAGAACACGACGCCCGGTCCCTCCTCCTGGAAATGGAAGAGGTCCATCTCGCGCCCGAGCTTGCGATGATCGCGCTTCTCGGCCTCCTCGATCTGCTTGAGGTAGGTCGCAAGCTCGGCCTCGCTCGCCCAGGCGGTGCCGTAGATGCGCTGCAGCTTCGGGCCTTGCGCGTTGCCGCGCCAGTAGGAGCCGGCGAAGTGCGTGATCTTGAAGGCCTTGCCGATCTGACCGGTCGACGTCATGTGCGGGCCGCGGCATAGATCGAGCCAGTCGCCCTGCTTGTAGATCTTCAGGTCCTCGCCCTCGGGAATGGCATCGACCAGCTCGATCTTGAACAGCTCGCCCTTCTTGCGGAAGAAATCCTTTGCCTTCGCGCGGCTCCAGAACTCCTTGGTGAAGGGCGCGTTGCGATCGATGATCTCGCGCATCTTGGCTTCGATCTTGGCGATGTCGTCGGGGTGGAACGGCTCCTCCTTGGCGAAGTCGTAGAAGAAGCCGTTGGCGATCACCGGACCGATGGTCACCTGGGTGCCCGGCCACAGCGACTGCACGGCCTCCGCCATGACATGGGCGGCGTCGTGCCGGATCAGCTCCAGCGCCTCGGGATCGGCACGCGTGACGATCTTCAGGGATGCGTCGCTGTCGATCGGATCTGCCAGGTCGGCGAGCCGGCCGTCCACCACCATCGCCACGGCCCGCTTCGCGAGCGATTTGGAGATGGACTCGGCCAATGCCACGCCGGTGATCCCTTTCGGGAATGACCGCTTGGCGCCGTCGGGAAATGTCAGGGTGATGTCGCTCAACGTCTCTCCTCCTCTCACTCGCTGCCAACCAAGCAGGTAAGTGGATGTGCAGATGGGCGCCGGCCGCGCCGCGGCGCGCCTGCGGCGGCCGCTTGTGCGCCCTTCAGCCTCGGCCTGTCAAGGTTCCAGGGCGAGCGGAGGGCGGTTCAGCGGGCGCGGTTGAAGTAGTTGTTCACCGCCGTGATCGACGTGTCGCGGAAATGGCCGTCGATACGGCCCGAATAGAAGCCGGCATCGCGCAGCCGCTCCTGCATGGACTTGCGGAAGTCCCGGCTCCAGCCCTGGCTGTGGAACTTGGTCATCTGGCGCAGCGAGAACTCGTTGCGCCGATCCAGCGCCTTCATCATGAAGTCGGCGGCCTCATCGGGGTCCGGGCGATCCACGCCGCGGCCGCCCTGCAGCATCCAGGCGAGATTGTTCATGGCCGCGGAATTGTTCAGCGCCACCGCCTTGCGGTAGAGGTTGACGGCGGCGGCGTCGTTTCTCTCGACGCCCTTGCCCGCTGCATGGAGCAGCGCGAGCTGCACCATCCCGCCGGAGTTGCCGAGGTCGGCCGCGCGCTTGTAGAGCATGGCCGCCCTGTTGACGTCCGCTTCCACGCCGCGGCCGCCCTCGTGCAACATGCCGAGCCCCACCATGCCCGCGGCATTGCCGAGGTCGGCCGCCTGCTTGTGCCACATGGCCGACTTGGCATAGTCGACCTGCACGCCGATGCCGCTCGAGTACATCCAGGCCAGGTCGACCATGGACGGCACATGGCCAGCCTCGGCCGCCCGGGTGAACAGCCGTGCAGCCTCGAGCGTATCCTTGTCGGCGACCCGGCCCTCGACCAGGATGTGCCCGAGCCGGTTCATCGCCTCGACATGATTGCGTCCCGCCGCCGTCCGCATCAGGCGCAGGCCCTCTGGAACATTGAGCCCGACGCCGCGCCCGTCCATCAGCATGAGGGCGAGCGCCATCATGGCGTTCGCATTGCCGGCGTCAGCGCCCTTCCTGTACCACTGGGCCGCCTGCGTATCATCGCGCGTGACGCCGCTGCCGCTCGCATAGATCCTGCCGAGCCGGTACATGACGTGCGCATTGCCTTCATCCGCCAGCCGGCGCAGCGTCTGCAGGAAGTCGTCGTCGCTGACCCGCCACACCTCCAGGTTGGCTTCGACGCCCGGCGACATGTTCGCCACCTTCTGGCGCAGATCGTCCATGGCCACGATCGCGTGGCCGTTCATGCCGACGACAATGTCGCCCAGGCGCAACCCAGCCTGCGCAGCGGGACCGGAGGACACAATGCCCAGGAGGAGCGCCCCGTCGCCGTTGACGAGGCCGAGCGACAGCGCGAGTGGGAGCTCGAGCGTCTCCATGTAGACGCCGAGCCAGCCCCGACCCGGGTCGTTCGGCTGGGCGCCGACCTTGGCTGTGACCTTGACCAATCGTCCCTGGGGCGACGGCGTCGGGTTCTGCGGTTTGGGCTGCGGCTTGGGCGTCTCCTGGCTTGCCGTCTGATTGGAGCTTCCCGAATAGGGGCGCCGCGGCATGCGCACGATGCTGATGCCGGTGTCGGCCACCTTGTGCTGCAGGCCATCCTGTCGCGCAGCGTCCGAACGCGGCGGGCGGACGTCGGCCAACGCAGGCAACGCCGCCAGCATTACCGCCGATGCGGCCGCAAGGATGCAAACTCCGATGCCGCCTGCCCAGCTCATGAACCCGTCCCTTGTCGAGGAGTACCATCGTCCGCACGCGGCACGAACAGACACTCGGTTGAGTTTCTTGCCGATCTCGGAGTGGGCCGCAAGTGCCGACGCCGGCCGTTGCTCAACCGGATGGGCATTGCTGCACCAGACGCGAGGTTGTAGCTGCGAGGGGCACAGAGGAGGGAGTTTGCCGCTCGACCGGCCCCGGTCTTGGTGCCAGTATTTTCGCGATCGGCCTCATCCGGAGACAAGCCATGCTCCCGCAAACACACCGCCGCGTCGTGCTCGCCCGCCGCCCGCCCGCCGAGCCGGCCTTGTCGGACTTCCGCATCGAGGAGGTTCCCGTGCCGCAACCCGGACCCGGACAGGTGCTGGTGCGGGTCGTCTATCTGTCCCTCGACCCCTATATGCGCGGCCGCATGCGCGACGCTGCCTCCTACGCGGCGCCTGTGGCCATCGGCGACGTCATGACCGGCGGCACGGTGGGCGAGGTCGTCGTCTCCAACCACACGGGCTTCAAGGTGGGCGACATCGTCGAGGATCGCCTGGGCTGGCAGGAGTACGCGGCCAGCAACGGCGCCACGCTGCGAAAGATCGATCCTGCGCTCGCTCCCATCTCGACGGCCAACGGCGTGCTCGGCATGCCCGGCATGACCGCCTACTTCGGCCTGTTCGAGGTGGGACAGCCCAAGGCCGGCGACACCGTCGTCGTGTCGGCAGCCTCGGGCGCCGTCGGGCAGGTGGTGGGACAGCTGGCCAAGCTTGCGGGATGCCGCACGGTCGGCATCGCCGGCGGAAGCAGGAAATGTGCGTTCGTGACGGAGACGCTCGGCCTCGATGCATGCATCGACTACAAGGCGGGCGGCGATCTCGGCAGCGCGCTCAGGGCTGCGTGCCCGAACGGCATCGACGTCTATTTCGACAACGTCGGCGGCGCCGTGAGCGACGCCGTCTTCGCCAATCTCAACTTTTTCGCGCGCGTTTCGCTGTGTGGCTCGATCTCCCAGTACAACGCCGCCGCACCGGAGCAGGGGCCCCGTCTGCTCGGCCTTTTCGTCGGTCGGCGCGTGAACATGCGCGGCTTCATCGTCACCGACTTCGCTGCCAAGTATGCACCGGCGCTGCGCCAGATGGGCGAGTGGGTGCGCTCGGGCCGCATCAAGTACCGAGAGGACATCGTCGAAGGGTTGGAGAATGCGCCGGGGGCGTTCATCGGCCTCCTGCGCGGGGAGAACTTCGGCAAGCTCCAGGTCAGAGTCGGCCGCGACCCTACGGTCGGCTGAAGGCAGCCCGCTTTCGCCGCACGCGGCACAACCGCTACCGGTTGCGATTGAACTGCGCTTCAATCGCCTTGATGGTGGCTTGACCGAATTCGCCATCGACCGTTCCTGTATAAAGTCCGGCGTCGCGCAGAGCCTTCTGCAATGCCGTGCGGAAGTCCTTGCTCCATGCGCCGAAGCCCTGCGTCATCTGCTGGAAGGAGAACTCGTTGCGCCGCTCGAGCGCGTTCATCATGAGCCGCGCGGCTTCGGCGGGGTCCTTGCGGGTCACACCCAGGCCGCTCTGCAGCATCCAGGCAAGGTTGTTCATCGCGATCGAGCTGCCGAGCTCTGCCGCCTTGCGATAGAGCTCGACCGCGGCGGGCTCGCTCTTGGGCACGCCCCGCCCCTGCACGTGGAGGAGGGCAAAATCGGTCATCGCCGCCGGATTGCCGAGGTCGACGGCGCGCTTGTACAGCGCCACCGACTTGGCAAGGTCCTTTTCGACCCCCTTGCCCTGCTCGTAGAGCCAAGCAAGGCCGGCCATGCCGCCGGCATTGCCAAGATCGACAGCCTGGTTGAACCAACGCACGGCCTTGGCCGGGTCCGCCTGCACGCCTGTGCCGGTTGCAAGCATCCGCCCGATCGAGACCATCGCGCCGGCATGTCCGGCCTCGGCGGCGTCCGAGAACAGCCGCGCCGCCTCGAGCGGCTCCTTTTCGCCCGCCGTGCCGTCGATCAGCGCGTGACCGAGGCGGTACATCGCCTCGTTGTCCTTTCTTGCTGCTGCTCCGCGCAACAGCCGCAGCGCCTCGGCCCGGTCCTGCCCGACCCCGCGCCCATCCAGCAGCGCACTCGCCAGCGCCACCTCCGCAGCAACGCTGCCTGCGTCCATGCCCTTGCGGTACCAGCGCACGGCCTCCGCCTCGTCGCGTGGGGCGCCCTGCCCCGACGCGTACATGCGGCCGATGCGGTGCATTGCATCGGCGTTACCGGCCTCGGCCAGCCGCCGCAGCGCCGCCAGGAAGTCGCCCTCGACGCGCCAAACCTCCAGCGCGGCCTCGCTCCCGGGGGCCATGGTCGCAACGCGCTTGCGCAGATCTTCGGCGTTCGCGATCGGCCGCGCGTTCAGGTTGAGGACGATATCGCCGATGCGTACGCCGCTGCGGGCCGCAGCGCCCCCGTCCGGCATGTTGAGGATGATCGCGCCATCGCCGCCCGCAAGACCGAGCCCGTGCGCCACCGACAGCTCGGGGTTATCCGAGCTGACGCCCAAAGAGCCCTTTTTGGGATCGTCGGGTTGCTTGTCGAGCCTGACGGTGAACTTGAGCAGGCGCCCCTGCGTCGCCTCCCGCTGGCGATCCTGCGCCCTGCGCCGCTCTTCTTCCGCCGCATCCGCCCGGCGCCGCTCCTCGGCAGCGGCATCCGCCCTGCGTCGTTCCTCGGCCGCAGCATCGGCCCGCCGCCGTTCCTCGGCCTCCGCGTCCGCCCTGCGTCTTGCCTCGGCCTCGTCCTGTGCTCGCCGCGCGGCCGCCTCGGCTTCAGCTCGCTGGCGCCGCTCGGCTTCGGCGCGTTTCGCCGCCTCGGCCGCGGCACGCGCAGCCCCCTCCTGGATCGCTCGCTCGGCATCGAGCGCAGCCTGTCGCTGGGCGGCCTGGTCCTTCGCGGTGTCCGCGCTCCTGCCAGCCTGGCCGGCGATGCCCGGTCCCTGGCTCTGCCAGCGGATGAATTCGATGCCGCCATAGGCGGCGCCGAGAACGACGAGGACGGCAGCAGCCGCCACCGACCAGCGCCCGCCGGCGCGGGGCGCTGCCGTCGAGGGCTTCAGCTGCGACTGCGGCGGCTTGCTCCGGCTGCCCATGACGGTGCGGAGGTTCAATGGCGGACGGCCACGCACCTCATCGCTCGTCAGGATCGGCCGTAGCTGCGCCACCGATTGCGGCCGCTCGGTGTGCTTCACCCTGAGGCAGGCATCGATGGCCGCCAGGAAGCCAGGACGGTAGGCGGCCTTGGCCGCGATGCTCGCCGGCGCCATGCGATCGTCGTCGACGCGCAGGGTCGCCTCCTCCGGGGGGCTTCCCGTGACGGCGCGATAGAACGTGCCTCCGAGCGCATAGAGGTCGGACCAGGGCCCCTGGAGACGGTTGTTCGATGAGTATTGCTCGTGCGGCGAATAGCCGGCCTTGACGATACCCGTCAGGGCCCGGCTCATCTCGGCGACGGCCCGGCGCGCGGCGCCGAAATCGAGCAGCACCGGGCTGCCGTCCGCGCGCACGATGATGTTGTCGGGGGCGATGTCGCGATGCAGGAAGTTGGCCGCGTGCAGCAGTTGCAGCGCATCGAGCAGCGGCAAAGCGATGGCGTCGAGCTCTTCCTGCGTCGGCGGCCGGCCAAGACCGGTGAGCCAGGCCTCGAAACTCTGGCCGCGCTCGAATCCCATCACCATGTAGGCGGTCGAGTTCGCCTCGAATACGCGCGAAACCCGCACGATGCTCGGGTGATCGAAGCGGGCAAGCGTACGAGCCTCCTTGAGGAAGCTGGTTCGCCCCCATTCAAAGGGCTTCTTGTGGCGCTCCGACTTCGGCCGCACGCTCATGGTGCGGTCGCGGTCGCCGTAGTCGATGGGATAATATTCCTTGATCGCGACGGTCGTGGCGAGCTTGACGTCCTCGGCCTCGTAGGTGATGCCGAAGCCGCCCAGTCCCACCGCACGGACGATGCGGTAGGCGCCATCGAGCACCGTATTGGCCGGAAGAACGAAGCGATTGTCCAAAAACCAGCCTCCCTTCCTGACGGCTGTTGACGGGCGCGCAGCCGGCCAAAGCGTGGCCGAAACGTCTACTGAAGCTCATATCGTCGGCGCGGCGCCAACGGGCTCGTGGCGTCCCGGCCGGCCCCGCTATCCCTCATCCTACGCGCAGCGGACATGAATCACCTGTAACGCAGGTTACAACGCCGCGGCACCCGTCCAGGCCCTGACCTGGACGAGCCTGCCCGTCAATCTACAACGGATACAACAAGCGGGGGCACGATCCACAATTTCCGCCGCCCCACGGCGGCCGCATGGACCTATCCACAGCCCATCGCATGCAATTTTGCTCATGGCGAGGGTGGTGCTGACAAGGCGTTGGCGCCTCGCGGAACCTCCGGGGTAGCGCGGCGTCGGGCAAGGACTGCTGTCCGGCGCTCCCTCAGCAAGGACATCCGAGCGCCGGACAGCGAGCCCGGGTCAGCAGGTGGCGCCGACAATGGGCAGGCGATCATGCCGCCGCGCCATGACATGGCTACGACAGCGCTTCGGCTGCATGGCGGCCCCGCTGTCCTGAGACCTCCGCAAACCTTTGCGCGGAGCCGACACGGACTATAAGGGCGTCAACGACAAATCCGCTCCCACCCCTACCGGGACCCATCCCCCGCATGCAGAAGCCCGCCGCACCGCTCGCCCCTGCCCATGCCGCATCCCGGCCTTACAAGGCGATCGGCCTCATGTGCATCGCCTGGGCCGTGTTCGCCTGCCTGGACACGACGATGAAGTATCTGGGCTCCTACTCCGGCCTGCCGGGCTCGCAGATCATCTGGATGCGCTTTCTCGGCCAGTTCCTGGCCATCGTCGTCATGCTGGGCCTGCTATCGGTCCCATCCCTGCTGCGCACGCGCAAGCCCGGCATGCAGCTCGCACGCTCGCTTCTGATGCTGGGCTCGACAGCCTTCAACTTCATGGCATTGCGCCACCTCCGCCTCGATCAGACAACGACCATCGGCTTTCTCACGCCGCTGACCGTGGCGCTGTTGGCCGGCCCCTTCCTCGGCGAGTGGATCGGCTGGCGGCGCGCGATTGCCGTCATCATAGGCTTTGCCGGCGTCGTGGTGGCGATCAGGCCCGGGCTTTCCGGCGTCCACCCGGCGATCCTGCTCTCGCTCGCCGGCATGTTCTGCTACTCGGTCTTCAGCGTCATCACGCGCTATCTCGCGCCCTACGACCGCGTCGAGGTGACACTTTTCTATTCACTGCTCGCGGGCAGCGTCCTTGTTGCACCCTTCGCGCTGGCGGAGTGGATATGGCCGACCCACCTGTCGACCTGGCTGCTGCTGCTCTCCATGGGTGCCTACGGCGGCCTCGGCCACTATCTCTTCATCCTCGCGCACCGCTACGCGCCGGCCTCGACGATCGCGCCGTTCCTCTATATCTCCATCCTCACCCACTCGACGGCCGGCTATCTGGTGTTCGGGCAGGTCCCGGATGCGTGGACGCTTGCCGGCGCGGCAATCGTCATCCTCACGGGCCTCTATCTCTTCCAGCGCGAGCGCGTCACGGCCCGCGCGCCCGCGGTCGCCATGACGTCGGAGGCGACCCCGCAGCGGTAGTC
>Ga0111539_10003351_pt1 | contig 21159 bp, 26 predicted proteins | sample RhiMethybrSRZTD1_FD_79667 | JGI IMG/M metagenome (GOLD analysis project Ga0111539, IMG submission 79667) | Populus rhizosphere microbial communities from Tennessee, USA - Rhizosphere MetaG P. TD hybrid SRZTD1 (version 2) (version 2) | ecosystem: Host-associated > Plants > Roots > Rhizosphere >...
GCCGGGATTTTCCCCCGTCCCGCCGCACCGCCCAAGCTGCCACGCCCGTGGCAAATGCCGTGCTCAGCGGGACCGCGCCGGACATCATGCCAGTGGTGGGCGGCAAAAAAAGGGGCCTGAGCAAGGCCGTTTTCTCGTCGAAGGAGCGCATTGGACAATGCTGGTGCTCAAGCGATTGGTTGCATTCATCATCATGGGCGTGACTGCACTTGCGGCAGGCGCGGCGCTCGCCGCGACGGCCGGCCAACCGGAACCATGGCAGCTCGGGATGCAGAAGGGCGCGACACCGGTGATGGACGACATCATCTGGTTCCATGACTTGCTGCTGTGGCTGATCACGGCGATCGCGCTGTTTGTGCTCGCGTTGCTCGTCATCGTGGTCGTGAAGTTCAACGCGCGCGCCAATCCGACTCCCTCGCGCACCACGCACAACACGGCGATCGAGGTGCTCTGGACGGTCGTGCCGGTGCTCATCCTGGTGACAATCGCGATCCCGTCGTTCCGCCTGCTGTTCCTCCAGCTCAACATGCCGAAGGCGGACGTGACCGTGAAGGCGACCGGTAAGCAGTGGTTCTGGACCTACAGCTATCCGGACGAAAAGTTCGAATTCGACTCGCTGATGGTGCAGGACAAGGATCTCAAGCAGGGTCAGCTGCGCCTGCTCACCGTCGACAATGAGATGGTCGTGCCGGTGAACAAGGTCGTGCACGTGCTCACCATCGGCGCCGACGTGATCCACGCATTTGCGGTTCCGTCGTTCGGCATCAAGATTGATTCGATCCCCGGCCGTATCAACGAGACCTGGTTCAGAGCCGAGCGTGAGGGTACATATCACGGTCAGTGCTCTGAGCTTTGCGGCAAGGATCACGCTTTCATGCCGATCGTCGTCCGGGTCGTGAATGAAAAGGACTACACGGCATGGGTTGAGCAGGCGAAAAAGAAGTATGCGACTGACGGCAGCCGTCCGACCGCGGTGGCCGCGGCCGACGGCACGAAATAGCGAATACGCGGGCGACAACGACGAGTCGAAGGACAATTAAGATGGCGAGCAATACAGCTGCGGCACACGGCGCACACGATGCCCACGAGCATCATCCGACGGGTTGGCGGCGTTTCGTGTATTCGACGAACCACAAGGACATCGGCACGATGTACCTTGTGTTTGCGCTCGTCGCTGGCGTGATCGGTGCCCTGATGTCGGTCGCGATCCGCATGGAATTGCAGAATCCCGGCGTCACGATCTTCCCAACGCCGCATGAATACAACGTGTTCGTCACCGCGCACGGCCTGATCATGATCTTCTTCATGGTGATGCCGGCGATGATCGGCGGCTTCGGCAACTGGTTCGTTCCGCTGATGATCGGCGCGCCCGATATGGCCTTCCCGCGCATGAACAACATTTCGTTCTGGCTGCTGCCGGCCTCGTTCGCGTTGCTGCTCACCTCGGCCTTCGTCGAGGGCGAGCCGGGCTCCAATGGTGTCGGGGCAGGGTGGACATTATATGCGCCGCTCTCGACCAGCGGTCATCCTGGGCCGGCCGTCGATTTCGGCATTCTGTCGCTGCATCTGGCCGGCGCATCCTCGATTCTCGGCGCCATCAACTTCATCACGACGATCTTCAACATGCGCGCACCAGGCATGACGCTGCACAAGATGCCGCTGTTCGTGTGGTCGATCCTGGTGACGGTGTTCCTGCTGCTGCTGTCGCTGCCGGTGCTGGCCGGCGCGATCACAATGCTGCTTACCGACCGCAACTTCGGCACGACGTTCTTCGCAAATGACGGCGGCGGCGACCCGATCCTCTATCAGCATCTGTTCTGGTTCTTCGGCCATCCGGAAGTGTACATCCTCATTCTTCCGGGCTTCGGTATGATCAGCCAGATCGTGGCGACCTTCAGCCGCAAGCCGGTGTTCGGCTATCTCGGAATGGCTTATGCGATGGTCGCGATCGGCGGCATCGGTTTCGTGGTCTGGGCGCATCACATGTACACGGTCGGCATGTCGACCGGCGCGCAGGCCTATTTCATCGCGGCGACGATGGTGATCGCAGTGCCGACCGGCGTGAAGATCTTTTCCTGGATTGCGACGATGTGGGGCGGCTCGATCGATTTCCGAACGCCCATGTTGTGGGCGCTCGGCTTCATCTTTCTATTCACGGTCGGCGGCGTGACGGGCGTGGTGCTCGCCAATGCCGGCGTCGATCGCGTGCTGCAGGACACATATTACGTGGTGGCGCACTTCCACTACGTGCTTTCGCTCGGCGCCGTTTTTGCGATTTTCGGTGGCTGGTACTACTGGTTTCCGAAGATCACCGGCTACATGTACAACGAGACGATCGGCAAGCTGCATTTCTGGATCACCTTCATCGGCGTGAACCTGGTGTTCTTCCCGCAGCACTTCCTCGGGCTTGCCGGGATGCCGCGCCGCTACGTCGACTATCCGGATGCGTTCCACGGCTGGAACATGATCTCGTCCTACGGATCGTACATTTCCGCCTTCGGCGTGCTCATCTTCTTCTTCGGAATGATCGAGGCCTTCGTGAAGAAGCGGGTCGCGGGCAATAACCCCTGGGGTGTCGGCGCGACGACGCTCGAGTGGACGCTGTCGTCGCCGCCGCCGTTTCATCAGTTCGAAACCTTGCCGCGCATCAAATAGGGTCAATCGGCGCAGCTCATGTCGCTCGTCAGCGAAGGCGCAGACTACCGCGGGTCGCTCTCGGCAGGCACGAGCCTTGCCGAGCCGAGCCTGGCGACGGTCGGCGACTATTTCACCTTGATGAAGCCGCGCGTGATGTCGCTCGTGGTGTTCACGGCCCTGGTTGGGCTCGCCGTTGCGCCCGGGTCGCTGCATCCGGTGACCGCCTTTACGGCTTTGCTCTGCATCGCGGTCGGGGCAGGCGCCGCGGGCGCGCTCAACATGTGGTACGACGCGGATGTCGATGCGCTGATGACGCGCACATCACGCCGTCCGGTGCCGATGGGCCGCGTGCAGCCGGGCGAAGCGCTTGCCTTCGGCCTCACACTCGCCGGTTTTTCAGTCGTAACCCTCGGCCTGCTTGTGAATTGGCTCGCCGCCGGTCTGCTTGCATTCACGATCTTCTTCTATGTCGCCGTCTATACGGCATGGCTCAAGCGCTCCACGCCGCAGAACATCGTGATCGGCGGCGCCGCCGGTGCCTTTCCGCCGATGATCGGCTGGGCGGCGACAATGGGCTCGCTGTCGCTTGAGCCGGTTCTGCTGTTTCTGATCATCTTCTTCTGGACGCCGCCGCATTTCTGGGCGCTCGCGCTCTATCGGACCGAAGACTATGCCCGCGCGGGCATTCCGATGCTGCCTGTGGTGAGCGGCGACGCCAGCACGCGCCGGCAGATCCTGCTCTACACGCTGATCCTCGTGCCGCTCGCCATCGTGCCCTGGCCACTCGGCTACACAGGCGCGATCTATGGAGTGACCGCAGCCATCAGCGGCGCAATCATGCTAATGCTCGGCTGGCAAGTGCTGCGTGAGCGGCGGCCTGCGGAGCGTGCCAGCCGGAACCTGTTTGCCTTCTCGATCCTGTACCTGTTTCTGCTCTTTGCAGTGCTGCTGGTCGATCGCGGATGGGGCGGGCTGATTGCCGCCCGGTTAGCCACATGAGCACGGGAGTCGCCATGAGCGAGCCGCACGACGACGACGGCATCGTGCTGACCGAAGCGCAAAAGCGCGCGCGGCGCTCGCGCTCGATCGCGATTGCGCTGGCGCTCGCGGCGCTGGTCATATTGTTCTACGCCATGACGCTGGTGAAGGGACCGGGCGTTTTGATTCGCCCGATTTAAGTGAAACAATGGCTGGACCCGCGCACCGATCCGACCGAAAGCCGCTGCGGCGCGATGCGCTGGTTGCGGCCTGCTGTGCCGCGGTTGTGGTGAGCATGGTGGGCGCCGCCTACGCCGCGGTGCCGTTCTACAACTGGTTCTGCAAGACGACCGGATTCGGCGGCACAACGCAGGTTTCCGAGAAGGCGCCGGATCATGTTCTGGGACGGGCGATCACGATCCGGTTCGACTCCAATGTCACTCCTGGATTGCCCTGGAAATTCCAGCCCGAGCAGAACGAGATCAAGGTGCGGATCGGCGAGGTGGCGACGGTCAACTACAAGGTTGTCAACGAGGCGGCGCGCGAAATCGTCGGGCAGGCTTCGTACAATGTGTCGCCGCCGACGGTTGGCGCCTATTTCAGCAAGATCAACTGCTTCTGCTTTACCGAGCAGCGCATGAAGCCGGGCGAAACGCGCGAGATGACGGTCGTCTTCTATGTGGATCCGGCAATCGTGAAGGATCGCGACCAGGACGACCTCAATACGATCACGCTGTCATACACTTTCTACCGGACACGCGATCAGGAGCGCCCGGTGGCTGAAACACCCGCTACGAATTCGAGCAAGTTATAACGCGCATGATCCCGAAAAGTGGAGACCGGTTTTCGGATAAGATCATGCGCCAACTATAAACGGAGACGAGGACGATGGCCGACGCCCACGCCAAGCCCCATCACGACTACCATCTGGTCGATCCGAGCCCATGGCCGGCGGTCGGTTCGGTGTCTGTTTTTATTCTCGCCGTCGGCGCGATCAGCTGGATGCACCACATGTACCCGGCGGCACCGCTGGTGTTCGGCGTCGGCGTGATCGGCGTGCTCTACACGTTCGTGGCCTGGTGGCGCGACGTGATCCGCGAGGCGCAGTTCGAGGGCTTTCACACGCGCGTCGTTCAGATCTCGCACCGCTACGGCATGATCCTATTCATCGCTTCGGAGGTGATGTTCTTCGTTGCCTGGTTCTGGGCCTACTTCAACACCGCGCTGTTTCCCGGCGAGGCGCATGAAGTCGGCCGGCTCGCCGTCACCGGCGGTGTCTGGCCGCCGAAGGGAATCGAGACCTTCGATCCCTGGCACCTGCCTCTGCTCAATACCCTCATCCTGCTTACGTCGGGCACGACGGTGACCTGGGCGCATCACGCGCTCCTGGAAGATGACCGGCAGGGCCTGAAATGGGGCCTGATCCTCACCATCCTGCTCGGCCTCACCTTTACCTGCGTGCAGGCCTACGAGTATTCGCACGCGCACTTCCACTTCAGCGGCAATATCTACGGCGCGACATTCTTCATGGCGACCGGCTTTCACGGCGCGCACGTGATCATCGGCTCGGTTTTCCTGATTGTCTGCCTGCTGCGCGCCTTGGCCGGCCACTTCACTCCGAAACAGCATCTCGGCTTCGAATTCGCCGCCTGGTACTGGCACTTCGTCGACGTGGTATGGCTGTTCCTGTTCGCTTGCATATATGTGTGGGGCTCCGGTGTGCCGCATCCGGAGTGAGCAGCGCGGATATTTTCTTCAAGAGGGCGGCGTCATCACGCCGCCCTTTTGTTTTGATGGCTTTATAGCGTCATGATCGATCAAGCATCATCGGGGAATTTGCCGATCGGCCGCGGCCTGCGCGGGCGTTGCCCGCGTTGCGGCGAGGGGCATTTGTTTCAGGGTTTCCTGACGCTGCGTCCGGCCTGTGAGCGTTGCGGGCTTGACTACAGGTTCGCAGACGCCGGCGACGGGCCCGCAGTGTTCGTCATTCTGATCGGCGGCGGCATCGTGGTTTTCGCCGCACTGATCACCGAAGTGCTCTTTCAGCCGCCATATTGGCTGCACGCACTCCTGTGGTTTCCGTTGATTCTGATCGTGACGCTTGCGCCACTGCGTCTGCTCAAAGGTCTGTTGATCGCGCTGCAGTACCATCACAAGGCCGCCGAGGGACGTCTCGAGCCACGAGGTGATGCTTGAGGAAAGAGCGCAAGCGCAAGCGCCGCGCTACAGTGCTCGACGCAACCATGTTCGCGCTCGCCGGTGTCGCGATCCTGTGCGGGCTCGGCATGTGGCAACTCGAACGCAAGGTCTGGAAGGAGAACCTGATCGCAACATTGAACTCACGGCTTGCGGCGGCTCCGGGCGATCTGCCGCCGCGTGACAGCTGGCGGATGCTGAAGGAGAGCGAAGCGGAATTTCGCCGCGTCACGTTTCCCGCCGAATTTCTCGACGGCGAAGAGGCGCTGGTTTACACGGCCGGCTCGCCTCTGCGTCGTGATGTGAAGGGGCCGGGCTATTGGGTCTTTACCCCGGCGCAGCTTGCCGGGGGCAGCATCGTTCTGGTCAATCGCGGGTTCATCCCGATCGATCGTAAGGATCCGGCAACGCGAACGGAGGGCGCGCCGCACGGCAGCGTCGATATTGTCGGTGTTCTTCGCTGGCCGGAAAAGCGCGACTCCTTCACGCCGGCTGACGATGCCAAAGACAATGTCTGGTACCTGCGCGATTCCAATGCAATCGCCGCATCGAAAAAATGGCTGACCGCGGCGCCCTTCTACATCGATCAGGAGTCGCCTGTTCCGCCGGGTGGGACGCCGAAGCCGGGTAAGCTCGAAGTTCATCTGCCCGACAACCATCTTGAATATGCAATTACCTGGTTCGGCCTCGCCCTTGCGCTCGCCGGTGTCTACGTGGCGTGGCTCGCGCGCCGGCTCTTTGGGCGCTATTGAGCATTTCTTGTGAAAATGGGTGCCCGCGGGTACTGTGCGGTCGAGCGCAGGGTCGGCTTTGGCCCATAAAATAAAGCGAAATCAATGCGTTACGTCTCAACACGGGGCGAGGCCGCCCCGCTTGATTTTGTCGAGGTGATGCTCGCGGGTCTCGCCCGCGATGGCGGACTCTATGTCCCGGAATCCTGGCCGGCGCTCGGTCGCGAGACGATCGCGGGTTTCGCCGGCAAGCCTTACGCCGAAGTCGCGGTGGACGTGATCCGTCCCTTTGTCGATGGAAGCATTGCTGATGGCGATGTCGCGCGCATGGTTCGCGAAGCCTATGGCGTATTCCGTCATCCGGCGACCGCGCCGCTCGTGCAACTCGATTCCAGCCTGTTCGTGCTCGAGCTCTTTCACGGCCCGACCCTCGCCTTCAAGGACCTGGCGATGCAACTCGTTGCGCGCCTCATGGATCACGCGTTGCGTCAGCGCAGTGAGCGCACGACCATCGTCGTGGCCACGTCCGGCGACACGGGTGGCGCGGCGGCAGAGGCGTTCAAGGGAAGCGGGCAGGTCGACGTGGTGGTGCTGTTCCCGCGAGGACGCATCTCCGACGTGCAGCAGCGCATGATGACCACCGTTCCGGATAGTAACGTGCACGCCGTCGCGATCGAAGGCACCTTTGACGACTGCCAGGCGTTGGTGAAGGCCATGTTCAATCATCACGCCTTCCGCGACCGCGTGCGCCTGTCGGGCGTCAACTCGATCAATTGGGCGCGCATCATGGCGCAGGCCGTCTACTATTTCACGGCCGCGGTGGCGCTGGGGGCGCCGCATCGGAAAATCGCCTTCACGGTGCCGACCGGGAACTTTGGCGACGTCTATGCCGGTTATGTAGCCGCGCGCATGGGGCTGCCGGTTGACCGCCTGGTGGTGGCGACAAACACTAACGACATCCTTGCGCGGACCTTTGCCACCGGCACTTACGAAATCCGAGACGTTGTTGCGACCATGTCGCCGTCGATGGACATTCAGGTTTCGTCAAACTTCGAGCGTCTGCTGTTCGATGCGACGGGCCGCGACGCAGCGTCGGTGCGTACGTTGATGGGCTCGCTCGCACAATCGCGCCGGTTTGTGATGTCGGCGCAGGCACTCAAGGAATTGCGCACGTTGTTCAGCGCCAATCGCGCCGACGAACAGGAGTGCGCCGCTGAAATTCGCGCCTGGATGAAAGAGGCCGATTATTGCGTCGATCCCCATACGGCCATTGCTCTGGCGGTTGCCGAAAAGGAGACCCGCGATGCGTCCGTCCCGATGGTGGTGCTGTCGACCGCGCATCCGGCGAAATTTCCGGCTGCAGTGAAGGCTGCTTGCGGCGTCGAGCGGCCGCTGCCCGACTGGCTGGCCGATCTGCCGAAGCGGACGGAACGGGTCACGGTGCTGCCGGCCGATCAGGTAGCAGTTGAACGGTTTGTGGCGTCGGCCTCGCGTGCCGCGCGTGAAGGAGCAGCGGCATGACTGTGCAAGTGACTCGTCTTCCGTCCGGCCTGTCGGTGGTCACCGACCGGATGGTGCACCTCGAAACCGCGTCGCTCGGCATATGGATCGCCTCCGGCAGCCGCAACGAGAAGCCCGACGAACACGGAATTTCACACCTTCTCGAACACATGGCGTTCAAGGGCACAAAACGCCGGACCGCGCGCCAGATTGCCGAAGCAATCGAGGCCGTCGGCGGCGATCTCAACGCGGCAACGAGCGTCGAATCGACCGGCTACTTCGCACGCGTGCTCAAGGCGGATGTGCCGCTCGCGATCGACGTGCTGTCCGACATTCTCTCGGACCCGACATTCGATGCGGAAGAGCTCAAGCGCGAGCAGAACGTCATCGTGCAGGAGATCGGTGCGACCGAAGATGCGCCGGACGATCTGGTGTTCGACCGGCTCCAGGAAACGGCGTTTCCGGCGCAGTCGGTCGGCCGTTCCATCCTGGGTACGCCGGAGACTGTGCGCTCATTCAATCCGATGCGTTTGCGCGCCTATCTGTCACGGAACTACAAGGCTCCGGGCATGGTCGTCGCTGCGGCCGGCGCTGTCGACCACGACGCTATCGTTGCCGACGTCGAAAAGCGCTTTGCGGGCTTCACGGGACCGGCGGCACCGACGCCCGAACAGGCAAATTTCCGCGGCGGCACGCGCGTAGAGGCACGCGATCTCGAGCAGGTCCATATCGCCATGGCGCTGGAAGGGCTGCCGGTGCGTGACGACCAGCTTTACAGCCTGCAGGTGTTTACCAGCGTGCTGGGTGGCGGGATGTCGTCGCGCCTGTTCCAGGAAGTGCGCGAAATCCGCGGCCTTTGCTACTCAATCCATGCCTTCCACATGCCTTACGCGGACACTGGCCTGTTCGCGCTCTATGCCGGCACCGACGAAACCGATGCGCCAGAACTGATGCGCGTGGTGATCGACCAGATCGGCAACGCGACCGAGACCCTCAACGACACCGAGATCAATCGTGCCAAGGCGCAGATGAAAGCAGGGCTGCTGATGGCGCTGGAAAGCTCCGAGGCGCGTGTCGGGCAACTGGCGCGGCAGATGCTTGCCTATGGCAGACCGATACCGCTCGACGAGATCGTGGCGAAGGTCGACGCCGTCACGATCGCTAGCGCGCGCGCCGCTGGTGCTGCGTTGATCAGCCGCGCAAAGCCTGCGATCGCGGCGCTCGGACCCGGCAACGGCCTTGCCAGCACTGCCGCGATCGCTGAAAGTCTGTTTCGCCGCGCAGCCTGAAACGCGCGACCGGCCTTACGTCCATGGCACTCTTCCGAACCGTCAGCTTCAACGAGATCATCCCGGGCATCACGGGCGCCGGCGTGATTTTACGGGCGCCGCACAGCGGCGACTTTGCCGAATGGGCTGCTTTGCGCGCAGCCAGCCGCAATTTCCTCGTGCCGTGGGAGCCGACCTGGCCGTCAGACGATCTTTCGCGCGGCGCCTTTCGGCGGCGGCTCAAGCGCTATGCCGAGGATCAGCGCAGCGACCTTGCCTATGCCTTTCTGATCTTCCGAAGTGAAGATAACGCGATGGTGGGAGGCCTGACGCTCGCCAATATTCGCCGCGGCGTCGCACAGGCAGGCAGCATCGGCTACTGGGTTGGCGAGCGCTTCGCGCGCAAAGGCTACATGACCGCCGCGGTGCGCGCGCTGATCCCGTACAGCTTCACCACGCTGCGGCTGCACAGGCTGGAGGCCGCCTGCATCCCGAACAACACCGCATCGGTTCGCCTGCTTGAGAAAACCGGGTTCAAGCGCGAAGGCTATGCGCGCGGCTATCTTTGCATCAACGGGATCTGGCAGGATCACCTGTTGTATGCGCGGCTGAAGGATGACACCGACTGAGCCGGTGCCTTGGGATTGCCGATCTTCGCTTGCTATAACAGGAGAGGGCACTGCTTCACATGTGGAACGAGGGATCGTGGTGAAGGGAATCAGAGGGACAGCAACTGTTCCGACGGGGGCGATAGCATTTATATGCTTGGCGCTAGGTCTGGCGGGCTGCAGCTCGACCAACGTGTTCAGCACATCTGCCCTGGATCTGTTCAGCACCTCATCCAAGGCGACGTCCGGCGATGCCGGTGCCGCAGCCGATCCGAATGCCGACGTTGAGTGCCCCGGCATCGAAGTAAGGAGCGGCGCCGCGACGCTGATGATCGGCAGTAAGCCGGGTGAGGGCGAGCCGTCCGCGCTTGACCTGCGTTATCAGGCCACGATCATACGCACGGCACGCGAATGCCGGGTCACAGCCGGCGTCATGACCATGAAAGTCGGCATCGAGGGACGCGTCATCACCGGTCCGGCGGGTGGACCTGGCACGGTCGACGTGCCGCTTCGGCTTGCCGTCGTGCAGGAAGGTGTCAACCCCAAGACCATCTTGTCGAAGTTTGCGCGCGAGCAGGTGACAATTGCGAACGCGGTCGATCGCGTCACCTTTACGCACATCGACCCGGAGATTTCATTTCCGATGCCGCAGCCCGCCGCGAATATCGACTCTTACGTCGTGTATGTCGGATTTGATCCTCAGGGGGCGCAGCAGGAAAAGAAAAAACCGGCGGCGAAACCCAAGCCTCGTGTTGCCCCGAAGCCGCGTCAAAGCTGAACAGACGCTACCAGCCGCGCAGATCGATGATGGCGCCCTTGAGCGCCCGCATGTCCGTAATCACGTCGCAGGCGCCGGCGGCGCGCAGTTGATCGGCGGTGTCGCTGCCGACGTGGCTTGCGCCGGCGAAACCAATCACCGTCATTCCGGCAGTCACACCGGCGGTCACGCCGACGGATGAATCCTCCACGACGATGCAGCCCCCGGGCTCGACGCCCATTTTGCCGGCGGCGTGCAGCAAAAGGTCCGGCGCCGGTTTGCCGTTGCGGACGTCGCTTGCCGAAAACAGATTTGGCTCGAAAAAGCGGATCAGCCCGGTGCTTTCGAGACTGACGCGAATTCGCTCAATTGACGATGACGATGCGACGCATTTCGCCCCGCGCAGCCACGACAACGCATAGGCTGCATGATGTGTCGGGCGCAGCTCGCTGCGGAAACGGCGCAGGATCGAGTCGGCTACGCCCGCAGCGAAACCATGCGGTAACTTACGCCCCGTCGCAAACTCCACATCGGCAAACATGTCCGCGGGGCGGCGTCCGGTGAAATAGCGCGCGATCATGTCCGGCGTCAGCGGAAAGCCGGCGCGAATAAACTCCTGTGACACGATTGCGGTCGCCAACGGCTCGCTATCAACCAGCACGCCGTTGCAATCGAAGATGACCACGGGGTCCTCCGACGCCTCGGCCGGGAAATTCGGCCACTAACGCACTGTCCAGACGAATCAGTTGGCGAGAATAGGGACGGAACTTCCGCGCGCAATTGCCGGCGCGCGCTGAACCGGCAGTTGTGCACATCCTAATGTTGGATAATGGGGATAACCGTGTTCCGGGCCGTATCAGGCGATTGACGCTTTGCCGACCGGGAAATGCGCGTTTAGTTCAGCTTCTTGCGGACGTCGTCGATGCCCTTGGCGATCAAATCGCCCGCGAGCTTGCCCTTTGTCTCGGCGCTGAGAATTTTCTCCGCGGCGGCGATAGCGGCTTCGGCAGCCGCGCTGCGGACATCGGCGGCGGCCTGCGCTTCGGCCTGTGCGATCTTGGTTTCGGCCATCTTTGTTCGCCGCGCGACAAAGTCCTCGATCCGGACCTTGGCCTCGGCGGCCATGCGCTCGGCTTCGGCTTTCGCGCCGGAGATGATGTCTTGTGCCTCGCCTTCGGCGGCCTGGCGCTTGCGCTGATATTCGGCCAGCAACGCCGCCGCTTCGTCCTTGAGCTTGCGAGCCTCGTCAAGTTCGGCCTTGATGCGCCCCGCGCGGTCATCGAGCGACTTCGTGATCATCCGATGCACGCCGAGATAGCCCAGTAGGCCCACGAACAAGACGAAGGCAAGGGCAACCCAGGTTTCCGCCTCCATCAGCATGGCTACGAGCCTTTCAGCGCGTCAGCGACCGCGGCCGCGACAGCCTTTTCGCTCGGCGCCTCGCCGATCAGGCGTTCGACAATCGCGCGCGTCGCGTCCTCGGCGATGCCACGCACATTGCCCATGGCGGCCTGCTTGGTAGCTGCGATGGTTTTTTCAGCCTCAGCCAGCTTCGTATTGAGTTCGCTCTCGAGGGTCTTCCTGCGCGCCTCCGCTTCCGCGGCGTGCCGTTCACGCGTCTCGGTCGCGATCGCCTGCGCGCGGTTACGGGCATCGGCCAGGGCCTTTTCGTAGGCCGCGACGGCAGTATCCGACTCGCCCTTCAGACGCGACGCGTCGGCGAGATCGTCTTCTATGTGCTTTTGCCGGCCCTCGATGATCGAGCCAACGCGCGGCAGCGCCAGCTTGGCCATGAGCACGTAGAGCAGGACGAAAGCAATCGCCAGCCACACGAGCTGCGAAGCAAAGGTCTCTGACTGGAACGGCGGAAATCCGCCGTGCCCGCCCTTTGCAGGCTGTTCGGTGCTCGCGGTGTGGGTCGGCTCGGCCATGAGGTCTCTTAGAGCGCGAACAGCAGCAGGAGTGCGATGAGCAGCGAGAAGATGCCGAGCGCTTCGGTGATGGCGAACCCGAAGATCAGGTTGCCGAACTGGCCTTGCGCCGCGGAAGGATTGCGCAACGCGGCTGCGAGGTAGTTTCCGAAGATGATGCCTACGCCGACGCCGGCCCCGCCCATGCCGATGCAAGCAATGCCCGCACCGATGTACTTTGCTGCCACTGGATCCATAACAAACTCCTTTTAGTTTTCCGGTCGAGCCTTTAGTGGCCCGGGTGAATCGCATCGTTGAGGTAGATGCAAGTAAGGATCGCGAAGACGTAGGCTTGCAGGAAGGCGACCAGCGTCTCCAGCGCGAAAAGAATGACAACCATTGCGAAAGGCAGCATGCTGCCCACCCAGCCAATGGTGCCGAGGCTTCCACCCAAGAGGATGATAAAGCCGGCGAAGACCTTCAGCGTAATATGTCCCGCAAGCATATTAGCGAACAATCGCACACTGTGCGAGATCGGCCGCGACACGAACGACAGGATTTCGATCGCCACGATCAGCGGCAGAATGTAGATGGGCACGCCTTTCGGCACGAACAGGTTGAAGAAGTGCAGCCCGTGCCGCCACAAGCCGTAGATCAGCACGGTCAGGAAAACCGTGATCGCCAGCGCGGCGGTGACGATGATGTGGCTGGTGACGGTGAACGCATAGGGGATGAGCCCGAGCATGTTCAGCGTCAGCACGAACATGAAGATCGAGAAGACAAAGGGAAAGAATTTCATCCCTTCGGAGCCGGCGGTCGAGCGGATCGTCGAGGCGACGAATTCGTAGGATATCTCCGCCGCCGACTGCAGGCGGGACGGCACCAGGCTGCGCTTGGCTGTCGCGCCGACCAGGAATACGGTGAGCCCAACGACCGCGAGCATCATAAAAGCTGCGGAATTGGTGAAAGCGATCTCTACATTGCCGATCTTGACGACAGGAAAGAGATTGGTGATCTGAAACTGGTGAATAGGATCAACGGTCATGAGTGCTAGTCGTCGTCCAGTTGCCTGTCGCGAACGACCCCAGCCGCCCGCATCACGTTGAGAACGCCGGCCGCGAAGCCGAGCAGAAGAAACACGATGAGCCCCCACGGCGAAATGCCCAGCCAGCGATCGAGCAGCCAGCCAATCACCGCGCCCACAAGCACGCCTGCCACCAATTCGGTCGACAGCCGGAAGCCGCGGGCGAACCCGGAAAGATCGGCCGCCTGACGAGGACCGGAACCGTTTTCGGGCGGCCGGTTCGTCTTTGCGAGCCGGTTGCCGAGACGCTGGAGCCTCGCGGAGAGAGCGGCCTCGTCGTCCGGCGGTTCGTTGCGATTACCATTGCCGCGCGGGCCGTCAGCCATGCTTTCGACTCGCGTGGATTTCAGGTTTCGCGTGTTCCGCCGCCCTAAAAGCCGCGCGGACCATACTTATGGCATTTATGCGAGTCAAGGAAACGGGACCGCGACATAAGTGTTTGATAACAGGCAGCAAACGTCTAATTTTGGCTCTGCGGAACCGACCATGTCGCCGCGCTGCCGGACGGCATTCCGTGGACAACTGGCGTTTGGGTTTGGCGTGCATGGCGCCGATGCTACGCTTGGAAAATCCCAGCGTCGAACCGAAGGAAGAAAACATGCGCGCCTCGATGCTCGCTCTTGCCGGGATTCTCGTTTGCGCCGCGTCGGCCGCATCTGCGCAGGCGGTGATCGATGTCGAAGGCCTACGCGCTGCCCAGCCGCCCGCGCAGGATCAGCCGGCGGCGCAACCGCAGCCCCAGGTCGTGCCCCCAGTCATTCCGCAGCCAACGCCGAAGGTCGAGAGTCCGGTTCAGTCAAAAGATGACAGTCCTGCGGCGCCGGCAGGCGATGGCCGGTTCACCTTCAATCGCATCGACAACGGATTCCTGCGGCTCGACACCCAAAGTGGGCAGGTCGCTTATTGCCGCCAGCAGGCGGCCGGCTGGGCATGCCAGGCCGTGCCGGAAAATCGGTCCGGGCTGGAAGCCGATGTTGCGCGCCTGCAAACGGACATAACGGCCCTGAAGACCCTGCAATCCGACATGATGGCCCTGAAGACGTTGAAATCGGACATTGTGCGCTTGCATGGCGAAATTGCTGCGCTCAGGCAGGAAGTTGCAGCGCTGAAAGAGTCGCCGCCTCCGCGGCCGCCTGCAGATCTGACACCGCCCGGGAAGAGCGACGACGTCGTCATCAAGTTGCCTACGCACGAGGATATCGCGCGCGCCCGCAACTTCATCGAGAAGACCTGGCACCGTCTGGTCGAGATGATCAGCACCGTGCAAAAGGACATGATGCAGAAGAGCTGAGTTTCTCTGCGCAAAGCGATCCATGCCGCGCCGCATGTCCACCATCGTCGAAGCCGTGCCGCAGCTGATCGCCAGCGCGACCCTGCACGTCGATACGATGGGCGTGGGCTTTGTCGAGATCACCGAGAATGCGGTCAGCTTCGTCAAACAAGCGGGCGCCGGGGAAGGCATCTTGCTGATCTACTTGCGTCACACATCGGCGTCGCTGACGATCCAGGAAAATGCAGATCCCGACGTGCAAGCGGACTTGGTTGCTGCGCTCGACCGGCTCGCGCCTGAGGACGCACCGTGGATTCACGATACCGAAGGGCCTGACGACATGCCGGCGCATGTCAAGGCGATGCTCAATGGCGTTTCGCTGCAGGTGCCTGTCGTGGCCGGCAAGCTGGCGCTCGGGACCTGGCAAGGCATCTACCTGGTGGAGCATCGGCGCAGGCCGCACAGCCGAGAAATTATTTTGCAGTTTGTTGGCGCTCGAATGTGAACGTTCGGCAGGTCCATCATCGTGCCGCTCTGCGTCAAGCAACAGAGTCGCGTATGAAAAAACGCCCCGGCAAGCGGGGCGTTTTCTTCCGGAGTGTGCCGGGCCGAGTGGCCCGGCACATGATCGGCCTTGTCTTGCTAAGCTCTAACCTCTGCCGGTTTCCAGATGCTGATCTTGCGGGTCTCCGGCATCACAACCAAAGCGATGATGAAGCACACCGCCGGAACCACGATCGGGTAGAGCAGCGCGTAGCCGATGCTGCCACTGGCTGCGAACATCGCCGAGGTGATGAACGGCACCAGTCCGCCGCCCCAGCCGTTGCCGATGTGATACGGCACCGACACCGACGTGTAGCGAATCCTGGCCGGGAAGAATTCCGCCAGGAACGCGCCGACCGGCCCGTACACCATCCCCACGTAGTTCACGAGGATGAAGATGATGAAGATCGCGATCGGATAGTTGATGTTGCCGGGCACGGTGACCGTTCCCAGCCATAGATACAGCGGATAGTACGTAATTGACGCAAGCAACATGCCGCCCAGGATCACCGGCTTGCGGCCGATCTTGTCGGACAGCCAGCCATACAGGATCAAGCTCGGCGTTGCGAGAAGCAGCGCGGCTCCCACGATGTAGGCCGAGTGCAGCGGGTCCACCTTGGAAACCTGCTGCAGGAAGTACAGTGCCCAGAACTGACCCGAGTACCAGACCACGCCTTGCCCGATCAGCACGACGGTGGCGATCAGGACGTATTTGATATTCGCGCGCCCGAAGGCTTCCTTCCAGGGGTTCTTCACCATCTGCCCCTTGGCCTTGATCTCCTCGAAGATCGGTGTCTCCTGGAGTTGGAGCCGGATCCAGATTGCGATCGCTACCAACAGGAAGGACACCAGGAACGGAACGCGCCACGCCCACGCGTTGAACACCTCGTTGCCAAAATACGTGCGCGTGCCGATGATTACGCCCAGCGAGACGACGATGCCGAGCGTCGGCGAGGTCTGTAGCCAGCCGGTGTAGTAGCCGCGGTGTTCGTCTGGCACGTGCTCGGCAACGTAGGTGATGGCGCCACCGTACTCGCCGCCCAAGCACAGGCCCTGGATCATCCGCATGCCGAAGAGGAGAAACGCGGCGGTCAAACCGATTTCCGCGTAGGTCGGAATCAACCCGATCGCCCCCGTGCCGACGCCCATTCCGGTCAGTGTAAGGAGGAATGTGTACTTGCGGCCTACGCGGTCGCCCATCCATCCGAACAGGAAGGCCCCCAGCGGACGGATCAGGAATCCGGCGGTGAACAGCGCAATCGTGCTGAGCAGCGCCGCCACCGGATGGCTCTGTTCGAAGAACTTGACCGACAAGACCGCGGCCAAGCTGCCGAAGATATAGAAGTCATACCACTCGATGACGTTTCCGACCGCCGCCGCGATGATCACACGCCGGAAGTCTTTAGGCACTTGTGGACCAGCCATTTTCGTTCTCCTGCTAGCAGGGCCTCGTCGCTTCGCAGGGTGCTTTTGCTTTGTCCGTTGCCCCCATCGAAACGCCCCCCAATTGTTGATGTGCACGACGTCCCGAATTGACGTCGCCTCTGTTGCTTGCCCGGTTCTTGCGCGCCGTTTTTAAAGAGAAAAAACTCTACATCGCGGGCTATCGGCGGCTTATTCGACTTTCGGCCTAAGATGATCGTATAAGGCCTTGGCCGGTGGTTGAAATTCGTTAGGCCCATCAAGCATGGAGTCACTGTTCGCGGCCGCAAAGTTGCGGCCAACGGCGAAAATAAACTTTAGTCTTAGCGTGCCTTGTTTGCCCGCGATCGCGAACAGCAGTGCCATCGCCCCGCATTGAAAGGCTGGGTGCGCGCAGTCAAAGATTTACAAAAGCAAAAGTTGGCCTGTCGTCAAAAAACTAGAGTCCAAGAAAAGCGCGCAGCTTTTTCACTGTTGCGGCAGCATCCTTGGCTTCCTCGGTGGTGAGAACCGTGATCTCGCCAGAACGCCTGTGCAGGACGCTGTGATGGATCATCGCACCTGAAAGCCCGTCTTTGTCCGATTTCACCGCGATGTCGTCGATATCGGAGAGGGCAAACTCGATGGGCTTTTTGCTCCACAACAGCACTTTTTGCTGGAGCGTCGCCTTGCCGGAATCCTTATCGAGAGTCAGTGTCGTCGAACCTTCCTTCAAAACGAGCTTGCGCGAAGTGTCTTCGATCTTGGCCATGGCAGGTCCCCCACCGGTAGCGAGCCAAGGTCATAATACTAAAGTATGAAGAGGCCGTCCAAGGGGCCGGATTTGCTAATGCTTGCCGGCTATTTGCCCAGAATAGAAAAGACCAGCGCCAGCACCCACATCGCAATCGCAATCGCGGCAGTCCACCTTGCAAAGGTGAGATAGGTTTCGTTCAGCACGGTTGAGCTCGCCCACTGGGCATGTTCTTCCGCAGGCCTTTGTTCTTTCGGCAGATAGAGCCACAGTTCTGTCTTGCGGTAATTTTTTGTCCGAGCCTCGTAAGCCTTGAGGATCAGGATTGCCGACATCAAGGTTGTCAAAAACCCACCGGCCTTAAATGCCAATGTCGGCTCGAAAGACATGCCGATCATCACGCAAAAAATCGCCAGCGAGCCGAAGCCGCATGCACGCAGAACGATTTCGTAAGCGATGCGGCGCATGTTTTCCATGCCGGCATATTCCCGCAGTGTCCCAACGGTTCGGGAGGTCACCCTCCGGATGAAGTCAATTTAGCGGAAAATCCGCACGCTGTGCTCACAATTGCGTGGAGGAGCGATGCTGGCCCGTCAGAGGCCTATTTTAAAGAAATTGCCCATCGCCGGGAGTGTAAGAATCCCCGTCACGGCAAGCCAAATCCACATTGAGGCCTCGGTCGAATCGTCCTTGGCCCCGGTTGCTCGTTCGTAGATCGCCGCCGGAATACCACCCAGGATGATCGTGCCGGTGGAAATCATCAGCGACGAGAACATCAAAGTCAGTGACACGCTGCCAAACAACAGAGCGGGCGCCAGGATCTGCATATGGATCAGTGTGAAGATCAGCGCATCCTCATTGAACAGGCCGTTGATCATCCCGAAGAAGGCGATGCCAACGTAATAGTAATTGCGTTCCATCGTCAGCTCAGCCTTGGGACTACGCCCAAAATCAGGAACCCATTGAGCAAGAGCACGCGCAGCCAGAACAGCCAGACTACGCCGAATAGCCAGATGACCACGGGAGCGGTCGCCTTAGGCGTGACATAAGCCACTGCGGCCACGACCGGTTCGGTGAACCGGCAAAAGAAGCGCCAGATATAGTTTGAGGAGTCGGGCTGAACGATAAGCGCGAGCAGGACGCGGCCGAGCAGCGTGTACATCAGCGCCGCCAGAAGGAAATTCGGCAGGTGGAAATACCAGTAGGTGAGAAACGAACTGGCCACTCAGCGATCCTTTCACAATTCGCACAATGGCTGCTGCTGTATTGCCCCGCAAGTGAAAAGCGGGGCCACGAGGGCCCCGCTTCCGTTAGACCTGATCTAACGCTCAGGTCTTTTCTTCGAGTATGGTTTTGCCGCGCGGCTTTCGGATCTCGTCGATGAAGGCCTGCATTTCCCTTGAGGGTTCTTTTGTCATCAAGCTGACCACGTAGATCACAAGGAAGCCGAGCGGCATTCCCAGCAATCCGCAGTTGATGTTGTTGAGGTCGAACCATCCGACCCTGTTGGCCAGAGGGTTCGCGGCGCTCGCCGGTACGTCGGCGAGCCATTTCGGATCGGCCATGATCTGACTGACATTGATCAGGGCTTTGCCTGTTTCCGGGTTGAGCAGCGACGTCATGCCGAAGTAGGTGACGCCTGCCTGCGGGAAATACCTCGACGTCACGAGGTAGAACAGGCAGATGCCCCAGCCGGCGATGATCCCGCAGATGGCGCCGGTCGTGGTGGCCCGTTTCCACCAGATTCCGAGCGTCAATGCCGGGAAGTTGCCGGCCATGGCGAGCGAGAACGCCCATCCGACCATGGCCAGGATATCCGACGGTCTTGTCGAGGCAAGGTACGCGGAGCACACTGCCACGAAGAACAGCAACACGCGGGCCACCGTGAGACGGCGAATGGTCGCCGCGTTAGGATCGATCATCTTGTAGTAGACGTCGTGACTGAGCGCATTGGCGATGGCGAGCAGCAGGCCGTCTGCGGTGGACAGCGCCGCGGCAAGGCCGCCGGCCGCAACCAGACCCGAGATCACATACGGCAGGCCCGCGATCTCCGGCGTGGAGAGCACGATCACGTCCGTATTGATCACAAAGTCCTGGAAGCGCAACACGCCGGGATGTCCGGCGATCGCCTTGCAGGCATCGAGCACCGCTTGCAGATTGGCGGCGTTCTTGCCGCAAATCTGGATGAGCCCGAGCTCGCCCCAGTTGAACAGCCAGGGACGTATGGTGGTGAGGTCTCTGCCGATGATGTTCGTGTACACCTCCAGCTTCGAGAACGCCGCGTAGGCCGGCGCCGAGAAATACAGGAGGAAGATGAACAGCAGCGACCACGCCACCGAGTCACGGGCTTCCTTCACCGACGGAGTGGTGAAATAACGCATCAGGATGTGCGGCAGCGATGCCGTGCCGACCATCATGCAGAAGATGATGCCGAAGAAGTTCAGTGGTGTGTAATTCATGAACGGCTGAATGTGCGGCCGCAGTGTTCCTGGCGGGCAAGCCTCCTTGTTGCAAAGCACCGCGAGGCCGTCCTTCACCAGCTGCATTTCGCGCTCCCCGATTTGCGCGATAGCCTTGCCGTAGGTCAGTTCCGGGATCGGGATGCCGTAGTGCTGTGTCGACAGGATGACGATCGGCACGAGGTAGGCGACGATCAGCACGATGTACTGAGCGATCTGCGTCCAGGTCACCGCCCGCATGCCGCCCAGCATCGCGCAGAGCAGAATACCGACGAGGCCTGCGAACACCGCGATCTCGAACTTCATGCCGAGGAAGCGCGAGGCGATGATGCCGGTGCCATAGATCTGCGCCGTTACGTAGGTGAAGGAGCAGCACACCAGCACGATCACTCCGAGAAAGCGTGCAAAATTGCCGCCATACCGGAAGGACAAAAAGTCAGGCACGGTGTAAGCGCCGAACTTGCGCAAATACGGACCGACCAGGATCGACACCAGCACGAAGCCGCCGGTCCAGCCCAGCACCCAGGCGAGACCATCATAGCCTAGCAGGAACAGCGATCCGGCCATTCCGACAAACGAAGCCGCCGACATCCAGTCGGCACCGGTCGCCATGCCGTTGTAAAAGGCCGGCACGCGCCGGCCCGCGACGTAATATTCGGAAATCTGCGCCGTCCGGGTCGCCACTCCAATGATGGCGTAGACCGCCAACGTGAAAAATACGAAAAGGTAGCCGAGGATTTTGTTCGGCACGCCGACCTGCTCAAGGATGGCGAGCAGGACGATAAAGGCGATGAAACCGCCCGTATAAGTGCCATACATTCGGCCGAGTTGCTTATAGAAGGCGTCGGTCGCACTGGTTGTCTGAGTAGCCATTGTCCGCTCCTGCCTCAATCTTCTTCGGCGTAGCCGTGCTCACGGTCGATTCGATTCTGCTGCCTGGCAAACATGAACAGCATGACGACAAAGACGATGAGCGAACCCTGGGCGGCCATGTAAAAGCCGAGCGGGAAGCCGAGGATTGGAATGACGATCTTGTTCAGCGGGACCACAAAGAAGTGGATGA
>Ga0111539_10003352_pt1 | contig 21158 bp, 14 predicted proteins | sample RhiMethybrSRZTD1_FD_79667 | JGI IMG/M metagenome (GOLD analysis project Ga0111539, IMG submission 79667) | Populus rhizosphere microbial communities from Tennessee, USA - Rhizosphere MetaG P. TD hybrid SRZTD1 (version 2) (version 2) | ecosystem: Host-associated > Plants > Roots > Rhizosphere >...
GCAATATTGTCGGCGCCTCAAAGATCGCGCGCGACATCACCTCGCGCAAACAAGCCGAGGCGCACCAGGCGCTGCTGACAAGCGAGCTGCAGCATCGCACCAAAAACCTGTTTGCCGTCGTGCACGCCGTGGTATCGCGAAGCTTCGTGGGCAAGCACACGGTGGAGGACGCGCAAGCTTCCGTTCTCAGTCGTCTGCGCTCTCTGGCACAGGCGCACGTCATGCTGATCGAGAAGGAATGGAACGGCGCCGATATCGGCGAGGTCGTGCGCACGGAGATGAGCCCCTACGGCGAGCGTGTGACGATTGAGGGGCCGAGCCTCATTCTCACCTCGCAGGTTGCGCAGAATTTTGCGCTCGCCGTGCACGAGCTTGCCACCAACGCCGTGAAGCACGGTGCGCTTTCCAACCTTTCAGGCAGAGTGCGCATCAGCTGGACTGTGGCGCAGCCCAACGGGCATCAGCACTTCACCTTCCGCTGGCAGGAGCAGGGCGGACCGCCCGTGAGGGAACCGGTCCAAAAGGGCTTCGGCAGCACCGTGCTGGAAAAGGTGATGGCCGAGTACTTCGAGACCCCGCCGACGATGAACTTTGCGGAATCCGGCGTGGTCTACGAGCTCACCGGAACATTGGGCTCCATCAGCGGTAGCGCGTAGAAGCGCCTACGTCATCACCTGCCCTTGGGTAGGCTCCATCATCGTTGCACGCATCGGCCGCCGAGCGCGCGTTGCTCAGGCGGCCGATCAATTTCTCAGTGCAGATAGCCGAGGAAATAGAGAAGCAGGATCACCGGAAGAGGAATGCCGATCACCCAGAGAAGAAGTCCGCGGCCCATGCTCATCTCTCCTGTCGATTGTTGTTTCCTGGCCGGACAACGTCCAGGGCTGAGCGGAGTTCCGGCTTCGCCTAGGCTCAATCCGACGCCGGAAGAAGGCCTGTCCGCAAAGCTGCGCGTGCACATCTTCCGACGACGAAGAAATGCGCGATTGGAGAGGGAAGCGCGGGCTATCCGCTGGCCTGAGCCGGGCACGCGCGCGGGGCGCCAGCTGCCCAGACCCGCCGACGCAGGCACATGGAGGCTCAAGCCGTGGTGGCTAGCCGCGGCGTCTCGGGCCGCCCGCGGACGTCGAAGAACAGCGCCTGGCTGACCACCGCCTTCACGTGCTCGGGCCGGAAGGGCTTGGTGATCAGGAAGGTCGGCTCGGGCCGGGTACCAGTCAGAAGCCGCTCGGGGTAGGCGGTGACGAAGATCACCGGCACCGAGAAGCTACCGAGAATCTCGTTGACCGCCGCGAGCCCCGAGCTGCCGTCGGCCAGGCGAACGTCCGCGAGCACTAGGCCCGGCCGCTCGCGGTCCACCATCTCGACCGCCTGCTGCTTGGTCCGCGCGATGCCCGCGACGTTGTGGCCGAGCTCCTTCACCAGTATCTCCAACTGCAGCGCGATCAAGGGCTCGTCCTCGATGATCACCACCTTGGTGGCGATCTGCTGGGCAATGGCACGACCGGCTTCGTCAACCAGCCGCTCCAGCTCGGCCGCATCGACGTCGAGCGCCGCGGCCGCATCCTGCGGGCCAAATTCCTCCGCTGCCACGAGCAGGAACGCCTGGCGCGCCTTCGGCGCGAGCACGCCGAGATTGCGGCTCGCCGCGGCGAGGTCCGGGGGGGCCTCTGTGTCGGCCTTCCGGTTTACCTTGACGGAGTTCATGATCTTCAGGAACGTGCGAAACAGTGCGACCCGGGGCGGGAGATCGGCGGGAAACACCGACGGATCGACGAGGATCGCCTCGAGCGTGGAGACAACGTAGGCGTCTCCGCTCTTCTGGCTACCGGCCACCGCGCGCGCGAAGCGTCTCAACCGCGGCAAATGCGCCGCAATCTGTTCCGAAACCGACATTGTCCCCTCCTGTGCTTCGCGAACGGCCGTCTTGCCACGCCGTCAACGCCGAGGGTCGGCATTGGTTCCACGTCGGGGGCTGCTATCGGCACGCTAAGGTGCCGGCCAGGTGCGCACGCTCAGCGTGTCCCTGGTTTCCGCCAGCCGAGCATCGAGTGCGTCGCGGGGCAGCAACCCCGTCTGCGTGTCGATATGGCCGACGACGGAAGCTGCGTTGAGCGCGGCTGCCCGCAACGCCTCGGCCGGCGGCCTGCCCAGGGCGACATAGCTGGCAAAGGTGGCGTTGAAGGCATCGCCGGCGCCAGCCGTTCCCGCAACATCCGTCGGCGGAACGGGGCAATGGTGAATCGCGTCATTGCAGGCCAGCCAGGCACCGTACCGGCCATCGGTCACCACCACATAACGGGGCCCGAGCCGGGATACGGCAGCGAAGAATCCGGCCAGGCTCATCTCGTGCCCGCCGCTCGCGAGCCCGCGCAGGGCGAGCCGCGGCGGCTCCTCGCCCTGGCCCTGGGCGAAGCCCAGCGCATGGCCGCCCTCGCCGAAGCGCGCGACGAGGCTCGGGACCAGAACGTCGGCCTCGGAGCTGTTGACGGCGAGAATGTCGATCAGGGCCAAGCTCTCCTGGAAGGCGCCTGCGCGCGAGGACAGCTGACGCACGCGCGGATTGGTCGCGACCACGGCGCGGTTCGCCTTGGCGCGCCTCACGATGGCCGGAAAGGCATCCGCCGACTCGTTGCTCAGCGAGGAGATGTAGACGAGGTCGACCGCAAAGGCCTCCTCGCGCAAATCCGCTTCCTCCAGCAGCGTGTTGGCACCGCGAAAGGTGAAGATGGCGGCGTTGCGGTCGTGCGATGAGACGAGAACGGACGCCCCTGTGGGGGCACGCCCGTCACGCACCGCCCACCGCGCCGACACGCCCTCCTGCATAAGCCCGGCGAGAACGGTCTCCGCGCGCGCATCCTTGCCGAGCTTGACCAGCGTCGCGACATCGAGGCCCAGCCGCGCCATCGCCACCGCGGCGTTGACGGCGCCGCCGCCGACGTGCGTCGAGACATCGAGCGCCTCGGTCTTGCGCCCCTCCTCCAGCAGCAGAAACGAGCTTTCCGCATTGCGCATGGTCATGCGCTCGATGCGATCGCTGGCAATGATGGCGATCGTATCGATCATGGCACCGCCGACGGTAAGGACCTTCATCGTCTCTGCTCCGGCACGCGCATCTGCGCCATCGGCTCGTCGCGGAAGTACTCGTCCATTTCCGGCTCCCAGAGCCGCACCCCGCCGGTGATGCCGGCGATGTTGCTGGCCACGCGCACGTGTGCCGGCAGCTCGAACGCGAGCTTGCGCGCGTTGCCGCCGCCGATATAGAGCCGATCACAGCTCGTGAGCCCTGTCACCGTATCTATGGTCCTGCGTACGCGGCGGTTCCATCGCTCTGCGCCTTTCGCGACCAACGCCTGCTGACCGACATAGGCGTCGTAGTTCTGGCCCTTGCGGCGCATCAGCTGGCCGAACTCCAGATGCAGCAGGAGCCTGCGGCCGCGGAACAGCGCGCAGCCCACGCCGGTGCCGAGCGTGAGCACGCATTCGAGCCCAGGACCCTCGACGACGCCCAGACCCTGCACGGCCGCGTCGTTGAGCATGCGCACCGGAGACGAGAGGCGATCCGAAAGCGCTTCGATCAGCCGGAAGTCCGCCCAATAGTCGGTCCCGAGGTTGGGCGCGGTTATCACCCTGCCGCCCTTCACGACACCGGGAAATCCCACGGAGATGCGGTCAAAGGGCGGCAATCCGGCTGCCAGGCTGGCGATCGCGTCGAGCACGGCCGGAGGCTCGGCCGGCATCGGCGTTGCCGTGCCGACCTGGCTGACGAGCAGAGCGCCGTCACGGTCGAGCACCGACGCCTTGATCCTCGATCCGCCAATGTCCACGCCAAGGGTAAATGGTGCGCCGCGTGCCGCCATGCGGCGATGGGAGCCATTGGTGCGGCGCTTCGCGGCTGCCATCGTCGCGCCGACCGAACGGCCTTTATGCCTGCTGCCGGACCTCATCGCACGGCGGGCTAGTTGTGCAGGATGCGCCGCGGCTTGCCGGGGGCCTCCATCGTCACCTCCCGCAACCGTTCGAGCGCTTCGCGAATGGGCTCGGGCGTCTCCTGGCCGGAAGGTCCCCCCGAAGCCCGCGTCCGCTCGAGGCGCGACAGGAAGGAGCTGCACCAAGTCGAGACGTCGTGGCGGCGCAGCGTGGCGAGGAGCGCGCCGTGACGCCGGCGACGCTCGTCCTTGCTCATCTCCAGTGCAACGCGGATAACATCGGCAGTCTCCTCGATGTTGTAGGGATTGACGATCAGGGCGTCGCCCAGTTCCTCGGCCGCGCCGGCGAACTGCGAGAGGATCAGCACGCCGGGATCCTCCGCATCCTGCGCGGCGACATACTCCTTGGCCACCAGGTTCATGCCGTCGCGCAGCGGTGTGACCAGGCAAATGCGGGACGAGCGGTAGATGCCGGGCAGGCGGCGCCGGGGGGTGGCCCGGTGGATGTAATGGATCGGCACCCAGTCGAGCTCGCCGAAGGTGCCGTTGATGGAGCCGGCCAGCATCTCGAGCTCGTGGCGAATGTCCGAATAGGCTTCCACGCTCTCGCGCGTGGGTGGGGCGATCTGCGTCAGGACCACCTGGCGCCGGTATTCGGCCGACTTCTCGAGGAAGCGCCCGAACGCCTTGAACTTCTGCGGCAGACCCTTGGTGTAGTCGAGCCGGTCGATGCCGATGATGCGCCGCACCGATCCGCGCGCCTGCACGAGGCCCGCTTCGCGATCGGCACCGGCGAAATATTCAAGGTCGATGCCGATCGGAAAGCTCGCCACAGAGACCAGGCGGTTGAACACACGCACGCGGCCGTCCGGCACGATGCGCCCGTAGACGCCGCTTTCCAGGTACGCGAGCAGGTTGGCGACATCCGCCTTGGTCTGGAGGCCGATGAGATCGAATGCGGCGAGCATGCGCGCGAGCTCCTGGTGCTCGGGGATCGCCATGAAGGTCTGCCAGGGCGGGAAAGGAATGTGCAGGAAGAAGCCGATCGGGTTCTCGACGCCGAGCTTCCTGAGCTCAGCCGCGAACGGGATCAGATGATAGTCGTGCACCCAGATGACGTCGTCGTCGCGCAACAGCGGCAGAAGCAAGCCCGCAAGCCGCCGATTGACGTCGAGATAGCTCTCGAAGAAGCCGGCCTCGAACTGCGCAAGGTCGAGCCGGTTGTGCAGGACTGGCCACAGCACCGAGTTGGCGTACCCGAGGTAGTAGCCCTGGTGGTCGTGCTCGGTCAGCGGCACAGTGGCAATGCGCCCGCTGCGCTTGACCACCATCTCCTCGCGCGGCTTGATCTCACCGCTCCAGCCGAACCAGATGGCGTTGCCGGAGCGCACCATGTCCGCGAGTGCCACGGCAACACCCCCCGCCTGCGGCGCCTGCCGCAGGTCGAGGACTCTGTTGGATACCAAGACGACCCTGCTCAAGCCGTCGCCCCTCCATCAATCAGCGGTCGGATTTCCATGCATGACTGGAGATTCAGCCCTGCGCGGGCGCGGTCTCAGAAAGCAAAACGACCGGGAGCGCAGTAAAGTTCCAGCTGGACGCCGCGCATTTGGAGCACCGGCGGGTCAGGGCTGGGCCCACGCCTCCTGCCAGCTGCGCGAGAGTATGCGGCCGGAGTTGATTATTCCGGCCATTGAATAGGTCTGGGGCAGGTTGCCCCACAGCTCGCCGGTGGTGGGATGAATGTCCTCCGAGAGCAGGCCGAAGCTGTTCCGGCGCGCCAGCAGGTCGACGAACAGCTCGCGCGCCTCCGCCTTGCGGCCCAGCGCGACCAGCGCATCGATGTACCAGAACTGGCACACGAGAAACGCCGTCTCGGGCATGCCGAAATCGTCCTCGGCGGTGTAGCGCATGACGAAGCCGTTGCGATTGAGCTCCCTGCCGATCAGCTCGCACGTCTTGACGAACCTCTCGTCGCTCGCCGGCATCAGGCCGAGTTCCGGCAGCAGCAGCACGCTGGCATCGAGTTCGTGATGGTCGAGCGCGCCTGCGATGGCGCCGAGCCGGCTGCTCCAGGCGCGCTTTAGAATCTCGCTCGCCAGCGCGTCGGCACGATAGCGCCAGTGGGCGGCACGATCGACGAGGCCGACGCGCGGGGCGATGCGGGCCAGCCGGTCGCACGCCACCCAGCACATGGTCGCCGAATGCGTATGCACGCGCTGGCGACCGCGATACTCCCATGGCCCCGCGTCGGGCTCCATGGCGAAGCGCAGCGCCTGGGTGCCGAGCGGCTCGAGACGGCGGAACAGGTCGGCATCGCCCATGCGCGGCAGCCGCTCGTCGATGAACATCTGCGCCGCACCCAGGATCACGCTGCCGTAGGCGTCGTGCTGCAGCTGCTCGGCCGCCTGGTTGCCGATGCGTACAGGGCCCAGCCCCTGAAAGCCCTTCAGGTCCGGTGCGTTGCGTTCCTCCAACGGCTCGGCCGAAATGATGCCATAGACGGGCGACAGCGGCCTGTCGGCATCGATGGCGATGTTGGTGATGTAGTGGATGTAGTCTTCCATCGTGCGCGTCGCACCCAGGCGATTGAGCGCCTTGATGACGAAGAAGGCGTCCCGCAGCCAGCAGTAGCGGTAGTCCCAGTTGCGCTGGGTGCCCGGCGCCTCAGGGATCGAGGTGGTGTGAGCAGCGACGATCGCCCCCGTCTCCTCGAAGCTGCACAGTTTGAGCGTGATCGCGGCGCGGATGATTGCCGCCTGGAACTCGAGCGGAACAGCCAGCGATCGCACCCAGTCGAGCCAGTAGTCCTTGGTACGCTCGAGGAATTCGCGGGAAGCCGTGGGGATGGACGCCTCGAAAGGCTCGTCCGGCCCCAGGATTATCGTCATTGGCCTGATCAGCGCGAACGGGGTCTCCTGCGCGATATAGGAAAGCGCGCCGTCCGTGGTCATCCGCAGCGCCTCGGCACCGCCGAAGTAGCGGATGTGGTTGGAGCCGATGGCGCGCGAGACGATCGGTCCGCCGTAGTTGAACGTCGGCCGCACCCTGATGCGGATCCGCGGCAGACCCGCCAGGGGCTCTATGCGGCGGAAGATCTGCGGCGGATTGAAGACGCGCTCGAAGCGCCTGAAGCGCGGCACGAAGTCGGTGATCTGCAGGGCGTTGCCCCTGTCGTCTTCGATGGTGGTGACGACGATGGCGGTGTTGCGGACATACTCCGCGCTGGAGCGCGTGGTGCCCTCCATCACCACGTCGCAGAAGCCCTTCTCCTCGTCGTCCGCCAGGAGGCGCGAGAACACGGGGTCGGAGTCGAAACGAGGAAAGCACCACCAGGGAATACGCCCGGCCGTGTCGAGCAAGGCTGCCGTTCGACAGTTGCCGATAACCGCGAGGTCGAGCGCGCTGGCGCGCGAAGCCGCCCGTTGCATGTCCCGTGGGTCCTCCAAGCGCATAGCCGAGCCTTTAACGGGATTGAGCGTGTTCCGGTTCGAGACCAGCCACGCCGAGAAGGTTTGTCAATGAAACAAGGCTGCCGGGTGACTGGCCCGCGGCGAGACCCGCAAGCCGCCCATTGACCAATGGGTAATTTCCCACAATAATTCGCCATGAATACGGCCGCCCGCACCCTGTTGACCGACATCGAAGCCTTCCTGGCGGAGACGGGCGTCACCCCCACGAAATTCGGCATAGTTGCCGTCAACGACGGCCACCTCGTCGCCAATTTGCGCCGGGGCAACAGCGTCACTCTCAAGACCGCGGACAAGGTACGGACCTACATGGAGAAGGAGAGGGAGGCTCTGCGCGCGTCTCTGGCGCCGGAGAGGGCCTCTTCACCCTCCCGGCGGGTCCTGCTTATCATTGGCGGAGGCATCGCCGCCTACAAATGCCTGGAACTGATCCGCCGGCTGCGCGAGCAGGGGGTGTCCGTGCGGGCGGTCATGACCAGGGCAGCGCAGGAGTTCATCACGCCGCTATCGGTCGGTGCGCTTACCAGCGACCGTGTCTTCACCGAGCTCTTCGACCTCGATGATGAGCGCGAAATCGGCCACATCCGTCTGTCGCGCGAGGCCTCGCTGATCGTCGTGGCGCCGGCGACCGCCGATCTTCTGGCCAAGATGGCCGGCGGCCACGCCGACGACCTGGCCTCCTGCGTGCTGATGGCGACCGACAAGCCGGTGCTCGTCGCGCCTGCGATGAACCCGCGCATGTGGCTGCATCCGGCCACGCGGCGCAACGTGGCCCAGCTACGCGCCGATGGCGTGCATTTCGTCGGCCCCGAAGTCGGCGAGATGGCCGAGCGCGGCGAGGCCGGCCCCGGCCGCCTTGCTGAGGTTCCCGAGCTCCTGGAGGCCATCGAGAGCCTTTTGGTGGCTCCCTCCCCTGGGAGGCCCTCGGACATGGGGGGAGGGAACCCCCAAGGCCCGCTTGCGGGCCGGCGCGTCCTTGTCACCAACGGGCCGACGCACGAGCCGATCGATCCTGTCCGCTACATCGCCAACCGCTCCTCCGGCAAGCAGGGCGCCGCCATCGCCGCCGAGGCCCGCGCGCTCGGCGCCGACGTGACCCTCGTCAGCGGCCCGAGCAACGTTGCCGATCCACCCGGGGTCACCGTGGTCAGGGTCGAGACAGCGCTCGAGATGCTGGCCGCCGCGCGCGGAGCGCTGCCGGCGGATATCGCCATCTTTGCCGCGGCTGTGGCCGACTGGCGCGTCGCCGCGCAGGCCGGCGACAAGATCAAGAAGAGCGGCAAGAGCTCACCCAAACTCGAGCTGGTCGAGAATCCGGACATCCTCAAGACGATCGCCGGCGAGCCGCCGGGCATCAGGCCGCCGCTCGTGATCGGCTTTGCCGCCGAGACGCGGAACGTGCTGGAATACGCCGGGGCCAAGCGCAAGGCCAAGGGCGCCGACTGGATCGTCGCCAACGACGTCTCGCCAGAGACCGGCATCATGGGCGGTGACCGCAACACCGTGCATCTCGTGACTGCGCAGGGAGTGGAAAGCTGGCCAGAGATGGACAAGGGCGAGGTAGCGCGGCGACTGGTACAGCGCGCGGCCAAGCATCTCGCCGCGATCACCGCCGCGACATGAGGCGCAGGAACGGCGCCGACGGCGGGAATCACATCCGTGTCGCCGTCGTGCGACTGGCGCACGGCCGCGATCTCGACCTTCCCGCCTACCAATCCGAGGGGGCTGCCGGCCTGGACCTGCTGGCCGCTGTGCCGCAGCGCTCCCCGCTCCGCCTGAAACCGGGAGCGCGCGCGCTCGTCCCGACTGGCCTCGTCTTGCAGCTACCCCCGGGCTTCGAGGCGCAGGTACGCCCGCGCTCGGGGCTGGCGTTGCGGCTCGGGCTCACGGTGCTCAACAGCCCCGGCACGATCGATTGCGACTATCGCGGAGAGGTGCAGGTACTGCTCGCCAATCTCGGCAGCAAGGCGGTGACGATCGCACGCGGCGAGCGCATCGCACAGATGGTGGTGCAGCGCGTCGAGCGTGCCGAGTTGGTCGAGATCGGCGAGATCGCACAGACCGCGCGCGGCGCCGGCGGCTTCGGCTCGACGGGCGTCGCAGCCAAGGGCACAACGCCGCGACGCAAGCGCGTGCGCAGCAAGCCATGAGCGTGCACCGGAGCGCACGCCTGTTTCGCGATTTCAACGCGTCGACTTTGATCCATTAAGATTCGTTCATCATTCCACTGAGCGTCCCGCATCGGGCTGCGTCATCGTCCGGCCGCAGATCGAACGCCCTTTCGCCGCCAGTCCATCCAAGCGCCGTCACTAAGAGCGCGTACGAGCAGCGCCTTCGTGCGTGAGTCATTGAGAAAGGGTAGTGACATGCGCTCTTGGTCAGGTGCACCTCTAGCCGCAGCCGCATTTGCCGCGCTCGGCTTCTCCGGCGGAGCCGCGCTCGCCGATCCCGGCACGCGCGTCTCGGGGCCGCACGTGCATGCAAATCTCGCAGTCTACTTCGTGCATGGCGTCAGCGTCGGCGGCGCGGTTCCCCTCACCCTGCAGGAGGCGCTGGGCAAAGGCCAGGTGCAGGTGATCGAGACCGGAAAGGTCAACGAGCTTCAGATCGAGAACACCGGCACGGAGCAGGTGTTCATCCAGGCGGGTGACATCGTCAAGGGCGGCAAGCAGGACCGCGTGCTGACGGTGAGCTTCCTGCTGCCAGCCAATTCCGGCCGCGTGCCCATCGCCTCGTTCTGCGTGGAGCAGGGCCGCTGGGCCGCGCGCGGCAAGGAGGATCTGGCGAAGTTCTCGAGCGCCGGCGAGGCCATGCCCTCCCGCACCGCGCTGCTGGCGATGGCCGCGCCGCCGGCCAAGGCCAGCCCGGAGGCCGGCCGGCCGGCGGCCGAGGAAAATGCGGCGGCCGTGCAGCGGATCATTCGCGATCGCGACGAAGTCGGCAGAAAGCAGCGAGAGGTGTGGGACCAGGTCGCCGCCACTCAGAAGAAGCTGTCGAAAGGCCTGAACGCCGCGGTGGCGTCGCCGCAGTCCGCATCGAGCCTGCAGCTCGCGCTCGAGAACGACAAGCTGAAGGAGGCACGCACCGCCTACATCAAGGCGCTCGAGCCGCTGGGTGAGAAGGAGGCCGACGTCATCGGCTACGTCGTCGCCATCAATGGTCAGATGAGCGTCGCCAACCTCTATCCCTCGAACGCTCTGTTCCGCAAGATGTGGGGCAAGCAGCTGGCTGCCGTCGTCACCGAGGCGATCGGAGAGAAGCGAGAGGGTGCCGCGGCTCCGGCAGCAGCCCCGCCCGCGCCGCCGGCCGTGACGCAGTTCCTGGCCGAGGCCGAGAAGGGCGCGTCGCACGAGCGCATGGTGGCCGCCGGCGCGCGCCAGGAAGTGCGCGACGCTGCCACGTCGCTCTACAACGAGGCCCGCAGCGCCGACGGCAAGTGGATCCACCGCAACTATCTCGCGAAGTAGCAATCGCGGGACGCGGGCTGATCGGCGCGGGGCGGCTTCGGCCGCCCCGTCTGCTTTGCCTCACGCGGCAGAGCGTCGCCGCGCGCCGACCTCCAGGACGAGGTGCGCCGTCAGACGGCGGCCGTACTCGTCGCGAGCCTCCACGCTGATGCAATGCCCCCCAGGCTGCAGACCCGCTGGCAGCGGCGCGGTCCAGACATGGGAGGACGGCACGGCGCGCACCCACGATTTCTGTGTCGCGGCGTGCGCGGCAAACAGGTTGGCGACGTAAGGGTCGGGAGTCGCAACGCGCTGCAAGCGAACGGGCTCGGTGATTGCCCCGGCGATGGTGTAGCTCACGTGCGACTGCGGCCCACCGTCGAACACGTTTACGATCAACCGGCAGCCGGCGACCTCCTCCGGCGCGATCGCGGCACCCGAATCCGCAACGCTTGCCGGCTCGTTGCCGCGCACGGCGTGATGGCGATGCGGCCCGTCGATGATGACGCGCAACTGTGCGGGCGCCTTGCCGGCCGCCGGCACGAAGCGTGTGGTGTAGCGGCAGCCGTCGACAGCAAGGATGTGGAAACCGTTCGGATTGCCGTCCTCGCTGTCGGCCGACGGAATGCCCCGGCTGTCCTTGGGGCCGCCCCACCAGCCGCCGGAGGCGGCCGTGAGCACGTGATGGTGGTGGTGAACGCCGGAGCCGTGGAAGCCATGTTCGGCCCCCAGATAGTGGTGTTCCGTCACGTGCATGTGGCCTGAAAAGCTGACCGCGTGCCGACGCCCCGACAGAAGCTTCAAGAGTGCGTGCCGGTCGGCGGTGGTATCGGCCGCACTGGTGGGATCCTGGTAGTTGAGGAGCGGGATGTGCATCGACAGCACGACCAGCATGTCGGCCGGCACGTGGGAAAGCACGTTGCGCACGAACTGAAGCTGCGCGGGCCCGATACGCCCACAATAGTGCCCGCTCCTTGCAGTGCCGGGGCTGTGCCCCAGATAGTGGACGTTATCGAGAATGATGAAGGTGGGGCCGGCATGCTGGAAGGCGTAGTGGCGCGGTCCGAACACGCGCTTCCACGTCTCGCGCGAGGTGGCATCGTCGGGCGCCTCGGAGTTCATGTCGTGATTGCCTGGGCAATGATGCCAGGGGATGCCGGAGGCGCCGAGGATCTGCAGGTAGCGCGGATAGAGCGAGAGGTCGTCGAACACCACGTCGCCGTGATTGATGCCGAACGCGGCCCCGCAGCCGAGCGTCGCCGCGATGATGTCGTCGCGCAGATAGGCAAGCTCCGCGCCGTTCTCGGGCTGCGTGTCGGCCATAAGCAGCGCCTCGAATTGCGCGCCCTCCTCCTGCCGGCGCAGGGGAAAGTCGATGCAGGCAGGCAGCACTCCCGTGGCTGCGACCCCCGCATGGCGATAGGCGACACCCGAGGGACTGCCGTTCGGCTGGTGGAGGCAGGAGAATACCGGCACCCCGCCCGGGCCCAGGGGCGTGATCCAGTGCGGCGGCTTGATGACGAAGATGCTTTCGCCCTCGGCCACGGGCAGGCGCCATCGCCCCTCCGTGTCGGTCCGCACGACGTCGCGGCCATTCGACACCATGACGCCGGCAACGCCGGGGTCGCCAGGCTGGCGCCGGCCCGTTCCGCTCCGGTCGTCGAAGACGTGGCCAGCCGCGATCACCGGCGCGCGGGCACCACCCACGCCTGTCACCTGCGCCAGTGTCGATGCACCGGCTGCAGCCAGGACGGCGCGCCGCGTCGGCCGCATCCGACGCTCGTCGTCATCCCGCATGGTCTACCTCTCGGCTCGGTGGCGCACGCGCGAATCGTGAGCGGAAGCTAGGCAAGTCGCATGACCCGCGCTTTACAGACTGATGAGAGTTGTGTGACACGGCGGAACCGCGCGCCGTTCGCGCACGCCAACCAGTGTCATAGGCGAACTGCGCCCAGAACTGGGATCGGCGATGGGGCCAATCGTTAGCGACCTTGAACGCCGCGCGCGTGTTGCCTCCGCTAGCGGTAAACCCACCGCTGCCGCCGATCATGCGATCGGCAGCGCGGCACTGGGTTGCTCATCGGCGCCCGTTGCCTGTGAGCGACAGGATCGGCCGATTTTTGCCTCGTCAGCAGCAGCTTCGAGGCGGGGTAACGTCACGGCCGTTGAGGGGGAGCCACGCCACCGTGCCGCCACGCGTGATACTTGCGTGGCCTCGTCTTCGAAGGTATGGCGCCGCAAGCGCGGGGCTGCGGTCCGCGCCACCTTGTAAACCCCGCGCTCAGGCTTGATCCATCGCCTCGAGCTCGTCGATCATGGCCTCGATCACAGCGAGCCCCTTGCGCCAGAACTCGGGGTTGCGGGCATCGAGCCCGAACGGCGCCAGCAGCGCGCTGTGATGCTTGGAGCCGCCAGCCTTCAGCATCTCGAAATACTTGGCGACGAAGCCGGGATGCGCGTCCTGGTAAAGCCCATACAGCGAATTGACCAGGCAGTCGCCGAACGCATACGCGTACACGTAGAACGGCGAATGCACGAAGTGGGGGATGTAGGACCAGTAGGTTCCGTACCCCTCTTGCAGGTCGATGGACGGACCCAGGCTCTCGCCCTGCACCTCGAGCCAGATCTGGCCGAGCCTTTCCGAGGTCAGCTCGCCGCTTTTGCGCTCCTCGTGCACCTTTCGCTCGAAGCAGTAGAACGCGATCTGGCGCACGACCGTGTTGATCATGTCCTCGACCTTCTGCGCCAGCAGCGCCTTGCGCTCCCGCTCGTCCTTCGCCGTGTCCAGCAGGGTCCGGAAAGTCAGCATCTCGCCGAACACCGAAGCCGTCTCGGCCAGCGTCAGCGGCGTCGGTGCCAATAGCGGACCCTGGGGCGCCGCCAGCACCTGGTGCACGCCGTGGCCGAGTTCATGCGCCAGCGTCATCACGTCGCGCAGCTTGCCCTGGTAGTTCATGAGGATGTAGGGGTGCGCGGAGGGCACCGTTGGATGGGAGAAGGCGCCGGGCGCCTTGCCCGGGCGCACCGGCGCATCGATCCAGGCGCCGTCGAAGAAGCGCCTGGCGATCCCCGCCATCTCCGGTGCGAAGTCGCCGTAGGCCTCGAGCACGATGGCCTGCGCGTCGGACCAGGGCACGATGCGCTCGGCCTTCTCCGGCAGCGGAGCATTGCGGTCCCAATAGGCAAGCTTCTTCTTGCCGAGCCACTTCGCCTTCATGGCGTAGTAGCGATGCGCGGTGCGGGGATAGGCCTCGCGCACGGCCGATACCAGCGCCTCCACCACCTCGCGCTCGACACGGTTGGCAAGGTGGCGGCTGTCGGCAACATCCTTGAAGCCGCGCCAGCGGTCCGAGATCTCCTTGTCCTTGGCAAGCGTGTTGGTAATGAGCGCAAAGAGGCGTGCGTTCTCCTTGAACGCCTTGGCCAGCGCCTCGGCCGCCGCCTGCCGCTTCCGCCCATCGGGGCTCAACAGGAAATTGAGCGTCGGCTCCAGCGTCAGCGGCTCGTTCTCGCCCTCCACGTCGAAGCGCAGCCCTGTCATGGTCTCGCTGAAGAGACGGCTCCAGGCCGCGTGCGAGGTGATCGCCTTCTCGTGCAGCAGGCGCTCCAGCTTCTCGTCGAGCTGGTAAGGCTTCTCCTTGCGCAAATCGTCGATCCAGGGCCGGTAGCGTGCGAGCGCTGGACTCTCGAGCGCGCGTGCGAGCTTGGCATCGTCGATGCCGTTGAGCTCGAGCTCGAAGAAGATGAGGTCTGTCGTGATCGCCGTGATCTTCTCCTGGATGTCGCCGTAGAATTTGGCGTGCTCCGTGTTGGAGGTGTCAGCTGCATAGAGCAGGCCGGCGTAGGACCCGAGCTTGCCGATGGTGTCGCTCAGGCTCTCGTAGGCGGCGACGGCGACGGCCAGCTGCGACCCGTCGTCGGCGAGCGCGGCGAGCTTGCCCTGGTAGCGCTGCTTCAGGCTCGCGGCTGCAGCCGAGGCCTTCGCAAGGTCCTCCTCCACCTGCTTGGAGCCGATCCCCGGATAGAGATCGCCGAGATTCCAGACCGGCATGACGCCAAGCTCGTTTGCTGGCGCCGAGCCGCTGGCTCCCGCCTGCTGCACGCACATGCCCTGTCTCCCGCTACTCTCGTCCCGCCTCATGCTCATGTCCCGCTCCCGAGCTTGGCCGTGCCGGCCGGATCTGGAAGGCATCCTCCCACAAGATCACCTTCACGTCGCAGATGCCATGCCGCCTGCGGCCCGGCTATGGCGATGGTCCCACACTCGGCAAAAAAGCATCAACTCAAGTCGCGCAGAAACGATGCATTTACCGATGTGCGTCACTCTACGCGCAGTTCCGTAAGCCATGCGTGGCCGGCTGTTCGATCCCGGAACGGCCATGCAGCGGATGTGTGTAACTCGTTGAGTTGAGTATCCCGCGACATGCCCAAGCTTGTCCTCGTCGTCGACGACGATCCCGCCCAGCGCCGCATTCTCGAAGAAACCATCAAGCGTCTCGGCTTCGAGACCCGCACCGCCGGCAGCGGCGAGCAGGCTCTGCAGATCCTGGAAGGCCCCGACCGCAGCGCAGTATCCCTGGTGCTGCTCGACCATGTCATGCCCGGCATGGACGGCATGGAGGTGCTGAAGCGCCTCGCCGCCAAATCCGGCACTCCGCCCATCATCATGCAGACGGCGCACGGCTCCATCGACGCCGCCATCAGCGCCATGCGCGCCGGCGCAGTCGACTTCGTGGTCAAGCCCACGTCGCCCGACCGCCTCGAGGTCTCCATCAACAGCGCGCTCAAGATCGAGGCGCTGCAGGGCGAGATCGCCCGCATAAAAAAGAAGGCCGAGGGCACGCTCACGTTCGCGGACCTCATCATTGGCGGCCAAGCCATGCAGCGCGTCATCGCACTCGGGTGCCGCGCTGCCAATTCCAACATTCCCGTGCTGATCGAAGGCGAGAGCGGTGTCGGCAAGGAGCTGATCGCACGCGCCATCCAGGGCGAGAGCGAGCGCAAGACGCGCCCCTTCATCACCGTCAACTGCGGCGCAATCCCCGAGAACCTGGTCGAGAGCATCCTGTTCGGCCACGAGAAGGGCTCCTTCACCGGCGCCGTCGACAAGCGCATCGGCAAATTCCAGGAGGCCGATGGCGGCACGCTCTTCCTCGACGAGATCGGCGAACTGCCGCTCGAGGCGCAGGTCAAGCTGCTGCGCGCGCTGCAGGAGGGCGAGATCGATCCCGTGGGCGCCAAGCGGCCGGTGAAAGTCGATTTCCGCCTCGTCTCGGCCACCAACCGCGACATGATCCAGCTGGTCAAGGACGGCAAGTTCCGCGAGGACCTCTACTACCGCCTCAACGTCTTCCCAATCTGGGTGCCTCCGCTGCGCGAGCGCCTTGAGGATATCCCCGAGCTGGCACTGCACTTCCTCTCCCGCTTCGCTGCCGAGGAGGGTCGCCGCGTCAACGGCATCTCCAAGGAGGCGCTGGAACTGCTCACCGGCTACTCCTGGCCTGGCAACGTCCGACAGCTCGAGAACGCCATGTTCCGCGCCGTCGTGCTGGCGGACGGGCCGCAGCTCACGGTCGCCGAGTTCCCGCAGATCGCCGCGCACGTCGAAGGCTTCCGTGCCGCCATTCCGGCCGCACCGCCACCGGTCGACCGGCGCCCCGTCATCACCGGGCCGGCCATGCTCGGCGCAGAGAACACCGTCCCCCGCACCGTCGAGGTTGGCTCCACCGCCGGCAGCAAGGGTGCCCTCGGAATCCCCGCGGTCACCGACGCGGGCGAGATTCGCTCGCTGGAGGCCATGGAAGCCGACATGATCCGCCTCGCGCTCGGACGCTATCGCGGGCATATGACGGAGGTCGCCAAGCGCCTGGGCATCGGCCGATCCACTCTTTACCGCAAGATGCGCGAGTTCGGCCTGGAAGAGCGCGTGAACTGAGCCGCACTGGCGGTGCCCGTGCTCAGGCCGCGCCCGTCCTGCGCCTGTCGAAGGATGCGGCGCGGAACAGGCCCTTCGACCCTTGGAGCAAGCCCGAGGGGTAAAGAGGCACGGGGCGGCCGTCGCTAGTCGATCTGGCCGAGGAGGTGGGCCAGCATCTTGAAGAAGTTGGTCGGACCCCAGTAGCCGACGATGCGGCCGATTTCCTGGCCGTCGCGCATCACCACCACGGTCGGTACCGTGTCGATGCGGGCGTTGAGGGCGAGCTTGTCGCTATCGCTCGCCTGCACGTCGATGAAGCGCAGCGGCGCCACCTCGCTGCGCACGCTATGGCGATACTTCGGCAGCACATCGCGACGGAACACCACGCAATAGACGCAGTCGATGTGCTCGAAAACCAGCACCTCGAGGCTGCGCGTGCGGACGGGCGAATGGTCGACGGCGGCGCGGCCGGCACCGAGGCACGCGAGCAGGACGGCGAACGAAACAGCTATCGCGGAAAGTAGGGCACGCATGGCTTGCACAACTCCGGCGAACACATCGCGCAATATCTCTGAGGCGGTTGAGGCCCCTCTCGCCCCTGGAGCCTAGGTCCACGCCGCGCCAGCGGGAAGCGATGGTTGAGGAATGCGTAAACCGCGTGCCGACACGGGAATGGCGCGGCGCGCGGCCGTGCGTTCAGGAACGCGGACCGGTCCCGCCCAAACGGAAATTGCCGCCGTCCGCGGGCATCCCGAAGGGCTCGACCGCAAGATATCGCTATACTATAACGTTGCGCAAAATCGCGAGATGGAGCGGCGAGGCATGTCTTCAGACGGGGCAGGCATGGTGCTGCGCGTGTTCGCGCGTGCCCTGACGGCGACGGCGGCCATTCTGGCGCTCGCCACCGCGGCGCTTGCAACATCGCCGCCGAGCGTCGTGGTGACCATCAAGCCGCTGCACGCCCTGGTTGCCCAGGTGATGGCCGGTGTCGGCTCCCCCGAGTTGCTGGTCAAAGGCGCGGCGTCGCCGCATACCTTCGCGCTGCGCCCCTCTGAGACGCGCCTGCTGCATGGCGCCGCCCTTTTTGTGCGCATGTCGGAGGCGCTGGAGCCGTTCACCGTCAGGGTGGTGCGGTCGCTGCCCGCATCCGTGCAGGTGGTGACACTGCAGGAAACGCCGCGGCTGAAGCTGCTCGGCCGGCGCAGCGCGCCGACCTTCGAGCGGCATAGCCACGCCCGCGGTGAGCACAGCCATAGCCATAGCCGCGCCCAACCCGCGTCCAATACGGATGCCATCGACGGACATGCTTGGCTCGATCCGGACAACGCCGTCGCCATGGTCCAGCGCATCGCCGAGATCTTGAGCGCCAAGGACCCCGCCAACGCCGCGGCGTACGCGGACAACGCCGGGGCACTGGTCGGCAGGCTGAAGGCGCTTGGCGATGAGCTCGACCGCGATCTGAAGCCGATCGCCGGCCGGCCCTATATCGTATTCAACGACGCCTACCAATACCTGGAGCGCCGGTACGGCCTCAACGTCGTGGGCTCCATCTCCGTCAGCCCCGACGTGCCGGCCAGCGGGAAGCGGTTGCGCGAGCTGCGCCGGAAAATCACGGAGCTCGACGCCGTTTGCGTATTCGCCGAGCCGCAGATCGACACGCGGCTCGTCGACAATCTGATCGAGGGAACGAGCGCCCGCCCAGGAACGCTCGACCCCGAAGGCGTCATGATCGAGGCGGGCCCCGAACTCTATTTCACGCTGATGCGCAGGCTCGCCGACGACCTCAAGCGCTGCCTCTCGCCGCCGGCATAGCTGCAGGCGAGAAGTCCTGCTCGCCGGCTCCGCTGAGGATGCGATCGATGCTCCAGGCGCCGGCACCGGCTGCCGCAAGGTAGAGGAAGACGAAGGAGTAGAGCGCGGCCAGCTCGCCACCGTTCAAAAGCGGGAAGAACCCCCGATGTGCATGCGCGTAGAAGTACGCGACCGCCGTCATGCCGGACAGCAGGAACGCCGCCGGCCGGGTGAACAGGCCGATCACGACAAGCCCGCCGCACACCAGCTCGATGAGGCCGGCCGCGCCGCTCATGGACATGAGCTGGGTGTTGCTCATCTGGCTGAGGGGGAAGCTCAAGTATTTGGTCGTGCCATGCTGCAGGACAAGCAGACCAGACATGATACGAAGCGCGCTGAGCGCGTGAAGGCGCATAGATTCCATGGGTCTCCCGATTTGCTTCGGTTGCGGATGGAGTTGCAGTTTGGTAGGCGGCAACGCTTTGCCGGATATCCGCCTCACGCGCTATTCAAATTTTCCGGAGTGCGGTGAGGATCACCTCGGGCGTGATCGGCTGCGTGGTGACGCAGGTTTTGAAAGGGCTGAGCGCATCGTTGATGGCGTTCATGACCACGGCAGGCGCCGCTCCGGTGCCGGATTCGCCCACGCCCTTGGCGCCCAGCTCAGACACCGTCGTCAGCGTCTGCACATGGGCGACGTCGATATCGGGCATCTCGGCCGCCATCGGCACGAGATAGTCAGCCATGGTTCCGGTCGTGAGCTGGCCGGCATCGTCGTAGATGCAATGCTCGTAGAGCGCGCCGCCCAACCCCTGCACACAGCCGCCGCGCACCTGCTCGTCGGCCAGCTGCGGGTTGATCACGCGTCCGCAGTCCTCCACCACCCAGTGCTTGAGCAGTCTTGTGAAACCCGTGTCGACGTCGACCTCAACGTAGGCGCCGTGGATGCCGTTCGTGAAAATGTAGAGCTCGTCCTCCAGGCGGAAGCGTCGCGTGTGCGAGAGCACGGGCTGAAGGCTGTTCGGCAGCTCCGCCACCTGGAAGTGACCGATGCGGCCGATCTCGGCGAGAGGGATGCGCCGCGCACCGCCGGCACGATCGATCACATGGCCGTCGACGATATCGAGGGCGCCGGTCTCCGCCTGCAGCAATACGCCGGCAATCTGCAGAATCTCATCCCTCAGATCGCGCGCCGCCTGATACACGGCCTCGCCGCCGATCGCCACGGCCCGCGAACCGAAGGTGCCGCCGCCGTAGGGGACGGCATCGGTGTCGCCGGAGATCACGCGCACGCTCGCCATCGGCACGCCGAGCGCGGAGGCGGCGATCTGGGCCATCACCGTGTCGGTGCCCTGGCCCTGCTCGGTTACGCCGACCATGCACAGTACGCCGCCGTTGGGCTCGAGCCGGATGGTGCAGGCGTCCTGCAGAGAGATCGGTGCGCCGCCGATGCCGTAGTAGCCGTGCGGCCCGGGCGCACAGCTCTTGATGAAGCAGGCAATCCCGATGCCGCGGTGAATGCCCTTCCTGCGCAGCTCTGCCTGCTCCCGCCTCAGCGCGTCGTAGCGCATGCGCTCCACCAGCACGTCGATACAGCGCTGGTGCGACAGCTCCTTGATCTTGATGCCGCTCGCCGTCACGGCCGGGTAGGCATCGTCGGGAAAGACATTGCGGCGGCGCATCTCGATCGGATCGATGCCCAGCGCCTCCGCCGCGCGGTCGACCAGATGCTCGCCGATCGCGTTGCCGACCGGGTGGCCGACGGCGCGATACTGCGAGGACGGCGGCTTGTTCTGGAAGACGATGGTGGCCCGCGCGCGATGATGCTTGTGCCGGTACGGCCCGCCGGTAACGTTGAGCACCTGCGTGGCCTCGAGCACGCTGGTGCGCGGATATTGCGAGTAGGCACCCGCGCCGCCAAGCACGTCGATGTCAAAGGCCTCGATCTCGCCCGACTTGCTGACCGCGATGCGTCCCTTCACATGGTTCTCGCGTGCGTGGATGTCGGAGACGAACGACTCCAACCGGTCGGCCACGAACTTGACCGGGCGTCCGAGCCGCATGGCTGCTGCGCAGGTCGCGAGTTCGTCACCGTAGGTGTGGATCTTGAGGCCGAACGAGCCGCCGACGTCGGGGGCGACGAGCTGCACCATGTGATCGGGAAGCCGCAGCGTCTCGGCGAACACGCGCTGGATCATGTGCGGGCACTGGCTGCTTGTCGTGATGGTGAGCTTGCCGGTGCCCTTGTCGAAATCGGCGAGCAGGGTGCGCGGCTCGAGACTCACCGCGGTGTGGCGGCCGAAATCGAACGTCGCCTCGACAACGAGATCGGCAGCGGCAAACGCTGCCTCCGCATTGCCGTTGTCGACCACCTTGCGGAAGGCAAGGTTGTCACCGAGCTCGGGATGGATGACGGGCGCCCCGGGATCGAGCGCCGTTTTCTTGTCGGCGACGGCGGGCAGCTCCTCCCACTTGACCGCCACATGCTCAGCCGCATCCTCGGCCTCGGCGCGCGTGCGCGCCACCACGATCGCTACTGGCTCGCCGACCCAGCAGGCGCGCTCCGCGGCCATGGGGTGCTGGGGCGCCGACTTCATCCCGGGAA
>Ga0111539_10003355_pt1 | contig 21133 bp, 19 predicted proteins | sample RhiMethybrSRZTD1_FD_79667 | JGI IMG/M metagenome (GOLD analysis project Ga0111539, IMG submission 79667) | Populus rhizosphere microbial communities from Tennessee, USA - Rhizosphere MetaG P. TD hybrid SRZTD1 (version 2) (version 2) | ecosystem: Host-associated > Plants > Roots > Rhizosphere >...
CGCGATGCGATCGTCGATGCGATCGTCGACATGTTCCTGCTGGCGCGGTGCCAGGCCCTGATTCGCAACGGCAGCGTGTTCAACGACTACGCCGTCACCGTCACGAATCATTTCAGCGGCAACGTGCGGCACATCGAGACGTTGTACGCGCGCTACTGGCGGCGCGCGGCGTGGGGCAAATTCAAGCGGCTGATCGGCGCTAAGTGATCTTCTCGAGGCGCACGAATTCGCCGCTCGAGGCCGCGCTGAAACCGGTGGCCTCGAAGACCGCCACCGATTTCCGGTTGTCGGGTTTGACCTCGCTGAAGTAACGGCCGGGCGCCGCGGTCAGCTCGCGCACGGCCTGCCGCATCAAGCCGCGGCCCTGTGCTTCCGGCGTCAGCAGCAGGTTGCCGATTTCTATCCATCCCGGCGAGCGTTTCGCGCTGATCGTCCCCACCGGAGCGCCGTCCTCTTCGATGATGAAGAAGTCGATCGGCTTCGAGCCCAGCAGCCGGAACCAGGCGCGCTGCTCATCGGCCGATATCTCGGTGTCCGTGAAAAAGAACTGGCGATTGGCGTTGCGCAGGAGGCGCACGAACTCGAGATCGCCTTCGGCGAGCCGCCGCAAGCGCATCGCCTTAGCCACGCGCGCGCGCGAGGCCGGCCTTGACTTCGCCGGCGATGAACGACACCTGCTCGCTCGTCAGATCCGGGAACAGCGGCAGCGTCAGCAGCTTCTGCCATTCGCGCTCCGCCACCGGCAGGCTGTGCTTGTGGTACAGCGGATAGAGATGAATCGGCTTGTAATGCACGCCGGTGCTGATGCCCTTGTCCTGCAAATGCAGCGACAGCTCGTTGCGATGCGGCGTGCGGACCGCAAACATGTGCCAGCTGCTGTCCGGATCGTAGGCGGGCAGCTCGAGCGACGGCACGCCCTTCAACTCGTCGAGGTACTGATGCACCAGCGCGTGGCGTTTGGCCTGCATCTCGTCGAGCTTCTCGAGCTGCACCAGGCCGAGCGCCGACGTGATGTCGTTCATGTGGTACTTGTAGCCGGTCTGGTCGATGTTGTATTCCCACCAGTACTTCCGCTCGACGCCGCTGCGATTCCACGTGCTCTTGTCGATGCCGAGCCAGCGCAGGCGCATCGCCTTCTGATACAGCGCTTCATCGTCGAGCGTGATCATCCCGCCGTCGCCGGTGGCCAGGTTCTTCACCGCGTGGAACGACCAGCAGCAGAGTTTGCCGCGGACGTCGAAGCGGCCGCCGGCGGCGTGGGCGCAGTCGTAAATGACTGGTAGATCCAGCGGCGGCGCCGGGATCGGACGCCCGCCGTAGAGCACCGGGATGATCGCGCGCGTGCGCAGCGTGCGGCGGTTCGCGGCGTCGGCATAGTCCATCATCAGATGCTCGGGCGTCACGTCGCAGAACACCGGCACGGCGTGCTCGTAGTCGGCAACCATCGCCGTCGACACGAACGTCATGGTGGGCACGAGCACTTCATCGCCGGGCCCAACGTCGAGCAGCTTGATGGCGATGTGCAGCGCCGCGGTCGCGGAGTTCAGCGCGACCGCGTACTTGGCGCCGACTCTTGTCGCGAACGCCTTTTCGAACTGCTCGGTGACGGGGCCAAGGCCGATCCAGCCGCTGCGCAGCACGCGGATCACCGCGTCTTCTTCACGGTGATCGTATGAGGGTCGAAAAACCGGAATCGGCATGCGCGCTATTTCACCAGCGGCCACGAGGTGTCTTTGTCGGAAATGACTTCGGCGCGAAATGGCCACTTGATCGCAAACGCCGGATCATCCCAGCGCACGCCGGACTCCGCCGCGGGCACCCATGGTGAAGACGCATGGTAATACGCCTCGGTGTTGTCGGTGAGCGTCAGGTAACCGTGCGCGATGCCCTCGGGCATGTAGAACATCCGCCGGTTCTCGGCGGACAGCTCCACGGCGTCCCACTGCCGGTAGGTCGGCGAGTCCTCGCGCAGATCGACGATCACATCCAGCACCGCGCCGCGGGTCACCCTGATAATCTTGGCCTGGGCGTGCGGCGCTTTCTGAAAATGCATGCCGCGCAGCGTGCCGCGCTTGTGATTGAAGGCGAGATTGCACTGCGCCAGGGCCGGATTCATACCGCGCTCGCGCAGCTCGTCGGGCAGCCACGTCATCGCGAAGAACCCGCGGGCGTCGGTGATCGGGGTAATGTCGATCACCCAGGCGCCCGGGATCCGCGATGGCGTGTAGATCATTACAGGCGGAAGATGTTGGCGCCCGTCACGCCCTTCAGCGCGTTCCTGGTGTCGACCAGCAGCTTGAAGTTGCGCACCATCGCCTGGTAGTCGAACACCTTGTGATCGGTGATGATCACGCCGCAGTCGACGCCCTCGTGCATCTTCTTCTCGTCGACGCTCTTCAGATCGAGATGCGCGTGCTTGAATTCGGGGACGTACGGATCGGTGTAGCTCACCGTGGCGCCGCGGTGCGCGAGCAGCTCCAGCACTTCGAGCGCCGGTGATTCGCGCAGGTCGTTGACGTCGCGCTTGTAGGCGACGCCGATCACGTGCACGCGCGATCCGTTGAGCGACTTCTTCTGCGAGTTCAGCGCGTCGATGATGCGCTGCACCACGAACTCCGGCATCGCGCCGTTGACGACGCCCGCCAGCTCGATGAAGCGCGCTTCGAAGTTGTACTGCCGCGCCTTCCACGACAGGTAGAACGGATCGATCGGGATGCAGTGCCCGCCCAGCCCCGGCCCCGGATAGAACGGCATGAAGCCGAACGGCTTGGTCTTGGCGGCGTCGATCACTTCCCACACGTCGAGGCCCATGCGATGGCACATCAGCGCGAGCTCGTTGACCAGGCCGATGTTGACGGCGCGGAACGTGTTCTCGAGGAGCTTCACCATTTCGGCGACGCTCGGCGAGCTCACCGGGATGACCGTGTCCATTACTTGCTCATAGAACTTGACCGCGGCCTTCGTGCTGTCGTCGTTGATGCCGCCGACCACCTTCGGAATGTTCTTGGTCTGGTACTGCGGGTTGCCCGGGTCGACGCGCTCGGGCGAGAACGCCAGGTAGAAATCGACGCCGGGCTTGAATCCCTTCGCGGCCAGGGTCGGCTGAACCACTTCCACGGTCGTACCGGGGTACGTCGTCGACTCGAGGATGATCAGCTGGCCCTTGCGCAACACCGCGGCGACCGCGTCCACGGCCTGGACCACGTAGGTCATGTCCGGGTCCTTGGTCTTGCGGAGCGGCGTCGGCACGCAAATGTCGATGATGTCGACGTCAGCGAGCTTCTTGGCATCCGTGGTCGCGAGGAACTTGCCGTTCTTCACGACCTCGGCCAGGTGCGCTGATGGGACATCGGGAATGTAGCTGCGGCCGGCCATCAGCTCGGCGACCTTGCGCTCATCGACGTCGTAGCCGACGACGCCGAAGCCGGCGCGGGCGAACTCGACGGTCAGCGGCAGGCCGACGTAGCCGAGTCCGATGACGCCCAACCGCGCCTGCTTGCCTTCAATCTTCTTCAACAAGTCCATTTGTTATCCGCGATAAAAATTCCGAATTGCGTTGACGACCGACGCCTGCTGCGCCTCGGTGAGCTCCGGGTAGATCGGCAGCGCCAGCGAGTCGTTGGCGGCGGCCTCGGCTTCAGGAAACGCGCCGGGCTTGTAGCCCAGATCCTTGAAGCACTCCTGTAAATGAAACGGCACCGGGTAGTAGACCTCGGTGCCGATTTTCGCGGCGTCGAGGTGCGCGCGCAGCTTGTCGCGCTGCGGCGCGCGAATCACGAACTGGTTGTAGATGTGCGTGCGATTCGGCGCTTCGACGGGCAGGCAAATCTCGCTCAGGCCCGCCGCGGCGAACAGCGCGCGATACCGCGCGGCGTTGCGGCGGCGTCCCTCGCTCCAGCCGGCCAGCTTCGGCAGCTTCACGCGCAGCACCGCGGCCTGGATGGCGTCGATGCGGAAGTTGGCGCCGACCAGGTGGTGGTAGTACTTCGGCTCCATGCCGTGCGTGCGGATCAGGCGCAACTTCTTCGCCAGCGCGGCATCGGTCGACGTGACGAAACCGGCGTCGCCGAAGGCGCCGAGGTTCTTGCTCGGAAAGAACGAGAAGCACCCGATCGCGCCGATCGTGCCGACCGGCCGGCCCTGATATGTGCAGCCAATCGCCTGCGCTGCATCCTCGATCACCGGAATGCCGCGTTTGTTGGCGGCGTCCATGATCGGCGCCATTTCCGCGGACTGGCCGAACAGGTGAACGGGAATGATCGCCTTCGTGCGCGGCGTGATGGCGGCAATCGCCGCGGCGGTGTCGATGTTGAACGTGCCCGGCTCGCTGTCGACCAGCACCGGCTTCGCGCCGACGCGCACCACGCAACCCGCGGTGGCGAAGAACGAGTAGGTCGGCGTGATCACCTCATCGCCTGGACCGATGTCGAGCGCCATCAGCGCGGCGAGCACCGCGTCGGTGCCGGACGACATGCCGATGGCATGCGGATAGCCGAGAGTGTCGCAGAGATCTCGCTCGAGTCCATCGACCTCCGGGCCGCCGATGAAACGCTGGCTGTCGCACACGCGCGTCACGGCATCGAGCAACGCCTGCCGCAACGGCGCGTACTGTGCCTGGAGGTCTAACAAAGGAACGGTCACAAACGTCTTATGGTACTCGTCGGGGCCGGGTGGGCGCAACCCGCCAACGTATATTGAAGGTGATGTTGCGCGTCGATGTGGCAGTCGTTGGGGGCGGTGTCACGGGGCTGGCATCGGCCCTGGCGCTCGCCGAGCGCGGCGCCTCGGTGTGCCTGCTCGAACGCGACCGCCGCCCCGGGCGCGCCACCAGCACACACAACTCGGGCGTCATTCACGCCGGCCTGTATTATCCGGCCGGCTCACTCAAGGCCCGGCTCTGCGTCGATGGACGCGAGCGGCTCTTCGCGTTCTGCGCCGCGCATCGCGTGCCGCACGCGCGGTGCGGCAAGCTCGTGATCGCCGCGAACGAGCACGAAGTGCCGGCGCTCGAGGCGCTATTGAAGAAGGCGCATGCCAACGGCGTCACGTCCGTGCGGTTCGCCGATCCAGACTTCATCATCGCCAGGGAGCCGAATGTGCGTGCCGTCGCCGCGCTCTGGTCGCCCGATACCGGCATCGTCGAGGCCGAGGCGCTGGTCAAAGCGCTCGAGCATTCCTGCCGCGATCACGATGTCGCCATCCTCGTCGGCAGCCCGCTGACCGGCGCGTCGGCGCGCGCGGGCGGCATCGAGCTGGCGACGCCGCATGAAACGTTCGTGGCCGGTACGGTCGTCAATGCCGCCGGGCTCTACGCGGACGTCACGTCGCGGATGCTCGGCGGGATGGACTTTCACATTTATCCCTGCCGCGGCGAGTACGCCGAGCTCAAGCCGTCGCGTCGATCGATGGTCAACGGACTGGTGTATCCGCTGCCGCACGCCTCCGGCGCGGGTCTCGGCGTGCACTTATCGAAAACCACCTGGGGATCGGTGATGCTCGGCCCGACGATTCATTATCAGGAATCCAAGGACGATTACGAAGGCGGCCGACTGCCGCTCGAAGAGTTCGTCGAACCGGCGCAGCGCCTGCTGCCGTGGGTGACGATCGCGGATCTGCAAGCGGGCGGCAGCGGCATTCGCGCCAAGCTGCATGGACCGGATCAGCAGTTCGCGGACTTCCTGATCCAGCGCGACACCATCAACGACCGGGTGATTCAGGCGGCCGGGATCGACTCGCCCGGATTGACGTCGTGCCTGGCGGTGGGACAACGCGTCGCCGATGTGTGGGCCGCCACACGTTAACGAGCGGCGGGGTATCATTCAGGCCGTGCCGAATTGGCGATGGAGCATGGCGGCGGGCGTCGGCCTTGGCCTGCTGTATGCCGCTTCACCTCTGTTCACCGCCGCTCTCGCCGCGTTCGCGGTGTTGCTCTTCTGCGCCGGACGCGAGCTGCCGGTGCTCGAGCGGCGCCGCCTCGTGACGATTCTCGGCGTCGCCATCGCGACGCGGCTGGCGCTGATTGCCGCGGCACTCATCGGCGCGATCCCGTTCCTGAACGATCTCAGCGTCGGCGCGTTACGCGGCGACGATTTCTACTATGTGGCGCGCGCGATCCGGGCGCGCGACATCATGCTTGGCGTGACCAACGGCAAGTACGACTACTTCATCGTGTTCGACGAGTACGGGCGAACGAGTTATCTGCAGGTGCTGACGGTCCTGCAAACCCTGCTGGGTCCGGCGCCGTACGGATTACGGGCACTCAATGCGCTGCTGTTCGTGGCCGGCGCCTATCTGCTCTGTCGATTGGTGCGCCAGGCATACGGCGGCACCACGGCGGCGCTCGGCCTGACGGCGCTGCTGTTCATGCCGTCGCTGCTGGTGTCTTCCACGTCGCTGCTGAAGGAGTCGATGTACTTCTTCATCACCACGGTGTTGTTGACCGTTGTCGTCGCGGCACTGCGGCATCCGCGCCTCGCGGCGCGGCTTGCGGCGATCGCGATCGCGGCCGCATGCCTGTGGGCGCTCGACGATCTGCGGCGCGGCGCCTTGTTGTTGTCGATCGCCGGCATCGCCACCGCCCTGATCTTGCGGATCGCGCTCGAAACACCCCGGCGCGCCATTGCCGCCGTCGCCATCGCGGTGACGATCATCGCCTTCGCGTGGACGCAGCCTCGAATTCATGCCCGCGCACTCGAAGGCGTCGCATCTGCCGCAAAAACGCACGCCGGACACGTGTTCACCACCGGCCACGCCTACAAATTGCTCGACGATGGCTTTTATATGTATCCGGGAACACCGGCCGCATGGTCACTCGAGCTGACCGATGCGCAGGCGGCGCGCTTCCTGATCCGCGCCGCCAATAGTTTCCTGTTCACCCCGTGGCCCTGGGAAATGGTGTCGCGCAGCGAGCTGATCTTCCTGCCCGAGCATCTGATCTGGCTGCTGATCGTCGTGTTCGCGCCGATCGGTTTCGTCGCGGGATTGCGGCGCGATTCCCTGATCACGTGCCTGCTGGCCGGTTTCGTGCTGCCGATGGCGATGGCGCTGGCGGTGACCAACGGCAACGTCGGCACGCTGTTGCGGCTCCGCGGGCTGGTGTCGCCATTCCTGATTTGGATCTCGGTGGTCGGCGCGTTGAGCGCCGCCGAGTATCTGCTCGGCCGCCGTGCCCCACAGCTGCCGCGCCGGTTGGAGCGTGGACGTGAGTGTGATCGATCGCAACGGGCGCGTGTTTGGACGCTTCAACCTGGTCGATGCCGCGGTGGCGCTGTTCGTGTTGGTCCTGCTGCCGATCGGTTACGCGACGTTCCTGCTGTTCCGGCCGGCGCGCCCCCAGATCGACAGCGTGACGCGCGTCGCGGTGACGAGGGAAGAACAGCGCATCGCCAGCGGCAGTTACCTGTCGGCGAAGCTCAAGGTCAAGGGCAGCGGGTTCAATCCATTGTTGCGCGCCCGCATCGGGCCGACCGAGGCCATGGGGTTTGTGTTCGAGTCGCCGAACTCCGCCGACGTGCTCGTCGGGCTGGTGCCGGAAGGGACCCACGATCTCGTGCTCTACGACGGCGTGCAGGAAGTGGCGCGCGCGCGAAACGCTGTCGAGATCCACGCCAAGGGCGGGCCATCGGTGCGCGCGTTTGGCTGGGTCACCAGGCTGGAACCGTCACAAGTCGACGCCCTCAAGGCCGGCTTTCAATCCGATCCGAATGCACCCGGCGCGTTCCAGGTGATCGCGATCGGTCCGGCACGTCCGGCACGCGCGCGCGTGACGATCGGACCGCAAGCGGCGGATCTGCCGTTGCCCGACATGTTGGAGCGGCCGGCGGAGCTCATCCTCCGATGCGACTGGCCCAGCACCGTGACCTGCGCGATCGGCGGCGAACCGCTGCTGCAGACACCGCCAATCGGCATCACGCTGCCGGGCGGACTCCGTTTCGAGATCGATGAAATCGCGCCGCCCGACGAGGCCAGACCCGCGCAGGCACACATTCGGCTGCAGTCGGTTGCGGCGGGCATGGCAGTCGGCGATCGCGACGCCATCGTCAGCGCGAGCTCCGCGGAGATTACCGCCATCAATGGCACCACGATCGCGCTCAAACTGGGCGTCCATGATTCGCGCGAAGGCTGGCGCTATCGCGGGCAGCTGCTGACGCCGGGCGCCACCCTGACGTTGCGCACCAACTCCTACGCGGTGAGCGGCACCGTGATTGACGTGAGCGTGGCGCGCCCATGAGCGGGGACGATTTCGTTCGCGTGCGCGAAACGTTTGCGGACAGCGTGATCGGCCGAATCATGGCCGCCGCGGCCGGCGCGTCGCGCTCGGCCTGGCGCACGTCGGCGACCGGAAATGCGGCGCGATCGCTTGCGGCGCGATTGACGTCGATGGATCGGGCGTCTTTAACAGCACGTCTCGCCATCGTGCTGGCGATCGCCGCGGGCCTGCAGCCGCTGCTGATGATGCTGATGCCGCGCACGGTCGTGCCGGCACTGCCGTGGCCCGCGTTTGCGATCGTCGCGGTGTTCGCGGCTCTCGTCGCGTGGCGGGCCAATGAAGTCGTCACTGCGTGGGACAGTTCACGTCTCGCCCGCTGGATTCGGCGCTAACGAGCCTTCTCGCCCCACACCGCCCAGCCGCGAATGTAGGCCGATGCCTTGACGGTGCAGCCTGCCTGCGCGACGAGCGCGCGCGCCCCGGCTTCCGAATACCGCTCTTCGATCGGCGCCGCGAATCGATCGTACAAATCGGGGATCAAGCTGCGCATCGTCCGGTTCTGCGTCGCCGGATACGGAAAGCGCTTCGCCCAGGAAAAGTATCGCGACGGCACCGTGCAGGTGACGTAAACGAGCGGCGCGATCATCGCGCACACGCGACGGATGCCGGCAGGCGACATCCTGCTGATCGGACGGCGGATGGCGTTCACCGACTTGAGCGCGAACTGCCAGGCCAGCCCTCGTCGCTCGAAATCTTCGTAGACGTAAACCAGCAGGTTGCCGCCAGGCTTGATCGTGCGCACGATCTCGCGCACCGCGAGCTGCGGATCGATGGTGTGGTGGACGACGCCATACGAGTAGGCGTGATCGAAGGCGTTCGATCGAAACGGCATCGAGAGGATGTTGCCGCGCACGAGGCTGGCGCGCGGCACGCTGGCAATGCGCGCGGCCGTGGCGCGAATACCGCCGTCGCTCAATTCGACGCCAATCGCCCGGCAGCCCGGCGTCAGGCCGACCGACGCCAGGTCCACGCCCTCGCCGGCGCCGGCATCGAGCACCAGCCCGGACAGCGGCGGCGCGCCGAGCGCGGTGTGCATGAGGTGAAGGTGATACTGGACCGGCGCGGTGAGGGCCTGCGGCAGTCCGCCGGCCGTCCAGCCATAACCAAAACGCTCGCTGGTGGCCTGGGTCTTGTCGGTCACACTTTCAGGTCGTCAGGCCGTCAGGCAATCAGTTGCCCGGATTCGAGGCGCGCGAGATCCGCGTCGACCATCATGTGGACGAGGCCCTTGAAGTCGACAGTCGGCTCCCAGCCAAGCTGCTTCTTCGCCTTGGCCGGATCGCCGATCAGGTGATCGACTTCCGCGGGACGCAGGAACCGCGGATCGACGCCGACGTGCTTCTGCCAGTCGAGCCCAACGTGCGCGAACGCGAGCTCGACGAGCTCCTGAACGGAATGGGCTTCACCGGTGGCGACGACGAAATCCTCGGGGGTGTCCTGCTGCAGCATCAGCCACATGGCGCGGACGTAGTCGCCCGAGAAACCCCAGTCGCGGGCCGCGTCGCGATTGCCGAGCATCAGCTTCTCGGCGAGACCGAGCTTGATGCGCGCGACGCCATCGGTGACCTTGCGCGTCACGAACTCGATGCCGCGCCGCGGCGATTCGTGATTGAAGAGGATGCCGGAGCACGCGAACAGATCGTAACTCTCGCGATAGTTCACCGTGATGTAGTGGCCGAACACTTTCGAGACGCCGTACGGACTGCGCGGATAGAAGGGCGTCATCTCCGTCTGCGGCACTTCACGGACCCGGCCGTACATTTCGGATGACGAGGCCTGATAGAACCGGATCTTCGGATTGACGCTGCGGACCGCCTCCAACGCTCGAGTCACGCCCTGCGCGTTGTACTCGCCGGTCAGCATCGGCTGATCCCACGACGCCGGCACGAACGACATCGCCGCGAGGTTGTAAAACTCGTTGGGCTGCGAGCGTTCAACCGCCTTGATCAGCGACAGCTGATCGAGCATGTCCGCCTGCAGCAACGTGATGCGCGGCAGCAGGTGCTGGATGCGCCAGACGTTCGGCGCGCTCAAGCGGCGCACGACGCCGAACACTTCGTAGCCCTTCTCGAGCAGGAGCTCGGCGAGGTAGGAGCCGTCCTGACCGGTAATGCCGGTGATCAGCGCGCGTCGTGAAGTCGTCACAAGCCCACAATTCTAGCATCAGGGCGCTGATTCATCACCGCTCGCCAGGTCAGCGCCCCTCGCCTGTCGTCCACCGCCATCGGCATCATCGCCGACAACACAGCGCCGGACGCCAGCGTCGAGACGAGACCGAACGTCGACGGCCACATGAAACCGATGCTGCTGTGATACGCGACGTAGTACGCGGTGACCGCGCCGATCACCCCGGCGCCGAGCGCCGCGACGCTGCTGGCCCGGCGGCTGAACATCGCGAGCAGAAAAATGCCGAACAGCGGGCCGGTGAATGCGTTGACGACCTTGGCATTGATCTCGAGCAGCGATCCGACCCGCGAGACGTTGCAGGCGAGCGTGGTGCCGATCGCGCCGAACATCACCGTGGCAATCCGCGACACCCTGACCTGTGCCCGATCGCTGTCGGCGGTCTGCGTCTCCGAGCGAACTTCCCTGCCGCGCCACACGCGGTTGTAAAGGTCGACGACGGCCACCGACGTGCACGAGTTGATCGCGGAATCGATGCTCGACAGCGACGCCGCCATGATCGCGGCAATCACCAGCCCCACGGCGCCGGCGGGAAAGGCCAGCGACATGAAGTACGGCACCAGCTTGTCGGTGGCGAATTCCGGCGGCAGCGGCCGCTGCTGGAAGTAGGCAAACAGGGCAAAGCCGACGAACGAGAGGCCGACCATCCACAACGCGTCGCCGGCCGCGTTGACGATGAACGCCGAGCGCGCATCGGGAAGCGACCGTGTGGTCTGCAGGCGCTGCACCATCACCTGGTCGCTGGTGTACTGCGCCATGCGGCCGACGACGAGCGCGACGAGCAGCGTGACGAGCGTCATCGGCTGCTTGAAGAAGCTCTCGACCTGCGCGAACAGTCCGGTCGCAGCGGGATCGGTGAGCGGCGGCCACCAGTCCAGTTTTCCAGCGGCGGCATTGACCGACCAGATCTCGCTCAACCCACCGGGCAGCGCGAACCAGGCGATCGCCACGGTCGCGGCGAGGCCGCCGAACATGATGCAGAACTGCACCACGTCGTTCCAGATCACGGCCTGGATGCCGCCGAGCATCGTGTAGAGCGTCACCAGCACGCCGACGATGATCGTCATGGTGTTGAGATCGACCTGCCCGCCGGTGGCGGCATTGATCGCGAGGCTGGGCACGTACATCGCGGTGGCCATCCAGCCGACACGCCACAGGATGAAGATCAGCGCGGCCAGGGTACGGACGCGCACGTCGAAGCGCGCTTCGAGATACTCGTAGACGGTGAAGTAATTGAGCCGGCGGTAGAACGGAAACGCCACCTTCGCCACCCACGGATACAGCGCGAGCCACGAGGTGATGCCGACGGCGAGCACGAGGCCGTACTTGATCGTCGCCGACGGCTGCATCAAGTAGTCCATGCCGCTGTTGAGCGCGGCCATCAGCGACAGGCCGACCGGCAGCCATGCCATGCTCTGCTCGGCGCGCAGGTACTGATCGAGGCTGGTCTGTTTGCGTGAAAAATAAATGCCGACGAGCGCCATCGCCACCAGATAGGCGGCGACGATCACCCAATCGATGATGTGAAAGGAAGACTGCATGCGCGAGGTAAGGATGTCATAGACTCGTGGTTTCTTGAGCGTGATGACCGCCGAGCGGCGCCGATTCCTCTCATTGCTGGTCTGGACGGCTTACTTCCTCGTTCCCAACGACGCGGGTGGTCTCGTCGACGGGCTCGCGGCCGGACCGATCGAGGCCGCTGCGGTGCTCGCGATTGGGTGGCTCGCGCTTTATGGAGGACGGCTCCGCTTCACCGCCGTCATCGCGCTTCTCACGATCGCGTTCTTCGTCCTGGGCGCCGCGGTTCCTGGGAGTCCTGGAATGCGCGCGCGATACTTCGCGAATCTCGAAGGCACGGGCGCGCCCGAGCGCAGCGTTGAATTCATCGGCAGCCCATTCACGCGCATCGACACGCGACTGCATTTCGCTCCGGGCGGCCCCGAGCTGCCGCTGAATTTCTTCAACGACAATACGCGCTACAGCCTGTTCCAGGTCGCGTATACGCGACACGATCAACTCCCCTTTGCGGTGCGCTGGTCCGGCGAGTGGTGGGCCGGCGCTGATATCGATGCCATCTACGTCCAGGCCCCGAAGGCCACCGGCGAAGTGTTCATCGACGGCACGCGGGTCGCCGTGGTGGCGCCAACGGACGAAGACGGCGAATCGATCGTGACGCTGCCGATCGCCGAGGGCTGGCACCGGCTCGACGTGGCACTGTCTTCACCGTACGGCGCATCCCGGCAGTTCTCTGCGGGCACGGTGCGGAGCGGCGTGCGGCGGCCGTTTGACTCGACCGCGATCGTCACGCAGCGGATTCGGCCGTGGCAGATGACGTTTGCGCGCGGGTTGCGCATCGCGCGCATCATCGTCGACGCGATCGCCCTGCTCTACGTCGGTGCGATGTTTGCGATCGCGTTTTCACGCAAGGTCCGCGAGCTGTTCGCCCCCGCCACGGATGGTGAGCGGCGCCGCCAGGTGTTCGCGGTCTTTGCGGCCGTCGCGGCGGCCGATGCGCTACGCGTGGCGTGGCCGTGGGCGTCCCGCGTGATGCTGCTCGTCGCCGGTGACGACACGGCCACCTACGAGACCTTCGCGCGCGACATTCTCCTCAACGGCGTGCTGATGAGCGGCGGCAAGCCCCTTGGCCTGGGCGAGCCGTTCTACTACCAGGCCTTCTATCCCTACTTCCTCGCACTCGAGCACCTCGCCGGCGGCGAGTTCATGTTCGGCGTCGTGCTCATTCAGCGTCTGCTCGCGGCCTTCGCGATCGTGAAACTCGTCGAGATCACAATCAGGCTCACGACCGAGCGCGCCTGGATCGCCGCCTTGCCGATTGCCACGGCCTTCATCGGCTGGAAGTTCTGGCACATCGCCTTTCAGCCGCTGAACGAGTCGCTCTACGTCCCGCTGCTCGTGGCCACTACCGCCGCGACGATCAGGCTCTGTGATACTCCGGCGACGAAGGGCGCGATCTGGAGCGGCGTACTCAGCGGCCTGACGACGATCACGCGATCGACGGCGCTGCTTGCCTGGGCGGTGGCGTGGCCGTCGGCGTGGCTGGTCCTGAAGGGACAATCACAACGCGCGCGGGCGCTCGCGATTCTGTTCGCATCATTCCTCGCGGTGTTCTCCCTCGTCGCGATCCGCAACTGGATCGTCGCCGGCGTGCCGTCGCCGATTCCGACCGAAGGCGCGATCACGCTGCTCGGCGGCAACGAGCCGCCGCCCGGACTCGCCATCGATTCCGGCAGGCGCCCGACCTACCAGCGGCTCGGCATCAGCGACATCACCGCCACGGTGATCGAATACGCCCTTCAGCAACCGGCACTGTTCGCGATGAATATCGTGCGGAAAGCGCTGTTCGTGCTCGGATTTCACGAGCCCTATGCGCCCGGGTGGGGGTACTCGCCGGTCTACATCCTGAACTGGATGGCGGCGGTGATGGGGATCTGGCTGGTGGTGAAGCAACCGCGCGGCCAGGTCTTGTTGATGCTGATGCCGGCGATGATCGCGCTGACGCAGTTCGTGGCGATCGTGATCGTCTATCCGAAGGGCGAGCGGTTGATCGTGCCGGTGCACATCCTCCTGCTGCCCTACAGCGCGGCGGCGGTGTGGTTCGCGTTGAAGAGCCTCAGCTCGGAAGACGCGAATGCCAGCCTGACACCGAGCCGCACCAGCACGTAAGCCTGGCCAATCGCGACGGCCCGCCATCCGCCCACTTGCGAGCCGCCGTAGATCTCGAGCACACCGTAGGCCACGGTCGCGATCACGAAGAGCGCACCTGTCATCACATATAACACCACGACCGCTGATAGATGTCTGCGGATGAACAATAGCGATTCGGAAACGAGCGCCACCGGCGAGCTGGCGCGTCCAGCCACGGCAGCGACGCGCGCGTAATCAGCGATCAAGCTGACCGCCGCAACGAGCGCAAAGAAAATCAGGTAGAGAGCCACGCGGACAAGGAACGCATCGCGCTCGGTCGAGGTCATCGCGACCAGCGCGCCATGCACGGGTCCGAACAGCAGCCGATGAACGGTCAGATAGAGAATCACGTTGACGATCGCCGCGCCGGCAGATATCGCCAGAAACGGCAGCAGGTGCGCCCAGCCGGCGCGCAGGAATCCGCCGATGCCGATGCCGCGGCGCTGCTGAAAACGATGCAGCGCGCCGCTCCAGATGAAGGCCCACGTGACGATCGAGAGCACGAACGGCAGGATCACGGCTCTCGGCAAGGCGCGGCCGTCAAGCACCCCGCTGATTCCATCGAGGGTGGCGGCGAAACCCAGCACCGCCGGAGTGAACGTAGCGGCGAGTCCTTCCGCGTGTTCCCGGAATTCCATCCACCATTCCGCATCGATCTCGGTTTCTGCGCGCGACACGGGCGGCTGGACGGACAACGATTGCTGCAATTCCGATTGCAGGACGGCCGCAAACGGCAACGCGATCAGCAGCGTCACGATCGCGATCCCGATCAGCATCAGCGGCGCCCTGATCACGTCCAACACGCCTTGCGTCAGCGCGCCAATCGGCGAGACGGTCGATCTCATAACAGCGCGGTGTAGCTGAGCATGGCGTTCTGCAGCCACGACATCCAGTGCAAGGCGAGGCGAATGCCCACCGGCGACATCGGCGCATCGCGCACGATGGCGTTGTTGCGGCGATTGCCGTCGAGCAGCAGCATCGTATCGGGGTCGATGGCCGCGGCGATCGCCGGCGTCCTCGCCGAGTAGACCAGCGTCAGCGACGGCGCCGCGCCGTCGAAATAATCACGAAGCTCACTGCCGTCCTGAAATCGGATGACGAGCGGGATGGCGGCTTCCGGATCGTCCCCGCCGGCCGCGATCGCAAACCGGCCAGGGCCGCGGCGACTGATGGTCACCGTCGTTTCGACGAGTCCAGCGGCGCCTGGCGCGCTCTGAAGACCATCGAGCGAATAATCGAACGCGGCATCCGCATCCAGGCAGCCGGCGACGAGCGATCGCAGATCGGTGCCACGCACGTCGGCGAGCGCCGCCGCGAGACCTTCCGGATCCACACGTCCGGACTCGCGCATTCGTTTCAACGCCTGGAGCATCGTCGGCCAGCCGGCGTAGCGCTCGATCGTTTGCAGACCCTTGACGGCGCGTCGCACGCCCGCGTCCGCGATCGCGCTCGATCCCGCCGCGTCGAAGATCACGCGCGGGCGCGGATCGGCGGAGCGTGGCGACAGCACGATCGAGCGCAAGGGAAAGGGCACGACACCGCCGAAGAATCTCGGGGTCTCGAAGTTCAAGCCGAGCGCGGGACGGCCGCCTTCGAGCAGCTGGTGAATCGCCCGGCTGCTGGTGTAGAGGCGTATCGCGTCTTCAAAACTCGATCGCGAAGCGCCGTCACCCCAATAGTGGTTCACGAGTGAGGCGATCAACGCGCGCTCGGTTGATCGATCGCGGGCCGGCGCCAGCCACCGTACCGGCGCGGTCACGACACCTGGGCGCTCATTGGGCGGATCGCCGCGCCATGGCACTGCGGCCACCGTCAACGCAGTCGTCGTCGGCGGGCCGAGCCATTCCGACAACATGGTGATGGCGGCGCGGGTCGCGGCCACGATGCGAGGGCTCTGATCCCGCATCTCGCGCGCGATCAGGAACCTCAGCTCGATCGGCGCGCCGGCGGCGGGCGTGACGCGTTCTCGCTGTTCGATGAAGCGGGAGTCGGGATAGCCGTCGATGGACTGGGCGCTGACCGAGGCGGCACACGCGACACCAATGGCCAGCAGCAGCGCCTGCCTCCGCATCCGTCGACGTCTGCTCTGCACTGCGCGATATAGTACAACGTCGGTTGCGCCGATGGCGCAGCGTTCGGCTTGATGCGAATCACTTTGCAACGATGGCTCGATTCCCCGCGCGTCACGGTGCTCGCGCCGTTGACGACGCTGGCGATCGGCCTGTTCTTCGTCTTCGTGTGGGCGCCGCACCCCTGGGGCTGGCGCGGCATCGATCAGTACGACGCGCTGGCGAAAGAGCTCGCGCTCGGCCAGCCCTTCTCCACCACCGACGTGCCGTGGGGATACACCTATTACCTCGCGATCTTCTACCGGTTCCTGGGCGATCACACGTGGGCTCCGGTCACCGGCCAGGTCTTCATCAACGCGCTGACGCCGCTGCTGCTGTTCAAGCTCGCGCGGCCGGCCGTTGGCCAGCGGATCGCGGCGCTGGCGGCATGGATCACGGCGATCTTCTCCTTCAACACGGTCTACGCGTCGACGCAATCATCGGATGCGATCTGCACCGTGCTGTTCATGCTGGCGCTGTTGTGCTTCGTCGCCGGTCACCGGCGCTCGAGTGTCGTCGCGTTCGCTGCCGCGGGCGCGTTGTCGGGCATCGTGCCGCAGTTCCGTCCCAACATGATCCTGCTGCCGGTGCTGGTGATCGCCGGCTACGCGCTGTACCCTCCGCGCGGCGCCGGTCGATTGATGCGGTGCGCGATTTTCGGCGTCGCCATGACGGCGATGCTGATGCCGTGGATCGTTCGCAACTATCGCTACACCGGCACCTTGCTCCCGACCAGCACGCACGGCGGCATTCAGCTGTGGTACGGCACGCTGCAGACCGGCCCCTATCTCGAGAGCCGCGCGCACAATCCGCGCTCCGCATTCGCGTCGCCGGCATTTCCATACACGAGCCTCGAGGTCCCGATTATCGTCACCGCCAGGCGCGGCTGCGACGCGGTGACGCGCGCCGGCCTGGCCTACAAGACCAATCGGGATTCGACGTGGCGCGTCGTCCAGGGCACGCCGAATCCAGAGGGCGTGTTTCAGTTCGAGGTGCCGGCGCAGGCGTTGCCGACGACCATTTCTTACTACTTCGACGCAGGCGAGGGCACGACACCGCCTGGAGGCTCGGCCACGCCGCTGATTTATTTCGTCTCCGACGATCATCTTGGCGACCTGGACACCGCGAGCGAGATGCTCGACATCTTCGACATCGCCCGGCTGGCGCGCCGGGTTGGCGACGGCCAGGCCAGCGACGCCGAACTGGACGCGGCGATCGCGTCGCTGTTCCCGGAGGTCGCGCGCACTCACCGCCTGTTCGCTCGTGTCGCCCGTGACGGCGATCAGACAGTCATCCATTTGTCCGACGGATCGTGGATCGCGGTTCCGCCGGTGATGACACGGCAAACCGATCTCGCGCTCGACGGCGCGCTCGCCAGCGAGCTGGTCTCGCGATCGCGCCCGATGGCGGTGATGCCCTCGCCGGTGCCGCGCTGCGCGATGAACGACATCGCGGTCAACCAGGTCTTCTACCGCCGCGAGCCGCATGAAATGCGACGCTACACCGCGCTGGCGGTCGACAACATCCAGCGCGACCCCGGCGCATTCATCGCGGCATCCGCTTACCGCCTGGTGCGGCTCTTCATTGTCCGCGGCACCGACGACCGGTTGACGACGCATCAATTCCCGCTCAGCCACGCGATCTTCCAGGCGGCGATGGTCGTTTCGATCGCCTACTTCGCGGCATTCCTCGGCGGCGTGGCGATCGCCTGGCGCGCGCGTTCGCCCTTCTTGTACGCGCTGATTCCGATCGTCTACGTACCGTTGACGATCTGCTTCGTGCTGACGAACATGCGCTACACCATCACGGTGCAGCCGCTGATGTTCGTGTTTGTGGCGATGAGCGTGGCCGCCGTGCTGAAGCTTGGCGGGCCGACGACTGAATCCTCACGGACGTGAGGTTCAGGGTGGGAATTGCCGGCCGATCAGCCGGGAGACGATGACGCCGGCGCTGACGAGCAGCGCCTGGAGGAGCACGACCATCCACGACACGGCAAAGCTGCCGTAGTAGGCCAGCAGGAATACTTGCGCGATCAGCGTGCCGGCAAGCACGCCTTCAAGGACCTTGTTGATGTCCCCGCGCACGAAAGGCTGCCACACACCGCGATACAGGCCTCGTGCGAAGAACGCCAGCAGCTGCGTGGTGATGATCACCGGCAGCGTTTGATAGAAGACCTCCGCGTTGCGAAGGTAGGCTTCGGGATCCGTGAATACCAATTGCGTGGCGAAGTAATACGACGCGCCGATCAACGAGACGTCGACGAGCACCTCGACCACTCGCCGCCGGTTCAGGAAGTTCGACTGCAGCAGCGTGAAGCCGTTGGTGATCTGCCCGGGCGGCAGATCCTCGTAGACGCGCACCCGCGCGAGATAGACCGCGAAGATGCACATCCCGATCAGGTACACGCCGCCGACGAGCAGCGACCAGTCGGGACTGAAGTTTCTCAACAGCAAGCCAATGGCGCCGCCCACCGACGCCAGCATCCACAACACCAGCACCGCGTTGCGTTCCGACAGGCCAATCGCGACGAGCCGGTGCGACGAATGATCGCGTCCGCCCATCGCGGGCGAGCGGCCCGAGAGCAGGCGCGCCACCGTAACGAGCGTCGTGTCGAAAATCGGAATCAGCAGCACGAATGCCGGGCCGGCGATCACCGACAACACATCGGAACGGCTGGCGCGCACGCCTTCATGTCCCAGCGTCAACGCAGCGAGGCTGAAACCGAACAGCAGACTGCCCGAGTCGCCCATGAAGATCGACGCCGGCGGAAAGTTGTAAACCAGAAATCCCGCCGCCGCGCCGGCTAATGCGGCGAGCAGCGTCATTTCAGCGACGGCGTTGTCGCGGCTGACGCCGGTCCAGAAGCCCGCGATCAGCATCATCGCGACGATGAACGCGATGCCGGCGCACAGCCCATCCATGTTGTCGAGCAGGTTGAAGGCGTTCGTCAATCCGACGACCCACACCATCGTCAACACGCTGTCGAGCAGCCGCGATTCGAGCCAGTTCAGTCTGAAGCCAAAGTAGACCAGGGCGGCGGCAGCGGCGATTTGCGCCACGAGCTTCGTTGCCGGACGGAGCTGCAGGATGTCGTCGACCAGTCCCATCAGGAACACGGCCATCGACGGGAACAACACCGCCGGCAGCGCCATGCCGACGCCGAAGAGCAATCCGGTCAGGAGCGTCGCGAGTCCGATCGCGACGCCGCCGAGCATCGGCACGACCGTGCGGTGCCAGCGATCGGCACGCGGCCGCGCCACGACGTCGATGCGGATCGCGAGCCGTCGCGCCACCGGCACGAACGCGATCGCCGACAGGAACGCGACCGCCAGGGGCCCGAGAATCGTCAGGAGCGAGACGGATGGCGTCACTGTGCGATGGCCGCTGGCAGGAGCGGCGGCAGGACGCGATCGCGCAGGAACTCGAACAGCGCCTTCGCCTTCACGAGGTTGGAGTTGCCGAGGGAGTGGGCAGCCGCAGCAGGCATCTGCGAAGGACGATAGTACAGGAATTCGCCCCACGAGCTCGCGGCGGGCGTGTCGCGCCCGAGAAATTCGAGCAGGGCGACGTTGTCCTCACCGGTACCGGAATCGAAGAAGCGATCCTCTCCGCCACAGATGTCCGGCGCCATGTTGATGAAGAAGGCAATCCGGTACTTTCCGGCGCGCTGCAGCGCCCGAAATCCCTCCACGGCGTCGAACCACGGCTTCAACTCCGGCGATCGCGCTCGTATCGCGGCGGCCACGTCGGAATTGCCCCGGGGACCCGCGCCGCGACATTCGAAGGCGCGCACGTCTTCATCGCTGACACGCTCGAAGCCGCCAAGCTTCTGTTCGCTGGCATCGGCGGCGCCGGGCCGGCCCAGCAGCGCATCCTCCGATTCCAGGTGCTGAAGCCGCTGTTGATTCTCCTTCGACTCCGTCAGCCGGAAGCGCAGCGTCAGGTAGATGCGTTTGTACAGCTCCGTCGAATAGACGTAGCGCTGCATGGTTCGCAACACCGCGCTGGCAGTCCGATCGATGACGCCCGGATTCGGTTTCGGATCGAAACCGCTGAAGTCGTTCAGAAAGAATCCGACGATGACGAGATCGGGCGCGTACGACCCGCCGACTTCCTTGAGATAGGCGAGCTCCTGCGCGGTGTTGTAGCCCGGGATGCCGAGATTCCACACTTCCCACTTCACATCGGGGCGCCACTCGCGCAGCCGCTGTTCGAGCAGGAAGGGATACGACGCTTCGTAGAGCGCGCCGTGGCCGAACGTCACCGAATCGCCGAGCACGAGAATGCGAAACGTGCCCGCGGACTTTGCGAGCGGGTATTCGCGCGTATCGCGAAAACCGAGCGAGTTGGTGTGCGCGGGCACGCCGGCGAACCAGCCGTCGTAGTTGGCGGCGAGGCGCTGGCCGCGCACGGGATCGCTGAGAAAGAATCCCGGCCGGCCGCGCGAATCATCCCAGGCGAGGCGCACCCACACTTCGATCAGCAGAACGGCGAGGAGACCTGCGGCCAACGTTGCGGGCAACGCAATCGTCAGCAGCTTCCTCAACGTGGTTCGGATCAAATGCGCCCGCGCCACCAGTAAGCGACGATGGCGACGTATTCCTGCAGGAGGCCGCGCATCTGCTCGAGACTTGCGCCGCGCTGGTGTTCGTAGAAGTAGGACGTCGGCGGCGGTGTGGCGCTGACCTCAACGTCCGGCGCCACTTTTTTCCACGTCAGCAGCGCCCGCCGCATGTGATACGGGGAGCTGACGAGCGCGATGCGGCGCCACTCCATCTTCTTGAGAATCTGATTCGTGAACTCGACGTTCTCGTAAGTGTTCGAGGCGTGCTCTTCGAGGATGATGGCGTCTGCGGGCACGCCGTTC